>Ga0101941_1000137_pt1 | contig 183325 bp, 154 predicted proteins | sample DewCreD2012metaG_3_FD_75242 | JGI IMG/M metagenome (GOLD analysis project Ga0101941, IMG submission 75242) | Hot spring sediment bacterial and archeal communities from British Columbia, Canada, to study Microbial Dark Matter (Phase II) - Dewar... ... | reverse complement strand
TTTTTCTCCCGTTCTGGTTAGGTCTTTTAATGCCTCGTAAGGTTTAGGATATCCTTCTCTTCGTAAAATAGTCTGGATACCTTCTGCTACTACAGCCCAATTTTCTTCCAGATCGGCATCAATAGCAGCCTGGTTGAGTTCGATTTTGCCTAAACCTTTGATGGTAGATTTGAAAGCCAGAAAACTATGGGCAATCGGACTGCCGATGTTTCTCAATACTGTAGAGTCTGTCAAATCTCTCTGCAATCTGGATATAGGAAGTTTAGCCGAAAAGTGCTCGTACAAGGCATTGGCTACGCCAAGGTTACCTTCAGAGTTTTCAAAGTCGATTGGGTTCACTTTGTGAGGCATAGCCGATGAACCAATTTCACCAGCTTTTACTTTTTGTTTGAAATAACCCATAGAAATATATTGCCAAACATCTCTGTTCAGGTCTATAAGTATGGTATTGATTCTTTTCAGGCAATCAAATAAAGCAGCCAGATTATCATAATGCTCTATTTGAGTGGTGTATTGACTTCTTTTAAGGCCTAATGCGTTATTGACAAAATTATTGGCAAACTCAATCCAGTTTATTTCCGGATAGGCCACAAAATGTGCATTGAAATTGCCGGTAGCACCTCCAAATTTGGCTGAATAATCTATTTTTTTGAGTTGAGAAAGTTGTACTTCCAGTCTTTCCACAAATACCAAAAGTTCTTTGCCTAGTCTGGTTGGGCTTGCAGGCTGACCATGTGTTTTGGCAAGCATAGAAACGTTTTTCCAATTTTCAGCCTTGGTGCTTAGTTCAGAAATTAACTTTTCGAGAAATGGGATGTAAACTTCCGACACTGCATCTTTCAAGAGCAAAGGAATGGAAGTGTTATTAATGTCCTGAGAAGTAAGTCCAAAGTGAATAAATTCCAATACTGTTTCACTGCCGTTAAGTCTCGATTTTATAAAATACTCAACTGCTTTTACATCATGATTGGTGGTTTTTTCAGTTTCCTTGATTTCCAAGGCATCCTGTTCAGTAAAATTGGTATAAATAGCTCTTAATGCCGAGAAGTTTTCTTTTGGGAATTCTTTTAGCTGCGGAAGTGATGCTTCGCAAAGAGCAATAAAGTATTCAATTTCTACTTTTACTCTATATTTAATCAATCCAAATTCTGAAAAGAAAGGGGCTAAATCGGAAATCTGATCTCTGTATCTTCCGTCAATAGGCGAAATAGCCGTTAGTTTGGTAAGTTCCATTCGTACAAATTAGAAATAAACGGCAAAGATAAAGAATGTATTAGTGCAAGGGAAATATTTTTTAAAACAATGGGTACTTTTATATCTTGTTTGTATTAAAAGGTCTAAAAGGTTTTCTTTGTAGCAACGTATACTTTTTATTTCATGAGTTTATATTTCAATCTTACAGTAAAAGAAGTAATCAAAGAAACCGCAAATGCTGCAACTCTGGTATTTGATGGTTCTGTGCAAAATATTAGTTATAAACCCGGTCAATTTCTGACCTTGATTCTTAAAATTCAAGGCGAATCTATTAGAAGGTCTTACTCATTATGTACTTATGCCAAAGTAGATAATGACCCTGCTGTCACTGTAAAACGTGTTCAGAATGGTATAGCTTCCAATTATATATTAGACAACATCAAGAAAGGTGATGTGATAGAGGTAATGGAGGCTATGGGTACATTTACTATCGATACTGATCCTTATAAGCAAAGAAATGTAGTTTTGATTGGTGCAGGAAGTGGTATTACGCCCCTAATGTCAATTGCTAAAGCGGTATTACACAATGAGCCCTTAAGCAACGTATTTTTGATATATGGAAACCGTAATGAACAGTCGGTCATATTCGCAACTCAATTAAACAATCTGGTGCTGGAACACAAAGAACGTTTCAACTTAGTGCATGTTTTTAGTCAACCTATAGAAGATGTGGCTCATTTAGGCAGATTAAACCGATCGTTGATGTTGAAAATTCTGGAATCATTTGCCGATTTAAAACTATCTCAGGCGGAGTATTATGTTTGTGGACCTAAGGGTATGATGGATGAAGCTCTAGAGGCGTTCAAGCTGCTTAATATTAAAGAGGAGCAAATACATAAGGAAAGTTTCTTTAGTTCAACTGATAAACCTGCTTCAGGTACAATAGTACCGGAGGAACAGGATGGACCTAAGGAAGTTACAATTATTTATCAGGGTAGTGAATATAAAGTTATCGTACCGGTAGAAAAAACTATACTGGAGGCAGCTCTTGATCAGGATATAGACTTACCATTTAGTTGCCAGAGTGGTATGTGTACGGCTTGTATGGGCAAATGCACCAGCGGTAAAGTACATTTAAATGACCCCGATGGTTTATCACAAAAGGAAATAGATCAGGGATTTGTACTAACCTGCGTTGGACATCCTGTTTCCGGAAATGTGGTTATTGAAATAGACTAAAAGCAAAGTCAAATAATCCGTGTCAAAACCAACTTTACAACTAGTAAAACGCGTGTTGATTTTATTGGCAATTTTGCCGGTATGGTTGTATCAATATTTGCTTTCACCACTGCTGCCGATGGCTTGCAGATATACCCCAACATGTAGCGAATATGCCGTATTGGCTATAAGAAAGCATGGATTAGTGAAAGGGTGGTGGCTGGCTTTGAAGCGAATAAGTCGCTGCCACCCATGGGGTGGCAGCGGATATGATCCGGTTCCTTAAATAATTTCGTTTTTCTTTTTGAAAGATCTCATCAGAAGAAACAAACCTGCAATTATCAGCGGAATGCTTAGTATTTGTCCCATATTCAAGGCTAAACCTTCTTCAAAAGCAACCTGATCTTCTTTATAAAATTCATAGATAAATCGTAGACCAAAAATCAGTATTACAAAAAGCGAAAAGAGCCTGCCTTCAGGCAGTTTAGCTTGTTTTTGAATATATATTGCACCCAAGAGTAAGAATATTAAAAAGCAGGAAATGGCTTCATAGAATTGGGATGGGTGTCTTGGGATTCCTAAAGCCGAAATAGTGGCCTTATTACCTTCAATTTTATACCCTGCACTATAAGGAATCAGTACATTGTCGCTGAAATAATTACTACCCCGTACCTGATCTATTATTTCTTTCGCCAAGGATTCTTTGTTGGAAACTTCGGCTTTGAGGTCTACTTCTATTTTAAGTCCCTGATATTCGAAGTTTTCAATAGTAGTATTTGAATCACTTTTGGAGATAGATACTTTTTCTACTTGATCTTTAAATATATCCTGAATGCCATCAAGAGTTTCGCGGGCAAATACAAATGCAGTGGATGAATTAGTCGGCAAACCTATAATTTCGCTATTCATCAAATTGCCCAGACGTATAAAACAACCTGCAAGGGCAATAGTGATTACCAATCGGTCAAGTACATAAAGATAACTCTGGTCGGTAACTTTTTTGGAATATAAATAAATAGCAATGAGTATACCTATAGTAGCACCATGACTAGCCAAACCGCCTTTCCATATTTGAAGAATTTCCAATGGATGTTCAAGATAATAATCCGGTTGATAGAATATAACATGCCCTAATCTGGCACCAATTACGGTAGCAAGTACCATGTATATTGTTAGGGTTTCGACATCTTTTTCAGAGCGGCCTTCATTTTTGTATATTCTTATAAGTATTTGCTGACCAACTAAAAAGCCCATTGCGAATAGCAATCCATACCATCGAATTTCGCGTCCAAACAGATCTATAATAGTAGGGTTTATATCCCAAAGTATAAATGAAAAAGTAGTTAAATGCATCATGAAACAAATATAGAGAGTATTAAAGAAAAAAGAAGCCGCTAATTATGATTTTAAGTAAAAGTTCGATGGTATATAAAAACATGAATCGTTTTCCGAAACATTCTTATAAGTCTGATTGGTTTGAATTACGGATTTGGGAACCTAGATTTGTAGATTATAAGAAACTTATGCTACAGGAAGAAGTAACATTGGCTGCACAGGCTATTGTTGATGGAAAAGTATTGTTATACCCAACAGATACCGTTTGGGGATTGGGTTGTGATGTAAACAACGAAGCTGCCATACAGCGAATTTTGAAATTAAAACAGTCGGCAACAGACAAACCACTCATTGTATTGGTAGCTGATACCGATCAACTTTATAAATATGTTGCCAAGATACCGGAATTGGCCTGGGATCTGATCGAGCTTTCCGAAAAGCCAATTACCATTATATATCCTGAAGGCAAAAATGTAGCTCCATCTTTATTGGGACCCGATGGAAGTTTGGCAGTACGTGTAGTAAAAGATCCTTTTTGTATACAAATGATACGTAAAGCCGGTCGAGCTATTACTTCTACTTCTGCAAATTTAACAGGAAATCCTGCCCCATCTCAGTTTCGCAATATTGACGAAGAAATTATAGAAGGAGCAGAATACATAGTCAATCACCTTCGAAAAGAAAAACTTGAAAATCCGCCGTCTTCGATTATCAAAGTTGGCTATGATGGCGAAGTAAAGATTATTAGAAAATAGTATTCCTCCGGATGATGAATCTTGAAAGTGAATTAAATAAATCCAACATTTTTTCGATTGTAGCAGATGCCTCCGCTCAAATTGGTGTTGAGGCTTTTGCAATTGGTGGTTATGTAAGAGATCTGTTGCTAAAGAGGCCCTGCAAGGATATTGATTTTGTGTGTATAGGTAGTGGAATTGATTTAGCCAATGCTGTAGCATCCAACATAGGAGAAAATACTGAAGTAATTACATTCAAAAATTTTGGTACAGCTATGTTGCGGTACCAGGATTTTGAAATAGAATTTGTAGGTGCCCGCAAGGAATCTTATAGAAGCGATTCTCGCAAACCAATTGTAGAAACAGGTACACTCGAAGACGATCAGAAAAGAAGAGACTTTACTATTAATGCGCTGGCTATAAGCCTTAGCAAAAATACGTACGGAGAACTGATTGATCCCTTTGATGGTATAAAGGACATGAAGCGTAAAATTATTAAAACGCCACTGGATCCTACTATTACTTTTTCGGATGATCCGCTTCGCATGATGCGAGCCATACGTTTTGCATCCCAATTAAATTTTGATATTGCCCCGGATACTTTCCATGCCATAACCGAAAATAAGGAACGGATAAAGATCGTGTCTATGGAAAGGGTAGTTGATGAATTGAACAAAATAATTCTTAGCAAGCAACCTTCTTACGGGTTTAAATTGCTATATCATTGTGGTTTACTTGATATTATCTTTCCTGAGTTTACTGCTTTACAAGGTGTAGAATCGGTAGGAAACAGAGCTCATAAAGATAATTTTTATCATACTTTGCAGGTGTTGGATAACGTATCTGAGCGCAGTGATGATTTGTGGTTGCGTTGGGCAGCAATATTGCACGATATAGCTAAACCCGCAACCAAACGATTTGATCAGAGGGTAGGCTGGACCTTTCACGGGCATGAAGATCGTGGTGCTAAAATGGTTCCACAGATATTCAGAAAACTAAAGTTGCCTTTGAACGAAAAAATGAAATTTGTTCAGAAATTGGTACGATTGCACCTAAGACCCATAGCATTGGTTAAAGAAAATGTGACAGATTCGGCATTGCGACGTTTGTTGTTCGAAGCCGGTGACGATACACATGCACTTATGGCCTTATGCAGAGCCGATATTACTTCCAAAAACGAAGTTAAGGTGAAGAAATACCTTGAAAACTTTGACAAAGTGGAAGTAAAGCTGGAAGAAGTAGAAGAAAAAGATCGCGTAAGAAATTTTCAGCCTGTAGTAACCGGTGAAGAAATAATGAAAGCTTTTAATTTACCACCTGGCAAAATAGTAGGTGAAATAAAAGACGAACTTCGTGAAGCGATTTTGGAAGGTATAATCAAAAATGAATACAACGAAGCGTATAACTATATGCTTGAATTGGGAAAGAAAAAAAATATTAAGTAGTAAAGAGTGAATTGACAATTTTACCGGTTTCTTCCTTTACGTTATATACTTCCTTCAATGTGTTTATCCTTTCTTCAAGTTCATTTGATCCAAATGCAGTGTTTTTTAATTGATTAATAGCACGTACTATTTCATCGGCTGAGTTAGCTTCAATGCAACATTTTTCAAGAAATGTGTCCTTGATGATGAGTGAGTTAGCTATACAAAACCTGCCATTATACAGGCAAGAAAGCAGCTTTAATTTAAGTCCGCAATTGAAGTTGCTATATACCAGGTTGATATGTGCATGGTTGATTAAGCCGGCCAACTCCGAATCGCCAGGGTTAGGGAATATCTTTACATTTTTTGCCAAAGCTTCTTTTAGTAGGAAGTCTGGAGGGTTTTTGCCAGCCATTACAATGGGCAATTCGGCATTTTCGACAATATGGTTTAATATAAAAAATGCCGTATCGATATTTTCAGGAACAGATAAATTGCCGTGATACAAAACATAAGCACCTTTGCCGGGCATAGTGTTTACAGTGCTGAAATTGGTAAATGGATTTATAAGCAATACTGGTTTATGCGGGAACCGATTTTGAAAATAGTTCTGTTCATGTGGAGTAATTGCCCAGAAACTGTCTGCTGCTTGTAGCTTATACAGCATATTTTTTAGTTTTATTGATTCTATTTTAAAAAAGACTTTTCGAAGTATCTTCTTTTCAGACTGATATAAATTATGGTAATATTCGTGCTCAATGTTGTGTAAGCGTACAGTTTTGTGCCTGTTTTTCAGCAAAGGATGATTCAGAAAATAACAGGTATGTATGCCTTCAAAAATGATAGGGTAGTCATTTTTGCACAGGTTTATTAGTAATTCTTTTGAGTTTCTGGATGCTACAATGTAGGGCAATAAAGAAAAATGAGCTTTCCATAAATCTCTTTTGTAATAATAAACTTCAGTACATAGTTCGTTGAGTTTTGTATGAGGTAAACGATCTTTGAAAAAGCAATGAAGAATTACAGATATGTTAGCCTTACGAAGTTGCTCGATTTTATAAAATACATCAATCACTCCTCCATAGTCAGCTGGATAAGGTATATCAAATGATATCAGATGAACTGTAGATTTACATCCATTAATGGTTTCCATGTCGGTAAGAGAATACTTCTTTGGCAGAATCTTTCAACTCGCTATTTTCAATTTTAAGGACTCTCGCCTGGAATTTTTCCAAAAATTCATAATTGTGTGTAGCCATCAAAACTGCAGTTCCGCCTTTGTTGATTTGCAGAAATAGTTGCATTATTCCTTCAGCAATTTCAGGATCTAAATTGCCGGTAGGTTCATCGGCTATAATAATTAGAGGGTCGTTGATTAACGATCTGGCAATTACCAGTCTTTGTTGCTCTCCACCTGAAAGTTGGTGCGGCATCTTGTTTTCAATATTACCAAGCCCAACTTGCTGCAAAACTTCTTTGATGCGAGCATTCATTTTGGTTTTACTTTTCCAACCTGTAGCTTTCATTACAAAAATTAAATTGTCGGCGACAGTACGGTCATAGAAAAGTTGAAAATCCTGAAAAATGATTCCCAGTTTTCTTCGCAAAAATGGCACTTCCGATTTTTTTATTTTAAGCAGATTGTAATCTGCAATGGAAATTTCGCCGGTATTGAGTGGGAGGTCTGCGTATAAGGTTTTAAGTAAGGAACTCTTACCACTTCCTGTTTTTCCAATCAGGTATACAAACTCACCCTTGTATATGTCAAAATTTGCTTCTTTAAGCACCAATTGACTGTCCTGATAAACGGAGGCTTCTTTAACCTGTATAATAGGGGCGGAGCTAAATTCCATTATAATTCCAGCTTTTGAAGTTTGCCAAATGGAAGGTCCTGTATCAATGCTGTCAAAGCGTCTTCTTTGTCCTTAAGACCGTATTTCTCCAATTGTTTTTCTTTGAAAGGGCGATCCGCTCTGAAGTATGCTATGAGTACAAAGTTATTGTCCCGAAGTTGTATATAATCGGGTATTTTTGCTTTGCCTTTAACTTTGATAATGAACATGTCTTCCGATTGATTCATTTTTTTATAAAAAAGGGTTTAAAATAAACTTAAACCCTTTTAACAAATTATTAACCGTTTACCTTTTTATGATCAGCAAGAAATTTTTCCAATCCTATATCCGTTAGCGGATGTTTAAGTAGACTGGTTATTACTGATAGCGGACAAGTTGCCACATCAGCACCTGCTTCAGCACACTGCAAAAGGTGAGGTACATGTCTAACCGATGCAGCTAATACTTCGGTGGTGTAACCAAATGTGCCATAAATATCAACAATCTGATAAATAAGATCCATACCATCGTGACCTATATCATCAAGTCTGCCAATAAATGGCGATACATAAGTTGCTCCTGCTTTTGCAGCTAACAAAGCTTGACCTGCACTAAATACCAAGGTGCAATTTGTTTTGATACCGCGGTCGCTAAAATAACGGATAGCTTTTACCCCGTCTCTGATCATTGGCACCTTTACTACGATCTTAGAATCAATTTCTGCCAATTCTTCACCTTCACGAATTATTTCATCAAAGGTAGTTCCAATTACTTCAGCACTTACATCGCCATCCACAATGTTACAAATAGCTTTGTAGTGAGAGAAAATGTTGTCCTTCCCTTTAATGCCTTCTTTTGCCATTAGTGATGGGTTGGTAGTCACACCATCAAGTACACCCAATTCGTGGGCTTCTTTTATTTCGTTAAGATTTGCTGTGTCAATAAAGAATTTCATACAATGTATCTGTGATATATATGCTGCAATAATACTAAAAATATGGAAAGGTAAAGTGTAATAATGCAGGAGAGGAATAAAAAAAGGCAAATCAAATATCGCACCGCTCAACCATTTACCCTTGCTCCCTTCCGGACCTGGGGGATTCAACAGGAGCTGGTCGTATTGATTTGCCGGTGCAAAGGTATTTAATATTCTACTTTTTCAAAAGGATATGCGTTTTTTTATCAGTTATTTTATTTTGCTTTTTTTAATGCTATTACCTTGCTTATTCAGTATAGCTATTACTATTGACTTTTTAGAATGAATCTTGAAGGGATTTTGCTATTTTTGCAACCCTTATGAAATCTATGAAACCGGAATTTGAAGATATATTTATGGAATTGGCTGTAAACCTGGCTAATCGCTCACATTGTATAAAAAGACACGTGGGTGCAGTATTAACCAAAGACACCAGAATTATATCCATAGGTTATAACGGACCGCCACCAGGCACGCATAATTGTGATGAAGAATGGCCGGAAACAGGTTGCTCCACAGATTCTAAAGGCAGTTGTAGTCTGGCTTTGCATGCCGAACAGAATGCCATTATTTATGCTGTAAAAAATGGTACAAGTATAGATGGGGCTACATTATATGTTACACTTTCCCCATGCCTGGCTTGTGCAAGAATTATATTTAGTGTTGGAATCAAAAAAGTAGTATACCTGCATTCGTATGCAGAATACAAAGGATATTCTACAGAAGACGGACTCGATTTTTTGAACAAATTTGGTGTAGAAACTGAAAAATATGATGGCAATTTGCCTCAGGCTAGTTCTATTAAATAATGTTTACTTCAGATTCCAGGCGAATACCAAATTTGTCAAATACTGAGTCTTGAATTTGGAGCGATATTTCACGGATTTCGTCGCCTGTTGCTCCCCCATAATTTACCAATACCAAGGCCTGGTTTTTGTGTACACCTGCCTGACCAAAAGTTTTTCCCTTCCATCCGCATTGTTCTATTAGCCAGCCAGCCGGTACTTTAGTGAAGCCTGTTGACGCCGGATAAGAAGGTATAGTTGGATACTTATCTTTCAACTGTTCGAATTCTTTGTTTGTGATTTCCGGGTTTTTGAAAAAACTACCTGCATTTCCTATTTTGCCTGGGTCGGGCAGTTTACTTTGTCTTATTGAAATTACAGCTCTGCTGATTGCAGAAAGACTTAATTGATCAACGCCCATTTCTTTGACGGTTTCCTGAATTGGCCCATAGGAAACTTTGAAATTTGGAATAATATCCAGTCGCAATGTAACTTGAGTAATGACTAATTTGCCTTTGAATGTATTTTTAAAAACACTATTGCGATAACCAAACTGGCATTGGTCAAAACTGAAAGTTAGTTTTTCCCCATTTTCAATAGATATAGCTTCCAGGCTTTCGAAGGTGTCTTTTAATTCGACTCCATACGCTCCAATATTTTGTATTGGCGCAGCACCAACAGTGCCAGGTATTAACGAAAGGTTTTCAATACCACCAATTTGGTGCTCCATGGTATATACCACCAGATCGTGCCACTTTACACCGGCACCGGCTTTGATGTATATATGATCGTTGGTTTGTTTTACGAGTTCAATTCCAAGAATTGTATTTTGTATGACAAGTCCGTCATAATCTTTGGTGAAAAGTACATTACTTCCGCCACCAAGTATCAGAATGCTGAGTGCCTTTTCTTTGGCAAATTTTAGTAATTTCTTTAACTCATCTTCATTGCTAAATGTAGCAAAGTATTTAGCCTTAATATCTATACCAAAGGTATTGTGATTTTTTAAATTGTAATTTTCCAGGATATTCATCTTCTCACTTAACAAGATTCCAGCAGGCTATTCTTCAAATATTTTTACTTTTCCGGCAGTTAAAACAAGGGTTATTGCGGCTAATACTGATATGGAAAAGTAAATAAAAAATGACTGCCATTCCAGAAACAATAATTTACCCATCATAAATAATAGGGAATAAGTCATAACTATTGCAGCCAGCCAGCAAACTCCAAGAAGGATAAGGCTACCTTCTGGTTTTGGCATATTGAGTTTGATCCTTATCGGTTCCCAAAGTCCCAGCGGTTTGATTCGCATATAAAACTCATTGAGTTTAGTTTCTTGGGTTGGCGAAGTTATAAACGTAACAATAAGCCATGACATGGTTGTGCCGGCAATGATAAAGAAAAAAGTATTTGGATCCTGATCCAGCCAAAGGATGAATTGTTGCATAACTCCTTCTGTGTTGTCAGAAAACCAAAATTTGAGAATATGAATTTTTGTAAGAATGATAATCGGAGCTATAGATGCCGTAATTTCGCTCCAGGCATTTACACGCCACCAATACCATCTAAGAATTAATACAAGCCCCAGTCCGGCACTTGCCTGCAGTAAAAAATACCAGGCACCTGATATACTCCCTAATTGGGTTGTAATAACCAGTGCAAATACCATCATTAATACTGTTGCTATTCGCGATGCGTTTACTAATTTTTTTTCGGTTGCCTGTGGTGCTATAAACCTGCAATAAAAATCATTTACCAAATAACTGGCTCCCCAGTTTAGTTGGGTAGATATTGTACTCATATAGGCTGAAAAAAAGGCAACCAGCAACAGTCCTCTTAAGCCAACCGGTAGAAAATCTCGCATGGCATATATATAGCCCAGACGTTTGTCGGCTTCCGGCAATTCAGGGTATAATTCAATTGCTGCCAGACCAACCAATATCCATGGCCAGGGACGTATAGCGTAGTGCATAATCTGAAAAAACAGAGTAGATAGCAGAGCATGTTTTTCATTTTTTGTACTCATCATCCGTTGAGCAATATATCCACCACCACCAGGTTCTGCTCCCGGGTACCAACTGGCCCACCACTGAAATGCAACAAAAGACACAAAAGTTGCTACACTTATAGTGAGTGTTTTTCCAATACCTGCATCGCCAATTGTTGGGAAAAATAATAAACTTGAATCGGGTAGTTTTTCTTTAAGTCCGGAAAGTCCTCCAATTTTTTCTGATCCCACTACCAGTATAGCTAACACTATACAACCTGCCATAGCGATAAAAAATTGAAAAAAATCAGTAACTGCTACTCCCAGCAATCCAGACAGAGATGAGTAAATTAGCGTTATGAGCATGGCCAAAGCAACATACAGAATGGATGTTTCAGGAGGTATACCAAAAAATACTTCTAGTATACTGGCAAGTGCCAGGTTCACCCATCCAATAACTATGGCGTTCATGAACAAACCCAGGTAAATTGATTTGAATCCGCGTAAAAATGCAGCTGCTTTACCTGAATATCTAAGTTCTATAAACTCAATATCAGTCAGAATTTCTGCTCTGCGCCAAAGTTTGGAAAAGAAAAAAACAGTAAGCATACCACCTAATAGAGCATTCCACCATAGCCAGTTTCCGGCTATACCATTTTGTGAAACCAGCTCAGTAACAGCAAGTGGCGTATCGGCTGCAAAAGTAGTAGCTACCATAGATACACCAGCAAGCCACCAGGTCATATTTCTGCCACCAAGAAAGAAGTTTTGTATGCTCTTTCCTGCTCTGCGAGTAAAATACATCCCAATACCCAATGTAAAAATGAAGTAAATAACAATGATTATCCAGTCGATTGTTGCTAGTTTCATGCTTTTAAATTAAATGAATTGTTGAATATGTTAATTAATATTTGGTCTGCCAATAAGAAGTAAAAAAATGCATAAATCAATTATTAATAACACGGCCTAAAAATGTACTTTAGATGTAATAAAATCAAAGAATTTGCTGAAACTTTTTATTTTTTGAATATTTTTCAAAATTCACGTTAGCTTTATTTTAAGCATTATTTATACCTGATAGTTACTATTTATAAGCGTTGCAGCCTTTTTGTATATAGGAATAACTTACACTGGTTAAAATGCTTTTTGAATTTGTGTTATTTAAATTCGTTCTAAATAGGTGTTAATTTATGTTTAATATATTGTAAATCAAATGTTTGGATCTTTATTTTTTATAATACATATTGATCAGTATTAAAACTATGATAAAACCTATTTGAATAATTGATATCGCATAGTAGATTTGTGCGACTTTTAAAAATCATGGGCCTGAATAAGGAAAAAACAAACTTTAACATGTTTCTGAACATATCTGTGAAGCGCTGGTCGCTTGCTTTTCTACTCCTATTCATTTCAAGTACTCTATTATTTGCGCAGGACGACAAAAAATCTGCTATTGATGGAGACGTTGCACTTGGTGAAAATTTATTCAAACAAAACTGTACACAATGCCATGCAATTAATGAAGTGGTAGTTGGTCCGGCTTTGAAAGGAATATCCAAGAGAAGGAAAATGGACTGGATTTCTGCTTTCGTAAAAAATTCGCAGAAAGTAATTAAAGGAGGTGATCCATATGCCACCGCTCTGTATGATAAATTCAACAAAACGGAAATGCCTCCGTTTCCTCAGTTCAGCGATGATGATATTAAGGGAATTGTAGCATATATTGAAACTGCTCAAGAGGCAGCTGCACCTGCAGAGGGTGGGGCTGAAGCCGCAACCGGTAAAGAAGGTGAACAAAAAGCCGGTAATGATTACTCTACACTTATTCTTTCCCTTGTAATTGTTGTTTTAGTATTGGTTCTTTTGATGCTGGTTGTGTTTCTTTCAGTTATCAAAAAGTATTTAAAAGACAAAGAATCAGCTCTTTCCGAAGGCGATAAATACCTTGTAAATCAAAAATTTGATCTTGGTGCAGTATTTAAAAGTAGAGGTTTTATAACAATAGTAATTCTGATATTCCTGGCAGTAGGCGTTAGAAGCTGCTGGACTGGTTTACTTTCCGTGGGTGTAGATCAAAACTATGCTCCTAAACAACCAATTCCTTTTTCGCACAAGCAACACGTAGGTGAGTACAATATCGAATGCGGATACTGTCATACTGGTGTATACAAAGGCAAACAAGCTGGTATTCCTTCAGTGAATATTTGTATGAACTGCCACAATAGCATCAAAAAAGGTCCAAGATTTGGCGATGAGGCTATCAAACAAGTAATAACTGCTTGGGAAACAAATGCACCAATCAAATGGGTAAGAGTACATAACTTGCCTGATCTAGCATACTTTAACCACTCTCAACATACTGTTGTTGGAAATATTCCTTGTGAAAAATGTCACGGACCTATCGGAGAAATGGAAGTTGTAAAACAATACTCTCCATTAACTATGGGATGGTGTATAAATTGTCATAGAGAAACTGCCGTAAATGGCAAGGGTAATGAATACTATGATAAATTGTATGCAGCACATAACGGCAAAACCATTACGGTAGCTGAAATGGGTGGACTTGAATGTTCAAAGTGTCATTATTAATTAAGAAAATCTAGGCCTGATACATATATTTAGTATGAAAGATAATCAAAAGAAATACTGGAAGGGTATTGAAGAATTAAACAACGATCCTGAATTTCTAAAAAACGCCTATAATGAGTTTCCGGAGTATTTGCCGGTTAAAGAAGCTCATCCAAGTAAGTCAGAAGAAGGAGAGGGGACTGGTAGAAGAGACTTTCTTAAATTATTAGGATTTGGTGTTGCTGCTGTTTCGTTGGCTGCATGCGAATCCCCGGTTAAAAAAGCGATTCCATATTTAAATAAGCCGGAAGAAGTAGAGCCTGGTATTGCTAACTGGTATGCTAGTTCTTACTACAACGGTAGTGATTACTGCAGTGTACTTGTAAAAACCAGAGAAGGTCGTCCGATTAAAGTTGAAGGAAATACGCTTTCTTCAATAACCAAAGGAGGTACAAATTCTAGAACTCAGGCTTCTGTTCTTAGTTTGTATGACGAAACAAGACTTCAGAACTTTGTAATCAAAGGCAAAGACGTAAAAGTTAAGGACAGCAATAAAGAGTATTCTTCAGTTGATAAAGAAATTGCAGAAGCTCTTAAAAAAGCAGATGGAAAAGGAATAAGAATCGTTTCCGGATCTGTTTATAGCCCATCTACATTAAAAGCAATTGAAGCATTCAAAGCAGTATATCCATCCACAGTACATGTGATGTATGATGCTGTTTCAGTAAATGCTATCAGCCTTGCCAATAGCAAATCTTTTGGTAAAGCAGTTATACCTACATACAATTTTGCTAAAGCTTCAATAGTTGCCGGTTTTAACTGCGACTTTTTAGGTACCTGGATTTCTCCAATCGAATTTGCAAAAGGATATAGTGCCGGTAGAAAAGTTGGTAACAACAAAAAAGTAATGAGCCGTCACTATCAGTTTGAAGCCAATCTTTCAATGACTGGTGCGAATGCTGATTACAGAGAGCCAATTAAACTTTCTGAGGAAGGTCTTTATCTTGCTTCTTTATATGCTATGATCACTGGCACTAAACTTAGTGTACCGGAAGCTAAAGCATCTGAAAAATTAAAGATGCTGGCTGATGATCTTAAAGCTGCAAAAGGTAAATCTTTAGTAGTTAGTGGTACTAACGATGTAGCTATTCAGACATTAGTTAACGAAATCAACCAGGCGCTTGGCAACATCGGTTCTACTATTGATCTGAACAGAACTTGTAATCTTAAAAAAGGAAATGATGCTGCTGTTAACGCTTTAGTTAACGATGCAAAAAATGATAAAATTGGTGCAGTTATATTCTTTGGTGCTAACCCTGTTTATGATTTGGGTAATGGTGCTGAATTAGCTGCAGCTCTTAAGAATATTCCTGTAAAAATATCATTTGCTGAAAAAGTAGATGAAACAGCAGAGCATTGCAACTATCTATGCCCGGGTTACCATTACCTTGAGTCTTGGAATGACCTTGAGCCATACAAAGGATACTATAGCATGGTTCAGCCTACTATAACTCCAATCTTCAAAGGTACAAGAGCAGCTCAGGAAAGTTTACTGGTTTGGGCTGGTAACAATACCGATTATTATGAATTTGTTAAATCCAACTGGAAAAACAGTATTCTAAAATCAGGTACTAGTTTTGAGCAAGTTATTCATGATGGTATATATGAAGTTGTTGGTGGCAAAGTAGTACCTGTTGCTGCAGACTCTACTTCAGTTGAATCAGAATTGCCTTCAATAGGTTCTTCTGTTAGTTTCACATCTAATCTTTCTGAAATTTCATCAGCAATTGCAGCAACTTCTAAGAACTTAGATAAAGGTTTGCAATTGTCAGTATATGAAAAAGTAGCAATTGGTGATGGTTCAATGTCTGCTAACCCTTGGTTGCAGGAAGTTCCAGATCCTATAACCAAAGCTACTTGGGACAATTATGTTACTGTTTCTTTTGCTACTGCCAAAGAAATGACCTTAAAGTCAGGTGATATTGTAACCTTAAATGCTGGGAAAACTTCATTAACCCTTCCGGTTGTTGTACAACCTGGTCAGGCAAAAGGTACTCTTGGTGTTGCACTTGGTTATGGTAGAAAAAATGGTGGTCCTGCAAAAACAACTATTGGGGTAAATGCATATCCGCTACTTAGTCTGGTAAATAATAGTCTTAGTTATTCTATAGCAAATGTTTCCATAGTGCCTACCGGTGGCTTCTCGCAAATTGCGACTACCCAGACACATGATACAGTTATGGAAAGACAATCTGTAGTAAAAGAAGCCTTGTTGGGCGACTTTGCAAAAGCAGGTTGGGAGAAACCATATAATCCTAAAGTTCATACTTCCACAGGTGCTGTTAAACCTGGCGAAGAAGGTACCGACCTTTGGTATCAGCATGACAAAGTAAACCACCTTTGGACAATGATGGTGGATTTGAACTCTTGCATAGGTTGTAATGCTTGTGTAGTTGGTTGTAATGCAGAGAACAACGTTCCTGTAGTTGGTAAAGAAGAAGTAATCAACAGAAGAGAAATGCATTGGATGCGTATCGACAGATACTATTCTAGTGAAATGACCAAAGCTAAAGCTGAAGAGCAGGGAGTTGGTATGTTGGATATGTATGCTTTGATGGAGGATCCTGAAGAGAATCCAGAAGTAGTATTCCAGCCTATGATGTGTCAGCATTGTAACCACGCACCTTGCGAAACTGTATGTCCGGTTGCAGCTACTACACACAGCAGCGAAGGTCTAAACCAAATGACTTATAACAGATGTATAGGTACAAGATATTGTGCAAACAACTGCCCTTATAAAGTAAGAAGATTCAATTGGTTCAAGTATTTTGACAACGATAAATTCGCTGTAAATACTTTAATGAATACAACATTGGGTAAAATGGTTCTTAATCCTGACGTAACTGTTCGTTCAAGAGGGGTTATGGAAAAATGCTCATTCTGTGTTCAAAGAATCCAGGAAGGCAAACTAAAAGCCAAGAAAGAAAAAAGAAATATTCAGGATGGTGAGGTTGTGACAGCTTGTGCTACAGCATGTCCTACCAACGCTATTACATTTGGAGATATCAACGATAAAGAATCGCAGGTATACAAGCAAATCACTACTGAAAATTCCACTAGAGCCTACACTGTTCTTGAAGAGATCAACACAAGGCCTAATGTGTATTACTTAACAAAAATCAGAAACAAAAAAGCTTAATACAAGGTATGCAAGTCACTTCACAAGTAAGGCCACCGTTAGTCACTGGTGGTAAGAATTATCATGATGTAACAGCCGATGTTTGCAGGCCGGTAGAGTCCGTTCCTTCAAAATCGTGGGTAGTGGCCCTTACCGTTGCCTTAATCACTTTAGGTTTTGGGGTTTACTGTGTTTTCAGATTAGTTTATGATGGTATTGGTATGTGGGGTCTCAACAAAACTGTTGGTTGGGCTTGGGATATCACAAACTTCGTATGGTGGGTTGGTATTGGTCACGCAGGAACACTTATCTCTGCTATTCTTTTACTTTTCCGTCAAAAATGGAGAACATCAATTAACCGTGCTGCTGAAGCTATGACCATATTTGCGGTTATATGTGCGGCTCAGTTTCCAATTCTTCACATGGGTAGACCCTGGGTAGGTTTCTGGCCTTTGCCTTTGCCGAATACTTTTGGTTCTCTTTGGGTTAACTTTAACTCACCTTTATTATGGGACGTATTTGCTATTAGTACATACTTTACTGTATCATTAGTTTTCTGGTATATTGGTCTTATCCCTGATTTTGCAACGATCAGAGACAGAGCTCAAACCAAAGTAAGAAAAGTAATATACGGTGTACTTAGTTTTGGTTGGGACGGTGCTGCTAAAACTTGGTCCAGATACGAAGCAGTGAGTTTAGTGCTTGCCGGTGTATCAACACCACTTGTACTTTCTGTGCATACTATTGTATCTATGGACTTTGCAACATCCGTAATTCCTGGTTGGCATACTACTATTTTCCCTCCGTACTTCGTTGCTGGTGCTATTTTCTCAGGTTTTGCAATGGTATTAACGCTTATGTTAATTACCAGAGTTGTATTTAAACTTGAAGACTATATCACTATTAACCATATTGAATCTATGAACAAGGTTATTGTGACTACCGGTTCAATAGTTGGTATTGCTTACTTAACTGAATTTTTTATTGCCTGGTATTCAGGTGTAGAATACGAAAGTTATGCATTTATTAACAGAGCTACCGGTCCTTACTGGTGGGCATATTGGTCAATGATGACATGCAATGTTATTTCTCCTCAATTATTCTGGTTCAGAAGTGTTAGAAGAAGTATAGTTTTGACCTTTATTTTGTCAGTAATAGTAAATATAGGTATGTGGTTTGAGCGTTTTGTAATTATAGTTACTTCGCTACACAGAGATTACTTACCATCCAGCTGGGCTTATTTCAGTCCTACACTTTATGATGTTGGAGTTTATGTATTCTCTTTCGGTCTTTTCTTTACGTTGTTCTTCTTGTTTACCAAATATTTCCCGGTAATCAATATGGCTGAGGTAAAGTCTATTTTGAAATCATCATCTGAAACTAAAAGTAATAACAAACACTAATATATGTCTACCGGAAAAAACTTTCTAGTTGGTATTTTTGATGACGAAGATGTCATGATTGATGCCATTTCCAAAATGCGTAACACCGGTGTTAAGATACATGAAGTGTATACTCCATTCCCGGTGCATGGTCTTGATACCGCATTGGGGTATAAGCCTTCTAATCTACCTATCGCAGCATTTCTTTTTGGAATGACTGGTACTATACTAGCTCTTACCATGCAAATTGGTATGTTAGGATTTGATTGGCCAATGGATATTGGTGGTAAACCATATATTCCTTTACCATCCTTTATACCTGTTTCTTTTGAGTTAACTATTTTGTTTTCTGCATTAGGTATGGTGTTTACATTTTTTATTATATCTGATCTAAAGCCTTACAAAATGCCTTATATGTTTGATCGCAGAAGTACAGATGATAAATTTGTAATGGCTATTGATCTTGATTCAAATAAGGAATCTAGCGATGTTTTAACTCAGGTTTTGAAAGAAAACGGTGCTGTTGAAATTAATACCCAAAAAATTGATTAATGGCTATTGAAATGAATATGAAATCTATTAAAAGATTAAGTTTTTTTTGTGCCGGTCTGGTTATATTTTCTTCATGTAATGATGATTTTTCCTGGATCAGTGAACATGGAAAACCAAGAGTAGAATATGCTCCAAACATGTATCATTCTGTTGCTTATGAGCCATTAACTCAAATTATGGATGAAAAAGCAGGAGATTGGGTAAGTTCAGATACCAATGAATATGGTGAGTATTATAACTCAAACCCATTCAATAGAAGTGTAGCAAATGCTTACACTCCTATGAATATGAGAACTCCGGCTCCTCATTCTATCAAAAGAGGTTATGTGCCATACACTATCCACAAGGATTCAATTGAGCAAGCTGTTAATTTAAAAAATCCGGTTGTGTTGAACGATCAGGTTTTAAAGGAAGGAGAAGCTCTTTATAACATTTATTGCAAACACTGCCATGGTGAAACTGGTGCCGGTGATGGTACTGTAAACAAACCATATAAAGGTGTTGCCAATCTTACGTCTGAAACAAGCAAAAATCTTACTGAAGGTCATATATTTCATGTGATCACGCACGGTGTAAGAAGAATGTGGGCTCATGGTTCACAAATTGAACAAGAAGAACGTTGGAAAATCATTCACTACGTGAAAGAAGTCCTTCAAAAATCAGAACAGGCACAATAAAATATTTTAAAGAAATGGTTGAAGAAAAATTCGTATTTACCGATTCCGCCAAAAGGAATATATTTATTACCATTGGGGCTGGTCTGATACTTTTGGTATTAGGTTTATTTTTTGTGGCTAAGTATAGCGGCCATGATAGCCATGCCGATGCTTCACATGGCACAGAACATGTAGAATCTGCCACTGAACATGCAGCAGGTGCTCATGGCGATGCTCATGCAGTAGCTGCTGAAGGTCATGATAGTCATGAAGGTGGACATCATGAATCTAAGCCTGTTTGGTTCAAGAGATTAATTAAAAACTTATGGCATAACAATGTATTCTTTACAGGTATTGCTATAGTTGGAGTATTTTTCATTGCATTTAACTATGTAGCCTGGGCTGGTTGGGGAGCTGTTTTAAAAAGAATTCCAGAAGCTTTTGGTAGTTTTATACCTGTTATAGGTGTGTTACTGATAGCTACATTTTTTGCCTTCAAATCGGATATTTTCCATTGGACACATCATTCTTTGTTTGATAAAGCCTCTCCGGATTATGATCCAATTATTGCTGGCAAAGAAGGTTATTTGAACATGCCTTTCTATGTAATCAGAATGATTGTATACTTCGTGTCCTGGTATGTTTGCTGGTTATTTATTAGAAAATACTCTATACAAGAAGATATTACCGGCGATTTGAAATGGCATGATAAAAGTGTGATCCTTTCTGCTGGTTTTCTTGTAGTATTTGGTATTACAACTTCAATGGCTGCGTGGGATTGGGTAATGTCTATTGATACCCACTTCTTTAGTACTATGTTTGGTTGGTATGTATTTGCAAGCTGGTTTGTAACAGGTTTAGCTGTAATAACTCTTTTTGTAGTTTATTTAAAAGAAGCAGGATATTTACAAGCTGTAAATGAGAATCATATTCATGACCTTGGTAAGTTTATGTTTGCTTTCAGTATTTTCTGGACTTACATCTGGTTTAGTCAGTTCCTTTTAATTTACTACGCCAATATTCCTGAAGAAGCAGTTTATTTTGTAGAAAGACTGCAAAGTGATGTATATTCTCCATTCTTCTTTTTCAATTTAGTTATCAATTTCTTAATTCCTTTCTTGGTATTGATGGCAAGAGATGCAAAGAGACAATTAATGATTGTTAAGGTAGTTGCTTTCTTTATCATCATTGGTCACTGGTCTGATTTTTATTTAATGATCACTCCGGCTTTGCTTGGTGAAAATGGTGCATTTGATTTCTGGTTCTTATTTGTTGAAGTAGGTATGTTCTTAGTATATGCTGGATTATTTTTGCTTGTGACCTTGACTTCACTTGCCAAAGTATCCTTGATAGCCAAGAATCATCCAATGTTGGAAGAAAGTGTTCATCACCACGTATATTAATTCTTAAAGAGAGAAAACGCATAAATTATAAAAGATGGTTACTACTATTATCGTTATTTCTGTTTTACTGATACTTGCAATTCTTTTTTTGCTGGTCAGAATACAGACTCTTGTTTCAGTAATGAAAGGGAGTTATTCAAAGCAGGTTGATTCCAGCAATAAAATTCATGGAATATTATTTATAGTATTTTTGATTCTGGGTATTTTTGGATTTTTCTGGATTTCAAGTGCAGCATCTTCTTATTATTTGCCTGCTGCTAGTTCAGAACATGGTATACGCACAGACAAGTTGTTTTGGATGACAATGGCTATTTTGGTATTAGCCTTCATAGTTACCAATATTTTCTTGTTTGTTTTTGCATATAGATATCAGTACAAAGAAGGCAATAAGGCTTATTTTTATCCTGAGAACCACAATCTTGAAATTATTTGGACCGTTATACCTGCCATAGTTATGTCTATACTGGTATTTTATGGATGGAAAGAATGGTCAAGTATTACACAAAAAGAACCTGCAAATTCTGAAGTAATTGAGGTTATGGGTAAGCAATTTGCATGGCAGGTTCGATATACCGGTGCAGATGGTGAATTAGGAGCAAGTAGCTTTAAACTGATCGATGAAACCAATGTATTTGGTTTAGATTTTAATGATAAAGCTTCTTTGGATGATTTTACTCCTCCAGAACTACATTTGCCAAAAGGTAAACCTGTATTATTGTCTATCAGAGCTAGAGATGTAATACACAGTGTATTTCTTCCTCACTTTAGAGTAAAGATGGATGCCGTTCCTGGTATGCCAACTAAGTTTTGGTTTACTCCTACAAAGACAACAAAAGAAATGCGTGAAGAATTAGGTAATGCTAACTTCAATTATGAAATGGCATGTACTGAGATTTGTGGTAGAGGTCACTTTGCTATGCGTTTTGTAGTAGTTGTAGAAGAGCCGGAAGAATTTGAGGCCTGGAAAAAACAGCAGAAACCTTTTGCTGAAGTTAATGCAGACTATGTTGCAGCTTTTGTTGCTGGAAATAGTGGAGAAACTATGGTAACTCCTAAAGAAGTTGAAAAGGAAATTGACTCTATTGAGGTTGCAATGCCTGCTGATACTTTAAAGTCAGATTCTGCTAAAGTAGACTCTGCTGCAAGCACTCGTTAATTATTGTTTTTATATTATTTAAGAGGATTAGAATAAAAAATACATATGTCCACTGATACACATTTAAACGAACATCTTTCTCACGCTCATGATACACATGATGAGCATGATCATCACGAATTACCGTGGATTAGAAAGTATATTTTTAGTGAAGATCATAAAGTAATAGCCAAGCAATACCTTATTTCGGGTATAATTTGGGCAATTATTGGAGGAGGTCTTAGTATCATATTCAGATTGCAATTAGGTTTTCCTAATTCTAATTTAGATTGGTTAAAGCCTTTGCTAGGTGGTTGGATCTCTGAGGGTAAATTGGATCCTGAATTTTATCTTGCAATGGTTACTATGCATGGCACTATCATGGTTTTCTTTGTTTTGACTGCAGGATTAAGTGGTACTTTTAGTAATTTTTTGATACCGCTTCAGATTGGTGCACGTGATATGGCATCCGGGTTTTTAAATATGCTTTCATACTGGTTTTTCTTTTTATCCAGTGTTTTGATGCTTGCATCTTTATTTACTTCTACTGGACCTGCTTCTGGTGGTTGGACAGCTTATCCTCCGCTTAATGCTCTTCCTCAGGCTGTTCAGGGTTCTGGTATAGGTATGACTTTGTGGTTGACCAGTATGGCTTTTTTTATTGTTTCTTCATTATTAGGTGGTGTAAATTATATATCTACCATTATTAATTTGAGAACCAAAGGTATGTCATTCCTTAGAATGCCATTAACAATGTGGTCATTCCTTATTACAGCTATATTAGGTTTATTAGCTTTCCCTGTACTATTTTCTGGTGCTTTATTATTAATATTTGACAGAAGTTTTGGTACAAGTTTTTTCCTTTCTGATATTTATATAGCAGGAGAAGCTTTGCCAAATGAAGGAGGTAGTGCAATACTATTTCAACACTTATTCTGGTTCTTGGGTCACCCTGAAGTATATATAGTAATCCTACCTGCTTTGGGTATTACTTCAGAAATTATATCTGTAAACTCAAGAAAGCCAATTTTTGGATACAAAGCCATGATTGGTTCTATGTTAGCTATTGGTTTCCTTTCTTTTATAGTTTGGGCTCACCATATGTTTGTAACAGGTATGGATCCTTTCTTAGGTTCTATATTTATGTTCCTAACTCTGATTATTGCTGTTCCTTCTGCTGTAAAAGGTTTTAACTATATTACTACCATGTGGAGAGGTAATATAATTTTCACTCCAGCGATGTTATTTGCAATCGGCTTGGTTTCATTCTTTATATCTGGTGGTTTAACTGGTATTATACTTGGTAACTCTGCTGCTGATATACAGCTTCATGATACATACTTTGTTGTTGCTCACTTTCACCTTGTAATGGGTAGTGCTGCCTTCTTTGGTATGATTGCAGGTGTTTACCATTGGTTCCCAAAAATGTTTGGCAGAATGATGGATGCTAAATTAGGCTACATACATTTCTGGTTATCATTTGTTGGAGTGTATTTAGTATTCTTCCCTCTTCATTATACTGGTATTGCTGGTTTTCCTAGAAGATACTATTCATTTACAAGTTTTGAGTTTACGCAGACCTTTACCGACTTAAATATGTTTGTGAGTGTCGCTGCTATCATTACATTTGCTGCTCAGTTTATCTTTGTATTTAACTTCTTATATAGCATATTTAAAGGACGTATTGCTCCTGCAAACCCTTGGAATGCTAATACATTAGAATGGACAACTCCTGTAAATCCTGGTCATGGTAACTGGCCTGGTCAGATACCAACTGTTTACAGATGGCCTTATGATTATAGTAAACCAGGTGCTGAAGAAGATTTTATACCACAACACATTCCATATTCTCAAACGGTGAGTTCTAACTTCCCACACGAGAATGAATTAATAAAAGAAGAAGGTACTCTTCATGGGTAATGATACTAACAACAAAGGATTCCGAATTTTCGGAATCCTTACTGTTGTTGCTGTATATTTTCTGATTCTTGTAGGTGGTATAGTAAGAAGCACCGGTTCCGGAATGGGATGTCCTGATTGGCCAAAGTGTTTTGGAAATGTTATTCCGCCTACTTCTGTTGATGAATTACCCGCCAATTACAAAGAAATTTACGCTCAGAAAAGATTTGATAAAAATAAACGTGTAGCTTCTTTATTTTCTTCATTAGGATTTAAAGATTTATCCGATCGTTTATTAAATGACAAATCCATATACATTGAAGTTGACTTTAATCCATTAAAGACCTGGATTGAATATGTAAACAGGTTGATAGGTGTAGCTATAGGACTGTTTATAATTGGCTTTACGGTATTATCGTATCGTTTTAATAATACTGATCCTGTTGTTTTTTACCTGAGTATTTTGTCTTTGGTTTTGGTATTGGTAGAAGGTTGGCTTGGTTCTTTGGTTGTTTCTACTAATTTATTACCGTTCATGGTCTCTATTCATATGGGACTAGCTTTATTGCTTGTTTTGATATTAATATATACAGTATTCAGAGGGGCAGGTTATAAGAAGTTGATTAAAACTAGAGTGCCTGTAGTAGGTTTGAATTTTTTGGTTATAGGAATGATTCTGGCTACTTTTTTTCAGATTATTGTGGGTACACAAGTCCGTGAAAATGTAGATCTGGTACTTGAAAATGTTTCAAACCGAAATTTGATTTTCGATTACTTGGGAAGTATATTTTATTTTCACAGGTCCTTTTCAATTTTATTGATTTTAGGTCATGTGTTGATTATATATAGAATATTTAAATACTATAACTTTTCTTCGGAACTTAAGTACTGGAGTTTATTTATTGGTATTATGGTTTTGGCCAGTGCTATTACGGGTATGGTTTTAAACTATTTTGGTTTGCCTGCTTATATACAACCGGTTCATTTGTTGTTAGCCAGTTTACTTATTGGAGGACAATTTCTTTTATATTTAATAGTTCATACTACTAATAGTGTAGTTAAAACCAGTTAAATGATAAATCTAAATACATCAGAAACATTTGTATCCATTATTGGAGCTAGATTACAAAGCTACTATCAGCTTATGAAATTCAGGCTTTCATTTTTGGTTGCATTTTCATCCGGAATGGGATATATGTTAGCAGTCAATGGTCAAGTACATTGGGGTGCTTTCTTTTTGTTTTGTTTATGTGGTTTTTTAGTAACTGTATCCAGCAATATCATCAATCAAATTGTAGAGATTGATATTGATGCTTTAATGGACAGAACTAAAAATCGCCCATTGCCAACTGGTCGTGTAAGTGCTTATGAAGCTGCTGTTTTATCAGTACTTTTTGGAGTACTTGGTATATCCTTGTTGTTTTTGTTTTTTAATATAACGGCAGCTTTATTGTCACTGATTTCATTGCTTTTGTATGGATTTGTATATACTCCTATGAAGGTTAGAAATCCTGTAGCTGTTTTTATTGGAGCTATACCCGGAGCTTTACCACCCATGATTGGTTGGATAGCAGCTACTAACAAATTTGGATTAGAACCAGGAATTTTATTTGCCATTCAGTTTTTTTGGCAATTTCCTCACTACTGGGCTATTGCATGGGTATTGGATGATGATTATAAAAAAGCCAATATCAGATTGTTGCCATCCAATGGTAAGCGGGATATACATACGGCGTTTAAAATAATGATATATACAGTCTTTCTATTGCCTTTAGGTTTTATGCCAATGATACTAGGAATGACAGGGATTGTAAGTGCTATTATTGCATTAGTTTGTGGAGTTTTATTTCTTGCTCAAACATTTTATCTAATGAAAGAGTGTACAAACAAAGCTGCTTTACAGATAATGTTTGGATCATTTATATATTTGCCAGTGGTACAGATTGCATTTGTATTAGATAAGTTGCCATTATGAAGAAACATTCTGTAGAAGTGGAACAAACTAATAAGCCGTTGGGCATGAATCCTAAGAAATTTGCTTTATGGCTATTTATAGTAGGTATTGTAATGATGTTTGCTGCCATGACCAGTGCATACATAGTAAGAAGGAGCGAAGGCAATTGGCTTGTAGTAGATATACCGGTCGTTTTTTATGCCAGCACTATATTTATTGTACTAAGCAGTATTACCATGCAGTTTGCCTATTTTGCGGCAAAAAAGGATAATTTGCAACCCATGAAAACAGCTTTGTTAATTACAACTGTTTTGGGAATCATGTTTTTAGTTGCACAATATATGGGTTGGCAACAATTGATCAATCAGGGTGTTTTCTTTGGTGGAACAATGAGTAATCCAGGTGGATCATTTGTATATGTGTTAACTGGTTTACACGGTTTTCACCTTGTTTCAGGTATTGTATTTCTTTTTATTACTTTAATTGCTGCTTTTAAATATAAAGTGCATTCTAAAAATCTTACACTTATAGAGATGTGTGCCACATATTGGCATTTTCTAGATGCTCTTTGGGTATATCTGTTTGTATTTTTGTTACTAAACCATTAATTTTCAAAAAAACTTAGTATGTCAACTGTTACTGTATCAGAAAAAGATCAAAAGAATATTTGGGGAGGTGGCGTTGAGCCTATGAAGGCCAGCTATGGTAAACTGATGATGTGGTTCTTCCTGTTGTCAGATGCACTTACTTTCTCTGCATTTTTGGTTTCTTATGGCCTAGCCAGAATTTCTCATCCTTCATATGAAGGGACTGTTCAGGATTTCGTTCCTTCAATGGACTATTGGCCAATTCCTGAAAAGATTTTCACCCACATTCCTTTCTTTCATGTAGATGCTCCGCTGGTTTTTGTGGGTATTATGACTTTTATCCTTATCATGAGTAGTGTTACTATGGTATTGGCTGTTGAAGCTGGCCATAGAATGGATAAACTTGAAGTACAGAAATGGATGCTTTGGACAATATTTGGAGGTATTGCTTTCGTACTTTGTCAGGCTTGGGAGTGGACGGTTTATATACAGGGTTCTGCAGATGGTTTAAAACTAGCTTCCGGAGAAATTATACATGGTGCCAGTTTGACAATGAATGAGTATGGACCGAAGTTGTTTGCCGATTTCTTTTTCTTTATTACCGGATTTCATGGTACACACGTACTTAGTGGAATTATCATCAATATCATTGTGTTTTATAATGTAAGTATTGGTACTTATGAGCGTTTAGGGCATTATGAAATGGTTGAAAAGGTTGGTTTGTACTGGCACTTTGTAGACTTAGTTTGGGTGTTTGTTTTCACGTTCTTTTATTTGGTTTAACATTATAATTTTAGTTATAAAATGGGTCACGGATTACACGATCATGCTGCAGCACCAAAGGTGTTGCCAAGGGATAAAGCAAAAATTGCCAAAATTTGGAAAACAGCTGGTTTGTTAGCTGTTATTACAGCAATTGAATTCCTTCTAGCTTTTACTGTTACCAGAGGTACTTTACTTACTGTTATATTTGTTGGTTTAACCATAGTAAAAGCTTTTTATATTATTGCTGAATTTATGCACCTTAAGTACGAGGTTAAAGCGTTGATTTGGTCTATTATTTTACCTTTAATATTTGTTGTTTGGTTTATAGTTGCTTTGCTTGCAGAAGGTGCTGCAATCTATGATGCCCGCAGTACTTGGGGTATGTTTTAATTGGTAAAATACTTCTAATGAGATTTATTACTAAAGCCGGTATTTTGGTGAGTATTCTTGCCATACCGGTTTTTGTCTTTTTATTCCTTAAGCTATATGGCAAAAACCACTATAGTATTCCTGTATATTTTGCCACTGACAGTACTTTGATAAATGGCAAATATCAAATAACGGAGGCGCATACAATTCCGCATTTTGAATTTTATAACCAGGATAGTCTGTTGTATGGTTCAAAAGACCTTGTGGGTAATATATATATAGCTGATTTCTTCTTTACTACCTGCCCTGGTATTTGCCCGAAGATGACAACACAGCTTACTCGTGTACAGGAAGCTTTTGCTAAATTTGAGGATGTTAAAATCGTGTCATTTACGGTTGATCCTCAAAAAGATTCAGTTCAAACGCTGAAAAGATATTCCTTAGAATTTAGATCAGATTCAACTAAGTGGAATTTTCTGACCGGTAGCAAAGAAAAGCTATATACCCTGGCACAAAAAGGATTCTTTGTATCAGCCTTAGAAGATCAATCGTTGCCTGAATTTATACATTCGGATAAATTTATATTAGTTGATAAATCCGGACGTATACGAGGTTATTATAATGGCACAGATCACTCTGATGTAGATCGGTTAATTAGAGAAGTTCAGGTTTTGATTTATAATTATGAAAATGGAGCAGTCCAATAAAAACAATTCTACTTATCTTTTTGTAATTGCAATTCTTTCTATTGCTATACCTGCAGTTGTTGCTTTGTTATTTTATCTTCCTCAGACTGGTAAGTTGGGGAATGTTGATGTATCTATTCTGCCGCATATAAATGCTGTTTTGAATACATCTACTGCTATTGCACTATTGACAGGTTATGTATTTATAAAGAAAGGTAAAAAGAAGGAGCATATAGCTTCAATGATTTCTGCTTTTGCATTAAGCTCAATTTTTCTTATTCTGTATGTTATTTATCATTATCAGGGTAGTCATACTTTATTTGGCGATATAAACGCAGATGGTGTTGTTTCAGAAACAGAAAAGTCAAACATAGCATTTATACGTCCAGTATATTTGGTTATACTTTTAACACATATAGTATTAGCCGCAGTTATTGTGCCTTTTGTGTTATTGTCGATGTATTTTGGTTATACTAAACAATATACTTCACACAAAAAGGTTTCTAAATGGACATTTCCATTGTGGTTGTACGTTGCAGTTACCGGTGTTATTGTGTATCTTTTGATTAGCCCTTACTATCACTAATGCTATTATGAAAAAATCTCTGGCCATTTTGATGTGTTTGATATTTATAAGCATATTTTCAACTGAATTGTATGCACAGTGTTCTATGTGTAAAACAGCTGTTCAAAGTAGTTTAAATGACGGAAGCAATCTGGCTGGTGGGCTGAATAAAGGTATACTCTATTTAATGGCTATTCCTTATATAATTTTTACAGTAATTGGTATATTTTGGTATAGATCCAGCAAAGCTCAAAAGCTAAAAAGCACTCAAGTTTAGAAGTAATTATTTCTAGTTCGATATTTGCATAGGCGTATCGAATAATTTTTTGGATTACTTAAATTTATCGTGCTTGAGACACCTTCGTTACCGACATACTATTCTGCTGTTGGCATTTGGTTTTCTAATGTCTTCAATAGTATACTGGAAAGTAATACATTCTGCTAATAGCAATGCAAATCAGGTTGGTTATATAACTGCAGTTGGTAAAAATTTGAACAAAGAGTTAGAAAAAGTTCAAATCCAATCTGAAAAAGTTAAAAATGAAATCCAGCATTGCAAACGTCCTACCTTTACTCGTTTAACCCAGAATTCTACTTATCCTTATTTTGTATTTAGAAACGGTAATTTGTACTACTGGTCTGTAAATTCTTTTTTTCCAAAAATTGAATCTTTGCAGGGTACTAAGGATTTGAGGTTTGTACTGCTTCAAAATGGTGCACATATAGTGCAACGCGATGTCGTAATGTTGCGTGGCGATTTATTTGAAATTTTCTTTTTTGTACCTCTTAGCACTGAATATCCGGTTGATAATATATATCTGCATTCTCAACTAAATCCGGATATTTTCCATAAACGAAATGTTGGTTTAATAAATCAGGTTACACCTCATGGCGGAATTTATACCACCAAAGGGGATTTTATGTTTAGCGTAGTTTTTCCGGATGGTGATGCATTAAAAGCCGGAAATGATAATTTGGTAATAATACTATTGGCTTTGTTCGGTATTGCTTTGCTGCTGATTTATTTAATACAGGTGAGCCGAATTCTAATGAGTAAACATGGTGCAGGTTATGCGTTGGTTTTCTTATTTCTTTCGCTGGGTTTGATACGTGTTGTTATGCTATGGTCTGAATTTCCATTTGTACTTTGGGATAACAGTCTTTTCAGTTCTAAATATTTTGCCAGTTCTTCCATAAATCCATCCTTAGGTGATCTGTTACTCAATTTGATTTTTCTATTAATCTGGGCCATATTTTTTAGTAGGTATTTTAAACGTACAAAATTGATTCGGGCTATTTTGGTTATTAAGCCTCAATACAAAAATGTATTGAAAGCCTCAATTTTGTTGCTGTGTTTGCTCAGCTTCTATTGTGTGTTTATACAAATGCTTGCACTATACACCAATAGTCAGTGGGAGGTTGATATTACTGAAAGTTTGGACTTTGATATTTTCAGAATAGTAAGCTTAATCGTTTTTTCTTTACTTTTTTGCCTGTTTGCTATTTGCGGATTTGTATTGTCTCGGTTGTTTTTATTTCATCACCGAAATAATGATTTACAGGGCTGGTTGTTGCTGTTGGGGGTTTCTGTTTTTTTTATTTTAGGAACTATTCTTTTTGACCTCTTTTACATACCGATTATAGTGTTGGATGTATTGTTTTTTGTGTGGGTATTGTATCTCAAACTTCCTAAATTATCCTTCAGACCCAGGTATGGATCGTATTTTTTTCTATTGTTTACAGGTTTGGCATGTGCATTTGCTTGTGCTTATGCGGCAATTATTGATCATCAGGCTAGTGATATGGTTAATAAGCAAAAGTTTGCCACTCAGTTACTTGTAAAGAATGATGTTTTGGGAGAGTATTTGCTTAATGAAACTTCAAATTATATAGACAAGGATTTATTTATTCAGAGTGTTATTTTAAACCCATTTGTATCTAAAGAAAGTATTGAACAAAAGATAAAGCGCGTATATCTGGGCCAATATTTTGATAAGTATGATGTAAAGGTTCATTTGTTTGATGCTATGGGTTTTTCTTATGATATGAATCAGGAATTTACCTATTGGCCGGAGGTGATTAGTTCCTATAAGAAATCATTTTTCAAAACAGAATATCCTCATATATACTTAATGCATGATCCTGGCCGTAAAGGTTTTAATCGATATCTGGTATTTAAAAAACTGCGCAAACATGGATCTGTTATTGGATTTATACTAATTGAATTAAAGCAGAAAAGATTACAGGCACATAGTGTATATCCTGAACTATTGGTCGATAAAAGTTTGAGCAGACCCTGGGATAAAGAGAAATACAGTTATGCTATTTTTGGGGCTGATGAAATTGAATACAGTTACGGACAGTATAACTATGAAGCAGATTTTAATGCTCAACATTTTGAATTGAATAATCTGTTCGAAAATGGAATAGTGTTTAATAATTACCATCATCTTGGTATTAAAAGCAGTGATGGGCGTGTGGTTATTATTTCTTCTGAGGAAAATTCGTTTTACAGATTTTTCTCAAATTTTTCGTTTTTGTACATGATACTCATTTTTGTGATCCTGATATTTGTTTTGATTTGGTCATTTAATATCAGGTTTCGTAAAATTGAAGCAAACTTTTCGACTAAAATTCAGATTTATCTCAACCTCGCTTTCTTTCTTCCACTTTCAGTGGTAAGTATAACTACGCTTAGTATAATTTCTTCCAGTTATAAAAATAATCTGAACGAAGCTTTTATAAAAAAGGCAGAAGCCGTAAGCAATTACATCAATTTATTTTTGCAAAATGAGCCAGGAAACCCATCTCCAAACCGTCTTCAATCTTTTTTGATAGACAATAGCCGGTATATGGATGCAGATATTAATTTGTTTGATAGAAAAGGTCGATTAGTTTACACCAATCAACCACTGATATATGAGGCAGGTTTGATGTCAGGTTTGATTAATCCTTTGGCATACGCCAAAATAGTAGACAATAAGAACAATGTGTTCATGCTTTCGGAGAAAGTTGGTGATTTTAGCTATAACTCAGTTTATATTGCTATTAAATCTTATGACAATTCACGTGTTTTGGGAATTCTTAGTATTCCGTTTTTTGGCTCCAAGCAAGAGGTTGATCAGCAATTGATTGAAGTACTTACCACCATCCTAAATATATTTGTTAGTATATTTTTAATCTTCCTTTTGATATCCTATTTGGTAAGTAAATGGCTAACTGTACCCTTGGATTTGATAACTCAGAAACTGAAGCGAACCACTCTGGGTGAAAAAAATGAACCCCTGGAATGGGAGACTAAAGATGAAATCGGGTTGTTGGTTGGAGAGTATAACAGGATGTTGGTAAAATTAGATGAAAGCAAAGAAGCTTTATCAAAAAGTGAAAAGGAATCTGCCTGGCGCGAAATGGCACAGCAGGTAGCTCATGAAATCAAGAATCCACTTACTCCAATGAAGCTATCAATACAGCATCTGCAAAGAGCTATGGCAAGTAGTCGGGATAATTTGCAGGAAATGGGAGGTCGGACAATTCAGTTGCTACTTGACCAGGTAGACACATTAAATGAAATAGCTACATCTTTTTCTGTTTTTGCTAAAATGCCAATTCCCAAAAATGAAAAATTTGATTTTGGATTGGTTGTAAAACAGATTTACTTGTTGCATAAGGCAGACAGTAGTATTGATATATCTTTTGAACCTCACCACTATCCAATCTGGGTAAATGGTGACAAACAATTATTAGGAAATATATTATCTAACCTAATTCTAAATGCGGTACAATCTGTACCTGCCAGTAAAAAAGCCAAATTGGAAATTGCCTTGCAACTATTGAATGATAAAGTGCTTTATTCCCTGAAAGACAATGGAGATGGAATTGCAGACTCAATAAAAGATAAAGTTTTTATACCTAACTTTAGTACCAAATATAGTGGTTCGGGTTTAGGATTGGCTATAGCAAAGAGAGGAGTAGAGCATGCGGGAGGAAAAATTTGGTTTGAAACAATTCAGGAAGAAGGAACCACGTTTTTTATTGAGCTTCCCTTGATTGAATAATGCTCTTAAGAAAAAGCGTACTTGTACTTTTCTTTATATTCCTTTCCTGGATAGGTCTTTCCCAGATCGCTTCAAAGCGTTGTGTTTGGGTTGCTGTAAGCGAACAGGCATTCAAACTGGATAGTCTTTCGGTTTTGCCTTCAAGTATTTCGATTGTTTCTCAATCTGATTCGACTGTAAAAATCTCTTATGATTTAAATACAGGCCTTGCACATTTTAACAAATCGAGTAAGGATACAGTTCAGGTTTGTTTTCAAGTGTTACCTTATGATTTATCGCATCGGTATTTTCATCGTGATATTGCAGTTTATGATACCAATTGTTTTTACAAGCAGCCTTTAGGGGCAGTTTATGGCAATGGTTTAGGGTATGCGGTAGTAGAGGAAGATAAACTTTTTAATACTCCTGGAATTAACAAATCGGGTAGTATAACCAGAGGTGTTTCATTTGGTAACAATCAAAACGTATTTGTAAATTCTGCACTCAATTTACAACTCGAAGGAAATATAACCGACAATATTGGTATAACAGCTTCAATTTCAGATCAGAATATACCTTTTCAGCCGGAAGGTAATACCCAGCAACTACAGGAGTTTGATAAGGTTTTTATTCAACTATATACACCCAATAGCCGCTTAACTGCAGGAGATTTGGTTATGCGCAATCAGCCAGGACATTTTTTGCAGTATTATCGAAATGTGCAAGGTGGGTTGTTTGAAGGTAAGTATATAAAAGATAGTACGCATTATTCATTTACATCAGTAGGGGCGGCTGTGTCTAAAGGAAAATTTGCTTCAATTCAGCTGCCGGCACTCGAAGGTATCCAGGGCCCATACCGACTTACAGGGCCCAATAATGAGCGATTTATAATCGTATTGGCCAATTCCGAACGCGTATATGTTGATGGCCGATTGCTATCCAGAGGGTTTGATTATGATTACGTGATCGATTACAATCAGGCAGAAATAACCTTTACTGCCAATGTGTTGGTTACTAAATATTCAATCATTAGAGTCGATTTTGAGTATTCTGATAAAAACTACGGCCGCTCCAATATTGTAGCCAACCATTCGCAAACCTGGGGTAAGACTACGGGGTATTTTAATTATTACCTGCAAAAAGATAACCCCAATAATCCGTTGTTGTACAACCTGAGTGCAGAAGATAAAGATGCCTTGGCCTTAGTGGGCGACAATATTGACCAGGCAGTCATATCAGGTGTTGATTCTGTAGGTTTTCAGGAAAATAAAATCCTGTATGAGGAAATAGACTCATTGGGTACCAAAATTTACTTATTCTCACAGGATAGGGATAAGGCGATTTTTGAGGTTGTATTTACTGATGTTAGTTTTGGACAAGGTGATTATGAGATTGTAAACTCTACTTCCAATGGGCGCATTTATGTATTCGCCGGTTTTGGTCAGGGAAATTTTTTGCCGGTTAGAGTGGTAGCTACACCAAAGAAAAACCAGATATTTACAATAGGTAGCAAATATGCCATAGATAACAATGTAGAAGTATTTGGAGAAATAGCTGTCTCTGATCAGGATCAGAATTTATACTCTGATGTTGACAATGCAGACAATGGTGGAAAAGCGGTAAAAGTGGGTTTTGTAAACCGAGGATATAAACTATCCTGGTTAGGCAAATGGCGTTTGGTCAATTCAGTAGATTTTGAGTATACCGAAAATACTTTTCGCCAGATAGATCGGTTCAGAAATATTAATTATGAACGCGATTGGAGTGCTGACCTAGCTACCGAACGATTCAATAGAATAGCCAATGCTTCCATAGGAATACAGCAGAATCCTAATAATGCTTTAGTGTACAGTATTAGCCGACGTATTAAGGGTGGTGATGAAGTAAACGGTTTTCAGCATAAAGTGTCTGCCAATAAAACACTGGGCAAATTTCAGATATTATCAAATGCCTGGTGGATGTATAATGACAGGTCAGTCATTAATTCAGACTGGAAGCGAGCCTCCATAAATACGAACTGGAATGGTAAATTTTTAACGCCTGGTATTGTTTATACTATGGACAAAAACACAAATACCGATCAGGAGAATAAGGTAGTGTCGACAGCTATGTACTACGATGAAGTAAAGTTTTATGTAAAATCGCTGGATTCTGCCAAAGTCAGATACTATGCAGACTATGCAATTCGCGAAAACAGAGATACAGTCAATGGTGAAATAGTTCGGGTAAATCAGTCCAACACCATTAATGCCGGGTTGAATACCTTGCTTAAACGAAATCATGATATTCGATTACAAAGCACATATCGTTTATTAAATTATTTTAACAATCTAGACAGTGTAAATCTGGACGAGACAACATTTATTATCAGGGCTGATTGGAATGCCAATTTTTTGAAACGACATGTCCGTTCGGAATTAACAATAACCACCGGTACCGGGCGTGAATTAAGGCGTGAATATATTTATCAGGCTGTTCCGCAGGGTGTTGGTACACATGTTTGGGAAGATTTCAATGGCGATGGAGTTCAGGATCTGAATGAATTTATAGAAAAAGTGACTGGTCTCACTTATAATCAACAGGAATTTATTCGAATGTTTGTGCCAACCGATGAATACGTAAATGCCTACACAGGTTCCTTTAACTACCGCATAGATCTGGATGCACCCAGAAACTGGCGAGATCAGAAAAACGTGATTAAACGGGTGGTTTCAAGACTATCAACCACGTCTGCCTGGACGGTCAACAAAAAAGTATTTGATCCTGATCTATGGGGGCGATTTAATCCTTCCGAAAGAGTTGATAACGCTGGTACCTTGTCGGCACAGAAATCTTTACGAGCCAATTTGTTTTACAACCGTACCAACCCGATTTATGGTATGGATATGCTTTATGGTGCAAGTCAGAACAAGAGTTTGCTTACCCAGGGTTTTGAAACTATTGGAAAACAAGAAGCAGTTTATACAGGCAGGGTTAATATCAAACGTGTTTATGGTATTAAAATGTCTGTGGGCCAAGCGTTGAAAAACAGTGAATCTGATTTCTTGACTCAACGAAACTTTCTGATAGAGTCTAGAAATCTAAAACCTGAACTGGCCTATCAGGCTTCGCAAAGTATACGATTTGCCACTACAGGCAATTATTTGCTCAAACAAAATTTGCGTGGCGAGCTCAATGAGAAGACTACTTTTTATGAGGCAGGCATGGATATTCGATACAGCAAAGTATCGCAGCGGTCAATAACGGGCAATTTGAAATATATCAACATTGATGCAAAGCTTAAAGGTACCGCTATAAGTTCGCCGTTAGGCTATGAAATGCTGGATGCACTCAGACCCGGTAATAACTTTACCTGGAGTGTAAACTGGCAGGAAAAACTGGTAAATGGATTACAACTTTCTTTAATTTATGAGGGTCGCAAATCGGAGGGAAGCAATACGATTCATACCGGAAGAATGCAGGCATCGGCGTTTTTTTAGAAACTGCAGCAATTAGGGTTTAAAACAAAATGCCCCTGGTATTATTCCAACCTTGAATGTATCAAGCGGTTCGGCATGGGGAGTATATCTGTATACATAACCCGGCTGCACATAATCAACAGCATCGGCTATATAAATATCAGAATTGTATGGGTCAATGGCTATTGCATGGTATCCGCCGGGTTGGTTATGTGAATATGGGGTACTAATGATTTTATGTGGTGTTGAACTTGTTATTGGCATCTGATATATATCCCGATTGATAAAATACAAAGTATCACCGCTGCCGTTTATGCTTAGACCGCCCGGCGATTCGTCTGTTTTGAAAAGTATCGTTTGTTCAATATTTCTGCTTGCAGTATTAATTCTGATTAGTGAAGCTGTTTCTTTTCCATAAGGTGAACCATTTAAACCTCCATCGCATAATACCCAAAGTTTTTTGTTTTTATCCAGCACCATGGTATTAGGTTGTTTGGTCACTTCTATAGAATCGACTACCCGGTCATTTTCGCTGTCAATTATTAGTACTTTATTATCAAAACTCCAGCAATTGGTAAATACATATTTGCCCACCTGTATCATTTGCTCGGTTGGATGCTGGTAAAAAGATGGAGCATGGTTGTTTACCGAAATACTGCCTGTAATGGTTAAGGTTTTCGGATTGATAATAGTAATAGCTTTAGCGTATAAGTCAGATACATAAGCTTTGCTATCGTTTACAAAATGTATATATCTGGGTGAAGTTAATCCGGTTATTTTTCCAACAATTTTAAAGGTATGTATATTGATGATTAAAATTTTGCCGCTGTTATTTACTACTATATAACCCAGACTATCTTTGATGGTCATAGATTGTGCCACATCGCCCAGGGGTAAGGCATTTGCTTTAAAAAATGCATCTTCAATTACTTCCTGTGAATGTAGGTCATAGTATGTTAGGGAGGCATTGTCATAAGTAAAGTTGCCTTCATTTAATACAAATAGCCCACTTGACGTTTTTCTGGTTTCCAGCTTGTCAAATTTCCAGATTTCTTCGTCTTTCATGCAGCTACCTATGGTGCATAAAAGCAAAAGTGACCAGGAGGTTATTGTAAGAAATTTCATATGGTTAATAATTGATTATAATTAAAAACATATAGTTTCTTTTGGGCATAGGTCTGTAGAGTATTGAGTGGTAGGTCTCATTAAATACATTATATATTTTAAAACTTGTAGAAAGCTGAATATTGGAAAGTTTAACTGTTTTGCCCAAGCTCAGATCATTCATAAAATAAGGATACAGCCAATCTCTTCGACTTATTTCGTTGCTTGAAGTAGTATAACGTTCGCTGTATGAATTGTGCTGCCATGAAATTGCATAACCTTTGTATTCCAATCCTGCAAATACATTTGCGGAGTGCAATGGTATATAAACCAGTTGTTTTTTGTAGGAGTTTCGTCCCCTGGTTTGTTGATCGCCATAGTTTAACGAACTGGTATAGGCATAGGAAGCGGCAAAGTGATAGTTAAATCTTCCTAATCTTCCTTTAGTGTTTAGGTTTGTTTCCAGTCCACGCGATAGCACGCGCTGAATATTGAATGGTTCCCAATAGCCCTTAAATGATGGTAACCAAATTATCCAATTTTTAATATCGGATCGGTATGCGGTTATTTCAGTTTGTATGGTTTGTTTTTTTATTTTAAAAAATGTTGCCAGTCCAATCTCCGAACTTAAGCCCTGTTCCGGCAGCAACTCCGGATTTCCGCCTGGCTGCCAATACAAATCGCTCAGAGTCGGTTGGTGAAAATTGCGGGCTATATTGCCCTTTACTATTAGTGACTGTTTAGTCGTAAGGGCTAAACTAAATCCAGCATATGGAATAAGGGGTACAAGTTTGTTGTTTATCAAATCTTGCCTAAGCATTAGGTTTAGGCTAAGCAATTCTTTGATTTTCTTTTGTGAGGATATACATGTTGAAACTTCTGTACGATCTTGTTTAAAACCAGTGTGTTGAACCGAATCTCTGGAATTGACACGATAATAGTTGAAATCCAGGTTGCCCTGTAATTTAAGATTCTGCCATTGGTTATTTGTATAACTTAATCCATTCAAATAACTGTTCTGTTTGCTGGTGGAATATACAGCCGGAATGGTACCCAGACCGCTAATCCGATTTTGCTGGACATACAAAAGGTCTTTATGCGCAAAAGCACTTTTGAAATAGAGTTCACTATGCTGGTTTATTTTCCGCCAATCAGCAACTACTTTGTGGTCTATGTCGCTTTGGTTATTGATATTGGTATTGTCGGGGCCTTCGTAGCTTGTGGCTCTGGGTATGGCTCTTTCGGCCAATTGGCCCCAGTATTTTACTGATATTAGTTGTCCGCTTTTGTGTCTGTAGTATAGTTCCTGCAAAAGTCCGTACCGTTGGTATTCGGCATTTTTGTTGGTATCGAGAGGGTTGGATACAGAACCGTTTATAGGATCTATATGACCGATACCCCAGTTTATGAACGTGTAGTCATTTTTTGAATAATTGTGGTACACTCTGGTTTTAGATTGCAGGGCTTTATTGCCCAGACCTAGTTGCAGAAATTCATCGAAGGTATTATAACTTCCAATTCCCTGCAGGTATTTGACCCTAAAAGTGGTATCCCAGTCAGGTTTGTTGTTGATGTTTACCGAACCACCCAGGCCGCCGCTATGGTCTACAATAGACGCAGGTCCATGTTTTAAAGTTAGTTCGTCTATAAGGTATACCGGTATTAGCGAAAAGTCAACCATACCTGCCATGGGTGAGTTTATATTGATTCCGTTCCAGGTTACCTGTGTATGCGAAGGCGATGTGCCTCTAAATGAAGCGGTTGCTAATGCTCCCCGGCCATGGCTTTTGATAAATATAGATGTGTTTTCACTCAAAAGTTCTGAAAGTGATACATGGCTCTTTTGCTGAAGAACCAGTGTATCTACCTGGGTTTCTTTGCTGCCGGCTTGTGCGTTTTCAATTTGATTGCTTCCGTGCAAATGCACATTAGGTAATAGGTACAGGCTGTCTGCTTTTTGCCCAAAACTGCAAATGGCAGCAAACTGCAAGGTGATTACTAATGCAAAGCTGGTAATACAATGCATATTACTGCTTTATAATCCTTGTGGTTTTGGATACATGTTGGCCTGATATAGAAATCAGGTATATACCGGCAGAAAGATTTTCCAGATTAATTCCGGTTTCTGATTCGTAGTTCTGAATAGACAGAACTTGCTTTCCGCTTAGATCTTGTATGTTTACAAGTAGATTGTTATGAGTAGTGTTGATTCTGATATAGTCTTTTGCCGGGTTGGGGTGAATGCTAATTTCAGCAAATTGACTAGTTAAAACAGCAAGCACATCCGGCTTGAGGTAGACACTAACGTTTTGCGATAAAGAAGGATATTCTTTTGATGTTGCCGTTAAGGTAACCTGACCTTCGTAACTAAAGTCTAAGACTGCCTGGTCATTTATATCAACATTGGGTTGGGAAGTAGTCCACTGAATTGGAGAATTGAAAAGCGGGCGACCTTTGCGAAATACAAAAGCTTCCAGTTGAAAATCAGACTCATAAATTGTGTCCGGTAGTATATTTACATGCAAAATATCCTGTATTCCGGAAATAGAACTATTGGGTTCTACATCAACAGCACCGGTTATTTCGGTCGAGAATTCTCCAAGCCAGCCAGCATCTGCAAGGGCGGCAGTTTGTACTTTTACAAAATGTATTTTATCTAAGTTTATATATTCACCATCTCCATCAACAGCCCAATCAATATCAAAACCATCGCCACCGGAATTTTCCTTAGTTGAAGTATAGGGGTTGTCTGGTAGGGTATAAGGTGCAGAGCCTCTGCTTTTGTTGTCTGCATAACCAAATGGTTTTGGCAATGACTTTACCATGGTTGGGCTGGTTTTGTTAACCGGACTTTTGATCATGCTACCGGTTAGTGTGTAAGAATCCGATCCAATTGCCGGAAATGAATCAGTTAGTGGATAGTAATTCTGTTTGTGAAAGCTGTTTGCAAAAACAAAACCCTCATCACCGTTGCTATCAATCCAGGGTATATTGGTGGCAATATTTCCACCTGGATTGTAGTATGTGACTGCATAGTCTTTTTTTGATGAGTTGAAAAAATACTCGCTACCGGCCAGTTCATACCAGGTGTCATCGGCAAGGTTGTTTTTGTTTTCGTCTTTCATAACGTAAACTATACCTTGCTCAGCCAATAGGTCGGAGGCATTGCCGAATATGGTAAAATCTATCCCATAAGGATTGTCCGGATGGTTTTCTACAGGTTGTGCAAAACGAAAAACTATATACCCTCCAAACGCACCCAAGGTAAGTGAACCGGTTACTTTTCCAATAATAGATTGCGCAGAAACCGGCGTACCAAAAGGAGATTTGTTGATGAATTGGCCAGGTCCTGGTTTATATTCTAATACTTCGGATATAAATTGAGCCTGGACAGCAAAACTGCAAGCGGATAAAATAATTAGAGCAAATACCTTCATGTTGTGACTGCTATAAATCAGCGTTTTGATGATACAAACTGGCTGTAAAAACAAACCAGCGATATAGCAGCTAAGGACAACCGAGGTTGTATAATGGCAGTATGCTGACATTTTCCCGTTCACCGCAGGAGCTATATCTGTATTGCTTAGGCAGGTCTTCTGACTTGTTTCACAAAGTTCGCCTTCCCCGGTTTAATGAGTGGCAATATTGAACATTGCTTTTCGAAACTTACAGCAGCGGGAACTGTTGCCGACTTGCACGACATTCCCTTTTAATTTCTCACCTCTTCAGGATATTGAAAACCTAAGCTTTTGCAAAAGTATTTAATTATTTGGAAAGAAAGTACTGGTGTAAGAATATTGTGAAAGAAGGAGTTTGGAGTCGGAAGTAAAGAGTGTGGGAATTTCAGGATAAAACAATGGAAAAAAGTAAGGCCAGGCCTGCAAGGCGTTTAAGATAAATAAATTCAATTACAACAATACTTCGGAAAGTATATCATCAAGCCTTTTAAATAAAAAAGTTAGCCGCCAGTTTGATGACTATGTTGTCACCCAATGACTCGTATTCATAATGTCCATATCGAACAAACATACCCACACCAAGGCCTGTTCTTAGTCCGCTAAGGTTTAGTACCAAAAGGTTTTTTAAGAAAAAGCCTGATTCAAAAAAGCCTTTTTCCATGGTTTTGAATTGAATATCCTGTTGTAATTCAGGTTTTGCAAGTGTGCCAATTCCCATATTGTGTACCATTACAATATTGGGTCTAAACATAAGGTGGGGGGTATACAATTGCCCAAAATCATGTGAGTAAAACAAGGCAAAAAATCGGTCGGACAAGAACTCGTTGTAGTTCATAGTTTCGAAGCTGTTGTGCGTTACTACCGAAAAGTTGCGCAAACTACCTTTCATATTATACAGCTTGGAATAGGGTGTAGCTTTTGAAACCAATCCGGCAGAAAGTTGTATACCAGAGGTTCCGAATCGGAAAAATTTGAAGGTTTGTTGTACCTTAAAATCAAATCTCGAGTAGGAAAAATCACCCCCAAGAAGGTTGTTTAGTCCTTGTGTATAATTAAGCCAGACTACAGGGTAAGGCGTGCTAAGAAGTAGCGTATTGACTGGTGTTTTGATGTATTCTTCACCATAGGCATATCGTACACCTATCGAGTATTCGGTAAAGTTGAAATAGCTAATGTCTTTATTGTCGAAACGGTACTTATAACTTGGGTTGTGACTTGCAACAGATACCCCTGTTGTAGCATTTAGGTATTTTAGTGGTCTGAGCGTAACCGAAACACCACCCTGACTGTAATAGTCCATTATAGAAAGCCGATATTTTCTCAGACGTTCGGTAGAATATTGTATAATATCGAAAGGATAAGTTTGAGCACCGGCTTCATATACATCGAAATTGTATGTGGCATTGAGCGAAAGTTTTAATGGGTTGGAAAAATTATATGACACATCGGCTCCATATTTAAAACGTTTGTCTTTTAAACCATATCCGGCATAACCGCCCAAAATCCATTTTTTTGAAAAGCTTTGGTTTGTGTGCATTCCAAGACCGAGCCTCAGACCTTCCAGGTAGTTAAGTGAAAGTATTTTGTTCAGATCCAGATTGACTATACCAATCGGAAATTGTCCTAAATACAAGCGTTCGCCAAATTGTAGTAGTTCCTCCTGTCGTGTAGTTAATGTATTATTTTGATAGTATATAAATGTCTGAAGATCTTTGTTGGTAAGTGGTTTTTGTCTGTATTTGGCCCAGAGACTATCGGGAAAATGTATGGCTGATGAGTCATATTCCAGTACTATTTCGGTAAAATCTTCCGGATATAGACGTATAGATTTTTGTACATCAAATATATAACTATGACCGGACATATGCAGTCTGGCATTGCCAACACCCAGGTTGTACAGATGAATGTCGGTTTTGTATTTGCTGGGAAACCAGGTATTGTTTTGGTAAATATATTCCTGACAGGCTTCTATACGGGTATTGCCTTCTTTTAGAGGTGAGGCTACAAAGTATTTTACTACAAAGTTTTTGCCGTCAATGTACAATAAGCCTTGAGAAGCACCTATAGACTTGGCCGGCAACGGATAATATTTCAATACATAAATTGGTGTGCCATTTACCATTGCTGAGTCAACCAGTTGATAGGCATAGGTTAGAAAACTGGCGTGGCATAATGGTGATATGAGTTTAGCACTGGCAATATTTACATAGTTGCCATACAAGTTAAAAGGCTGCGGATGAATAAGGTTGGTATAAGCGGATGGTAACTTAACTCCTGTGGTGCGTATACCAATTATTGTTTCCTTTTTTCTTACCCTGTCTAATTGTTGTTTTTCGCTGATAGATTCCATCAGGTACAGGTGTTTACTTTCATGGTCGTGGATATCATAGGCCAGAAAATCCATTACACGCTCGTAGATTTTTTTTGTATATCCTTTCTTTTCCGGGCTTACTGTAAACTTGTTATAACTCTTGTAAGTAAGTCTTTTGGTAGCCTTTTGAATATATTTTTTATTAAACAATACCTGCCTGACCAGGGAGTCAGAAAATGTATCGCTATGGCTCGTTTGCAAAGTATTGTTGTTTCTGCCCAGGTTGAATACATGCACAGAACTGTCAGGGTGGTTGGAAAAAACCTCACTGTATAAATAGTGTTTTATTGCCAGTGTTTTTGGTTGGAAGTCTATATGTGCTCTGCCGTCCATATCGGCGAACATATGTAGGGTGTCATTGAGTATAATATGAGCAAAAGGAATGGCTTCCTGTGTTTCGGTATTGAGACATACAAAAGAATAATTCCAGCTGCTTTGGCCGATGGCCGTTTTGCAGAGAAAAATTAGTACAAATATGCAACTATAATGTAATCGTTTCATTTATGGAGCAGGAGCAATAAGCTTTTTAAGCTTTACAAGACTAGCCTGGTTATTGCTTTCTTCAATAGTTCTTTTCAAACTTTCTTTTTCACGTACTGTCAGATGCCAGCTTAAGGCTGCACGGTCAGATTTTTGGGTTTCTTCTACCTTTTTGGTGTCTATGTTTTTATCCTTTAGTTTGTTCCATTGTTTTGGTTTTGGTATATATTGAAAATCAACAACATGGATTTCGTTTTTGAACCAGGCTTTAGAAAATTCCAGCATATTGTCGTTGGTTATATCCTGAAAATAATCCCAGTTATTGTACAAGCCTCCAATAGGACTGGTTAGTTTTTGCAAAATGGAAGGCTCTTTCTTGGACTCGATTTCTATATCTTTTTCAGAGTCTCTGATTTCAATAAAGACTACTCCGCCGGTGTTTTCTGCAATCCAGTCTTTAAATACATACAAAAAGCTTACAGCATCACGTATTCCAAAATTGTCCGATAGCCCGGCATCCATTATTTCCATACTAGGTTCGCTTGGCATACCCACATTGGGCGTTATATATGGAAATGTGGCGCTCATACGCAATGCACTCAAAAAACGAAGATTATCTGCATCGTGTTTTTCAAAAAAACGTCGGTATTCTATACCTTTTATTTTCTGATTCAGGTCATAACGATCCTTCAGACTTTCGCTCATGGTCAGGTAACTTACCCCCTGCGGGGATATAAATAAAGGCCTGCCATCATTTACTACCGTCGGCGAAAGCATTAACATCGGGATTTGCGAATTCTTTTCAGGAATACGGTAGTCCATCAGTTTTTTGTTAAAAACATTGTCCAGGTTTTTGTTGAGTTGTTGCTCAAAGGCATAACCACGATCTTTTAGATATTTTTGCCCGTTATATTCAAAAGTTTGAAACCTCAGAAACAAATCATTTACCACCAAGCTGAAAATCACGGGATTTAGTATGTCGCTGGATATATTCGTAAAATGTTTGTCTGCGTACAGATCTATATTTTTGCCCTGCTGCTTTTCCAAATACAATTCACGGTAGTATGCTGCACCTATCAATCCTCCGGATGCACCGGAAATCATAAAGGTTCTTTTCATCAGCTCACCATTGAGTGTCTTGTCAATGTTTTGTAATGCATTCAAGGTCCATACCGCTGCACGCTGACCGCCTCCACTGGTGCAAATAAAAAACATTTTAGGCTTTTCTTCCTGGGGAAATTTCTTTTTCCAGTTTTCCAAAATCTCCAAAGTCGCCTTGCGGTCTTCCTGTATATTACTGCGGCTGGATAGGGTTCGCAGTCTGTTTAAGTTGTACTCGGCAGGTTCTACCTCGTAATTTATTCCATATACTTTGTAGTCGGAATCGATGATATTGTTTTTTACCAAAATGTTAAACACAATCAGCATAGCAATAAGTCCACTAATAGCCCAGCCACGCATCCAATAAGAGAAAGCACCGGTAAACATCACAAACATAGACAGTAGCAGAATACCACTGGCAGCTGCCGGTATTTGCACCATGGCATCGTCCATAAAAAAGCCCAATAGTATAATCAGAAAAATAATAATGAGCTCTACAATGACCGCATTGAAATGGTTTTGATCAAAGATCTTTAACAACATTTCCTTTTCGTAAATAGAATGGTCCGGACATTTGACTATGGAAAACGGACCGGAAAAGTAGCTTTTTACCGTATACTTGTTTTTGCGAATCGACTTAATTTTGCGCATTACATTAACCCGGTTTATACGGGTCATCTTCAGCTTTTTGTCCAGATTTACGGCCAGTTCCTTAAATATATCCTTGTTTGTGCTCCAGAAATAACTGAACAATATAAAAATAATCATATTGACCCCTATCAGAAAACTCAATACCTCATACACAATTTGCATGGGTTGCTGAAAACCATTGGTTATCTGAAAATCAATAATGCTCGCCGAATATACCAATATAAAAACAATAGGTATTATACTGTTGTTGATGCAAAATTTGGTAAATGGCCTGGAGATACTACCAAGAAAAGGAAAGCGATAGCTGTCTAGAATATAGGTAGTAATATGGAATGACATAATATAAATACCCACAGCAATACCGATCAGGAAAAAACCACGAAAATCAACCACACCCATATACTCCGGATCCAGAAAAAGATAGGGTGCACCTACCATACTGAAAATATTTTGGGTAATTACTGCAAATAAAATAGCCCAAAGTATAAGGAGAATCTGGTTTTTTTTGATGTGGTTTACCAGAAGTTGTACAGGAAAAGAGTAGTAGATACTACTAAATATATGTTTGGCTTTCCTGAATTTGTTCATTGGTTTTTTTACGCTTTCAACAGTATACGAATACGGTTGTTAAAGGTAAACCAAAAATAAAAGAATAGACCGCCAAATAATCAACTTCTCGTTTATTTTTTTAGTTTATATATTTCTACCTTTGTATTTCGTTTACGCACATTCATGAAGAACATCCGGAATTTTTGCATCATTGCCCATATTGACCATGGGAAAAGTACACTTGCAGACAGATTAATCGAAACTACACAGACTGTACAGCAACGATCCATGACCAACCAGCTATTGGACAATATGGATCTGGAAAGGGAGCGTGGTATTACCATTAAAAGTCATGCCATACAGATGACTTATATTTATAAAGGTGAAAACTATACGTTCAACCTTATAGATACGCCTGGTCATGTCGACTTTTCTTACGAAGTATCCAGATCTATTGCCGCTTGCGAAGGGGCTTTGCTTATAGTTGATGCCTCGCAGGGTATTGAGGCTCAGACTATCTCCAACCTTTATCTGGCTATGGAGCATGACCTGACTATTATTCCGGTACTAAACAAAATAGATTTGCCGGGTGCTATGCCCGACGAGGTTTCCGACGAAATAATCGACCTTATAGGTTGCGAAAAAGAAGACATCATACACGCCAGTGGTAAAGAAGGTATTGGCATCATTGATATACTAAACGCAGTGGTAGAGCGCATACCTGCACCAAAAGGTGATCCGGATGGTCCGCTTCAGGCTTTGATTTTTGACTCCGTATTCAACTCATTCAGAGGTGTAGAAGTAATTTTTAGAATCTACAACGGTACCATACGTCAGGGTGAAGCCGTAAAGTTTGTAAACACCGGCAAAAAATACAATGCCGACGAAATAGGTGTGCTTAAACTAGACAAAGATCCTAAAAAAGAACTTTCCGCCGGCAATGTTGGCTATCTGATTTCAGGTATCAAAGAAGCCAAAGAAGTAAAAGTAGGGGATACAATCATTCAGGTAGACAGACCAGCCGAAGCCATCAAAGGTTTTGAAGATGTAAAACCTATGGTATTTGCCGGTATTTATCCGGTAGAAACCAGTGAGTTTGAAGACCTTCGTACCGCCATGGAAAAACTGCAGCTCAACGATGCTTCTTTGGTTTGGGAACCGGAAACCTCAGCTGCTCTTGGCTTTGGGTTCCGTTGTGGCTTCCTTGGTATGCTTCATATGGAGATTGTGCAGGAGCGGCTTGAGCGTGAGTTTGATATGACGGTTATTACTACCGTGCCAAGTGTACAGTTTCATGCCATACTAAAAAAAGAACAACAACTCGTCAAAATCAATGCACCTTCGGATATGCCCGAACCTACGTTGATTGATTATATCGAGGAACCCTTCATTCGTGCTCAGATCATAACCAAAGCCGATTTTGTTGGTCCGGTTATATCGCTTTGTATGGACAAACGCGGATTGCTCAAAAATCAGGTTTACCTTACTAGCGACCGTGTCGAGCTTGGCTTTGAAATACCGCTGGCTGAAATCGTATTTGATTTCTTTGACAAACTAAAAACCATTTCCAAGGGCTATGCATCGCTGGATTATGAGCTTATAGGTTTCAGAGAATCCAATATGGTGAAACTGGATTTGCTTTTTAATGGCGAAAAAGTTGATGCTCTAAGTGCCATTGTGCATAGAGATAAAGCCTATGATTGGGGTAAAAAGCTTTGCGAAAAACTAAGAGAGCTTATACCAAGACAAATGTTTGAAATAGCTATACAGGCAGCTATTGGTCAAAAAGTAATAGCCCGTGAAACAGTGAAAGCTATGCGCAAAAACGTATTGGCCAAATGCTACGGAGGTGATATTTCCAGAAAACGTAAACTACTGGAAAAGCAGAAAAAAGGTAAAAAACGAATGAGACAAGTGGGCAACGTTGAAATCCCTCAGGAAGCCTTTATGGCGGTACTGAAACTTGATTAAGGTTAACATTTTTTGGCTATTAAACTGAATTAAAAAAAACAAACGTCTGACGACGAAAATAATACCTACATGCAAACGGAAACAAGGTATCAGCTACTGGATGGGAAAGCTCTTTCGGAACAACTAAAAGTTGAAATAGCCGAAGAAGTAAAACAAATAAAAGCCAATGGCGGCAAAACTCCGCATCTGGCTGCAATTATAGTGGGCAACGATCCGGCAAGCGAAACCTATGTGAACTCCAAAATCAAATCCTGCGAGCAGGTAGGCTTTATTTCCAGCCATTTAAGATTGGACGCTTCCATATCCGAAAAGGAATTGTTGGAAAAAATTGACGAAATAAACCTCAATCCAGATATAGACGGACTTATTGTGCAATTGCCTCTGCCAAAGCATATTTCAGTACACAAAGTTACTGAGCGTATATCACCGGCAAAGGATGTAGATGGTTTTCACCCAACCAATATCGGTAGGATGAATAAAAACCTGCCGGCCTTTATTTCTGCCACACCATACGGTGTGCTTACTCTACTGGAGCGCAATAATATTGATACCTTTGGCAAACACTGTGTAGTAGTTGGTCGCAGCAATATAGTAGGTTCGCCTATGAGTATCCTAATGGCAGGCGACAGAAACCCGGGCAATTGCACCGTTACGTTGTGCCATAAATACACACCTAATCTGGCACATTTTACACGTCAGGCCGATATACTGATTGTTGCAGTAGGTTTGCCGGGACTTATACAGGCTGATATGGTCAAAGAAGGTGCGGTGGTGGTAGATGTAGGTATTACCAGAGTAGAAGATAGTACCAAAAAATCCGGATTTGCCCTAAAAGGCGATGTGGATTTTGATACCGTTGCTCCAAAGTGTAGCTACATTACGCCGGTTCCCGGTGGTGTAGGGCCTATGACTATTTATGCCTTACTGCGCAATACAATCACTTCGTCCCAAAATGAGATTGATTTTAGTTAACTAAGTTATACGTGGTACGTTCTAAGGTAGAAAGAACTGAAATAAACTAATTGTGCTGCTTTTTTGTGATTTACTACAAGGGTATTGACTATAAACAGCTTGGATTATGAATAAAGTAAAACTTAAAGAAAAGCTCATTCAAAAAATTCAGGAAACTGAAAATGAAGACTTATTAAACGATATAATGAGTATCCTTCAATCTGAAGAAGAAACTAGCGAAATTTATAAGTTTAGTGACAAAGAAATTGTCGGAGTAAATGAGGCTCAGGTTCAAATTAAGAATGGCCAATATTTAACACACGAAGAAGCCAAAAAAAGGATAGATGAATGGCTAAACAAATAATATGGGCAGAGAAGGCAATTGAAGATAAAATTGAGATTTTTGAATTCTGGAACAGAAAGAACAAATCGACCAGCTATAGTAAAAAGCTTAATAATCTATTTGACAATGCTGCTAAATTGTTGGCTGTTTATCCTTCTATAGGTCAAAAGTCATCAAGGCCATTTATACGAGTTAAAACTGTTAAAGAGTATTTAATAGTTTATGAGGTTACACCCGAGTTAATCATGATTTTGAGAATTTGGCCTGGCAAAAAGAATCCCATTGAATTTGATAGAATATTTTAGGAAAAGGATTTATGTCATGTTCTCCTTCATCCTGAAGAACGAAGGATCTATTTATTGCTGATTGAGTTGTTTTTATAATAAAATTTAGAATTAATAAAACTTTTTATGTATTTTATCTGCTATTCATTACTAATCAGATAAACTTCCTTCATATACATGATCACATCGCATCAACAATCGTCATTTGAAACTGGTTTGGAACTGCCTTTGATGGAAGCCTTCTATACCATACAGGGCGAAGGATACTATCAGGGTACTGCAGCCTACTTTATTCGGTTGGGAGGATGTGATGTAGGTTGCCATTGGTGTGATGTAAAAGACTCCTGGGATGCAGGCAAGCATCCTATAACCCCGGTTAAAAAAATGGCCGATCAGGCAGCCGAGTTTATTGGCCGTACCGCTGTAATTACAGGGGGCGAACCATTGATGTACAACTTAACCTCGCTTACACAATCGCTCAAACTACGTGGTTTCAGAAACCATATTGAAACATCCGGCGCTTATCCACTAACCGGCAATTGGGACTGGATCTGCCTTTCACCCAAAAAGTTTAAACAACCAACTCAGGAAGTTGTAAGGCTTGCCGATGAATTGAAGGTGATAATTTTCAACAAATCCGACTTTGAATTTGCCGAACAATTTGCTTCGCAAGTTAGTAGTACATGCAGGTTATATTTGCAGCCGGAGTGGTCCAAAGAAGAAGAAATACTACCCCTGGTTATTGAATATGTAAAGAACAATCCTCAGTGGAAAATTTCTTTGCAGGTACATAAATACATGAACATACCATAGCATATGCAATATTTTAAGACAGTATTTTTTATAAGTGTTTTTTTTACTTCCTTTCAGCTGTTTGCACAACAAACTTTTTCGACCAACAACAAAAAAGCCATCAAACTTTTTCAGGAAGCCGATGCTTTGTTTCGTCAAAGACAATTTGACCCGGGTATCAAAAAACTCCATGAAGCCCTGGAAAAAGATCCAAACTTTGTAGAAGCACTTCTCAAACTGGGTGCAACCTACAAACTATATGGGGAGACTGCCAAAGCCAAATCATACTTCGAAAAGGCCTGCGAACTAAAACCTAAGGCTACCGATATGGCTGGTGCCTATATAACATTGGGCGAATTTTACTACAACGATGGGGTATATGAAAAAGCAAAAACCTGGTTTGATAGAGCACTGGAAGTAAAACCAATGCGTAAGGATCTGGTACAAACTGCCACTCTAATGCAGGAACGCGCAGCTTTTGGCATAGAAGCCACCAGCCATCCCGTTACTTTTGTGCCTAAACTAATGCCCGATCAGATCAATCAATATTATATACATGCCTATCCTGTGCTCACTGCCGACCAGTCTACCTTAATTTACAGCAAAAGAAATGGCCCTAAACTTACCGACGATGAAGATATCGTACTTAGCAAAAAAGTAAATGGGCAGTGGTCTTCGCCGGTTTCTATAGCCGACAATATCAATTCTCCTTTTAACGAAGGTGCCTGTACCTTGTCCGGCGATGGCAAAACACTGGTATTTGTCAGCTGCAACCGCAAAGATGGTATAGGCAGCTGCGATTTGTATATAACCTACAACATTGGTGGTATTTGGTCTGACCCGGTTAATATGGGTAAAACCGTAAACTCTGCCGACTGGGACTCTGAACCTACCATTTCTGCCGATGGCAAAACAATTTATTATTCATCACTACGTAAAGGTGGCCTGGGCAAAGAAGATATCTGGGTGACCTACAAGGACGAAAAAGGCGAGTGGAGCCAGGCAAGCAACCTGGAGGCACCTGTAAATACCAGCGAACGAGAAGTGTCACCCTTTATACATGCCGATGGCCGAACTTTGTATTACTCCACCACTGGACTTATGGGACTTGGCGGATTTGATATATTCAGAGCCGGTAAAAAAGCAGACGGACAATTTGGAGAACCTAAAAACCTGGGTTTTCCGGTAAATACCGCTGCCAATGATGCTTCAGTTTTTATTTCAGCCGACAATAGCAAAGGCTTTTATTCAGTATATGAAAAGAAAGACACCCGATATGCCAAGGTATTGTTGTATGAATTTGAAGTGCCGGAAGAAATAAAACCAGAAAGAATAAGCACTTACCAATCGGGCAATGTGTACGATGCTGAAACCAAAAAACCTATACATGCTACGATCAAGTTGATCGATTTGGCAAGTAATACCGTCATACAATCTGTAGACTCCGATCCCCAAAACGGCGAATATTTGCTGGTACTTACCGAAGGCAGCGAATATGCACTCAATGTAGATGAGGCAGGGTATTTATTTTATAGTGAGTTTCTGGATTTTAAAAAGCCTGACCAGTTCAATCCTGTAAAATTGGATGTATATCTAAACCCTGTGCGAAAAGGCAAAGCTGTGGTGCTGAACAATATATTCTTTGCCACCAACTCCTATGCGTTGGAAGACAAATCCCAAACCGAACTGCAAAAAGTAATTACCTTTTTGCAGAAAAACCCTGATGTAAAAATTGAACTAGGAGGTCATACGGATAACGTAGGATCAGACAAAGACAATCAAGTACTATCTATGAAAAGGGCAGAGTCTGTATATAAATATCTGATCAATAATAGCATTTTAGCCAGTAGGTTACAGTTTAAAGGTTACGGCGAAACCCAGCCAATAGGCGATAATAGCAGCGAAGTTGGTCGTAAGAAGAACAGGCGGATAGAGTTTAAGGTGATGTAGCACTATAGGTATTCCACAGTGCCTCGGGTGTTGAAATAAAGCAGCATCCAGTCGCTCGGGTTTTTTCCCCGAGTGACTCTTATTTATCAGGCCTCTGGCCGGGTTTAGAAACGTACCAATATTAGTTATCACTAAAAGTTAGTCATAAACGACTAACTTTTACTATTTTAGGGATTTATAGTTAACTGCCTCAATGTCCGAATTACGAAAAGCCAATACAGACTTCCCTTATTTTATTACAATGACAGTAGTAGGCTGGATTGATGTATTTAATCGTCGTGAATATATTGAGATATTGTTAAATAGTTTGAAATATTGTCAACGTGAAAAAGGGCTTAAAATTTATGCGTATTGCCCCGATAACTATCGGGGTGTCTAGCCATATTCATTTAATTGTACAAAAAGAGGAAGGAAAGCTGAATGAAGTTATTAGGGATTTTAAGAGTTATACAGCCAAATCAATTATAGATTGTATTTCAACTAATACATTTGAAAGCCGAAGAGAATGGATGATCTATTTGTTCAGGTATTTTGCAAAGACAAGTAGGCAAAATAAAGAATTTATGTTTTGGCAAAAAACGAATCATCCCACAGAATTAAATACCTCTGAAATATTTGATCAAAAATTAGAATATATTCATCAAAATCCTGTTGAGGCAGGAATTGTTGATCAACCAAAAAACTATATTTACAGCAGTGCTTATCCGTTTTCTGAAATTAAACTAGATGAAATTTAAGTTGGCCAGAGGCCAAAATAATGAAAATCACTCGGGGAAAAACCCGAGCGATAGGGGGATAGTATTATGGTCATCTGTTCCAGATGTTAGGAACAAAGCATGCCATAAAAGATGTAGCTGATTCGGATTTGCAATCCGGACCTTTTATTAACCTTGTCTGGTTATGGCATCTCTGAGGAAAGCATCTACATTGCGAAGAAAGCAACACTTGTCCTCTTAATTACTGCTCAAAAAATACAGAAACGGCGAGATTGTTGGACAAACCAATTGGGATTTAATAATAATTTTCCAGTAAATACATTGCTAATGAATTCCTAAAAGTTATACTTTTTGCAAAGTTTTTGGAATTTTAAGTAGTATAAATTACTAAAAGTATAGTTTTTATATAACTTTTAGGAATTTGTACTATATTAGTAGGATGGAAAATATTGTTCGAAGCGAATATTTGGAAAAGCTTTGGGTTTTGCGCGATCGAAACCTTATCAAAGTGCTTACTGGTGTGAGGCGTTCCGGCAAATCTACCATTATGCTTCAACTTCAGAAAAGGTTATTGACCGAAAATCCTGACACTGCTACCGTTTCTGTAAACTTCGACATACCCGAATACCGCTTTTTGGCCGAGAAAAGTTGGAAAGAAGTGTACGATTTTATAGAACGTATGCTTAAACCCAATAGAACGAACTATGTCTTTCTGGACGAAGTGCAGAATGTAAACCAATTTGAGAAGCTGCTGGAAGGCTTGTTTGTACACCCTCAGATTGATCTTTATGTAACAGGCTCCAATGCTTATCTGCTTTCCAGCGAATTGGCAACCTTGTTAACCGGCAGGGCATTTGAGATCAATGTATTGCCATTTTCATTAGCAGAATATATTGAGTTAACGGGCAGCAAAACGAATTTGCAAAAGGCTTATATCGATTATATACAATCGGGTGGTTATCCGGAAGCCGTAAAACTAGCCAACGCAGGGACGATATACTCCAACCAATACGTACAAAGTGTTTTTCAGAATATTTATCAAAACGACATACAGAAACGGCACAAAATATACCACGAGGAGGCGTATATGCGAGTTGTCAATTTTCTTATTGACAGCGTGGGCTCTTCCGTTTCGGCTACCAACATTGCCAAAGTGCTAAGTGCGGGTGGCAAAAAAATTACCAACAAATCAATTTCGGCATACATCAACACCCTGGTTGAGTCTTACCTGTTTTATAAGGTCAATCGCTACGACATAAAAGGAAAACAATACCTAAGAACTCAGGAAAAATACTACATGGTAGACTTAGGCTTGCGAAACGCATTGTTGGGCAAAAATCTCAGTACAGACAAAGGGCATCTGCTGGAAAATGTGGTCTTTCTTGAACTTATCCGTCGGAACAACCAGGTTTGGATAGGTAAGGTTGATAACCTGGAAGTAGATTTTGTGGTGCGAACTCCCGAAGGTTATACCCAATACATTCAGGTGGCTCAAACAATCCTACATTCGGAAACACTAGCAAGAGAATTACTTCCTTTCGATAAAATACCCGACCACCATGAAAAAATAATTATAACTAACGACTATGAAACAGGGACTTATGATGGAATAAAACAAGTAAATAGTATAGAATGGCTTCTGGAAAAGCAAACTTAACTTATACAGCACAAATAACTGAATGTGATTGGTTAATAATACATAAGCAGACTGTATTTGTGCATATTTAGAACTCCTGTGCTACTGGATGGTACAGACCAGTGAAGAGAGATCTTATCGGAATTTTTTTCCGATCAATTGATATAATGATGCCACATGAACCATAAATGCTGCCGGTGCTATTATACCAGGCAGCCATACCATTGGCCAATATGCGATCATAGTGTTTCGGATAGGGTCTTCCCATTCTCCGCCTAAGGGCCCTGGTGCCGAACGTATTGCAATAATAAAAATAGTTATTAACAAAGCCAGGCCAAGAAAATTGGCAGCGATTGCCCACCCCACATTTAGCAGATTTTTTTCAAACACCAGCCAGCCTGTTAATGGCACTAGTATTCCGGCAAGAATATCAAAATTGTATCCTTCAAAGGTCATTTGAATCGGGATAATGCCTTCAACATACAAGCTCCAAAGGACTAATTCTACCCCTATCCTATAAATTTGAAAGTACATCAGCCATTGAGGAGGTATCCCTGAAATGATCAGTCGTGTTTTACTATTCAATACGAAAAAAACCGTAATCGCAATCCAGCTGAGCGGCAGAAAGATAATTTTCGGAGGCAGGTTTTCAAAATTAGCAAATACACCTGCACTTGCAAGCAGACTTTGCGTCAACAGGTATACGGAAAGTATAATACCGCTGAAAATAACTATCCGTTTATGATTGCTATAACCGGCATTTTGCAGTCCTTTGGATTCCAGGATAAGAAGTGTAAAAACGACGTATCCTGTGATCAAAAGGAAAGAAAAGATAATATAAATGGGAAACATAGCTTAAAAATTTAATTTGGTAAACAAACTAAAAGGCACGAAATCCGACTTGACAACATTGCTAAATTCTCAAATGAGTGGGAGCATATCCCTCTCAGTCCTCGGGACTTTTCCACGACTGACTTTTGTCAGTGGGGCCTTTGACCGTTGTATCAAGAAATCTTATCCCTTACTATAATTATCTTTTACTTAAATATAGAACCAATACCTTTACCTATTTTTTGTACAGCTTCTATACCTTTGGTTAACTGTTCTGTAGAAATATCGCTATATTGCTCGCCACTTATAGTATCTTCAAATTGTTGCGGATAGATAACAAACCTGCTATTGTCTGTAAAATGTTTCTCGAGTTTGGCAGGCAGATTATCCAATAAGCTCATAAACGAAGTAGCTCCTTTACGGGCAGAAACCAAAACTATCAAATCATCTGCATGAATATTCCTGGACAGAACCAGAAAATCGTCCCAATCAGTAAATGATTGAACGGTAATTGAAGCTGTTATTTTTTCTTTTTCAATGAGTTTCTCGGTGGCTTTATGTGTAGCTTCGTTGCAATATAGTTGAACTGAAATGCTTAATTCCTGCGCCAGAATGGCCATTTTGGCAAACCATAATCCAAAACCTTTTTCATGCTCGGCCAGAGGAGGTGCTGCAATTACTATTCTTTTGTGCAGTACCAAAGGTTTTTCTAAATGGCAGAAGAAGATCGTTTTATCAGTATTGTTTAGTATGTTGTCAACATGCTCGCCTATAAGTTTATCCATCAGACCGGTGCGTTGAGGCCAGCCCAGGACAATAATATTGGCCATAATTTCTCTTGATATACGAGCAATTCCACTTGCAGAATTATGGTCAATAGTGGTTATAATATTTACTTTGGTTTCCGATGCAGATGCTTGCTTTACAAATTCTTCTAATTTATTTCTTGCTTTCAGTATGTTCATTTCAGCCTCATTATTATTAGAAACAACCGAAAGTATAGATACCGGATTGGCCGATTTTTTTTCTTTGATAAAAATGGCAAATTCCAGGAATTTGTCGATGTTGGAAACATTGGCAATGGGCAACAAGATGTGTTCATTGTATAAACCACCCAATTTTGCTAAGTTACCCGTATCTTCTTCCGACTCAATTACAATTTTTTTGGCAGCCTTTTCGGTAGCAAAAGAGGCAACAATGCAGGTAATTAATATTAGTATAATGGTACCGTTTAAGATGTTTTCATCAAGTATTTCTGCTTTGTATCCAACCAGTATTACAGCCAGTGTTGCTGCAGCGTGAGCACTACTGAGTCCGAAAATAAGTTGTCGTTGAGTTTTGGTGTATTTAAAAACCAGTTGTGTAAACAGGGCTGCAAACCATTTTCCAAATAATGCAACAATGGATAGTGTACCTGCCACAATAAGCGCTGTAGGCCCACTTAGAATAACTTGCACATCTACCAACATGCCAACGCTGATAAGAAAAAATGGAATGAATAATGAATTTCCAATAAATTCAATACGATTCATCAGGGCAGATGAATGTGGAATGAGTTTGTTTAAGGCCAGTCCGGCAACGAATGCTCCTATAATGGATTCAACACCTGCTACTTCGGCAAGAAATGCTGCAAAAAACACCACGGAAAGTACAAAAATGTAATGTGAATGTTTCTCGCTTTCCAACTTCCTGAAAAACCATTTGGCAATTTTAGGAATAATCAAAAACATGATAGCTGAAAAAATGGCCAGTGAAATACCCATTCGCAGCCAAAATTCCTGATTCAGATTGCCCTGATTGCTTCCCATAATTACTGCCAAAATAATAAGTACAGCAGTATCGGTTAGGATAGTACCACCTACGGTTATTGCAACTGCCTGATTTTTGGAAATACCAAGTTTGCTTACAATAGGATAGGAAACCAAGGTATGCGTGGCAAACATGCTGGCTGTAAGAAAACTTGCATTGAAGTCGTACCCAAGAAAATAATAACATACAGGGAATCCTATACACAGTGGGAAAATAAATGTAAAGAAACCAAATAGAAGACTTTTGTTTCGATTGGTTTTGAAGTCGTTCATATCAAGTTCGAGACCTGCAATGAACATGATATACAGTAGACCTATGGTTGAAAAAAGCGCAACAGCTGAGTTTTTTTCCAATATGTTAAAACCATGAGGGCCAATAAATACTCCTGCTATAATCAGTCCAATGATGCTCGGTATGTTTAACTTCCTTAACAGAATTGGTGATAAAAGAATAATCAGTAAGATTACTGAAAAAACCAGTACAGGATTCCCCAATGGGAGTTCAAATTCATGCATTAAGTGCTTGAAAAAATCAGTCATCGCTATGCCTTTCGTTTATAGTTTCTGTTCTAAGTTACTAAAATTATTTAGAGGTGCCAGTGTTTTTGGCTATGAGGACAAATTGAGCATGCCAATAAGGAGGTTTAAATTATCAAATATATTTAGACCTTTGGAGGAATATTGAAAGAAATAATTAGCTTGAATGTGTCTCAGTAATCCCGCTGAAAGAGGATTTGCAAATACAATATGTATGGAAGCCGAAAGTGCTTTCCTGCCATTGGATACATGTTTGGTATTTATTGTTTACCTCTCTTGTAATCTATTGATTACCAACTGATATCGGAAGGCCCATTTCCATTTTATAATATAATTCTTAATTTCTGCCTTTTTGAGTATATTTTCTAATTCGACTCGCTTAAATGCTTTCAAAACGGATAACCTGGAATCATACTTTACCATATACGATTTGGAAAAAAATGACGTAAGCCATTTGATTGAATAATATGCAAACCAATGTCTGTGAATATCATTTATTACAATGGCAATTGACACGCTTTTAGATAGTGAACTTAATATTTTACTCAGGCTTTCATCGTCAAAATGGTGACAAAATAACGTGCAGGTTATTATATCATATTTCTTTTGTTCGAATTCAGAACTAAAAATATTTATAGCATGGTAACTTATATCCGAATATCCTACAGAGCTTTTTCGAGCATACTCAACTATATGAGGGTTGGCATCGATTCCTACAAGTTGTACTTTCAGGCCTTTTTTATTAGCCCAATGACTTATTTTACGCAACATCTCGCCACTACCACAACCAAGGTCTGCAATGCTCAAAGCTGAATCGGACTTATATTCTTTTAAAAGCTTCTTTATGGCTGACATGGTAACATTGTTGCCTCCTAACCATGCATTTATTGTATCTATTTCTTTAAGCGTTTGAAAAATCACCGGATCAGAAAAATCCAGATCGTCCATAATTTCCGCCTCAGCTGATCGGTTTTTAAACATGGTGATTCATCAAAATTTGATCCTGATAGCTAACTTCCTGCCCAACAAATGTAGAAGTATAGGATACTTGCAACATCATCGACTCAAGAGTAAGCCCAGGACCAAAGGCAAAACTTAGTATATTTTTCTTATGGTCTTCGGATTGTAAGGTTTGCATAATTTTTTCCAAAACAAACAATACTGTTGCTGAGGACATATTTCCATATTGTTGCAAAACCTCGTAACTAAAGCGATTGTCGTATTTAGACATTTTCAACTTGTCTTCTATTACTTCCAGAATTTTTTTACCCCCGGGGTGTATTGCATAATAATCTACCTTATCTACTGTATCTGCAAGTTTTTCATTTAGTCTACAGGCTAACTTTTCGATGCCATCACCTATCAAATTAGGTACATAGGAAGATAGTATCATATCAAAACCTGAATCTGCAATTTGCCAGGCCATATCTTCTTTGCCTTTGGGTTCTATATCACAATAGAAGCCTTTCAATTGCAAATTCGCACCAGAGGTAGGGTTTCGTTCCACTAAACAGGCCGCAGCACCATCTCCAAACAAGGCATTACTGAGTATCTGATCCCAATGGGTACTATTTTGATAATGCAAGGTACAAAGCTCCAGACACACCACCAGTACTGTTGCTTCCGGATCTGACTGGCAGATAGAATCGGCAGTTTTAAGCGCATTAAAAGCAGCATAGCAACCCATAAAATTTATGCATGTTCTTTGAGTGCTACCCGGCAAACCCATTGCCTGAACCAGTTCCAGATCCAAACCCGGCGCATACATTCCTGTACAGCTTACCGTAATCAGGTGGGTAATATTTATTGCCTTATTTTTATCAGATTTATCAAGACAATTATTTACTGCCTGCAATGCCAGGGGTAATGCACATTGGCTGTAATATTTCATTCTTGCTTTGGTTCCGGGCATCTGATCAGGATCTTTCCCGGCCGGGAAAAACCGGTATTCAGCCTCCGACAAGCCAAAATCTGGTATAACCGAATAGCGATATCTTATCCCTGAGGCCCTGTATAAGGTTTGAAGTTTAACCTTATCTTTTACACTCAGAGTACTGGCATTTGCCATAAAATCAGCTATTTTTAGCTGTTCAAATTTATTGGGCGGGTTGGCGGTCCCTATTGATGTAATAAACGAATTCATAAAAAATGGATCTGGTTAAAATTCAACGCTCGGAGGTGCCTAATCTAACAAAAATATTACTGACTTGTTTTAGACATCATGGAACGTTCAACATTTTTACATCTGCGTATACCCTTTTCGCTATACCTGATGCCATTCTTTTGTTTTGCATTAAGTCAGGCTTCGGGTTATACATTGGTAGCTGCGCTTATTTCTTTTGTAGCTTTACATTTGTTTCTTTATCCGGCTAGCAATGGCTATAACAGTTATTTTGACAAAGACGAAGAAAGTATTGGGGGCCTGGAAACGCCGCCTCCTGTAAATACATCGTTGTTAACATATAGCTTGGTTTTTGACGCACTGGCTATTGGGCTTGGGCTTATTCTAAACTGGCAGTTTGCTTTAATGATGTTTATTTATGGGCTTGCCTCAAAAGCTTATAGTCACCCGCTAATCAGACTCAAAAAATATCCTATAGCAGGTCTTTTTACTGTAACATTCTTTCAGGGTTTTTATACTTATTTGATGACTATGGTAGCTCTAAATGGGTTTACCAACGAACTGTTTACCTATAGCAATATTATACCGGCTTTATTGTGTTCATTTTTGTTAGTTGGTTCTTACCCTATAACTCAGGTATATCAGCATAACGAAGATTCCAAAAGAGGCGACAAAACATTTAGCAGAATGTTGGGCATTAAAGGTACTTTTATATGGACAGCGGGTGTTTTTATGATCGGTACCAGCGGTTTTATTTATTACTTTACTGAAAAATATTCAGCTTTTACAGCCATGTTGTTTCCGCTATTTTTATCTCCGGTTTTAGTATTCTTTCTTACCTGGGCTTGGGAAATCAGGAAAGACGAATCTAAGGCTGACTGGAAATCAACCATGCAACTTAACCAGATATCATCCCTTTGTTTTATATCTTTCTTTGTAATTCTTACTTTTCTGAAAAGTAACTAAAATGGCTGCCCATGCGTGCTTTTTACAATCAGGTTTGTGAGCGGTTTTACATTAGCAAGAGTCCAGACCGACAGATTGGTAATTCTTTCGTTTCCAAACAGCTTCTGTATATTTCGACCTATTGTCATTCTGGTTTCAAACTGATTTTTCCATCTTTTAGAATATATAACTTCCAGTTCATTTCTGGATAGTTTCCCATTTTGAAAATACTCTTTAAGCAAATCCGACAGAATTTTTGAACCATGTATTGCCATAGCCATACCATTTCCACATAGGGGTGTTATCATACCGGCAGCATCACCAACCATCAAAATATGTTGTTCTACCGGCTGCTTGCTTTCAAACGATATTTCATTTATAGCCAGTGGCTTTTTATACAAAAAATCAACATTGGAAAATATATACTTCAAATATGGATTTTTTTGCAAACGACTATGCTCCATTTCTTCAATAGTACCAGCCTGTTGCAAAGCAGCTCTTTCTGTCATATAACACAAACAGTACTTCCCATCCTCAATAGCAGAAATACCACAGTAACCATCCTGAAAATTATGTAAGGCAATCAAATCCTTAGGTTGGTCTATTCGAACATGGTACTTTACAGCCACGTAAGGCGACCTGCGAGTCATAAATGATCGATTAAGATCTTTGTCCAGATTTGATCGTTTGCCAAAACTGCCAATAACTATACTCGAAGTAATCTGTGTTTCTGAATTCAGCTTTAGCAGAAAAGTTTCGTTCTCAAAATGTATATGGTTTACTTTTTCACCACAAAGAAAATGGACACCCAATTCTTTAGCCTGGGCAAACAAGTGTGCATCCAATGTATATCTGCTTAGTCCAAAGCCTCCCAAGTCCAAAGTGTGATTCAACGTTCTTCCGGAAGGCGAACTTATGAGCAATCTGTCAATTTTGGATGCCTGAAGTTTGAAAGGGTCAATTCCTAAACTGTTCAGAAAGGGCAAAACCTCAAGACTAATATATTCACCACAAACCCTATGAAATGGATACTGTTCTTTTTCTATCACCAACACCTCAATACCTGCTTTGGCCAGGGCAATTGCCGAGCATAAGCCAGCCAAACCTCCACCGGCTATTACTACATTATATTTAGGTTTTGGATTGTTCATTTGCTAAAAAAACTGAGAGGTAAATAAAACTAAATTATCTCGGATTATGCAATAGTATCTATAAATGACGAATCATTGGAAATAATCTTCATTGGAAGTTTTTTAGGTATAGAAATAACCGATTGAAGTCGGTTACTAGAGATTATAGTTGTACAACCGATTTTTTTTATCAAGGTTTTATAGATACGTTTTTTCTATAAATTGAACGCAATCATGATTGAAGTAGACCAGAATTATTAAGTTGTTTACGAACAATAATCTATCTACATTTGTTGTATATACAATATTTAAAATCTGCATAAATGAAAATTGAAGACGAAATTAAATCTGTGAAGCCTATGAGTCCATTTCAGAAAGCCGGACTTAATGTCATCTTCACCGGAAACTGGATGAAGGGCAATGTCGATACCTTGCTAAAAGTCTATGATATTAGTCACCAGCAATATAATGTATTGAGAATTCTTCGGGGAAGACATCCTGAGCCGGCCAATTTGCAGGATATAACGGAGAGAATGCTTGACCGCATGTCTAATGCTACCCGATTGGTTGAAAAACTACGTTTAAAAGATTTTGTAACACGGGATATCTGTCCAGATAACCGTCGTAAAGTTGAAATTCATATTACTGAGGCAGGTTTAAATTTGCTTAAAGTAATTGATCCAATTCTTGATGCCCACAACGAATCTATACTTTCAAAATTATCTGAAGAAGAAGCTGAAATTTTATCCAGAATTCTGGACAAACTTCGGGGGTAATATTTTTTTACCAAAAATATTGTATATACAATTGTTGTTTAATCTTATAAATTAACATTTTCCATGGAAGCTAACGCTCAACAAATCAAAGCCTCGATACTAAAAAGAAAAAGTATTTTTTCTTTTGATTCAAAAAACATTAATCAGGAAATATTGCAAGAATTATTTGAAGCAGCCCGATGGTCAGCATCTGCATTTAATGAACAGCCATGGAGGTTTATCTATGCTTCCAGATCTGAAAATGAAAAAGTATTTAATCAGATACTTGATTTGCTGGTTCCAGCCAACCGTGCCTGGGCGCAACATGCTCCTGTACTTATGCTTGTAGTTGCCAAGTCGGCATTTGCAGCCAACGGAAAACCCAATATACATGCACTTTATGACACCGGACAGGCAGTAAGTGCATTTGCTATTCAGGCTGCAGCTCACGAAATATATTTGCATCAAATGGCAGGTTTTGATCGCGAAAAAGCCATTGATGATTTCAAACTTGGATCAGCGTATATTCCGGCTACAGTGGTAGCTATGGGATATATGGGTAATATCGATCACTTGCCTGAAAATTTAAAACAGAGAGCCTTAAATCCAAGAAATAGAAAAGTCGTATCAGAAATAGCATTTCAGGAAATTGAAGAATTTGAGCGTACTCATTAATGCTCAATTTTATACTTTATAAAACAATAATTCCAAATTCCGGAGTTAACGTTCAGAATTCTATGCATTTTTTCTAATTTTGCTGTCTTGAACTTTGTAGAACCCATGGCAAAAACAATAATTAATACCACAGGAGCTCCGGCTCCTATTGGTCCATATAGTCAGGCAGTATTGTCTGGCAACACGTTGTATGTTTCCGGTCAGATTGCACTTACACCCGAAGGTGGCAATTTGGTAATGGACACTATACAAGCAGAGACGCATCAGGTTATGAAAAATCTAAAAAGCATATTAAATGCTGCTCAAATGGATTTTTCTGACGTGGTTAAGTGTTCCATATTTGTAAAGGATATGAATAATTTTCAGGCAATAAATAGTGTTTACGGAGAATATTTTACTTCAAACGCACCGGCCAGAGAAACAGTGGAGGTTTCAAGACTTCCCAAAGATGTAAATGTTGAAATTTCCTGCGTAGCAGTAAAAAATTAATAATGGGTAAATAAACCCAAAGTGGATATATAAGACATGGAAAAAGAGGTAAGGTTACGATTTGCTCCCAGCCCAACAGGGCCTTTGCATATTGGAGGTGTTAGAACTGCTTTATATAACTACCTGTTTGCTCGCAAACTGGGTGGCAAAATGATATTGCGTATTGAAGATACAGATCAGAGCAGATTTGTAGAATCGGCTGAAAGCTATATTTTAGAAGCACTGCATTGGATAGGTATTGAATTGGACGAAAGCCCTGTACATGGTGGTAAATACGGTCCATACAGACAGTCTGAGCGTAAGGATATGTACATGGAGTATGCCATGAGACTTGTAGATGAAGGCAAAGCTTATTATGCCTTTGATACATCAGAAGAGCTGGATGCCATGCGCGACAGGTTAAAGGCCGCCAAAGTTGCCACACCTCAATACAATGCCATTACCAGAATGACTATGAAAAACTCTCTGACCTTGCCGGAAGATGAGGTTAAGAGAAGGTTAGATTCAGGTGAGCCATATGTGATACGTTTAAAAGTACCGCGTAAGGAAGAAGTAAGGCTTAATGACTTGGTAAGAGGGTGGGTAATGGTGCATTCTTCTGCTATTGACGACAAAGTATTGATGAAGTCTGACGGCATGCCTACATATCATTTGGCCAACGTAGTTGACGATCATTTGATGGAAATAACCCATGTTATACGTGGTGAAGAATGGTTGCCTTCTGCACCTTTACATGTTTTGTTATACAGGTTTCTTGGCTGGGAAGATACCATGCCAAAGTTTGCACATTTACCTCTACTATTGAAACCAGACGGCAATGGTAAACTTAGCAAACGCGATGCGGATGCAGGTGGTTTCCCTGTGTTTCCGATCGATTGGAAAGATCCTGAGACAGGAAATATCTGGAAAGGATTTAGAGAAGCAGGCTATCTGGATGATGCTGTTTTGAACTTCCTGTCCATGTTGGGTTGGAATCCCGGAACTCAACAGGAATTGTTTACCAAAGAAGAATTGATTGAAGCATTTACCATAGAAAGAATTGGCAAATCAGGAACCAAGTTTGATATCCAGAAAGCCATGTGGTTCAACCAACAATACATCAAAGCCAAACCTAATGCTGATCTGGTAGGTTATCTAAAAGAGGATTTAGAAAAGAGAGGAATTTCAGTGTCAGAGCAAGTTGCTGAAAAAGTAGTAGGATTGATGAAAGAAAGAATCATATTTCCTCAAGACCTTTGGAATGAAGCTTCTTTCTTCTTTGTAAGACCGGAGTCTTATGATGAAAAAGTAGTACAAACCAAATGGACTGCAGAGGCAGTAGAAGTTATAACAGACTTTGCTTCTGACTTGGAAAAAGTTTCTGTTCTGAATGCTGAAGTAGCCAAGAATATCTTAAATGATGTATTGGAAAAACGTAATATGAAAATCGGAAAGGTCTTGCAAGCCTTACGTCTGGCTGTTACAGGCAAAGGAGCAGGACCGGATCTGATGGAAATAATAGAGTCGCTCGGTAAAGAAGAAAGTGTTGGCAGAATAAATCTGGCTGTCAGCATACTTAGCAACCAAGTGAAGGTTTAGTGTAGATTATATAAATGGTTTAGTTATGGGAAGAAGAAAAGAGCAGGAAGGAAAAAAACCAAAAGTAAATCAGGAACTTTCAGGATTTAATATTAGTATTAATTCTTTTGGTGAAATTATTTCAGATTACGATCTGGATAAAATTAATGGGTTTCTGAATCGAAATGTTGACGATAAAAAACTTCGGGATCGTGAAGATATCGATGAATACCAGGAAAAAGTAAATAGTTAAACATAAAAGTTAAATTTCGCCTCTTGCTTCAGGTTTATAAGGATTCTAAACAGTTTTATATTCTATCAGTATTATTTTTCCTAATTGGATCGGTAATACTGATAAATACAACCAAAGGTGATGTTGAGATTTGGGTCAATCAGTTTCATGGCCCGACTCTCAACATCTTTTTTTATTATATCACCTATCTGGGTGATGGTTTATTTAGTTTTGTAGTAGTTGGTATATTGTTCTTTCGAAAGATTTATTGGGGTATACTTAGTGCTGTTTCATTGTTATCAACCAGTATGGTTACTCAATTTCTAAAAAGAAATGTTTTTGAAGATTTTCCAAGGCCTTCACGTTTTTTTGATCCAGAGCTATTTAAGCTCAATTATGTAGATGGACTCGAAATGCATGGGTATTTTAGTTTTCCATCCGGGCATTCTTCGGGAGCGTTTTCTATTTTAATAATAATTAGTTTGATCAACAAAAAACCGGTAATTCAGATTGCTTGTTTTTTTACAGCCATAACCACGGCTTTTAGCAGGGTATATCTTTTACAACACTTTTTTATGGATATATATGCTGGAGCACTTTTGGGCATTACCGTAACGAGCGTTGTGTATTTTATCATCAATTACAGAACGAGTTTGCCGCAGAATAGCAGATTACAACAGCCGCTGATTGGGGCAAGAGTCTTGTAATTAAATTGTTGAAAATGTATAGCCCACAGTAGCTGTATATTTATTGGTTCATAACATGTTTTCTTAACTCAGGCATTAATTATATTAGTAGGTAATGAGATTATTCTTATTACTCAATTGTTAAGCATTAGATTTTAAAGACCCTTCTCTTTCCATAAATTTCATAAATTTTGGTGGAGCAGAAATTTTAATTTGCAATTTCTTACCACTAATTGGATGCTCAAAATCCAGTTGAACAGCACACAAAAACAAACCTTTACCTTTTAATAATTCTACGCCTTTACTATAATATTCATCCCCGACAATTGGATGTCCAATTTCTGACAAATGTATTCGAAGTTGATGGGTTCGACCGGTTATGGGATATAATGCAACATAGGACAACATACCATACTGAGCCGATTTAGATTCCACTAGCACTTCGTATTCAGTAATGCAAGCTTTATTCTCAATAGGCAAATCAATAGTTCCTTTTTTCTCCTTAAAGCTACCTATCGCCACGGCATGGTATTGTTTGCTTAGATTTTTGCTTTGCAAATCTTGTCCTAGTTTTATTTGAGCTGCAACGGTTTTGGCTACCATTACCAAACCACAAGTAGGCACATCCAGTCTATGAACAGGCAAAGGAAAAGGCAGGACATCACTGGATTTTGATTTTCGCAAATTATAAGGCAAGGCATTTTCCAAGGTTTTGAATGTATTGCCATTTACCGGCAAACCTCCGGGTTTATTAATTATGGCCATATAATCATCTTCAAAAACCACTTCCAGTTTTTCCTGAAAAATCTTTTTATTAGAAATTGGCTTAGAAACAACTTCAATCTTATCACCGGAATTAATGAAATAATCAACCGAAACTTGTTTGCCATTTACCAGGATTTCGCCATGCAAAATGGCTTTTTTAGCTCTGGTCTTGGAACTAAGTTGACTAAAAACCGAAGGCAGGTATTCATTCAAATACTGTTTCCGGGTATTGGGAGGGACTGTATGACTTTTGTTGGGCATGATGCAAATTACGAAGCCCTTGCAAATTTTCATTTACAAGGGCTTTGTGTTAAACGTGTTTATCTCAATTACAGAGCATAAAAAAAGCCTTGATTTTCATCAAGGCTTTTGCTTAGTAGCGGGAGCAGGACTCGAACCTGCGACCTTCGGGTTATGAGCCCGACGAGCTACCATCTGCTCCATCCCGCGCTATTATTGTTAACTTTCTAAATTCCTATTTTGTTATTCAGAACATCTTTCTGAATGGTGACACAAAAGTAGGCTTTATTTTGTGCATATCAAATAATTCTGCTACTTTTTTACATATCAATTACAATAAGTTTACAATGTATTAACGGTTAGTAATTTACTCCAACCGGTACGCTATTTATAACACCATCACGTTGCGTAAAGTTTACGACACATTGTTTATCACTTTTCCAATCAAATTGCACATTGGTTTCGTCAATCTTATCCGCATAAACCTCCGTGGTTACTTCCAGGTCTTCATTATTATGGTGTAAAATAACGTGAGCTGTATATGGTTCTAAAGAGCTTGTTCTTTCTGCTTTTACGGTTATGACCATCTTTCCATCTGGCGAACTGCTGGTTAGTGGTTTGGTTTCTTCCTTCTTACAAGAAACCACAAAAAGTAACATCACAAACAAAGCAATAAAAGTAGAAATACGATTCATATCAGAATATTTAGATTGTTAACTATATAATATAGATGCTTAATATCAGTAAAAATCCATTAACACCAAACACTTAAATCATAATTACTGTACATAATTAATGCTTCAAACACATAAAGAATCCATTTTGCTAAGTGGCAAACTCACTGTAAATATGGTTTTTTGACCGGGAATTGTTTCAACACTAATAGTACCGTAGTTTAGATCAACTAATTTTTTACAGAGCAATAACCCAATACCTGCTCCTTTTTCATTGGAAGTACCGGTTCTTCTTTTTCCCATATCAGGTTCAAAAATGGTTGGGATTAACTCCAATGGTATTCCAATACCTGAATCTACCACTTGAATTTTCAAATGATTACTTTCACTATTGACCAATAATTCGACTTCACTATTTTGTTTGCTAAATTTTACGGCATTTCCCAATAAGTTTCTGAGCACAATCTCAATCATTTCAGGATCTGCATACACAAACGTACTTTCATCAAATGACTTAATAATTTTTATATTTTTTTCTTTTGAGTTATATCCAACTTGCCCGATTACATTTTCCAATACTGTGGCAATGTTAAACTCCTGTATATTAGGTTTCAAATTCATGATTTGACTACCAGACCATTTCAAAAGATTATCTAGCATTTGATTGGTTTGAATCGCCATCAATTTATACTTGGTAATAACCTGTCGAATTTCATCCGGACTCAATCTATTCAAATCTAGCATTTCAGTAATTCCCATCAATGATTGTATAGGACCCTTCATGTCATGAGAAACTACTGAAAATAAATAGTCTTTCATTTGATTTAATTTAACCTGTTCGATATGAGCAAGCTCCAGCATTAAATTTTTCTCGTGTATCTCATTTTTACTTTTCAATAACAGCTTTTCACTGTCTTCTGAGTAGGATAAAAAAAGATACGACAATACAATCATACTGGTAACTGAAACCAGATTTAGAGAATCGTTAATTATTTGATTATTAGCTGGATTTATAAAATCCTCGTCTACCAAAATAAATCGATCAAAGAAGAATGCGAAGAATATATTGATTAGGGTAAGGATAACCATGGGGGTAAGTAAAAATCGTTCCTTTTTCCCAAACGTAATAAATGGTACTATAACAATCGGTATGTAAAAAATTTTAGTTTCAATCTGGTTTCCAATGGTTATTGACAGAAGTAAGGCATGTGTCAACATGAACAAATAAACAAATACTTTTGAAGCACTTTGATATTTGGTATAACTCATCCAATAGTTAGCCAAATACAAGAGCGAGTAAATAAAAAATATATAAATTAAGGGTAAGTAATTGAAATAAAAAAAGATTGCGCAAAAAACTATGCTACTTGAAATACATATCAGATTTGTGCTTCTTGATATGAGCAATCGTTTTCGTTCAAGCAGATCAAGACTATTAGCTTCATGAATCATACTTTAAAAATTAAGTGAAGGGGTCTAGTTGTAACCAATATACGGCTTGTTTTGGAAATAGTCTGATATTTTAATATTCACTTTCTATTAAGTTATTGTAAATGTGTGATCAATAAAATTTCAAAATAACCTATATAGCATTAATTTTTACAATGATTAAAATCTGCGTTCTGGGTAATTTAACCAAAACGCAGAATAGATTTACAGCCTAGCCTTTCACCTTTTCCACCCACTTTCTGGCATTTACAAAGGCTTCAAGCCATGGTGTGCAATCGTCAGATTTTCTATCTTCCGGATAATATGCACATTGCCAGGAGAATACACTTCTTTCCAAATGAGGCATAATAGCCAGGTGACGGCCATTGTCGGAAACTATACCTGAAGTGTCAAATGCACTACTGGTTAAGCATTGCATTGTCAAGATTATTAATACACTAGCGAATGTTTGCGCGAGTATATTAGGTAATTTCAACTTATTGTTTAATAATTCTTTTTACCGCAATACCTTCGTAAGTTTCAATTTCTAAAAGATAAACACCGTCTGGCGAGTTCTGTAAATCAATTGTAACTGAAGAATCAGAATTTTGAGAATTAGTTAAACTGTTTATCGCTTCTCCTAAAGTGTTATAAATATTAATTTTAACAGATCCATTTATTGAGACAGGTAAATTTACCTTGAATAATCCAGTTGAAGGGTTTGGATTTACAGATATTAAATTTCCAATATTATGATTAACTCCGGTTACTTCTATACTTACCTGTGCACTCTGTGTTGTACAATAGCTGTTATCCAGTACTACATAGTAGTTTCCTGTCTCTGTTACTGTATATGTATTTCCTGTGCCAATTGGTGATATGATACCTACTCTATACCAGGTAAAGGTCCCCGATAAACCATTTGTATCTGCAGCGACCAATTGGAATGAGGCTGATTCCCCTACAACCGTATCGGATTGGGCTATCTCAGGTGCAGGACGCTTAAAGAAGAACAAGGCTTTTGAATCTCTAGTCGAACATGTCTCACCAGGTATCGTTCCGAATGTTAACTCTACTTCATATAAGCCAGTTTGAATTGCTGAAAAGTTTGGTCCCATGCCAATAGGAGTACCGTTTAGACTCCAAATGTATAAATCGGCTTTTTCTACCGTGGTTAGCTCTATTGTTTCACCTTCGCATACAGTGGTGCTAGGATTTGTTTGGATCGTTGCTGATAATAAAACCTCATTGATTCTCTTTGTTGCAGTATTTTTACAACCATTCCCATCCGTAACTTCTACTGTATATATATTTGCTGTGCTAGTAATAAAGGTATCAGAATTCGTTCCTACCGGTACTCCCGAACTGTTCGTCCACTTATATTTGCTCATGCCTGATGGGGTTGCTACCAGGTATGCACTATTGTAAGGGCAGAAGTTTCCGGAACCTGTTATCGATACCATTGGGTTTGGATATACCGTAACAACTATTTTTGTTCTTGCACTTTCACAGCTTGGTGCTACAGAATATTTTTGGCTCACCCATACTTCTTTTAAACCAACTGGTGTATTTGGTATAATGGGTGCAGCCATACTTCCTGCACCTCATATGACAGTTGTGTACCACTGCAATACATTGCCAACATTTGCAGTTGCTGTCCAAATTGGCGATATTGAGCCTTCACAAAAATCCGCAGGCGCTGTAAATGACGGAATCGTCGGATTTGATATTACATTTACCATTAAGGCTGTTCTTGCACTCTCACATCCCCCTGTTGCAGGACTTGTCTTCTGGCTAACCCATACATCCTTTACGCCAGCAGGTGTATTTGGTATCGCTGGTTTTGTTGAGCTGCCTGTCCCACCTGTTGCGACTGTATACCACTGTAATATATTTCCTACTGATGCTGTCGCTGTCCAATTTGGTGGAACACTACCTTCACAGAAATCCGGCGGATTAGTGGCTATTGGTGCAGCGGGAATTGAGGTAACAATAAACTTAACGGAGTCCTCTGCAAAACAATTTGATGTTCCTGCTGAACCATCATCTACTCGCAATACCCACGTTCCTGCATCCGCCGAAGTCAATGTTTTAGCTGCTACTATGGCACTATTTACATAAACAGGGGTTGTTCCCTTTTTGTACCAGCTGTATTGGTATGGATTATTATTAGTTCCTGATCCAGGTGTATAATCTCCATTCAACGTTGCCATTACTCCGGCACAAACGGTTATACTTTTGTTTGAACCAGTGCCTGTTAACCCAGATGGAGATGTTATAGATACTGTTGCAGGTTTATTACAAGGTGGCTCTGAAATTTCATTTTGGTTCGAAAAACTAAAATGAGATACAAAAATAAATAATATAGCAAGGAATTTATTGGATTGCATCATTGGGGTTTAGTAGATAAATTAATAAAATTATAGGATTTATGATATTATTCCCGAAACAGTTAATTAGTTGAATTATTTTATATTAATCGCCTTGCCGGCTGGGCCTTACTTTTTTCCATTGATGAAAAAAGTAAGCAAAAAAATCTAGGGCATGATGAAATTTGCTAAAATTTTAATTCATTTCGCTAAAAATTTCAAACTTGTCCTCCTTTGTCGGACTTCAAACAGTGAAATTTTTTACGCTTCATTCCTTGAAATTTCTTAACGCAATTTCCTCAAAGCCCATCCGAAAACTAAATGGCTAATCCTATAAAATTATATCTTTCGAAACATGGCATTAGACGGTTACGATAGAACAAAAAGCCTGTGCAATTTGCACAGGCTTTATTGTTATTTTTTTATATTTTCCACCCACTTTCTGGCATTTACAAAGGCTTCCAGCCATGGTGTGCAATCGTCAGATTTTCTATCTTCCGGATAATATGCACATTGCCATGTGAATACACTTCTTTCCAAGTGAGGCATAATAGCCAGGTGACGGCCATTGTCGGATACTATACCTGCTGTATCAAAAGCACTTCCGTTTGGATTGCCAGGATATGCAGAGTGGCTATATTTCATAGCTATTTTATAATCTGATTCAGATTTTGGGAAAGTAAATTTACCTTCGCCATGTGCTACCCAAATACCCAGACTGGATCCAGCCAGAGAACTTAGCAAAACAGAATTGTTTTGAGGAATTGTTACCTGAAGAAAAGTAGATTCAAATTTGCCGGAGTTATTATGAGCCATTTTTGGTCTGCGGTCAGCCTCAGGATAAATAAGGCCTAATTCAACCATTAATTGACATCCATTGCATACGCCTAAACTCAAAGTATCCGGACGTGCATAGAAGTTTTCGAGGGCTTTTTTGGCTTTCTCGTTAAACAAGAATGCACCTGCCCAACCTTTTGCAGAACCAAGTACGTCAGAGTTGGAAAATCCGCCGACAAAAACTATAAAGTTTACATCTTCCAGATTTTCACGACCGGCAATTAGATCGGTCATGTGTACATCCTTCACATCAAAACCTGCCAAGTGCATACAATAGGCCATTTCACGGTCACCATTTACACCTTTTTCGCGAATAATGGCAGCCTTTAATCCGGATTTACCTTTTCGATCTGGTGAAATACCATAATCAGCAAACTTTCCACTAAATGAGGCAGGTAATACAGGGGCTATAGGCTGAGATTTGTAATTTTTAAAACGTTCCTCGGCCAACTTGGCTGTAGACTGATTTTTATCAAGCAAATAGGATGTTTTGAACCAAACATCTCTAAGCATATCTATATTTAGATGAATGGTTTCGTCGCCCATTTGCATAGCAAATGAACGATCAGTCATCACATTGCCAACTATTGCAGCTGATACACCTTGTTTTTCAAGATAAGCCTGTACTTCTGCTGCATCTTTTACCTGAATAAGTATGGCAGGATTTTCTGCAAAAAGAACTTTGATCAGATCTCGTTCTTCAAAAGCTTGAAGATCAACAAATAAACCTGCATTCTGAGTCGGGAAACACATTTCAAGCAAGGCTGTAACCAAACCACCTGAAGATATATCATGCCCGGCAAGTATTTCGCCTTTTTTGACTAGCTCCTGTATGGCATTGAAGGTTTTTAAGAATTTTGCAGAATCTGCAACGTCGGGAGTTTTATCGCCCAACAAATTAATAGATTGTGCAAATGAAGAACCACCAAGTTCTAATCCTGTAAATGAAAAATCCACCCAAAGCAATTCTGTCCCCGCTTCTTCAATAAGGTTAGGAGAAACGATTTTCTTTACATCAGAAACCTCACCACCGGCAGTAATAATAACTGTACCCGGTGAATATACTTTCTCTCCATCCTTATATTTCTGAACCATGGAAAGAGAATCCTTTCCGGTAGGAATATTTATACCCAAATCAATGGCAAAATCAGAAACGGCTTTTACGGCATTATAAAGTCTGGCATCTTCTCCCTCGTTCTTGCATGGCCACATCCAGTTGGCACTTAGTGAAACACTCTTCATGCCTTCGGCCATTGGAGCAAAAACTATATTGGTTAGCGACTCAGCAATAGCCAGTCTGGAACCTGCCTTTTCATCAATAATAGAAGGCACCGGAGCATGGCCAATAGTGGTAGCCAGACCTGATTTGCCACGGTAATCCAATGCCATTACCCCAACGTTGTTTAGTGGCAATTGTATTGCACCACAGGTTTGTTGTTTGGCTACTTTGCCGGTTACAGAACGGTCAACCTTGTTGGTAAGCCAGTCTTTGCAAGCTACGGCCTCCAGTTGAAGCACATTTTGTATGTATTCGCTAAGTTTATTAAAATCGTAAGTAAGAGGTTTGTAAGTCGGGTTGAGCGTTTTGTCCGCCATAATGGTTTTTGGAGGATTCCCAAACATATCTTTCAGGGAAAGATCGATTGGTTTGTCGCCGGTTTTTGAATGCTCAAAGGTAAAACGCATATCACCGGTAGTTTCACCCACTACATAGATTGGTGCTCTTTCACGTTCAGCTATTGTCTTTAGCATATCAATATCTTTGGCTTTCATTACCAAGCCCATACGTTCCTGCGACTCATTGCCCACAATTTCTTTGGCTGAAAGTGTAGGATCACCAACAGGTAATTGATCCAAATGTATTTTTCCACCGGTTTCTTCCACCAATTCTGACAAGCAATTTAAATGGCCGCCTGCACCGTGATCGTGTATAGAAACGATTGGGTTTCCACCGGTTTCAGAAAGTGCTCTTATGGCGTTGTAAACCCTTTTTTGCATTTCAGGATTGGAACGCTGTATGGCATTAAGTTCTATGGCGTTGCTGTATTTGCCGGTTTCTACCGACGATACTGCACTACCACCCATACCAATTCTATAGTTATCGCCACCCATTACGACTACCTTATCGCCTTTTTCTGGTTTGGCTTTTAAAGCATCTTCCAGAATACCATACCCTATACCACCGGCCATCATGATTACTTTATCATAACCGTACTTTTTGGCGTTTTCGAAATGCTCAAAAGTAAGTACAGAACCAGTGATAAGTGGCTGACCAAATTTATTTCCAAAATCGGAAGCTCCATTGGAAGCTTTAATGAGCAAATCCATTGGAGTTTGGTATAACCAAGGTCTTGGGCTTGTTGCCTGTTCCCAGGTACGACCATCTTCCAAACGAGAATAGGGAGTCATATAAACAGCAGTACCTGCCAAAGGCATAGAGCCTTTTCCACCTGCTATACGGTCGCGGATTTCACCACCTGCCCCAGTTGCAGCACCATTGAATGGCTCAACAGTAGTTGGAAAATTGTGGGTTTCAGCTTTTATGGAAAGTACAGATTCAAAATCTTTAACTTCAAATTCAGCAGCTATATCTTGTCTGACAGGAGCAAACTGCTCAACTTTAGGACCTTTTACAAAGGCAACATTATCTTTATAAGCTGAAACTACTGTATTAGGATTAGTTTCGGTGGTTTTTCTGATGAGTTTAAACAGGGAAGATTCTTTTTCTTCACCGTCAATTATAAAACGGCCATTGAAGATCTTGTGACGGCAATGCTCTGAATTTACCTGCGAGAATCCAAAAACCTCACTATCTGTCAGTTTACGACCAAGTTTTTCGGATAGTGAATTGAGGTAATTTACTTCATCCTGGCTTAGGGCCAGACCTTCCATTTCATTAAAAAGGCCAATATCATCAATAGCACGAATGGCGTCAGGTTCATGCAAAATGGTAAATACCTGCTGATCTAATACCGGATAGACAACTTCCAGCATTTTATCATGTGGAGCATCGGCAGCACCTGCAAATCTGAATTCTTCCAGTCTCTGAATACCCACTATGGCCATATTTTGGGTTATTTCGACGGCATTGGTACTCCAGGGAGTAAGCATTTCTTTGCGAGGTCCAATATAGAATCCGTCTAGTTTGTCATCGTTGAGAATAGTAGCTGAAAGCAGCCATTCCATCTTTTTGATGTCATCGTCAGAAAATTGGGTATTGGTTTGAATTGCAAAATAGCGTTCTGCGCCGCGTGCAAATATGATCATGAGCTATGATAAAATCGTTGAAGATAAATGCAAAATTAGGAAATTAAGTCTGAAATATGGCTTTAAAGTGTGACAGTTTTTGGAAGTACCTGAAAAGCAAAAAAGAATGTGAGATTTGGAAAAATAAACAAGTTTTAAAACACTTATTTAAGTCTAAAAATTTTTACCAACATAGTATATAGTTCAGGATTTTTTTCCTTGAATTCGTTGGGATTAGCAAAAAAACTTTCAGCTGTAACAGCTAAAAATTCAGCCTTCGATATGGCCCCATATGGATCTATGGTTGATTTTCCATCCTGAATTTTCGTCATTTCTTTTTGGACTATAGCCGTCCATGGCTCGATCAAATCTTTGGGGATTACAGACTTAGGTATGCCATCTGCATCGCCATCCTGCTTATCTATCATATGCACAAACTCATGAATACCAGTATTGTGCATTCCAGAATCCTCAAATCCGCGAAGCAACGCTTTGTAATTGATCAGGACTAAGTTTCCGGTCTGAAAAGGCCTGACCTGTCCAAGGATATTTACTTTGGGGTTTTCCTGCAATTGAAATTTATTAATCATATCGCGGTATACAAGTACTTCCTCCAAGTTTACATAGTCCCAACGCTGAAATTGAAAAACAGGAATTACAGCACTTGCCGCAACAAGCATTAATACTGTATCTGTTAGCTCCATATCTACTGCGGTAATTTTGGTATCAGACAGAAATTGGGCAATTCTTTGTTCAAATCTTCTTTTTTCAGTTTTGTTAAGTTTTTGATAGAAAATCACTTTCTCTTCCAAAAGCTGTTGCCAGCCTTGGGGAAAATTTTTAGCTAGAAAGGATTTCTTTTTGTGTTTCTTCGAAAGGTAACGAACAAAGAAATACAGAAATGGTGCAGCAGCAAGAATTATAAAGAGGATAATTAAAATATCTTGCATTGAGCCATTGTAGTTGGTGTAATAAAAAAACCTGCATGAGGCATACAGGTTTTACTATTTCTAAAATAAAGTTTTAAGTATGAATATCCCTTTTCGAATAGGTCAGGACAAACAAAGCCAGATGAGATCGTATTCGGATAATCATTTACTATAATTACTAACCCAATTTTATACCTTTGTACTTTTAAACAAATCCAAATTTTTTTTTAATAATAACAACTATGAAAAAATCCTTACTAATCCTTATTACCTCCTTCATTGGAACATTATCTTTTGCTCAAAATCAGGTACCAAACCCCGGTTTCGAAGACTGGTCATATTTATCTGATAATAGCACTTTATATCCTACAAATTGGAGTGAGACAGGTGTTTGTTTAGAAAATTCACCAGAGGAATTTATTTGCACCTCCAATGTAAAACAAAACAATTCCGCTGCTAATGGAAATTACGCGGTTGAAGTATTTACAAATGTTGTTGATGGTAATGTGAATTATGAATCATTTTCAAATGTAAATCCTGAATTTAATGGGGTTAGCTTTACAGGTAGGCCTACCAGCTTAACATTTATGGTAAAATTTCACACTACCGCTGACAACAAATTAAATGTTAGAAACATGATATATACTACCATAATTTATTAGATGGCTCGACTATTATCGCCACAATTGATAAAGTAGTTTCAGCATCAGAACTTTCAGAGACAGAATTTGTAAAAATTTCTATTCCTTTAACCTATTTGAGTGAGGCAATACCTACTCATACTTTTATAAGATTTTCATTTGAAGATAGACCAACTGTTGGAGGCGAATATTTTATATTGGATGATATAAAATACGAATATGATTTTACTACCTCTACAACTGATTCTAAAAATTCACAGTTGACTAAATTATTGACTGTTAGTCAAAGTGAATTAAAATTAACGACTGAATGCAAGAGTATAGCTGTATACACTTTGCAAGGTAATAAGTTAGCAGAAGTTGAAAACTCAGATAGATTAAATATTTCGCATTTACCTGCATCTGTATACCTATTAAAAGCTGCGAATGAATATGGTGTATACACTACAAAATTTGTAAAATAGATTATCAACTCTCTGTTTTAAAAGCCTTAAATGTTTTATTTAAGGCTTTTTTTATTTGAGCTTGAAGTACGAAAGTGGTAATATAATTAGCTACAAAAAGGACAATAGCGCTTAGTATAGCACAATAGCAAAAACTAAAAGATTTTTAAAAGTAATTATTTAAAAGTTTCAAATTTCAAAAAATCCTCAATACAGTTTAATTCAAATAGTGTTTCAATACTTGAACAGGCTTCCTTCATATTATCTCTAATTTCATAGGCGTTTTCCGGCAATTTATTTCCTGAGTCTTGCCATGTTTCTTTGTTCGGCCATTGCGCATAAGCAATATATGATCCATCACCTTGTTTATGGAGCCTTGATCCTAAACTTCCTTCAAATTCGTATACTAATTGTGTTAACTGCCTCCATGCGTTAACGAATGCAGTTTCCATATTCTTTTTTACCTTAAAATGATATATTACTACAAACATTTTATAACTATTCAATTAAGTACAAGAAATCCTTTTATAATATAAGCCTGAAATTTACATGTCAGCTAAAAGGAATGTTAAACGATTTTTATTATACCACTCAATGGCTTTAGATTCTTCACGTTTAATGAATTCATTCTTAGCATCATTATATTCATTTCCGTTTGCCCAATTTTGATTACTAAGCTTTTCTTTCAACTGTTGGTATGCTGCTCTAACTTCGTAATTCGATTTTAAATACTCTCTAAAAGCTATATGCCTTGTCCAATCAGGAGAGTTAAACACCCAGGCATGTATATTAGCAATTTTATTAACGTGAAACTCTTCGTGCGGAATTTGCTGAATGTCGTTATATTCAGAATAAAAATTTCCCCTGTTTTTAAGGTTGACAAAGAACCGTCTTTCAGGCATTATTGAATTATATGCACTAACATAAACAAATCCAAAATCCATCATGATGGGTACAACTTCATCAAGTTGATCTATGGTGTCCATTCCAATTGCAATATCAATAATAGGTTTTGCAGAAAGGTTAGGAATTGAAGTGCTTCCAATATGTTCTATTTGAGCAGAAAATATACTGAGTATATTAGAGATGCTGTCCTTTAATTTTAAGAATTGTGAAGCCCAATCCAAATTGTATTTTTCTATGGTAATTTTCATCGTTTAAATAATGAATAAACAACTTAAAATTGCTAAAACCATTATATAAGTCTTAATTATCAATTCCGAATACGAAAACATTCATACCCAAATATTCCATTTCATAAAGTATGCTCATACCATTCTTTTGAGCAACCCTGATCGATGCGGCATTTTCTTTGTGAATTATAGAAATAAATCTATTTGAAATATGGTGGTTCATTCCAAATGATTTCATTTCTTGAGCAATTTCCGTTGCATATCCCATTCCCCAAAATTTTGGTTTTATAGAATAAGCAATTTCATACTCAGCTTTTCCCTGTATTATCCTGGGCAAAATTCCTCCAACACCAACAAATTCTCCTGTTTTTTTAGATATTGCCACCAAATGGCCTAAACCTTCATCTTTATATCTTTCCAACTGCTTGGCTATCCATTCAATTGCAAGCACAGAATTGTCTTTATTTAAATCGATCCCTAAATATTTTAAACCTGAATTATTCTCAAAAAAATCAGTCCACCCTTCCACATCATTTTTATCGAACTTGCGGAATAGTAATCTTTCGGTTTCTTGTTTAAAGTAGTTCATTTCAGGATAATATAAACCTAAAAATATAAATACAAATCCTCATTATCTTCTATGTCTATGAATTTCATTTAATAGATTTCCACAAAAAAAGCCCACAGTTTCCTGCAGGCCTTACAAACATAAAACTAAATACCTTTTAAATATGAATTGCTCTATTCTCAGTAGCAGCTAAACAAGCTTCTTTCATAGCTTCTGTAAAGGTTGGATGCGCATGCGACATTCTGGAAATATCTTCGGCAGACGCTCTGTACTCCATAGCCACAACCGCCTCAGCAATCATATCGGCAGCTCTTGGTCCAATCATATGTACACCGAGTATCTCGTCTGTACTTACGTCGGCAAGTACTTTTACAAAACCTTCAATATCCATAGACGCTCTGGCTCTTCCCGATGCTTTGAATGGGAACATACCGGATTTGTATTTTGTACCTTTTTCTTTCAACTGCTCTTCGGTATAGCCTACGCTGGCAGCTTCAGGCCAGGTATAAACTACACCCGGTATCAGGTTGTAGTTGATATGTGGTTTCTGACCGGCAATAGTTTCAGCTACATATACGCCTTCTTCCTCGGCTTTATGGGCAAGCATAGCTCCACGCACTACATCTCCTATGGCGTATATATTGTCAACATTGGTCTTTAGGTGGTCGTCAACTTCTACTCTGCCTCTGTTGTCTACCTTTACACCAGCTTTGTCTAGTCCCAGACCATCGGTAAATGGTTTTCTACCTACAGATACCAAACAGTAATCACCTTTAAATTCAAGTTCCTTACCGCTCTTATCCTCTGCTTTTACAATTACTTCTTTACCTTTTACTTCTGCTTTGGTAACTTTTACGCTAAGTGCGAATTCAAAACCTAAGCCTTTAAGTACTTTTTGTAATTCTTTACCAACCTGCTTGTCCAAGGAAGGAACAATGGTATCCAGATACTCAAGTACGGTAACTTTAGAGCCTAATCTTGCATATACGGAGCCCAATTCAAGACCTATTACACCACCGCCAATTACGATCATGTGTTTTGGAATTTCCTGAAGGTTTAAGGCTTCGGTAGAGGTTATTACTCTTTTTTTGTCAATTTCAATACCCGGCAAGGATGCAGGCTTAGAACCGGTAGCAATGATGGCTTTCTTGGTTGTGATTTCTTTTTCATTCCCATCATCACCTTTTACTATGATGGTATTTTTGTCTTTGAATGAACCTAATCCATGTAGTACATCAATTTTGTTCTTTTTCATCAAAAACTTTATACCATCGGAGGTTTGCGATACCACGCCACTTTTGCGCTCAATCATTTTTTTCAGATTGACTTTCAGATCTTTTAGCTCGATACCATGCTCTGCAAACTGGTGAGCCGCTTTGTGATAATTTTCGGAGGAATCCAATAATGCTTTGGAAGGTATACAACCTACATTCAGGCAAGTACCACCCAGAGAGTTGTACTTTTCTACCAAAGCGGTTTTCATGCCAAGTTGAGCACAACGTATAGCTGATACATACCCGCCAGGACCTGATCCTATTACAACAACATCGTATTGCATAATTAAAAAAGTTTAAAGTTTTTAGTTTAAAGGATTAAAGATCAAATCTTTAATCCTTTAAGCTTCTATTTTTTTATAGTTAAGGGAATAAATCTACGACTTATTCCCTCAGTTAAATTTTATGAGAAGGAAAGTTTAAAGTAATAAGCAAGCTTTTTCAACTTAAAACTTATTACTCTAAACTGTAAACTCCGTACTAAACTCCAAGCATTAATCTGGATGGATCTTCCAATAGTTGTTTAACACGAACCAGGAAGCCAACGGACTCTCTACCGTCAATGATACGATGATCATAAGAAAGTGCCACGTACATAATCGGACGTACAACTACTTCACCGTTAATTACCACAGCTCTCTCTACAATATTATGCATTCCCAAAATTGCAGACTGTGGAGCATTTATAATAGGAGTTGAAAGCATAGAACCAAAGATACCGCCATTGGTAATAGTAAATGTACCACCGGTCATCTCGTCAATACTCAATTTGTTATCACGAGCTTTGAGAGCAAGACGTACAACTTCTGCTTCAACTTCTGCAAAGGACATTTTTTCAGCATTTCTGATCACCGGCACTACCAAGCCTTTAGGGGCAGAAACCGCTATAGAGACATCACAGAAATCATTGTAAACCATCTCTTCGCCATCAATAAAGGCATTTACGGCTGGGAATTCTTTCAAAGCAACAGTACAAGCTTTGGTGAAAAAGGACATAAATCCTAGACCAACACCATGTTTGTCTTTGAATGAGTCTTTGTATTTTTTTCTAAGATCCATGATAGGCTTCATGTCTACTTCGTTGAATGTAGTAAGCATAGCCGTTTCATTTTTTACTGAAACAAGTCTCTTAGCTATAGTCTTTCTAAGGTTAGACATCTTCTCTCTGCGGCTATTTCTTTCACCTGATGGTGCTGAAGATTTGCTTTCAGAAGAAGAAGAAGAACCGGATTTGGAAGAGGATTCGGATTTTTTAGCAGCCGTAGCGTCCTCTTTGGTAATTCTACCATCTTTGCCACTTCCTTTTACTTCGGAAGCACTAATGCCTTTTTCGGCAAGTATCTTTGAAGCAGCCGGAGAAGCATGTCCTTCGGCATAGTTTCCATCACTTTTTGAAGAGGAAGACGATGAAGAAGATGATTCTGATGAAGATTTGGAAGAAGATGACGAACCGCCTTCTTTAACTTCTATTTTGCAAATTGGATCGCCAATGCTAACGGTATCGCCTTCTTTGGCAATGGTAGTAAGTATTCCGGCAGCTTCTGCAGTAAGCTCGAAGGTAGCCTTGTCTGATTCGATTTCGCAAAGTACTTCGTCTAGTTCTACTCTGTCACCGGTTTTTTTCAACCAACTGGAGATAGTAACTTCGGAAATAGACTCTCCAACAGCAGGAACAGACATTTCTATTGTTTCAGCTTTAGCAGAAGAATCAGATTTTTTTTCTTCTTTTTTCGAATCTTTAGATTCCGATTTTTCTTCTTTTTTACCTTCTTCAATTACGGCAATCAGTGTACCTATTTCGATGGTTTCGCCTTCGGCAACTTTAATTTTTAGTATGCCTGAATTTTCTGCATTCAATTCAAAAGTAGCTTTATCAGATTCCAGTTCGCAAAGCAATTCGTCTCTCTCAACAAAATCTCCGTCTTTTTTTGCCCAAGAGGCAATAGTAACCTCAGAGATAGACTCGCCTACGGTTGGTATTTTTATTTCAGTGGATGACATTATATATAATGTTTAAGATTATTAATTTTTAGAACAATGATTTAGTTACCAAATGCCCGTTTTACAAGCAATTGCTGTGTTTCATTATGGGTTTTCATATATCCAACAGCAGGAGAAGCAGCTTCATCTCTGGCTACCAGTTCAATGTCGATTTTTTTATACAAGCTTCTCAGGATATATTCCCAGGCACCCATATTGGCCGGTTCTTCCTGTACCCATACTTTTTTGCCATTTTGGTATTTGTTCAGTATGGTGTTCATCTGATCCTGTGCCAATGGATATAGTTGCTCTAAACGAACTATAGCAACATCGTTGCGTTTATTGTTCACTTTCTCATCCAACAAATCATAGTATACTTTTCCGGAACAGAATAATACACGATTAACTTTTGCTGGATCGGCATCTTTGTCGTCAATTATTTCCTGGAATCTGCCTGAAGTAAATTCCTCAAGTGGCGAAAGCACCGAAGGGTTTCTTAGCAATGACTTAGGAGACATATTGATCAACGGTTTTCTAAAAGTCCATTCTGTCTGTCTTCTCAATGCGTGGAAGAAGTTAGAAGGTGTGGTAATATTGGTAACTACTATATTGTAATTTGCTCCCAGTTCTATAAATCTTTCTAAACGAGCACTGGAATGTTCTGGTCCCTGGCCTTCGTATCCGTGTGGCAGCAACATAACCAAACCGTTCATTCGTTGCCATTTGGTTTCGCCACTGGCTATAAACTGGTCAATCATAACCTGGGCACCATTGGCAAAGTCACCAAACTGTGCTTCCCAGATTACCAATGCATTTGGATTTGCCATGGCATAACCATATTCAAAACCAAGTACACCATATTCAGAAAGTAATGAGTTATAAATACGGAAACTTTTCTGATTGTCGCCAATATTATTTAGCGAATAGTATGGTTCGTTGGTCACTGCATCTTTCAATACAGCATGTCTGTGTGAGAAAGTACCTCTTTGTACATCCTGGCCTGAAATTCTTACGATTTTACGATCCAATAATAGTGAACCATAAGCCAGTAATTCGGCTGATGCCCATGTCAATGATTTATCTTTGAAGAACTGATCTTTGCGGTCTTTAAGCAATTTCTCGATTTGCTTCAAGGGCTTAAATCCGTCCGGAATTGAGGTAAGAGCATAAGCTACTTTTTCCACTGTTTCTTGAGAAATACCGGTATCAGGAGATTTTTCAAAATCTTTCGCTTCTGATCTGCGCAGTTCCTGCCACTCTTTTTCCATTTTTTGGAAAGTGTAAGGAAGAGGCTTTTGCTTAACCTGGTTAAATCTGTCCTGAAGAAGATCTCTGAATTCGCGATCCATCTTCTTGGCCAGTTCTGCATCTACATCACCTTTTTCGATTAGCTTTTTGTTGTAAAGCTCTCTTGGATTGGCATGTCTTGAAATGATATTGTAAAGAGAAGGTTGTGTAAACTTCGGCTCATCGCTTTCGTTGTGTCCGTGACGTCTGTAGCAAACCATATCGATAAAGATATCGCGTTGGAATTTTTGTCTAAACTCGATAGCAAGTTTGGCACAGAAAACTACAGCTTCAGGATCGTCACCGTTGACGTGAAGTACAGGAGAGTCAATAATTTTAGCTACATCTGTACAGTATATACTGGAACGTGCCTCATCAAAATCGGTAGTAAAACCAACCTGGTTGTTGATAATAAAGTGGATAGTACCACCTGTAAAATAACCAGGAAGCTTAGACATTTGTACAACTTCATATACTATACCCTGACCGGCAATTGCAGCGTCACCGTGTATTAGTATTGGAAGAACTTTGGTATAGTCGTATTTGTAAAGTCTGTCTCCTTTTGCACGCACATACCCTTCTACTACAGGATTTACAGCCTCTAAGTGAGATGGGTTTGGTGCTAGTTTCAGATATACCTGTTTGCCGTTTGGTGTAGTTATTTCGCTGGAATAACCCATGTGGTATTTTACATCACCATCGCCCATGGTAAGGTCAGGTACAGCATTTCCTTCAAACTCGTTGAAAATATGCTCATAGGTTTTACCCATTACGTTTACCAACACGTTGAGACGACCTCTGTGGGCCATACCAATTACAACTTCTTTTACTCCATGATCAGCACCATGGTTTATTAAGGCATCTAAAGCTGGTATGGTAGTTTCGCCACCTTCTAGAGAGAAACGCTTCTGACCAACGTATTTTGTATGAAGAAAATTCTCAAAAACAACAGCCTCGTTAAGTTTAGAAAGAATTCTGGTTTTTTCAGTAATTGAAGGATTGTGCTCTAGCGATTCCTTTTCAACTTTTCTTTTTAACCACTCTTGCAGCTCCGGCTCGCGGATGTACATATATTCAAAACCAATAGTACCCTCATAAATATATTTAAGAGTACTAATTATATCTTTCAATTTTGCAGTACCGATTCCAAGTTCATCACCTGCCTGAAATACAGTTTCCAGGTCGCTGTCTGCTAATCCAAAATCAGCTAATTCCAGTCTTGGTTGACGGTCTTTTCGGGTTCTAACCGGGTTGGTTTTAGAAAGCAAATGTGCTCTGCTTCTATAGGCATGAATTAGTTTACTAACCTTTATTTCTTTGCTGATATCAGATGAATCACCTGCTACAGGAGTTGTAGAAGATACTGGAGAGCCATTGCTCTTGCCATTGGTTTTTAGTTGTGAAAACTCAAAACCTTCAAAAAATTTCTGCCAGGAATTGTCAACAGATGCAGGATCTTGCTGATATGATTTGTATAGCTCATCTATATAGCCGATATGAGCATTACTTACATAGGAATATTTATCCATCCAAATTTATAGTTTAAGACTACAAATTTAAGAATTTAATACTTTAACAATAACCGTTAATTCGCTTATGCAAATATTGTTTTAAATCAATAAGTTATATGCAACCTTTTACATAGTCGTGTAAATATGCAAATCGTTCTGTCAGGCAGCCTTCTTTGTTTGTCATTTTACCTCGTTGCAATATTCCATCAGGATCCTGACCAGAACTAAGCAAAGGAAAAATATGTGTCATAAGTTGCTGACCAAAATCACGGGAAGCATCACGTGGTAACTCGCCCGGCAAATTGTCAATAGCCATAACAGTAACGTTGGTAGTACCTGAAAAAGGAGGTTCTATAGTATGGCTTACCGGGTTATAATCATATGCAGGGTCAGGAATGGTACAGGGTTTTAGGGTGGAGGGTATTGATCCGTTGATATCGCAAGTAATATCAGCAATTATTTTTACCTTAAAATTGGATTGTATCATATCCTCACGGGTAAAAAGAACTGGCGCATCAGGATTCCAGTATGCACCCGCTAAAAATATATCAGATTGTTTTAGAAATCTGGTAAAACTAGATATATATAAATGTGGTGAAGTGTAAAACTCTTCGCGGTTATATGAATCTGTATCTTTTCGCTTATAATAATCGGCACTCGAAAGTAAACTGTAAACAGGGTGCGAAAAAGATTCATTAAGATAGACTTCCGGTGAAACTTTTTGTATACCTAATTGATCAAGAATTTGCGTAAACCCGGAACCTACTCTTCCTGTACCTGTCGCTATTATTTTGATAGGTGGCAGATTGACCTTTGAGAGTTCCAACTTTACTTCATCAAGATCAAAGCATTTATGTGCTGGTTTTAAGGTGAAAGACTGATATTTCCTTCCATAAAGCAAGAAGGCATTGTAACATCCGACTATTCCGGCAAACTTACCAAAGGCAATCAAACGTTGTAGGTTAGAAGCAGTCAAAACTTCATAATCTATAAGTTCAATCTTTTTTTCAAGTATAGTTTGCAATAGTTTTTGATTATAACCTTGCTTTTTGAGGGTGTGCGAAAAGAAAAAATAGGTTTTATTCGGAATTAACAAATGCGTTGGAACTTCTTTAATACCAAATAATATATCGCAATGGGAAAGATCTTCGGTCAAGGGCAAACCCAAAGCTGCATATTCACTATTAGAAAAAGCGCGAATATCGCTAGGTTGTATATAAATAGAAATATTAGGATAAAGTCTCTGAATCTGGACACATTGATCGGGCATTAGAGCCACTCGTTTATCCGGTGGTACTTTACCTTCACGAAGTATGCCTATTTTAATCTGATTCATATTGAAATTACCTAATTACAGCCCACTATTAAAATTTACTTCACTCAGGTTAAAATAGTTTTAGAACGTTTAAAATTACTTTGCGTCTGGTTCTCGTTTGAAAAAAGCATATCCATTTTTGGTGTACAACATCTTCAAATCAGGAACAGTATCCAATACCTTTAAACGTTTGTCTATGGCATGCGAAACCAAATAAACAGGCTTATCTATTTCACCACCAAGCAGCCATTTCTCACTCGTACTTTCAAAACTATTTCCCTGACGCTTTTTGCCATAAAACAAAGTAGCATAACTCTTAAATCCATAAGAATTCAGGTAGGCATCTTCCTTGCCTTTTTCTTTATAAAAATTTATAGCCTCGCCTTGTATCATATATTCAATTTTGGGTACCAGGTAGTATGTCAATATCTGAACTGAAATAATTGTAGTTCCAAAAAACACAAGAGCTCCTAAAACCAAATTGTAACGAAATTTGTACAAAAAATACAACAAGCCAGCTATAAATACCAAACCGGGCAAATATCCCCAAATGCTGGCTTCAACCGGTGCAGATAAACAACCTAATGCAAATTGATCTTTGATTAAGTGGCTGTAAGAATTCAATAATTTGGTTTTGTGAATAAGTATAAAATTGGCAAGTAGAAATACAAAGCCAAATGCAAATCCGATTATGCTCAAAAGTACTTTAAATAAAGACCCAAAAATTATTCGTCTGCTTTCATGTTTTACCAATACATAAGCTGCAAAGAATGAAATAGAGAAATAACACAGAGAAGAGTAGTGAACTAACTTGGTTTTAACTATTGAAAAAAGCAGCAAAACAACCAGCATCATAATCATCATTGCTGCTTTAATGTTTCGTTGCTGAAAATTGTCATTTTCAAATGCACGCAGACCCTTAATAACAAAAAACGATACAGGAAAACAACCCAATAAAAGAACCACAAAGTGAAAATAAACCGGACCTCTATGTCCACTGTGAGGCACTTTTAACAATTCCCACTGATAGGTTATAAATTCTTTAATAAACCAGGGACCATTCAAATATACTTCAACAGCAAACCATGCACTGGAAGTAATAAGTAACATAATTAGAAAAGAGAATACTTCCCAAAACGTGATTATATTCAGACTTTTTCTAAATATCATAAAACCTATCCCTGTCAACAAAACAATTAATAAAGCAACAGGTCCTTTGGTGAGTATGGCAAGTCCAATTAATAATCCGGCAAGTATAGCAAGTTTTATTCTCAGTATTCGATCAGAAGAATTTGTAGAAACCAAAATAGCAAGTGAGAAGATACCTGAGAAAATAAACAGATTAAATGTTGGATCAATTATAGCGGTTCTGAAATAAAAATGAGGCAAAAACGAACCTAAATAAGCTATTGTCCAATAAAGGCCAAATTGATGACTAAAGTATTTTCTTCCCAACAAATAAACTAATACCAGGGTGATTATACCTGTAATAGCATTTGGAAAACGTGCTGCATACTCATTTACACCAAATGCTTGCATACTGAGGGCTTGCAACCAGAAAAACAAAGGAGGTTTCTCTTCAAAAGGAAAAAAGTTGGATTGAATTTTAAAGTAATTGCCTGTTATCAGCATTTCTCTGGCTGATTCTGCAAAGATATTTTCGTCCCAGTCAAACAAATGAACTGAGCCCAAATAAGGTAAGAAAAGAATTGCAGCCACCAATGCAATGGCAAATGGTATAAAAAAAGAAGATTTTAAAAATTTCATTTGACCTTTAAAAGTATTGCAAAATACAATATTATAAATGAATCAGTCAAATGCAGAAAATTTGATAATAAGATGTAGGATTAGAATTTTGCAAGTAGGACCTTTTGATGATAAAGTTTGATCATATTAAAAGGTATAGTACCTAATTTAACTGTAAATGGGAAAGTTTTACAAAAAGATTAATCAGTTCTGTTAAAAAAGTATTATTTAAAATACGAATAAAAGATTGATTCATTGGTCTCATTTTTTGTGTTTTAAATTTCATAAATTGTTATAAAAATTCTGTTATTATATTAATTATAAGTGTTATATAGGTACTCTTGTTGTGCAATTGTAGAGTATATAAAAAACGTAATTTCTTAATAAAACATTCTTGATGTTTATATCGAATGATTAGCTATAGCTTTTTTTTTGTATACCTGAAAATGAAAATTTGAAATAGTGTTTATTGGATTTGTAAACATGAATTATTTGTATTGCAATAATTAAAACTTATTATGATTTTTTAATTTTAATAGTTAAGATTTTAACTGTCAATAAATATTGTTTCGAATTGATAATAAACGATTTAATCGAAAAAGTAATTAATTGATTAAATTATAATTATATTTCGAAACTTAAACAATGTGTTTTACAAATAACAAAAAATATACATGGACGAAAAATTAAAAATAACCTTTGAAATAGGTGGCGAAAAAATTATTGTTGAAACAGATGCAAACTCAATTTCATCTATTGATTCATCAATAGATATGGTAAAATCAATTGCAAAATTGATGATAAAAGATTCAAAAGTTGTTTCTGTTGTAACTAAAAAAACAGGTTCTAAACCAGGTCCAAAACCAGGGAAAAGAAAAAGTGTACAGGCTGCTGATAGTGCAACAAAAGAAAGAAAAAAACCGGGACCAAAACCAGGTAAGAAAGCTAAAACTGCAAAAAAAGCATCAGCTAAAACTTCTAAAGCAAGTACTGAAGTAGCTACAGTTGGTGTAGAATAACCAGATTATATGTTTGACCATAAAAGAGGAGTCATGACAGACAGCCTCTTTATCCATTTTTTTGATAGGTTTTGATTTTTAATATAGTGGGTTTTATACAAAATCAACAATTTATTTTTGCTGGAAAAACAAAATGGGTAAATAGTATTATAACTATTTACCCATTTTATGTGTGATCCTGGAGAGAGTCGAACTCCCAACCTTCTGATCCGTAGTCAGATGCTCTATCCAATTAAGCTACAGGACCATTAAGCACTTATGCTAAAATTCGCTGCAAAGGTACACAAAATAATGCCACGACAAAATTTCTTTATCAAAATTAATAACAAACAATATATTTGAATCATTAATATAAAAACAAAGGAAATCGATGAAATATCTACTCTCTATAATTTTTACTTTTATACTGTTTCAAACAACCATCGCACAAGATGCAGATACTTTACCTAAAAAAGACTACAACCAGCATACTATGCTAAAAGGACTTTTGGTAGACTTAGGTACAGCATATTTGCCAGGTACATCATACAACAATACGCCGGATTTTTTCAATGTGAAAACGGGTAGACCTTCTACAATCAACATTTATATGTTTAGAAATATAAAACTATTTGGTAATGGATTTTTTATTAGTCCGGGCTTAGGATTTGGTTTAGATAATTTCTTTTTTGAAAAAGATTTACTTATTGCTCCCGCAGGTGATTCTCTATTTTCAATTGGGAATGGGCTGAAAAAAAGTAAACTATCGGCTAATTATGTTGATATACCATTGGAGTTTAGATTTATATCAAGCAGTAATTATAAAAAAGCGTTTAAAATATCCGTTGGGGCTAAAGTAGGGGTTTTGTTTGCTAGCAAAAGCAAAATAAAGTATGAAGTAGGTGATGATATGGTAAAGCAAAAATTATCGGACAAAAGTCTTAGCAGATTTCGCTATGGGTTAACTGGTAGAATTGGATATGGACATATGAATTTTTTCTACTACCATGGATTCTCGCCGTTGTTTAAAGATAAATATGCTCCTGAGGTAAGCCCTTATATATTCGGTCTTACACTTAGTACATTTTAATATGAGTTAACCGGAATTAGATTCTTTTAAATTCCGGTTTTCTTTTTTCCAAAAAGGCCGAAACACCTTCATGGAAATCTTCATGTTTTATGGCTTGATCCTGAGCTTTTGCTTCCATTTTTAGAATTTCTTCAAGACTTTTTGTTGCTCCATCTGCAATAAGACTTTTTAACATGCTAAGATTTTTTCCGGATTGATTCATCAGGTACTTAGCAATTGACAATATTGTATTATTGATTTCAGGCTCTGGTACTACTTTATTAATCAATTTTATATCCAATGCCTGACTGGATGTAATATGGTTTCCTAATCCAAGAATTTCAAAAGTGAGTTTTGGTCCTACTATTTGCAATAAAAAATAAGTAATACCCGAATCGGGCATGAGACCGATTTGGTTAAATCCAGGTACAAGCAAAGAATCTTCAGAGGCGATTATTATATCGCATGACATGGCTAAAGCAAATCCTGCTCCGGCAGCTTTGCCGGTTAGTTTACATAGTACTGGTTTTTTGCAACGAACTATACCTGTTATTACAGGTGTATAATATTGCTCTATGATTTCTGTTGCCGTAATATTCTTGAGTTCGTTGATTATTGAAAGATCCTGTCCGGAACAAAATCCTTTACCCTCTCCGGAAAGCACAATTACACCAATTTCTTTATCGTTTTCGGCCGTTTTTAAAGCCAGTGCAATTTCGGTAAGTAATTCTATAGTTAATGCGTTATAAGTTTGCGGACGATTTAATGATAGAAAAAAAATGCCGTTTTCCTTTCTGCATAGAATGGTTGAATAATTCATAGTTCTGGAATAAAAGTCTATTGAAAAAAATAAAAACCACTTAAGATTAAACTACATGTGATTATTCCTGATAAATAACCTAAGTATACTTCTTTAGGTTTATGAGCATTCAAAAAAAGTCTGGCACTTAGTACCAGCCCAGAAACAACTAATGTGGTTAATACGGGAATTAATATATCATGTTGTATATCTGTTAAATTCAATAATAAAAGAACTCCCAATGCAGCCCCCATTCCGGCGGCGTGATTACTGATTTTCCAAAAAAAATTAACTATGCCAATAAATAAAATCAGGCCAACAAGAGCGACCATAATTATATACAAAATATTATTTAGTCCCATAAATAGCATATAGGACAAACTGGTATAATAGGTTGCCAGAAAAATAAGAGGTATTTGTCTATCCTCTTTATTCAACATAAAAAGCGCTTGTATTTTAATTTGCTTTTTTACTAATACCATATACAAACATACTATCAATGATGGAACAATAGCTGTACCTATCAATGCTACCAGAATAAGATTAGCAAATCCGGATGTAGCTATAGGTATTAGCAAATCAGGAAAATATATAGTGATTAAGTATACCAGCCATGTAAATAAAAATATGGGATGAAATACCACAGAAACTGCCCAAGCCAGGCCATGCAAAAATGAAGTTTTCTGATCCACTTACAATTCCTTTCTTAATCTGGCTACAGGTATATTAAGCTGCTCTCTGTATTTGGCTACTGTTCTTCTGGCAATAGTATATCCTTTGTCGTTTAACATTTTTTCAAGTTTTTCATCAGACAAAGGTTTTCTTTTATCTTCGTCGTCAATGTATGTCTTGAGTATATGCTTTACTTCTCTGCTACTAACATCTTCGCCAGACTCTGTAGCTATGCCCTCCGAAAAGAAATATTTGAGCGGATAAATACCAAATTCGGTTTGTACCGCTTTGCTATTAGCTACTCGCGAAACCGTAGAAATGTCCATGTCTATTACCAGAGCAATGTCCTTCAATATCATTGGCCTTAACTGGCTTTCATCGCCCTCCAGAAAGAATTGGTATTGAAAATCAACAATAGCCCTCATTGTTTTCAAAAGAGTTAGCTGACGTTGTTTAATGGCGTCGATAAACCATTTTGCAGAATCCAGCTTTTGCTTTACAAAGGTTACGGCTTCTTTCAGTTTCTTGTCATTCTTAGCACTTTTGTCGTAGGCATCAAACATATCCTGATATGCAGGACTTACACGCAAATCAGGAGCATTCTTGCTATTTAAGCTAATTTCAAGCTTGCCATTATTATTAACGAGCATAAAGTCAGGGAAGATATACTGTGTTTTAACATCGCCACCTGTTACTCCACCCGGTTTGGGGTTTAGTTTAGTTATTATGGTAATGGCATCTTTTAAATCTTCGTCAGTCAGATTTAGTTTCTTTTGAATCTTGTCATAGTGCTTTTTGGTAAACTCGTCGAAATGATTTCGTAAAATTTGCTCTGCACGCTGCACTTCAGGTAGTGTTCTATCTTTGCGCTCAACTTGCAATAATAGACATTCATTGAGGTTTCTGGCTCCTATACCTGCCGGATCAAAATCCTGAATTTTAAATAATATTTCTTCAACTTCTTCGGCATTAGTTTCTATATAAGAAGAAAAAGCCAAGTCATTTACTATATTTTCCAATTCACGACGCAGGTAACCGTCCTGATCAATGCTACCTATTATTTGCTCTCCGATTTTAGTTTGTCTTTCATCTAATTTCAAAAAACCAAGCTGAGCCATCAGTGAGTCATTGAGGGTAGAATAGCTTACTACCGGAATTTCCCGATCTTCTTCATCCGAAGGACCGTCGCCCTGCATTTTATACCCACTTATATCGTCATCTCGGATGTAATCTTCAACATTTATATCATCATCATAGGTGTCGTCCTCGGATTCCGAATGAACATCATCATCTTCATAATCTTTTTCGTCGCTCTGTTCTTCTGTACCTTCTTCCAGGGCAGGGTTAATTTCCAACTCCTCTTCAATTCTTGAATCAAGCTCTGCAGTTGGAATTTGCAGCAATTTGATAAACTGAATTTGCTGCGGAGAGAGCTTTTGCTGTAATGATTGTACTAGTCCTAACTTCTGCATACGTTATCCAAACCAATTTTTATACCAATTCCTCCGGCAATGGACAAATTGCCATTCTGCCTGTTATCAAACCTGCCAAAACACAGCTAAAAGTTACCATTAATTATCAAAAGTTAAGATTAATTTTTTAACAAGAAATTAAATTAATTGTTCCAAAGAAATGGCAGGTAATTCAATAGCTCAAATTAAGAAGCAGAATCAGGTATTTTTTTATAAATTTGCCGGACTAAAATCGGATAATAACCATATTCTACGAATGAAAAGAACTAAGGTAAAAGATTTGCTGGCATCCAGTGAATACGGTAAAGAAGTATTAGCAAAAGGTTGGGTAAGAACCAAAAGAGGCAACAAAAACGTAGCATTTATAGCCTTGAATGATGGCTCAACCATTCATAATATCCAGATTGTAGCTGACTTGGCTAATTTTGACGAAAATATAATAAAAAGAATTTCTACCGGTGCATGTATAGGAGTTTCCGGAAAACTAACTGAATCGCTTGGGCAGGGACAGTCCGTTGAAATACACGCTCAGTCAATTGAAGTGTATGGCGAAGCTGATCCTGAAACCTATCCACTTCAGAAGAAAGGACATTCGTTGGAGTTTTTGAGAGAAATAGCACATTTAAGACCTCGTACAAATACTTTTGGAGCAATACTAAGGCTTAGACACTCCATGTCTTTTGCAATACATAACTATTTCAATCAAAAAGGATTTGTAAATCTTCATACTCCAATTATTACAGGCTCTGATTGCGAAGGTGCAGGTGAAATGTTTAGAGTTACTACTCTGGACCTTCACAATATTCCTAAAAATACGAATGGAGGAATTAATTTTGAAGAAGACTTCTTTGGAAAAGAAACCAACCTGACTGTTTCCGGGCAGCTAGAAGGAGAGTTAGGAGCTATGGCTATGGGCGATATATATACATTCGGGCCAACATTTAGAGCAGAAAATTCCAATACTACCAGACACCTTGCAGAGTTTTGGATGATAGAGCCGGAAATGGCTTTTGCAGAAATTGAGGATAATATGAACCTTGCCGAGGATTTCTTAAAGTATTTAATCAATTATGCACTTCAGAATAACCTGGATGATTTGGAGTTTTTGAACCAAATGTATGACAAGGAGCTATTGGAAAGATTGAAATTTGTAACCAGTTCAAGTTTTGAAAGATTAACCTATACAGAAGCCGTTGAGATTTTAAAAAATTCAGGTCAAAAGTTTGAATTTAAAGTTGATTGGGGAATTGACCTCCAATCTGAGCATGAGCGATATCTGGTAGAAAAGCATTTTAAAAAACCGGTAATTCTTACCAATTATCCTAAAGACATCAAAGCTTTTTATATGAAGCAAAATGATGATGGCAAAACAGTAAGAGCCATGGATATACTTTTCCCTGGTATAGGTGAGATAGTAGGTGGTAGTCAGCGAGAAGAATCGTTGGAAAAACTTAGTCAGCGCGTTAAAGAAATGGGCTTGCACGAGAAAGATATTTGGTGGTATTTGGATACCCGTAGGTTTGGAACTGCCCCACATTCGGGATTTGGACTAGGTTTCGAGCGATTGATGTTGTTTGTGACTGGTATGGGTAATATCCGTGATGTAATACCTTTCCCTAGAACACCAATGAATGCTGAGTTTTAAGACTCATATTCTAAATAAAAGTCTTTAATACCTTCAATAATATCAGAAGCCAGCAAAGAAGCCAAACCGGTTCTTTTGCTGGCTTTATCCCCAGCGTAGCCGTGCATATATACACCTAAGAGTGCAGCCTCTCTAGGTTTGTACCCCTGAGCTAATAAACCGGTAATAATACCGGTAAGCACATCGCCACTACCGCCTGTTGCCATACCCGGATTGCCAGTCGAATTAAAATATACCTCACCTTCAGGAAGTGCAATTGCTGTATGAGCACCTTTTAATATCCAAATGCAGTGAGTAGATTTTGCCAATTGTTTTAATTTTTCCAGTCTGTCAAAATCATTACTGAATGTACCGGCAAGTCTTTCAAATTCCTTGGGGTGGGGTGTCAATATGCATGCTTTGGGCAATTTGTCAAAAAGATTTTGATTCTTAGCTAACAGGTTTAAAGCACTTGCATCTATAACTAAACGAATTGGGGAGTGCTTAAAAACATTATTGATAATTTCAATGGTATTTTCATTTTCACTAACCCCAGGACCTATACCCAAACTTGAAAAGGCATTTAAATCTAATTTGTCAAACTCTTCATTTTTGTATTCTATTACAATGGCTTCCGGCAATGAAATCTGCATGATATCTACTCCGGAACTTGGTATTAATGAATAAACCAATCCTGCACCTGATCGGTAACATGCTTTTGAGCAAAGTACGGTAGCACCCATAGAACCTTTGCTGCCAGCTATAATCAATGCTTTGCCAAAGGAGCCTTTATGTCCAAATTTATTTCTGCGTTTAATCAAAGGTTTGATTATTACATCATCAATAAAATGGTGTTGAGTTGGTGTATCTCTGCAATATTCGTCGGATAAACCAATGTCTAGAATAATTAACTCGCCGATGTAATTGCCATTTTCGGGCATAAGTTGAGCAAGTTTTGGGGTTTGGAAGGTTAAGGTATAATCGGCTTTTAGGGCAACTGAATCTAATCTTGATTTGTCCGAAAAAACTCCTGTTGGCATATCTATAGCCACAACTTTATTTGGGCTATTAGAAATTAAGTTTGCAAGTTCAGCATAAATACCGCTCAAAGGGCGGTTTAAGCCATGCCCAAGTATGGCATCGATAAGTAAACTTCCGGAGTTTATTTTAATAACAGAAATATCTTCGACAAATACCGGTTTAATATTTTCCGGCAGTCGATTGAGATTAACTTGAAAATCGCTGGAATACTGTTGACTTTTGACAACGTAACATTGAATTGAATAATTTTCCCTGGCAAGAATTCTGGCTATTGCAAGTCCATCGCCTCCGTTATTTCCTGGACCGCAGAAAATAATAACATCTTTCATGTTTGCCAGTGAATTACAAATCCAATTGGCAGCCATTAAGGATGCATGTTCCATCAGCTCAATGGAAGAAATGGGTTTATGATCTATTGTATAATTATCCCAATCTTTGATCTGTTCTGAAGTAAAAATTTTCATGCTGAAAAATACTCAGAAGTCTTCACTATGCAATTATATTTTAGAATCTATAAGTAAATACAGCCCCGGGTTTACCATCAATCATGGTTGGTAAAAAACAACTACCTGGTCTGCCCCAACGCCATTTGTGGGTAAGGTAAGTAACATTTGCAGAAAAAATTCCAATACCGGCACCTGCTACCACATCAGAAAGCCAGTGTTTATTATTGAGCATTCTAAACAAACCTACTGTTCCGGCTAAGCCATAAGCAGCTACTCCAATCCATGGCGATTTGTACCTGAATTCTCTGTTTACGATGGTCGCAGCAAGGAATGCTTCAGATGTGTGACCTGATGGCCATGATTTAAAATCCTGTCCGTTAGGTCTTTCGATTTTGGTAATATTCTTTAAAGCAAAGGTTAATGCAAGGTTGACTATCTCTGATTTGATGATAATCATTGATGTGTTTATGAAATCATTTTTGCAGGGAATTTTGGCTAAATTTAATCCAACCAAAACGACATATGGAGTATATATCAAATAATCATCAACACGTGTACCATTGAAATTATAGAATGTATTATTTAAATCTACCTTGAAGTCCTTTCGGTCGTAAAGCGGGTTATTTATTAATGCTGCACCCACACCAACCAGAATAACTGGAGCCACAAAGCCTTTATAAGGGTTTCTGCCTAACCATGATTTGGGTACCTTGTCGGTAACCGTCATCTGTTCTTCTTTTATTTGCTCCAGATTGACTGTATTTACTGTCTCACCGGTTGAAAGTGTAGTGTCTGTCTGTGCATTTCCAGAGAAAAAAATCGACAGAAAAAAAACGGATAGTAAAAATCTATTTCTCAAATCTGTATGGTTTAATAACATCCTAACTTTATAATGAATTAGGATGTTTAGAATTTGATAGTTACTGTAACGAAAAATTATATTTATTGTCGGTTACAAATGCATTAAAATATATATTAGCGAAGTATAGTAATAAAATTTTGAAGTATGATAGCCATAATTGGTGGTGGAATTTCCGGTTTAGCAACTGCCTATGAATTACAAAAGTGGTGTGAACCGGTTACTGTATTAGAAGCGAATGAATTTGCGGGTGGAGTAATCCAAACAAAATTTATTGAAGGGTATCAGTTGGAGTATGGCGCAAATTCAATACTAGTGGATGAATCCATTAAAGAACTGTTAGTAAAATTAGGGTTGAAGGAGGAGTTTTATTTTGCTAATTCCAACAGTAAAAATCGATTTATATTAAAGAATGGAAAGTATAAAAATCTGCCTTCTGATCCATTAAAATTGTTATTCAGCAATTTTATAACCTTAAAATCTAAATGGGCTATATATAAAGAACTCAGCAAAAAGCCTTCAGAATTAAACCCTAAGGAAACACTGTCTGAGTTTATTACAAGACGTTTTAATAGAGAAATAAGCGAATACATATTAGCTCCTTTTATTACAGGTATATATGCCGGAGATGTAACTAAACTCCTGGTTCAGGAGACATTCCCTATTCTTGCAGAATATGAACAAAAGTATGGGTCAGTATTAAAGGGATTTATTAAAAATCAGGGCGGTGAGCGCCGTCAAAGTCTCTATTTTAAATCAGGTATGCAAAAGCTTATTCAGAGTTTTGCCGAAAAGATAAAAAAAATTGAATACAAGGCTGAAGTTTTTAGGATTGAGAAAATAGATACTCAGTATTTAGTAAAGTATACCCAAGGCGGAGTCGAGAAAGAGTTGCATTGCGATGGTATTGTTTTTTCTTCACCTGCTTATGTATGTTCGAAAATATTGGCTGACATTAAGCCCGATTTTGCTGTGCTATTGAATAATATTAGATACGCCCCCGCTGCAAAGGTTTTTTTGGGTTATGACCGCCATGCAATCAGTTATCCATTTAAAGGATTTGGTGCATTAAATCCGCCGGTTGAAAATCAATATACGTTGGGAACAATTTGGAATTCTTCAACTTTTCCGGGTTGTGCACCGGCAAATAAAATACTGCTAACTGCCATGGTTGGTGGGGCTGTTCAGTCAGAAAATCTGAATTATACAGATGAAGAAATAGCTAAAAAGACTATACAGGAAGTTTCAACATACTTTAAAATAAATAAAACGCCTGAATTGGTACATATTAAAAAATGGTCTCAAGCTATACCGCAAAACGAGGAGTATATGATTGAAATACGTCAGGAAGCTGAGAAGCTGGAAAAGGAAAATATATTTATTGGTGCAAACTGGCTTGGAGGTCCCGGTTTATCTGATTGCTTGAAAAAGGCAGCAAAAATGGCAACCAAAATCACCGAATCAAGAGCCGGTATATCCGATTACAAAGGATGTTGCTAACGTAAATTAGTTGGCCATTCCGTCTCCATAGGCCCAATGCAATTCAACATCAACACCATATGTTGCATAGTCATAATCGCTAATAAGGGGTAAAGGGATTTCATCAAAACCTAAAGGCATAAATACTTCAACTTCACGCCCATCCGAATATCCTTTGACCATCACTATGCCTATTACAAAATCATGAATTATATAATTTCTGATTGATCCGATGCAGTAGTATAAATCCTTGCTGTCGGTTTCATCAATTGCAGCGTAAACAGTGCCACGGTCAAGATTTTTATTAAAAATAGTATCCTGGCTAAAAATTATATATTCAAGACTTTCATCGTTTTCCGGGTTATAGATTTCCGGACCAACAACCAGGTCCAAACTAACAAAGAGGTTCATCAGGTGGCTTAAACTGTCTTCTTCTTCCGTAGCCGGCGAATCAAAACATTGAGAATAAGCTGAAGAAGAAAGTATCAGGCAAATAAAAAGTAGTGCTTTCATACGACTGAAGTTTAAACATTTACCCCTCTGACTTTCTCCTGCAAACAATTTATCTTACGGGCAGATCAAATTAAAGATTTGTATAATATAAAAAAGCCATGGAAAAATTGTACCATGGCTTTATAAAACTCAATAAATACGAGAATTTTTATGTTGAAAACTTTTTGAAAATTATACTAACATTGTGTCCACCGAAACCAAAATTGTTGCTCATGGCAACCTCAATATTTTTTTTAACCGCTTTACCTAATGTCAGATTGAATCCTGGATCGATAACCGGGTCCAGAATTTGTGTATTGATTGTTGGGGGAATAAGACCTTCCTGCAAAGCTTTGATTGCAGAAATTCCTTCAATTGCACCTGCTGCGCCCAGTAAATGACCAGTCATTGACTTAGTGGCACTAATATTAATTTTGGAAATATCTTCGCCAAATAACGATTGTATAGCTTTTAGTTCGCTCAAATCACCTATACCTGTAGAGGTTGCATGTGCATTGATGTAGTCAACATCCTTTGCAGTTAGACCGGCATCTTCCAGAGCAGCTTCCATGCCTAGTTTTGCACCCAAACCTTCCGGGTGGCTGGCTGTCATATGGTATGCATCGCCTGACATACCTCCTCCAACTACTTCAGCATAGATTTTCGCACCTCTTTTCAGTGCATGTTCCAGTTCTTCAAATATCAAAGCTCCGGCTCCTTCGCCAATTACGAAACCTTCGCGATCAACATCAAAAGGTTTGGAAGCTGTTTGGTAGTTTTCATTGTTGGTTGATAAAGCTTTTAGTGCCCCAAAGCCTCCAACAGAACCAGGTGTGATAGCTGCTTCTGAGCCACCGGTAACAATCATGTCAGCTTTTCCCCATTTTATATAAAATAAAGCATCGACCATAGCTGAATTTGCTGAAGCGCAGGCTGAAACAGTAGAAAAATTTACACCTCTAAGGCCGTATTTGATGGAAATTAAACCAGGCGCCGTATCTAAAATTACTTTTGGAATAAAGAATGGACTAAATCTTGGTACAAAATCGCCCTGTACATATTCAGTTATTTGTTCTTCAAAAGTTTGAAACCCTCCATTGCCAGACCCCCAAATACAACCTATTCTATTGGTATTTAGCGAGCTGAAATCAATCCCTGCATCTTTTACAGCTTCGTCAGCTACAACAATGGCATACTGACAAAATGCGTCGTATTTGCGGGCTTCTTTTCTATCAAAAAAATCTTCAGGATTATAGTTTTTTACTTCGCAGGCAAAATGTGTTTTGAATTTTTCAGAATCAAATTTGGTAATCGGACCTGCTCCGCTAACACCACTAGTCAAATTGCTCCAGAAATCGTTCAAATTATTACCAATAGGGCTCAATGCACCCATGCCGGTAACTACCACTCTTCTTTGTTTCATTATTGTTTTCTTAATCGCTTTTTAAAAGGCTGGGCAAAATTATAAGGAAATTTAGGAAATAAGCATTTTAAGTTTCAAAATTTGAATACAACTAAGCAGTAGTATAGCAGATTTTTTATAATTATTCCTTACCCAAAGTCAGTATTTATCAGGTAATGAGTATTTAATTATATAAATAATACACAATATTTTGTTATGAGTTTTATATCAAAAAGTAGAATCTTTGTTATTCTTTACTTGTTTTAAATACTATGAATACGGCAAAGGATTTTGATGATATAAGCACCCATAGTGAAGTTTTTCCTGTAACGGGCATGAGTTGTGCATCCTGTGCAGCAAGTGTTGAATCTATACTTACACAAACTGAGGGTGTAAAAAGTGCAATAGTAAACTTTGCCACAGAAACCGTACAAATAGAATATAGCACAAATACAGATCCATCGAATTTAAAAGAAACGATGCAACATGCAGGTTTTGATCTGATTATAGACTCAGAAAACAAAACCGATAAGCAACAGCAAGTACAATCAGAACAATATAATGATTTAAAAAAAAGGACTTTAGGGGCAGCTATTTTTACTACCCCTGTTTTTGTGTTGGGTATGTTTTTTATGCATTGGGAATTCGGGAAATGGATTTCGATGCTGCTGTCATTGCCCGTTCTTGTCTACTTTGGCAGAAACTTTTATATCGATGCGTTAAAACAGGCTAAAAATAAACGAGCGAATATGGATACACTGGTCGCTATAAGTACCGGCATAGCTTTTATATTCAGTGTTTTCAATCTGGCCTTTCCGGATTTCTGGCATTCAAGAGGTATTCATGCACACGTATATTTTGAGGCAGCAACTGTCATTGTTACTTTTATATTGCTCGGTAAAGTGTTAGAATCCAGGGCGAAACAGCAAACATCGTTAGCTATCAGAAAACTGATGGGTTTGCAACCCAAATCGTTAATTGTATTAGTTAATAACCAGGAAGTAGTAACAGCGATTCAACACATTAAAAAAGGCAATATCATTCTTATAAAACCCGGTGAAAAAATACCGGTAGATGGTATTGTTTGCTCAGGCTCGACATATATTGATGAAAGTATGATAAACGGAGAACCGATTCCTGTTTTGAAAGAAAAAGGCAATAAAGTGTTTGCCGGAACGATAAATCAAAAAGGAAGCATCCAGTTCCTAGCGGAGAAAGTTGGGCAGGATACTTACCTTTCGCAACTAATCAGATTTGTGCAGCAAGCGCAAGGCAGTAAAGCACATTCTCAAAAACTGGCCGATAAAATAGCCGGAATCTTTGTGCCAATTGTTTTGGGGATATCAATAGTGACTTTTCTGACCTGGGTTATTTTGGGCGGTGAAAATAGTTTTACCCACGCATTGCTAACCTCTATTACTGTTTTGGTAATTGCTTGTCCCTGTGCACTGGGCCTGGCAACGCCTACAGCAATTATGACCGGGATAGGCAAAGGCGCTTCCAATAACATCTTAATAAAAGATGCCGAAAGTCTGGAGCTTGCACATAAAGTTGATGTAGTAATTCTGGACAAAACAGGAACCATAACCGAAGGCAAACCGGTTGTTACAAATATTTATTGGGTACCGGAGGCAGACACAAGCAAACATGCATCTGTGTTAAATGCTATTGAAGCCCAATCGGAGCATCCTTTGGCAGCAGCTGTTGTAAATCATTTGCAGCAGAATCATACTTCCAAAGTTTTACTTTCAGACTTTAAAAGCCATACAGGCAAAGGTGTGCAGGCCAGTTATGAAAAGCTAACCTATGTGGTTGGAAATAAAAAACTGCTATTTGAAAACAACATACCCATTAGTGATGCACTGAATACGCAATCGCAGATTTGGCAAAATGAAGGCAAGACGGTTGTATATTTTGCTAATGAACATCTTGTATTGGCAGTTATTGCAATTGCAGACCCAATAAAACAAGAGTCTAAAGAAGCAATTTTGGAACTACAGCAAAAAAATATCGAAGTACATATGCTTACCGGAGATGGTATTGAAAATGCAAAAACGGTTGCTAATCAAGTAGGTATAATTAACTATCAAAGCGAATATATGCCTGCTGATAAAGCAGATTTTGTTAAAAAACTTCAAGCTATGGGCAAAACTGTGGCAATGGTGGGTGATGGCATAAATGATGCACAGGCACTGGCTCAGGCAGATGTGAGTATAGCTATGGGACATGGCACTGATATAGCTATGGATATAGCACAAATAACCCTAACCACTTCCGATTTGCAATTTATCCCTAAAGCTTTGTTGCTATCGCAAAAAACAGTAAAAACGATACGACAAAATCTGTTTTGGGCTTTTATTTACAACCTTATAGGCATTCCAATTGCTGCCGGGATACTCTATCCATTCAATGGTTTTTTGTTAAATCCTATGCTTGCCGGTGCTGCAATGGCTCTAAGTTCTGTATCGGTTATAACCAACAGTTTGCGATTAAATACATTAAAACTATAAACCAACTACTTACCAATTCTTGCTACAATGACTGAATACAAATTTAAAACAACCATTAATTGTGGTAATTGTCTTTCAAAAGTATCGCCTATATTAGATAAAGAGGCTGGTCTAAGCAATTGGGAGGTAGACCTGAAGCATAATGATCGTATATTGACAGTACAAACCTCTATGCTAACACCGGATGATATTGTGCAAATCGTTCAAAAAACCGGATTTAAGGCAAGTCTATTAGACTAAATTATAAGTTTGCCTTTATGAATTTGCAATTCAAGTTAGTACAATAGGCAATTTTCTTTATCCGGTATCAAAATCATACCTTTGCATAATGAACGAAGATTTTCAGAACAAAAACCACAAAGCCGGATTTGTTAGTATAGTGGGCAAACCCAACGCCGGCAAATCTACCCTGATGAACGCTCTGGTTGGCGAAAAACTATCCATTGTGACTTCCAAAGCGCAAACTACCAGACATAGAATATTAGGTATAGTAAACGGAGAGGATTTTCAAATTATATATTCTGATACACCTGGCATAATTAAAGCATCTTATCAGTTGCAGCAACACATGATGTCATTTGTATCATTATCGCTGGTTGATTCAGATGTAGTATTATTGGTAGTGGATATGAAAGATCCGTATGAAGCAGATAATACGATTGATAAGCTCAAAAATAATGAATCGCCAGTATTGGTTATTCTGAATAAAACGGATTTGGTAACAGCAGTGGAGTTAGAACAACATACAAAGTTTTGGCAGGAGTTAATTAATCCTACCCGCATAATTCCGGTTTCTGCCTTGAATGCTATCAATATAGATACGGTTTTTGACACTATACTGGAATTTTTGCCATTGCATCCGCCGTTTTATGAAAAAGACACACTTACAGACCGTCCGGAAAGATTTTTTGCAGCGGAGGTTGTTAGAGAAAAGATCTTTAAAAACTACAAAAAAGAAGTTCCATACAGTACTGAAGTCGTAATTTCTGAATTTAAAGAATCGGAAAACATAATTCGCATGCGGGCTGAGATATACGTAGAAAGACAAACTCAAAAAGGGATAATAATTGGCAAAAATGGCGAGGCTATAAAGAAAGTTGGTATTCAGGCCAGGGAGGATTTGGAAAAGTTTTTTGAAAAACAAGTCTATCTGGAAACCTTTGTAAAAGTAGAGGAGGATTGGCGGAAACGTGAAAGTGTGCTTAGGAAATTTGGTTATAAACAAGATTAGAAAAAGTAAAATCTATTCGTTGATTTTAAGCACGGTTTGGAAATTTTTTAAATAAAAAAATAGCTGCGACATTGTTAAAAGCTATTTTTTAAAATTATATAAGGGAAAATAAGTCAAAATGAAGCGCTTTTTGCTGAAAGTAAAAGAGGAATTAGAATAAGTTCTAATTTGTGAATATATTCAACCCATTATGATTCACCGCGTAAGCATCTTTTTACTTGTTTTTTTGCTTGCATTTTGCAATGTGGTAAGTGCTTCAACTAAAAAATTATTTCCTGATGGAATGGGATATTATGTTGAAGGAAAGAGAGAATTATCGATAAACACTATTCGCTTAGAGGATCAATCAGGCTGGAATTATAGCAAAGAAAAAATTCTTAATCTTGGTTATATTGATGGAGTTTTGTGGTTAAGAATTCCAATTCGACAAGATCAGGCCAACCATATGTTACTTCTGGAAAATTGCCATCTTGACAGTATGGTATTTTATCAATTTGCCGGAAACAAGTTAATAGCCCAAAGCCTCCAGGGTGACTTGGTTAAATTTTCAACTAGAACGTACAAATACAGATTTCCTAATGTAGTTATCCAACCTGGTGTAAACGAGGTTTTTGTGCGAATATCAGGGATCGCTAATTTTCGAATACCGATATTACTATTAAGTCAGGAAGATTTTTATCAATACACAACTACCAGTCAGTTTGTATATTTTATATATCTGGGCATATTGCTATTGGCCTTGGTAGTTTACTTTTTTCTGATTCGAAGCCTGCAAAAGAAAATACATATTTATTATTTTCTTTCAATACTTGCTTTAGGTATTGTAGTATCATACAACAATGGGTATTTATATAAATACATTTATCCGGATTTTCCTTTAATCAATCTGAATTCGCCCAGTATATATGCTTTAATGGGTTTGGTACTTTTATTTTCTGAGCATTTTCTTGAAATAAAAACCAGGGCACCAAAGCTGCGAGTTGTATATTTTATTTTGTATTTGCTGCATATAGCTGTTATTGTAGCCAATATAAGCGGTTATTTTATTTTTGCCGGATCACTTATAGGGTATTTGTGGATTGTATCTCCGTTGTTTTTGCTTGCCATCACTGCATATATATATCTGAAAACCAGGTCTGCTGAGGTGAAATATCTGTTGTTTTCTTGGAGTTTCTTTTTAAGTTTTGTTGTATTATATGTTCTTTCGATCAGAAAAATAATTCCGCAAACATCGATACAGAACGATCTTCTAATTATTGGAGTCTCTCTGGAGGTGGTATTTATGTTTTTGGCCGTTGTAAAGCATTTTGAAAAAGTTGGAGAAGCTCATAAAGAATTATTGCAAGAGCAAAATCGGTTATTAGAGGATGAGCTCAAATTGCGTACTGCCGAAATTGTGCGAACAAACGAGTCTTTGCAAGAGCAGAACAAAGAGCTATCCTTACTAAAGGAGCAAAGTGACGATCAGAAAGAAATACTAGCCAGACAAAATCATGTAATTGAAGAACAGAATAAAATACTTCATCATAAAAAGATCAATCTGGAAGAGCTGGTAAGTCAAAAAACTGAATTTTTACTGCAAGCACAAAAAGCTCTGGACGAAAGAAATAATCGTTTTGATCAGTTTGCCTTTATAGCTGCTCATAAACTGCGTGGACCGGTGGCAACACTAAAAGGTATATTAAATCTTGGTAAGTCAGGATTTGAAGGGTTGGATCGTTCGATTATGTTAAGAGAGTCAGAATCGACTTTGGAAAAGCTCGATTCAATTATTAAGGAATTAATATTTGTATTGGATATGCCAAGGAATATAAAGGACCTAAAAGAAATAACTGAAATACCCAAAATTATAGAAGAAGTTCATAATCAATATGCTAAAGAATTGGAAGCCATAAACGGTTCTATCCTGTTACGATGCACAAATCTCCCAACCATATTGTCTGCGCCGCTTTATATTGAAAGTATTTTAAGTTCTCTTATTTCAAATTCCATTCGCTTTAGGAGTTTTCGTCGTGATCTTAAAATATTAATATCCTGTTCGTTTGATGTTGATGGTATTTATATTTGTGTTTCTGATAATGGTCAAGGACTGGACTTAGAAATAGTAAGCGACAAGTTGTTTAGCCCTTTTCAGCGATTTCATGAAGATTCGGGCAAGGGTTTGGGATTGTTTGTACTCAAATCTCAATTAGATGCACTAAATGCTACTATAAATGTGACTGAAAATACAGACCACGGGTTGACATTTAAGATTTTCTTACCTTTTAACTAATTCTATAATTTTTTTACATCCTCAGTATGATTGGGTATTAGATCATAAGTTTCCCCGTTGCCATTGCATCCTTTGAACCTGAGTGTATCTTTGAAAATTTCGGGTTTCAAAATTGGCTTACCTTTTAGCATTCTTACGCATTCCTGTATTCCTTCAATAATGGATGGATGTGGATGTATTAATTCAGCCAGTTCTTCAATGCCTTTATCCATTGCCATAAGTAAAGCTACAGCTTGTATGGCACTGGAGGCATGTTCACCTACAGCGCGCATTCCCAAAATTTTCATTTGTTGGTCATGTGTTACCAATATTTTGAAGAAGCCTTTGGTGCTACGCATTGCGATGGCACGGGGGATTAGGCTATAATCCAGACTTACCATTTTATAACAAATACCCAATCGTTGTGCCTGCAATTCGTTCATGCCAACACAGGCTGTTTCCGGATTGAGAAACATTATATTGGAAATGTTATTGTAAGTAAGAATTTTGTCGGTAAGTCCGAATATTTTTTCAATAGCATGTCTGCCCTCCAGTTCACCAACACTTACCAAGGTATAATCTCCGGAAATATCACCAACTGCATAAATATTTGGAATATTGGTTTGCGTATCATCCACCTCTATTTTGCCTTTTTCAGTTAGTATTATTCCCAAATCTTCCAGACCCAGATTTTCCACATTAGGTATTCGCCCAACAGAAACGAGTGCTTTTTCTACCCTAAAAACTTCAGTATTCCCATCATGGTATTTTAGTTCGTATTCTACCATACCATCAACTATTGACATTCTTACCAGGCTTGAATTTCTGTGTATGGTTACACCATTTTCTTCCAAACTGGCTTCTATAGTAAATGAAATGTCTTCATCTTCAAAGGGTAATATTCTGTTGGCTTTATCAATCAAATACACCTTTGTTTCGCCAAAATTTGAGAATATAGTTGCCCATTCGCAACCTATTACTCCAGCGCCGAGTACAACCAGACTTTCCGGAAATTTTTTAAATGATTCTATACCATCACTGGTTACAATGGTTTTTTCATCAATGGGTATATCTGGGAGTTTTCTGGGTCTGCTACCGGTAGCAAGTATGATGTTTTCGGCTTCTATTACTTCTGTTTTATCAGGGTATTGCAGTTCTATTTTTTTGCTTTCCTTTAATGTGGCAATAGCCTGAACGTATGTAAATAATCCTTCGCGTTTGCGTTGCAAAAGCAACAAATGTGTCTCCAACTGAATTTTTCTAAAGAATATTGCATCTCTCACATCATCGAGTATTTCTTTAAAATTGACAGGAAGCTTTTGGTGATTATTGCGCTCAATTCGTCTACGTGTGTTTGCTATATCTTTGGATATTTCCCAAAAGGTTTTTGAAGATAAAGCACCGTTATACAGGCCATTACCTCCAATTTTGTCCTTCTCTACAAGAAGTACTTTTTTGTTTAGGTCAATGGCTCGCATAGCTGCGGCGTATCCTGATGGTCCTCCCCCTATAATACAAACATCAAACTTCTCCATCAATGAATAATATTACCCCCTTTCTTACTACTAAAAGGATTTGGAAAGCACTTTTGTTACTATTTTCAAAGCATATTTAAGAAATTGCTTTTAGTATGATGATTTCATTGGTGTTATCTTTACTTTCGACAGAACCAAGTTTTTCTATTTCTCTTAAGCACGATATTATATGATAAAGTATAGTTGCATAGTACTAGTATTGATTACCTTTTCCTGCAAGGCTCAGACACTAAATAACGAATTGCCAAATCGTAGAGCTATGGTATTGGTAGGAGTGTCTATGGCGGCTGATGGCTGTGGCAATTTGGTTCAAATCGATAGTAGTTTGTTTCATGCTAAAAACCTTCCGACAGAATTTATACAAGACAGTCTTTGGGTTGATATTTCGTTTAAAATAGCAGATAGTATCTATTGTGGGCGAGGTAGATATCCTATGCCTGCCATAGAAATTTTAAATATTAGTTCGGTCAAATAGTTTGTAGTTATGGCTTTTTAGCTAATAAAAAATTATGAAAAAATTTACAGAGACAATTGAATTTATAAATAATAGCTACCACGGAAAGCCCACAGTAGGTATTATATTGGGTACAGGATTGGGTGGTTTAGCCAAAGAGATTGAAGTTGAAAAAGAGTTTTCCTATACTTCATTACCACACTTTCCGATTAGTACTGTTGAAAGTCATGCAGGTAAATTGATTTTTGGTTCATTAGCCGGAAAGAAGGTGGTGGTTATGCAGGGTCGCTTTCATGCTTATGAAGGATATGATATGCAACAAATAACTTATCCGGTAAGGGTTATGAAGATGCTTGGTATCGAATCGCTGATTATTTCTAATATTGCCGGTGGTATCAACTCAGGCTATTGCAAAGGTGACTTTATGATACTGGAGGATCATATAAATTTACAATCGGGCAATCCGTTAACCGGCCCTAATTTAAGTGAATTTGGTCCGCGTTTTCCTGATATGAGCCAACCGTATAACCCTGAATATATAGAACTTGCATTACAAATTGCCGGCGAAAAGGGATTTAAAGCGCACAAAGGTACCTATGTTGCCGTAAATGGTCCTAATCTGGAAACTCGTGCCGAATACAGGTTTCTTTCAATAATCGGGGCTGACGCTGTTGGTATGTCTACTGTGCCAGAAGTAATTGCTGCTGTGCATATGAATTTGAAAGTACTGGCTGTTTCATTGATTTCAGACGAATGTAATCCGGACAATCTGGTGCCTGTTAGTCTACCTGAATTATTGGAAGTTGCGGCAGCTGCAGAACCCAAACTAACCAATCTGATTATGGAGTTACTTAGTCGTATAAAGTAGCGAGCTTTTTAACTCCTTTACTGCTATGAAATAAGTTTTTTTACTATAAAAGTTTAGTGCATTTTATTGGCTTAAATTCTCAATTTCAGATAAATATGCAATGAAAAATTTGTATTTTTTCAATTGTGTATTTAAATTGTAAAACATTTTCATGTAATAATTATATTATTATAAAAGAATATAATGTACACGATGAAAGAGAATTTAGGAAGTTTTGGTATTACGGTACTTATTTTGGCACTGCCATTTAGTAGCTTTGCTCAACAGCAAAATGCCAGTCAGCATACATCAACATATGTAGTATTGGGGATTTTGATATTGCTGGTATGTGCTATACTTATATACTATAAGATATGGAAGTCAAGGCTGTCAAACGAGAAAAGCAGTGAAGGTAGAATTTCGTCTTTCCATATTACCAAAAGCGGCAAACAAGTTATTGATTCATTAAAAATCACTAAAAAATAATCACTTAAATTAAAGCTCCCGACTTTATTTTCGTCGGGAATTTTGAAAAAGCATATTTCTGTATTCTTTAGGTTTCATACAGGTTTGTTCGCTTACAAACTTCACACTTTCCACTGTATAAAAGGCATTTGGATTATAATTCCTGATTTTTTCGATAATCCTGTCTACTTGTTTTCGACTCAATACGGTGTAAATAATATGCACTTTGCCATTATGTCCGTCGGCTTCAATGGAAGTAACACCCAAATTTTGGAATTTGAGATATTCAATAAGTTCTGAAGCAGGTTTTTTGGTGATTACCTGAATAATGGATTTGCCATAGGCCAATTTGCCTTCAATATACATACCTACAAAAGTACCGGCTGCAAAGCCTCCTGCATAAGCCATATAGGAAGTCACATTGGTAATATCTTTCATTATTTGCCCAATTGCCAATATCCATATCAGCGCTTCAAAAAAGCCCAACAAAGTAGCAAAATACTTATTGCCTGCCCATACAAACATAATTCGTACGGTAGACATACTTACATCTATAACCCTTGAGAGGAAAATAAGTATTGGAATAAGCAGTTGGTTGTGTTGCTCAATCAGAGCAGAAAATTGATTGAATAAAGCCATACAGGCTCATAATGCCTATATTAATTGGAAAGTTTCCTGAAAACTTCGTCCAGTTTACCAATTGGTGTAACTTTTATCTTGAAATTGGAGGTATTTAAACCCTTGGTATTGTACTTTGAAATGAATATTTCCTGAAAGCCCAGTTTTTCGGCTTCGGTAATGCGGTTTTCAACGCGGTTGACTGCCCGAATTTCTCCGCCTAGTCCGACTTCGGCAGCAAAACAGATCGTTTGCGGTATGGCTCTGTCTTCAAAGCTCGAAACTATAGACACACATACTGCCAGGTCAATAGCCGGGTCTTCAATCTTCAGTCCACCGGCAATATTCAAAAACACATCTTGTATGCTTAGTCTCAAACCAATGCGCTTTTCCAGAACGGCAAGTAACATATTAAGTCTTTTTGCATCAAAACCGGTACTGCTTCTTTGCGGTGTACCATAGGTAGCAGTACTTACCAGCGACTGAATTTCGATAAGTAAAGGCCTGTTGCCTTCCAGACTGGCACCAATGGTAATTCCACTAAGGGTTTCTTCGCGTTGAGAAATCAGTATTTCCGAAGGGTTACTTACCTCGCGCAAACCGGAACCCTGCATTTCATAAATACCAAGTTCTGAAGTAGAACCAAAGCGGTTTTTGGTAGTTCGTAATATGCGATAGGTCATATGGCGGTCACCTTCAAACTGTAGCACTGTATCAACCATATGTTCCAGGATTTTTGGACCGGCAAGGGTTCCTTCCTTAGTTATATGGCCAATAATGAAAACCGGAGTGCCACTCTCTTTGGCATATTTTAGCAATTCTGCAGTACATTCACGTACCTGAGAAACGCTACCGGCACCGGATTCTATAAATGAACTTTGTAGGGTTTGAATTGAATCTATAACCAGAATATCCGGCTCCAGAATTTCAATTTGTTTGAAAATATTCTGTGTACCGGTTTCTGTAAGTATAAAACAGCTGTTACTTTTTACACCAAGTCGCTCAGCCCGCATTTTTATCTGTTGTTCACTTTCTTCGCCGGAAACATATAGTACCTTCAAATCTCCCAGATTAAGGGCTATTTGCAACATCAGTGTAGATTTGCCTATACCGGGCTCGCCACCAATAAGTACTAAAGAGCCAGGCACAATACCACCACCCAATACGCGGTTCAGTTCCTGATCAACGGTTACGATTCGTTGCTCTTTTGAGTAATCAATTTCCTGGATAGACTTAGGTTTTGGAGCAACCTGTTTGCTGCTGCTGGCTCGCCAATTTCCTTTTTCTTCGGTTTTTTGTACAATTTCTTCAACATAGGTGTTCCATTCGTTGCAAGAAGGGCATTTGCCCAACCATTTTGGTGACTGAGCACCGCAACTTTGACAGAAATAGGTAGTTTTTACTTTGGCCATGAGAGAAATATGGAACGTTGGGAATGGTCAATTAAGGTTCCAAATTATAAATATTTACTCAAGAAAACGTATAAATTCGTAAACTTGTAGCATGGAACCATATATACTGTTGATAGCCTGCAAAGATAGAAAAGGTATAATACATGCCGTAACCGGAGTATTGCTAAAGTATGACCTGAATATAATTGCCAATGCCGAATTTGTGGAAAGAGAAATTGGTACTTTTTTTATGCGAACCGAATTTGCCGGTGAAATAGATAAAGAAGTCATCAAAAACGAAATTGCACAATTGCTCCCTGAAGGGGCATTTTTGGAACTGCTGCGAAAAAGAAAGAAGAATATAGTTTTACTGGCAACCAAAGAAAGTCACTGTCTGGGAGATTTGCTCTTAAGAAACTATTCTAATGAACTAAATGCCAATATTTCGGCTGTAATCAGTAACTATTCGATGCTGGGGGATCTTTGTACCAAATTTGGAGTACAGTTTGAATACATCAGCCATGAAGGCAAGTCCAGGCAGGAGCATGAAACTGAAATTACCCAAACATTAGACAAATATAAACCCGAATATCTGGTGCTGGCCAAGTATATGCGCATACTGAGCTCGGAGTTTACAGCTGGCTATCCGAATAGAATAATTAATATACACCATTCATTTTTGCCTGCATTTATAGGAGCCAGGCCATATGAACAAGCTTATACACGTGGTGTAAAAATTATAGGAGCCACAGCTCATTTTGTAAATGAAAATCTGGATGAAGGTCCAATAATAGCACAAAACGTAATACCGGTGGCACATTCGAACAGTACTACCGATATGATGCTGAGTGGAAAAGATGTAGAAAAAATAGTTTTAGCCAAAGCGTTAAAACTTGTTCTTGAAGAACGAGTATTTGTAAGTGGTAATAAAACTATAATATTTGACTAAGGCTTGAAACATCTAATTAAAAGTTTCCGATTTCCTTTACAGTTTTGCCTAGTAATATGGCTTGTATTCTGGACACAGGTTTTTCTGCACCTGGATTTGGCTTTTCTGGGTATTTTGCCCAGAACTGAAACGGGTCTTTTAGGAATTATTTTTGCACCGCTGCTGCATGGTAGTATGGTACATTTGTTTAGCAATACAGTGCCTCTCTTAATTTTAGGTACTACTATTTTCTTTTTTTATCCAAGAGCGGCATTTAGAATATTCTTTCTCAGTTGGTTTGCTACCAACTTATTGGTTTGGATTTTTGGACGGCCATCTGTACATCTGGGAGCTAGTGGACTGGTGTATGGAATTGCGTTTTTTATATTTTTTATAGGGTTTTTCAGGAAGGATTTTATTTCAATCGTGCTATCCTTTGTTACTGTGATTTTTTATGGAGGAATTGTGTATGGTATTTTCCCCGGCGAGGCCTATGTGAGCTGGGAAAGTCATATGTTTGGAGCTATTGTGGGCATTTGCTGCGCCTTTTATTTTAGGCGAAAGAAGAATTGATATAATAGTATGTCCAGCTACTGTAAAGTATTATTTAGTTGGAAATGAAACCTTATAGCAATAAACAATACCTTATTCTGCCACAATTATCTGCACCTGATTGGCTGCATTCTTAAACAAGCGAGCTAGTTCTTTATTCCAGAATACACCCAATAAATTGTCATCCAGATAGACTCCATAGGCTTGGATCTCATCCTCATCTTCATATTGATATACTCTTCTGATAATGAGTTTATTTAATGGATTGTCGGCCTGATTATCGATTCCATTGCCTTGTATATTATTGTGAAAATCCATAAGCGAATCTGTTTATGGAAAAACAATTCAAACTGTAGCAATGTTTAGGGGCTAGTTTGACACTACCGTAAACAGTAGCTTTCCGAGAGAAAAAAATATTTCCGGCAAGTTAATTTGCACTTTTAGTAGAATAAACTTGCCGGATTATTTGAATAAAATTTACAATATATAGCTAAATAAAGTCGGGTTTTTGTTCAATTCGATTACATCAAATTTCTTTTTGGCCATTCTATCCAGCAATAATTGGTAGTCCTCCTGATTTTTTAGCTCTATACCCACAAGTGCCGGTCCATCTTCTTTTATGTTCTTTTTGGTGTATTCAAAACGGGTAATATCGTCATTTGGGCCCAATACATCATCCAGGAATTCCCTAAGCGCTCCGGCCCTTTGCGGAAATGAAACGATAAAATAGTGTTTCAAACCTTCATAGATCAGTGAACGTTCTTTGATCTCTTCCATTCTGCCAATATCATTGTTGCTGCCACTAACTATGCATATTACATTTTTGCCTTTTATTTCATCGGCATAATAGTCAAGTGCAGAAATACTCAATGCTCCGGCAGGTTCAACTACTATTGCCTCTTCGTTGTACAATTTCAGGATAGTACTGCATACCTTTCCTTCAGGTACCAAAACAACTCCTGAAATAATATCCTTTATAATAGTAAAATTAAGAGTACCTACTTTTTTAACTGCGGCCCCATCTACAAATTTGTCAATACTATCAAGGGTTATAACTTCACCTTTATCTAATGAGGTTTTCAGAGAAGGTGCTCCTGCAGGTTCTACAGCTATAATTTTGGTAGTTGGAGAGAGGTGTTTGATATACGAACCCAAACCTGCTAACAAACCGCCGCCGCCAACGGGTACAAATATATAATCAATCGTACCGGCAAAGTCATCCATAATCTCAACACCAACGGTTGCCTGACCTTCTATAATTCTGGAATCTTCAAATGGGTGCACAAATACTTTATCGTGCGTATTGGTATATTTTACTGCTTCTGCGTAGGCATCATCAAAGGTATCGCCGGTTAGAATTACTTCTACCATGTCTTTACCAAACATTTTTACCTGATTTACCTTTTGTTTGGGAGTAGTAGTAGGCATAAAAATGGCGCCTTTTATTTGCAACAGATTGCATGAAAAAGCCACACCTTGTGCATGGTTGCCTGCACTGGCGCAAACGACTCCTTTATTTAACTGATCCGGAGGCAAACTTTTGATCAGATTGTAGGCTCCGCGTATTTTATAAGAACGAACAATTTGCAGATCTTCCCTTTTTAGCCAAATAGAGGTTTTGTATTGCTCAGATAAATTAAGACTTTTTTGCAGTGGAGTGTGGGTTACCACACCTTTCAGTCGTGTTGCTGCTTCCTGAATATTGGCAAGAGTGATCGATGCGTCCATAAAATGTAAATTGAACACAAAAATATCCTTTTAGGTGGTATTCTGAAATCTGTCTGATTAAATCTTGATTTTAATTACTTATCGGACATAATTTGGGGTTGGGTTTCAACGATGAAATTGAGAAAAAGCTATTCATCAATTTCAGTCCTGAACTTTTGCTGACAAAAGCACTTATTTAAAATAGAACCATTTGGAAAAAGCATAAAAAATATGCAGTTTTCATGTTCTGCATAATATATACCCATGGAAAATTTAGGACCATTACAGATTATTAGTGTTTTCGGAATTATTTTCGGAATAGTAGCCCAAATTATTCTTTGGTTAATTGGTAAACATGTAGATAATTACATGCTGCTATATCCGACTTGGGTAATAATATTTATAATAGGCTGGGTGATCAAAAAATATGCAAAAGGTTCGCATGACCACCACCATCATCACTAAAATTTGGTATTAATTGGCTGTTTCTAACTTTTTCAATTGCCTGTCTAATACAAAAGTGCCAAAAGGGATTAACGAAGAAACCAATGCCCAGGCAAGCCAAAGAAAAGTAAATTTGTAGATATACTTTGCTCTCATCGCAGCTGCAATAAATGCCATAAACAAAACACCATGGGCCCAACCGGTGTATTTTACTAATTCAGGATAACCCATAAAGTATTTTACAGGCATTGCAATTATAAGCAAAAAAAGGTACGATATACCTTCAGTATTGCCGATTATTCTTAATTGCTGAAGTGGCATCCAGGAAGTTGATTTCATAATTTTATTGTCTCTAGGTCAATTTTTAAGTAGAAGTTAAGTTACGGCTTTATCCCGAATTTTTAGTTATTTCAAAACGTCAAATTATGATTATAATTGACCATTCGGTTTTCTTTATTTCAAATAGTCAGACTAACAAAAGGCCTGATAGGAAAATTAAGTACTATTGATGAATGCTCTTGAAATAAAATTATTACTCTTAGAATACTGTAATACGTATATAGACAGTCGTATAGAGCTTGCCGCCAAAGGTATACAGGAAGCTCGCGAATCTGCCAACAATGACTCCAAAAGTAGTATGGGGGATAAATATGAAACTTCCAAAGCCATGGCTCATTTGGAACAGGAAAAACTGGCAACACAATTGGAAGAATCATATAAACTCAAAAGAATTCTGAGTCTGCTGGATCCTAACCGGATATCTGCAGAAGTAGAATTTGGAAGTCTGGTTTTGACAAACCTTGGCAATTTTTATGTATCAATTGGTATAGGTCAGCATAAATTGCCTGAAATGGAAGTCTTTTTAATTGGCACCTCAGCTCCTTTAATCAAAGTAATGCTTGGCAAAAAGCAGGGCGACAAGATTTTGTTTAATGGCCGAAGTTACGAGATATTGGAGGTTTATTGATATTTACAGACTGTATGATTTGAATATTTAACAAAATTATTTTTTTAACATTTTTAAAAAATAGTAGCTTTTTCCATTATGCAGGTGTAAAAAATATAAAGTTAGCAATATCAAACGTGACAAGATCGGATATTGCATAATGGAGCGGTTTCGGGATTATACCGGTGAATAGCACCGCTGCTCGATTGGTAAAACGTTGCACATCGTACTTACTGATGCGTTCGGGAGTCCATCCCCAATTGGTAGTCATTCCTTCGGGTTCGTTAAAAATTTCCCAACAGACAATAGCCGGATGATTTCCAATAGCAGTAACCAATGGTGTTATACAATTTAGGCGCTCTGGATACATTAGTAAATAACCGCCATCGAATACAATTACTTCTTGATACCTGAATGCCATCGAGCAATTGTGTCCAATATGCTACATCGTTGGCTTAGTCGTCCCAGGCTACGTTTATGCCGCTAAAGAAAAGATGTAAATGCTAAAAAACATGTATTAAAGAAAAAATACTCACTAAATTGTATAAACCATTTAGTGAGTATTTTTCATTCTATCAAATCATTATTGTTTTATAAATTTTTGAAGTTGGCCATCTACTTTAATAAAGTAAATACCTGCCTTTAAGCTGGATAAGCTTATTACCTTTGTATACTCTACACCACGTAAGGTTTGCGAAAATACTTCTTGGTTAGTGGCATTATAGATTACAATTTCTTTGATAGGTTGGAAAGCAGTAACGCTTAACGTATGTGTCGTGGGATTAGGAAACACTTTTATATGTTGGTCTTCTGTGTTATTGATCAATGATGTAATAGGTCCATCATTTACGGTAAACACCAATTGCAAAGTTTCTGAAGCTATGCCACCGCTATAGGCAGTAATGTTAATTTCATGCACGCCTGTGGGTAATGTCCAAGCCTGATACGCTGAGCCATCGCCACGGAGGGCAAAGGGTGCTGAACTTTCTTTTCTTCGCAAAGTAGTGCCTTCATGAGTATGAAAAAACACTATCGAATCCACTGCTAAAGTACTTTCAGCGTAGATGTTAAAATCTTGTACATCTATCAGACTTCTGTTTATTTCGGTAACAGTTTTTATATTTTCATAACCCTCTATAACCGAGCCATTAGCTGCATCTATCAATGAAACCGTGTTTACCTTTAAAGTGATAGGATTTAAGCGTTTGTTGAGTTGGTCCATATATAATGATTGCGGCACCAAAGATGCTCCCTGCCCTTGTCCTTCGGCTATATCTACCGGATTTGTTTTGGCTGCACTACCCGCAGAGTTTTCATTGGTTTTTATTGTTGAACTCGTTCCGCTAGTACCAATAGCATAACCATATCGGCTCTGTTGTGTCCACACACAATAGCCTCTACTTCCTGCTGATGAAGTGTTCCAAAAAGCGGTATGTGTAGCTGTAAGGTTGTGTTTAGGTACAGAGCCATATGGTCTGTAAAAAGCAACGTAAGCACTGTTTTCTGAATAACATTGGTCTATTAGATTAGATTGGCTAAAATGCATGTGATGGTCGCTACCCCAGCCAGCAGTACTCATATTGCCGGTATTACCTGTCTGAAACCCTGTTTTTATGTCTTTGCATTTATGAAATACATTTCCTGAACACCACATGCTTGAAAACACAAAACCGTGTCGTACATAAGATGCTGTAGAGTTGCTGATTAACACTTCGTTAGCAGACACCCGATATGAGTATCCATTTCCGCCTCCGCCACCGTATTGAGCGTAACTCATAGCACAGTTGTCTATAGTTATACCTTTTGAAAATTGCACCAATACACCATTAGACAACATATGAGCTTTGCTTGTGTTGCCGGCGGGTTGGTAGGTTTCGATGTTTTTCATCCAGCCATTAACAATGGTATTGAATTTAATTACATAAGAGCCGGCACAATCATAGGATGCGTTGGCACTATTGGTGTAATCTTCTTCTCCCCAACCTGTGGTGCCGGGGTGCTGGACGTTTGCTATGGAAAAATCTTGTAACCCAACTTCGCTGATCATTCCATTCAGCTTATATACGCAGGCTGCATCCCTGGTTTTAAGTGCATAACGCACAGGTACATCTATGCTAATTGTTTTATTGTTCACATCTACCTCAGTAATGTATCTGCAAAACATAATACCTCTTAGGCTGCTTCCTCCACCCAACCATGCCGATTCATTGTGTTCGGTAATCCAATCGTCATTAATGGTGTTCCTAACCAATACTAAATCGCCTACTTGAAAAAGTGATGGATTGTCAACCGATAAAGTTGAAACAGGATTCATAACATCTTTAGTAAGCAAAGCTTTTGAAGCAGGAATGGTCGTCCACGATGATGAAGATGATCCGGATGCACTAATGATAGCTTTATTGTTCATGTTATAGGAAGTATTCAAAAGAAAAGTCTTTCCCACACCATCACCTTTTAATACAATATTATTTTTATTGATTTGAATGCAACTTGTTTTAGTACCCGGGTTGAGTTTGTAAGTTCCCGCAGGTAAATAAACTATACCTCCACCGGCATTTTGGGCAGCATTTATCGCATTTTGTATGGCAGTTGTAGCATCATTGACGCCTGTTTTATCGGCATTGTATGGTGCTTTGGTTACATCATATACTGTAGTGCCTGGGTTTGGAATGGCTATTTCACCCCTGTGGTACCCTGCATAAGAGTAGTCTTGAAGAAAAGCATCGGTATAAAAATTTTTGGTTACTGGGGCTGTCCAATTTGCAGGATAGAGACTACTCCGCCAAGTCTGAGCAACTGTGGCCTGACTCAGCAAAAAGCAAATAGGCAACATCAATATTCGAAAATTATTCATATACGTACATTTTTAGTTAAACACTATGTGAAATTAATTGAAAACTGTCTTAATGTGAGCTATTTATACTTTTAATAAAGCATAAATCAATACAAGATTCTGTGATTCAACTTGTTTTTTTGGAATCCTGCTGCCCAAATTTAGTCCTAATTCAGATGACTCCTAAGCGAGAGTCCTTATTTACGAAAGAAATATTATGAAGTTTATAATTGATAGGTGCAATGCATGAGAGTTTAGTTTTATCTTTTTTCGATTTTGAAAGTTTCTGGTATAAATCAATGTGGCGGAATTGACTATAGCTTTATAAAATATTGGAACTGCTTATCAATTTTGATGATATAGGTTCCGGGAATTAGCCTATGCACACCAATCTCAGAGGAACGCCCTTTCATGATCTCTATACCTCGTAAATTAAGTATAAACCAATCAGCACTGTGCTAATAAATAGTTTTTCTCTGACAGAATTGGGAAAAATAGTATGACCTGAATTAGAATTATTCGTTATGCCGGAAATAGCATAGACTAAGGTTTGAACTAAAATTACATTGCTAACACGACAGCTGTGCACTGTATCCAGAGACGAACCATATATTCATGTAATGTATTCTCCTGAGCAGCAGCCTCGGTAAAGGACTGTACTTCCACAGAACCATTCCCCATATTTTGATAAAAAGTAGATCGAGTAATTCTACTTATAACCCTACAAATAAATATATTTTTTTAATTGAACGAAATGAGATAAAAATACAGGGATCTGTTTAATTTAATGTCATAAAAAAGGCCTGAATGCTTTCTCCATTCAGGCCTTTTCAGTAAAAACAGAATTATAGCTATTACTTTATAATTGTAATTTTCTTGCGATAAATTCTTTTATCACTAATTACATTCACCACATATAAACCTTCAAGTAGTTCCATAGCATTAATAAGTATTTCCTTTTCCTCACCTTTAATTTCTTTCACTTTAATGCCTTTAGCATTTATGATCTCAATAGTTACCGGCTTAGCTTCATTCATGGTTATTTTGAAATTGCCATTAGTAGGATTTGGGTAAATTTTAATTCGTTGATTTGCAAATTCAATATCCGTAATAATAGCAGATCCATCCAAATCAGTTTGCTCTTCTAATAAACTAAGAGCACATGGTGCAGGAGTAACGGTCACAGGTGTGTAATTCAAATCAGTACATCCCGTCTTGTTATCCGTTACGGTCAACCAATAATTCGTGCTTGTAGTTGGATTTGCATAAACCAATTCGCCCGATTGAGGGCTGGTTGCAGGGGACCAGGAATAAGTAGTAACATTTGTATAAGGAGCGATCCAGGTTGGCCCATTGGTTAAGGTACCATTAAGACCTTTTCCCGATTTATCAAATACAACAGTACCGGTTCCCTCATGCATTTGAAGATATAACATTAGACCAGCAGTATTTGCCGCAACTACTTTGTTCAATCCATCTTTAATCTGAGCCTCAGTTCTCACGACACTCCAAATTTTAAACTCATCAATCTGACCTTTTAGGAAAAGAGTATTATTAACAAAGCTTCCTATTTTAAGGCCACTAAGTAGTGTGGCATTCCCATCTGATGTATTGGCAGAGGCAACAAGTTTACCATTGATATAAATACCTTTAAATGTATTGGCTTTACCGGAAGAAACCAGTGCGACATGGGTCCATTTACCCAAATAAGGATTATAATCAACTGCAATACGACTTGCCGGATTATTTATATTACCATAGTCAAAATAAAGCATTCCATTGCCATATGGGGCATGAGCCTGCAGACGGTTATATTGATCTGTTCCAACTGAAAAAGTTGAACTATTGCGAAGGTCTGCTGCAAGTACTTTTATCCAAAACTCAACTGTAACAGCACCTCCATTGGCAGGAGTTGAAAATCCCGGAACCAATACCTGGTCATTAACACCATCAAAACTCAATACTTTGCCTGCTTTGAGCTGAATTTGATTGCCAGAACAAATGGTAGTAGGTGAAACTAAGCTGATTGCCCTTGGAGATTCATTTACATACACATTAATATCGGCAAAGCTGTATGGACTGGAGCTTTGAACTCTAAGTATATAAGGTCCCCCAAGAGGAGTTTCTCTGGCTAAATTCGCCGTCATATGCATCATGCCGGGTTGTGACCAGGCCACTGTATGTAAAACTGTAGGATTAGTAAATTTCCCATCAATGTTGGAAAGGAGGGCGGAAAACACATTGTTTGTATTGAATCCACCTGTCATTGTTATAGGTATATTGAATGTTCCTGCACATATACTACTATAATCCGCCAGGTTCACAGTAACAAATGATTTATCAATTGTTATATTCTCAGGATTTGGAGTACCAATTATAACCGGACTAACAGTGGATACCACACGTACTCTGTATCTTTTTCCAGTAATTACATCATCAGGAATTTTTACGTTAATTACAGTACCCTGGCCACTACCAATAACTATAGGATTTGCAAAACTGCCGACGACATCCGATAACTCGACATTAAAGATCGTACCCGGAGGGAAAGTTTTATTGGTTTTAAAAGTAACTTGAAACACTTCCGCTGTATAACGCACGTCGGGGCCTACACTATTAGTAATAATTCCGTCTTTAACATTTACTTTGGTGGTATATGAACCCATGCATCCGGTGGTATTATCCCTTACGGTTGAAACAAAAGTACTGGTATAGTCAGGACTTGCCGTTACATTAGGTCCTGTAGCCGGGTTAGTCGCAGGCACCCAGGTATATCCTATGTTTGCATTAGGAATTGTCCAATCTGCTCCAACGATAGTTCCGTTTAAGCCTTTGCCAGATTTGTCTAATACTACATTATTGCTACTTTTCCCTTCGTGCATTTGAAGATAAAGCATGAGACCCGGAGTATTTTCATCTATTAGTTTAGTCATACCCGCCTGTATGTCTTCTTGCTTTCTCATGACATTCCAGATTCTGAATTCGTCAATCATTCCTTTTATAAAAAGAGTATTTTTGACAATAATAGTTTTTTGGGCTAGGCAGCCTATTTTCAGACCGCTAAGTGCCAAGGTATTCCCATCGGAAGAATTTTCAGACTTTATAAGTTTGCCATTAAGGTATATCCCCTTAAACGTGTTAGCTTTTCCTGATGAAACAAGTGCAACGTGAGTCCATTTATCCAGATATGGTTTAAAATCAACTTCAATTCGACTTGCCGGGTTAGATAAATTCCCATAATCAAACATTAAAAAATCATTATTATAGGTTGCATGCACCTGAAGTCTGTCAAAATGATCTGTCCCAACGGAGAATACTGAGCTATTCCGAATGTCCGCTGTATTTACTTTTAGCCAGAATTCAACGGTTACAGCTCCTCCATTGGCTGGTTGAGAAAAACCTGGTACAGAAACATAGTCGTTTATACCATCAAAACTCAACACATTTCCACTTTTAATATCCACAGATTCACCCATATTGATATTGGTGGATGAAAAGGAATTGATAGCTCTAGGTGTTTCTTTTATGGTTACTGGTATTTCCCCATATATCATCGGACTTGAGCACTGGACTCTGAGTTTATATCCAGTGCCGGCCAGCATGTATGCTGGCGGTGTGCCAATAATACTGTAAAATCCGTTTCCTCTATTAGTTTCTATACCTAAGACAGTAGGATTGTCAAAATTTCCTGTAGCGTCTGAAAGTAAGGCGACAAATGTATTAGTTGAACTAAAGTAACCTTCTGTTATATAATATATAGAAAGGGCAGCACCGGGACAAAGATCACTACCCTGATCAAGTGCAACTGTCAATGTACTGGTATTTATTGTAATATTTTCTGGATTTGGAAGCCCCGTAACGGCAGGTTTGGTAGATACAACCCTCACCCGGTACAAGCTACCGACAGGCATATTCATTGGAATTGTCGCATTAATAGGCCCAGGTACTGAACTGCTGCCAATATTTAATGGATTTGTAAAACTTCCAGTAGCATCAGATAGTTCCACATTAAATACATTACCTGAAGTGAATTGTAGATTGGACTGATACGTCACAGTTATTACACTTCCAGGATAATACACCAAAGGACTAACTGTATTGGTAAGAATACCAAAGATGGAAATATCAACACCATTGTCATTGCTTACTGTTGCAGGCAAAGAGGAAACAATCCTAACTCTATACCCAGCACTCATTGGAACGGATAAAGGAATCTGAACATTAATAGCTCCACTTGTTGATGATGTTACATGGCCAATATTTATAGGCCTCAGGAAACTACCCTGAGCATCCGACAATTGCACTGTAAATTTATTGGTAGCGCTAAAAATACCATGTACAGTATAGGGTACAGATATAGTTGAGCCTGAAAGTACTCTGGTGCTCGCTAAAGTACCTAACGTTACTATTGGAGTGCTTACAACAATATCTTTGGTATTTACCCTACCATCAATTGCCGGACTGCTTGAAACTACTTTAATCCGATAAGTAGCTCCCGGAATTGTAGTTATTGGAATTACAGCATTTATCACACCGGATGTTGTTCTGGCAATTGTTCCGATAGTTATTGCATTTGCAGGAAAACTTCCACTAATATCTGACAACACAGCTTTAAAAGTATTCCCGGAATTGAATGTACCCAATGCAGTAAATGGGACACTAATAGCATCACCTGGATAATAGATCTTATCAGTAATGGTTTCTGTAAACAGGCGACCTACCGAAATATTAACACCGTTATCGCTACCATTTATTAGAGGATTCGATCCCACAACCCTTATTCTATAACCACGACCAACGGGAGTATTAGCCGGTATAGTGGTGCTGATGGTTCCGGCAGTTGTAGAAGTAAGCGGCGTGCTTATGTTTACATAATTTACAAAATAACCATTGGCATCGGAAAGCTGAGCTGTAAATACATTACCGCTGTTGAATGTGCCTGCTATAGTAAATGGAACAGTAAGCGTAGTTCCCGGCATATAAGCCAGAGGCGATATTGCCCCTGTTGTGATCTGAGAAGGTTTTATAGTAATATATTGACCATTGTCGGGAGTTATGCTATTCGTAATAGAAGAAACGACCCTGATCTTATAACCCGTTCCGGGTATGGCATTGGCTGGAATTGTAGCAGTGATACTTCCTGCGGTTGCACTTGTGCCAATGTTTACAAAAGTGGCAAAACTTCCATGCTGGTCAGAAAGCTGAGCAGTAAAGGTCTCACCAGGCTTGGTGCATGAAGCCGTAAATGGTAAAGTAACTATTGCTGAAGGAATGTAAGCGGTTGGGTTTATATTACCCAAGGTCATTGAGCTTGAACTTTGATCTGTTCCCACTTTGAGAATCCATATATCGGAACCACCCCTGCTTGCTTCAGATTTATCTCCACCTATGCCAGAAGAAGAAGTCCCGGCCATTAAAATACTTCCGTCTGCAAGCAATGCCAGGTTTCCAGGTAATCGTTTGCTGTTCCTCTGATGTTTTTATCCCATAGAATAGTTCCAGCTTGATCTGTTCTTATAATCCAAAAATCCTGAGTGCCTGCATACGAAGACTCCGATTTATTCCCACTTTTGGAAGAATTGGAATACCCTCCTATCATAAGGTCTCCATTGGGAAATTCCTTTATAGAAGTTAAATAATCTATACCTGTTCCCCCATATTGTTTATTCCAAAGTACATTCCCATTAGGATCTACCTTTATTAAAACATAATCATTATTACTATCGACTACCGTTCCAATAATATAGTTACCATCGGAGGTCTTTATTATTGTGGGAGTTCCTTCATAAGAACCTGTAGTTGGCAAATAAGTCTTTGTCCATGTTCTATTTCCTGAGGCATCAATTTTTGTTAATCTTGCCATAGTAAGAATAGGATTCGGATCGTTCCTCTCTTTCCTACTGGTACTGAAAATTAGATATCCACCATCGCTGCTTGCGCAAATCGATGGCCAAACTTCATCCTTCTGCATATTCCCAATAGTTTTATCCCATACCTTGTTGCCGTTTGCATCTATCTTAAAAATCCATAAATCATAATTTGGAAAATGGTAGTAATAGTTAGCGGTATCAAAATAACCTTGAGACTTATCTCGTCCGGCGGGAGAATTTGAAGTATTAGCAATTATAAAACCTCCATCTCCGGAAGGAATAATTGAACATGGGTTTTCAGCGTTAACGTTGCCATATGTTCTTTCCCATATTTTCACACCCGACTTGCTTATTTTAGTAACATATGTTTCAAAAGGTGACAAACTATTATTATAAGCCGCACCAGAATTTGGAAGCCATTTCCGGCCCAACAGAACATATCCGTCTGAAACCTCCAGAAAATCCCGAAATTCATATGTTTGTTCTAAAACATTAATTTTCTTATCCCAAACCTTATTGCCACAAGCATCCAGTTTTACAATCCACATAACCCTTGATCCTCCTATGTAGACTCCGTTTTTATGATTCTCAGTAACATCCCCTCCTGCATCAGACTCCGTTGTTGACCCGACAATGTATCCTCCATCTGATGTAGGATAAATTTTCACGTCAGTTTCAGCGGCAGTTCCTCCATATATTTTGTTCCAGGCAAAAGGAATATTGGTATAAGCGCTTGAGGTATTGCTATAGCCAAGATTTGGCGTCGTAGCATTTTTGGGGTATACACGGTAATAATAAGTAACACCAAGCGCGGCAGTGTTATCTGTATAGGTTATAGTATTTTCTGCTAATGTTGCTATCACTACAAAGCCTGTTGTAGTAGATGTGGTGGACCTTTCAACTACATAGGCTGTCTCAGTATTGGAATTATCGATCCAGGTAAGTTTTACCTCTCTCGACCCAGCCACTGTAACAAGTCCACTAGGCGCAACCGCACTTACATTTACAAGGGCAGTACCTGTACCCTTACATCCTTTGCTGTCTGTAACTGTTAAATTATACAACAGGCTCGTCCCCAATTGGGGCGCTTGCATAGTTGGAGCCAGAATATTGGCATTGGAAAGATAGGTTGCGGGAGTCCATACTCCCGTAAAACCTCCTGCTCCTCCTGCAATAGGTAAATTCAGAGATTCGATGCCACCCATGCAGGTATTAATGGTTTTATTCCCCACCGTCACAGGCTGAATGGTAATTTTTACGTCATCCGTAGTTACACATCCTGAAGTTAAATCCCTGGCATTTATAGTATAATTATAAAAACCTGATACAACCGTATTGAATTTTGGATTGGAGATAGTCGCATTACTTAAATAATTAACTCCGGTACTTGGGTTACAAGACCAGGAATAAGTGGTATTCGACTTTGAAGTACTTCCCAGTTGTAGTTCGTTGCCCGGACAAACCACTATATCCGGACCGGCATTTGCGCCCGAATTATACAATGTCACTGTCATGGTTTTTGAATCTAACAGAGTTAAATTTTGACAATCATTATGGGCGAGGCTTATTGTATAGGTATCTGTATATGGGAATACAGGCAGATTAGTTCCGCTAAAATCAATCTTGTTATTTTGTAAAAACTGGCCTGTTTTAGCGCTTCTTATTTTTATTACATAAGGACAAGTATGTGAAGCTACATCCACATTAAATTCAGGTAATGAATCTTTACTCCAGCATGTGGTTGACAATGATACATTACCAAGTGTAGCCTGGCAGTCTCCGGCCCCCATGCCAGGTACAACTATTACTGCATCGATCTTAACGTCTTTTTGCCATAATGTATAGGGCATAGGCTTATAATTTCTCACAAACAAAGACGAGCTATAATAGCCTGTTGAGGTGTAAAATACAGTGTGAGGGCCATAACTGGTTGCAGTTGCTGGAATAGCAAATGGAACTGACCATGCATCCCTATCAAATTCCCAGACATAATCAACTTCTGGTGATTCTGGAAAGTAACGGGAATATACCACTGGTACGTTGCAGCCTACATATATCGGATTGTCTTTTGACGCAGCTCGTCCATTTATTAAATAAGCGGCAGATGAACTGGGGATATCTGAAATATTTACACAACCTTCACTAGTTTTCGTATCGCAGTTATCTCCATCACACACCGTTAGAGAAACAGTATAAACACCGATATCATTGTAAACATGCGACCCATACATTGACGTTGAGGTTGTGCCGTCTCCAAAATCCCAAAGGTAACTACTGAGCGGATAAGTACTTCCGCCAGAGCTCGCATCCGTAAACGTTACATTACTCCCTGGTCTAAGCCCTATAGGAGGACAACCGCCAAAATCTGCTCTCAACGGAAGTGTTCTTGGCTCATTTACGCTTATGAAAGCATTTTTTATTTCTGTCATAGCGCCTGTATTATCAGTTACCTGAAGCGAAATAGTTTTCATACCTGATGAGCTAAAAGAGACTACAGGATCGGAAGTTACCTCACTTGATGCGTCTGCGTCTAGTCCAAAATTCCATAGGTAGGTAACGGAACTTTCATTGCCGGAAACCGTGCTGGTAAATTCAATTTCTTCACCAATTTCAACATATCTTCTAGCCGCAGTAAAATCTACCAGCATGCTGGTACTGGAGTTTTGTACGTCTATATATGCGCTCTTTTGTTCTGTAATGCAACCCTCGTCGTCGCATACAGTAAGCGTTACCCACTTAAGCCCTGTAGTTGTATAATATACAGCAGAAGGTTCTTCTTCGTCACTGGTGGCAGGCATGGCATCTGCTCCAAAATTCCATTCATAAGTTAACTCACCAACTCCACCTGAGCTCATGTTTGTGAAAGTAACCTCTTCATTAACCAGAGCTTCTGTTTTATCTGCTTCGAAGTTTACTTCCATGCAGGTAGATAAGGTACGGAATTCAGTACCAGAGATTCTTTGATTTGAAGTGTTGCCGGGGCAAGCTTGGAATACAGGACAATAGGTATCTGTCTGTTGGACATTTCCTAAATAGACTCCAAAATGTCCATGATCAAAAGACGTGGAGAATCTTGAGAACACGGAACTTGCTGCTTCATTGAATGTGCCATCTGGATTCATTTGAGGGTCAATCCTGGGATTATAATTAGGATCAGTTTCACAAAGGTCTCCTCCATCACCTTCCTTAAGAACACCAACAATTCTCTTATTATTATCAAACAAAGCTGAACCGGATGATCCTGGTGCAGTGTATCCGGAATTCCAATTGTCAACTTCCCAAAATACAGGAACTCCAGAACCTAACTGGCGATTGTAGAAACTAATCTTTTTTACATCACCATGCGGGTGGTGAATATCAACAAAAGGCGGTTGCGGGCTTGATGTTCTGGACCAGCCAGCATAACAGACATTATATTCAGGTGTTGAATTCAAACGCATCAATAAATAATCCTTTTCCCTATCTCCAGACAAACGTTTTGCACCTGTAACTGAATTTATTGCGTTAACGGAATTGGGAATACTATGCCCATCACCATTGCAATCAGGATCGTAGTGATTGAATAGCACAACCCATTTATCGAAACTGAAACATAAATCTGTACCATCACTGCATACAGCATTCGAAGCATCAATATTATGAAATGCAGTTAAAAAATATGGGGTGCCGTCATTGTCTGAATTATTGATTAATGTTCCCGTAGCATGACCTACATATCTTCCACCGGGCATTTTATATAAAATTAAACCTACTGCTTTAGCCTGATCGGCATAAGGCGCAGCTTCGGGGCAAGAAACATTTTTTATACAAGAAACATCTCCATAACCTGTCATAGGATTAGGAACAAATGGACCTAGCCCCTTTACAAATTGTAAAACATTGGCAAAATCATGGACTACTTCTCCAATGACTATTTCTCCACGGAATTCAACACCAGCCGGTTCATAATATTCTATTATGATTGTACTTCCGAATATTGGTTGTGTAGCCAATGTCCTCTGGTCACTATTATTCAAAGCACTCAAAGCTCCCAATACCATGGTATGATCTTCATTGTAGATAAATAGCTGAGCTTTATTCGGGAGGAAAAATCTGGAGAAAATCACTTCCATCGAATAAGCCGAGGTTGAACTAATTTTGTATCTCCACAACTTTCCTCCATCTGGTAATTCTTCCTGGTATCCTTGTTTGATAATATCCACGTTTACAGCATTTATCAATCCATAATAATTTGGATTGATCTTTTGCGCCTTCTCCAGTTCTTCTTTATTGTCGATCTCCGGAATGGTGTTTTCCGGAATAACAGGATCGGCTAGCCTTGCATTGGGACTTTGTAAACTAAAGGATTTGGGTAGACCTCCAATTGTTTTCTGTGCAAGCGACAAAAGTGGCATATTTGTCAGTATGAAGACTAAAAAAATTAATCGTAAAAATGCTTTCATGTTATTTATTTAAAAATCGAGTAGGTGATTTAGACTGAGTAGTTCTTACCGTTACTTGAATTGGTAAATGTACCCAGGATTTGTCCTCGAAAACAATAGCTAATATTGGTCATTTTAATGATTTTACTTTTAATAAAATCATAATCATTTCATCGATAGATAATACCGAAATTTTGGATTATGAATACAATGTTTTATTGCAAGTATTTGATGATTAGGTTGTTTTATGAAAAAATTCCACCTATCCTGAACTACATATAATTGACACGGATTGTAAAAATGGCAATAGTTTTGATTTTGCCCTTTTTTAATTAGAAGGTAATGCAGCGAAGTTGTCAAATTTCAAACACCAAACTCCTGGAATGGATATAGTAAAAATGGCTCCCTTGTTCCTCCAGGTTATTATATCCTTATAACGAATGATGATGTACGAGGAGTGAATGTAGTGTATTAGCGAGATTGAATTTAATTCATCGATGGGTTTATTTATTTTACCTGTTCCTGGTAATCACTTGGGGTGCTTCCCACAAATTTTTTAAACCGGCTGCTGAAATATCTGGGGTCATTATAGCCAACTTTATAGACCACTTCAGAGATATTTAGCTCGGTACTCTGAAACAAAGCCATAGCTTCTCTCAGTCTTACTTCCTGTATATAATCCATCGGAGAACAGCCTAACAGATTTTGTATTTTTTTGTACAACTGACTCCTGCTCAGGATTAGAGTTTTTATAAACAAATTCCACTTTGAACCCAGAATTTAAGAACCATTTACTTAATTTGCGATTAACTATTTTTGTTCTTTAAAGATTAAATATAGGGTTAACCATTAATATTCAAAATTATGATTAAAGCAGAAATGCATACCGCTAAAGGTGTAATGAAGATTGACTTTTATGAGAAAGATGCACCCAATACGGTTAAAAACTTTGTCAAATTAGCCAAAAAAGGTTTTTATGATGGATTAAATTTCCATCGTGTGCTCCCAGATTTTGTTATTCAGGGTGGATGTCCAAATGGTACCGGAGGTGGTGGTCCTGGGTATAAAATCGATTGTGAATTGACCGGCGAAAACCAATATCATGACCGTGGTGTGTTATCTATGGCTCATGCAGGTAGAAATACCGGTGGTTCGCAGTTTTTTATCTGCCATAGCCGTACCAATACTAAGCATTTGGATAGAAACCATACCTGTTTTGGCAAAGTAACAGAAGGTCTGGAAGTAATAGATGCTATCCGTCAGGGCGATAAAATTGAGAAAGTAGTAATTATTGAAGAATAGTACTTACCATGTCAGAATTAAAAGCAGAATCGAATAAGGTTCTGCTTTTTTTTTGTCTATACGATGAGCAGAAGTATTTATAACTATTTACAGATAAAATGATTTAATACATAACCCAATAAGAAATTTTATCCAGTTCTAAGTAGTATAAGATTTAATGAAGGCATTTAGTCAAAAAATAAAAGAACCGCTCACCATTTTATACAACGTATTTCTGGTGGTATATGTCTTAGCCTGTATATCGTTATTTATTGCTCCGGAAGTATTTCTATTGGCCGGAATAGGTTCATTTGGACTGCCTGTCTGCTTTGTAGTTAATATGTTGTTTTTGCCATTGTTGTTTATTGCCGGTTCAGCACTACGCTGGGTGAGTGTGGTAGGTCTGTTGCCAGGACTCGTCATAATTCCATTGGTATATCATATAGGCAAATCAGATAATCAAATTAATAGCAAATATATTAAAGTGCTCAGTTTCAATTCTGGCGGATATATGTACAATAGCAAGGAAAGACGTACTGTGGAAATTGAAAAATGGATTTTATCACAAAATTTTGATGTAGTATGCCTGCAGGAATATTTTCCGGAATGGCGAGCGGTATATTTGAAGCAAGACAATGGGAAACGACAAAAATACCACGTATCTGTGTCATTATTCGGAGAAAAATTTCCCTATAACTACATTGCCAAAACTGGTAATATGCTGGGTGTTGCCACTTTTTCCAGGCACCCGATTATCAATTCCGGAGTAGTGTTTTGGGGCCAGAAAAAACACAATAAAGGTACTTTTGCCGATATAAAAATTGGAAAGGATACTATTCGATTTGTAAATGTACACCTTGAATCTAACTTGCAGCCCTGGTCAAAAATATTCAGTAAAGATTTTTTAGTAACTCTCAAAGTATTTATCAAAAACCAGCAAACCAGAAGTATACAGGCAGAAATGGTGGCACAGTTTATTGAAAGTTCAACATTAAGAACTATAGTTACCGGCGATTTTAATGAGTCTCAGTTTAGCTTTGCCTATTTTAGACTAAGAGGGTTTATGAAAAACTGTTTTGAAGAAAAAGGAAAAGGTTTGGGTGCTACTTTTAGACCTCATACCGCCTATTTAAGAATTGACCACCAGTTTTATACCCCCAATCTGGAATTAAAATCTTTTGAAGTGCTAACCAATCTTGAGTTTTCTGACCATGCCCCTTTAATAAGCAGGTATGCGATTGGTAGTGAGAATTAGCTTAATCGGCAATTGAATTGATCTGTAAGGTTGTCTTAAGGTTTGATATACAATTTCCTCTGTAGCTTCCTGTTACAGTCATAGCGTAGCTATAGTGGCTGGAGGAAGCAAGTTTGATATAATTTTTATTGGTAAAAATTCCTTGTGTTGGATCAATGCCCAGCCATCCGGCACCGGGTATAAACACCTCTACCCAGGCATGCAATTCAAATTCTGGCTTTTCGCCTTCCCAAAATAAATAGCCACTCACAAATCTGGCGGCAATTCCCGCATTTCGCAACAGATGTATTAACAACCAGGCTATATCGCGACATGAGCCTGTTTTAATCTTAAAAGTAGTTTCAGGATTTAATGGTTCGCCGGTTTTACGGTATTCTATTTTGTAGAGTTGGTAAAGGTCTTTGGTAATATTGGTTAAAAACTGAAGCGTGTTGTTATTGCTTTGATATATTATAGATTTGATGTATCCTGTTAGTTCTGCCGATAGTTTTGATGTAGATAAATAAGGTTGGGCTATTTTTTCAAACTCTTTTGGGTAAATAAACGGAACAGCAGAACACTGGCCAGGATGAAAAATAAAATTAAAAGGATTAAAATCATTCAGCGTAACAAAAGACTCTGAAACAATACTAAGCTCAGTATGCAAGTCGGTAAACCATGCAAGCGAAACCATATTGCCTTCAAAGTCTATTTGCTCTGAAAAACCGGATGGGTTCGGATTGATTGTTAGTTTGTATGCATCCAGAAATGCAAAGGGTGTAGTTTGTGGTTTAAGTCTAAGTATATGAGGTTCCAGAAAAACCTGCTCATCGAACTGATAACTTATTTCATGTTTAATATGCAGCCTCATGTAATTCGGATATTTATTCTAGTATTTTGTCCATCCAAGTATCCGGCATATTGGCAATGTTTTCACTCAGATTTTTGTTCCATAGCTTGGTTACTTTACTTAGCTCATCCTTTTTGTATCTTTTCTCAATGATGTTGAAACTATCTTTTTCATAATAGATTACATCGATCGGAAAGTCAACATCATTAGCACTAATTCTTGTTGCATCAAAGGATAAAATACCGGCTTTAAGTGCAAACTTTAGCGAAGATTCGTGCTTCATTACCCTGTTTAGTATAGGTTTGCCATAACCACTATTGCCAATAATTACAAAAGGGGTACCTTCAGAAATTTCAACCCAATTACCCTCAGGGTAAAGCAGAAATACTTTATGTTCATCATCATCCTGCAACTGTCCGCCAACTATTGAATATAGATTGAAATTTAACCCGGCTGAGCTTAGTGCTTGTTTGTCTTCGAGTGCAACACGCTTTATCTGTTGAGCAAAAGCGTTTGCGACTTTATACATTTTGTTAAAATTCTGATCTTCCTCTTCAATAGTTTCTTTGAAATAGGTCATAGCCTTGTCTCTAACCGACCGAAGGCCTGAGGTCATTATAAAGAATGTGTGGTTACTTTTATTTTCAACAAAAACTTTTTTAGCAGTGGTGGTTTCGTGTCCTGAGGTAATTCTGGTATCTGCAATTCCGATAAAACCTGTTTTTAATTTAATGGCCAGACAATATGTCATTGATGTATTATTGTTACTTAATTATTCTGGGTTGCTGTAGTTAAAGAATGTATCGTATATTTCCGAAGCAACTTCATTTAGACTGTTTTGAAACGTGTCAAGATACTCATGTATACCTTCCTGCGAAATTTCATTTATATCCTGATATTCTAATTTAGACCTCAAACGGCCAAGTTTTTTTTCCGCTTCATTGGTATAGCTTCCGTTATTGCCTGATATAGTATGCAGGGATTTCTCAGTTTGTATAAGGCAACTATGTATAGATCGTGGAAAGTTTTTGTCCAGAATTAAGAATTCCATAATATGAAAAGGGTTGAGCTTGCCATATTTTTTGCGATACATATCATAAGCACTCACCGACTTGAGCAGAGCACTCCAATGAATTAAATCTATTGGTGTTCCAATTTCTTTTACGGAAGGCAGCAATATATGATATTTTACGTCAATTATTCTTGATGTTTTGTCGGCACGTTCAAGCAATTGTCCAATTTTGGCAAAATGCCAGGCCTCATTTCTTGAAATTGTAGTATCTACAATGCCATAATATAGTTGACATCCATTCTTTATCTCATCAAAATAGGCTCGTGGATCTTTGTTGAGCCAAAGTTTTTTCTTCTGACCTTCTTTAGCCAAATAATATAAGGCATTAATTTGCTCCCATACTTCCCTGGTTATTTCCGGTCTTACTGCTTTTGCATTTTCCCGGGCGTTGAGAATGCAGGAATAAATCGAATTCTGGTTGTTTTCATTAAAGGCAAGAAAATGTATTACATCACTTTTTAGTGTGTTTTTGTACATTTCTTCATACAAATGCCAATCGCCGGTAGTTACAACCAATGGTCCCCATTGTGTAGATATTTCGTCGGGCATGTCTAATGAAAGATTGAAATTTACATCCAAAAAACGAGCGTAGTTATCTACACGTTCTATATATCTGTTCATCCAGTAAATGGAATCTGCAACTCTGCTTAGCATATTTGTACTATTTATTGTTTGACAATACCCATGTGTCTTTACTGCCACCACCTTGTGATGAGTTTACTACCAATGAGCCTTTTTTTAGTGCTACCCTGCTTAATGCACCGGGAATAATTGAGATGTCTTTGCCGTAAAGTATATAAGGCCTAAGGTCTACGTGTCTGCCCGACATTCCTTCATCAGTCAAAGTTGGAACTCTGGATAAGTTTATGGTTGGCTGAGCTATATAGTTTCTAGGGTTTTTCTTGATTTTGATTTTAAACTCTTCCTGTTCTTCTTTGGTCGATTTTGGTCCTATAAGCATTCCATACCCTCCGGAAGCATCGGTTTGTTTTACCACCAGTTTGGCTATATTTTCCAGCACATAGTTGCGGTCGTCTTCTTCGTCACAAATATAGGTATGTACATTCGGAAGTATCATTTCTTCACCCAAATAATACTTGATTATTCTTGGTACATAGGCATATACAGCCTTGTCATCGGCTACACCGGTTCCAGGTGCATTTACCAGTACTACATTACCTTTTTTGTACGCATTGAAAAGACCCGGTGTTCCCAACATTGAATCTTTACGGAATACTAAAGGATCAATAAAATCATCATCAACTCTTCTGTAAATAACATCAATTTTAGAAAGACCTTTGGTGGTTATCATATACACAAAATCATCCTTGACCACCAAGTCGCGGCCTTCTACCAATTCTGCACCCATTTGCTGAGCAAGATATGCATGTTCGTAGTAGGCCGAATTGTAAATACCCGGAGTCAAAACTGCTATAGTAGGAGACCCGCAATTGCTCATAGACTCAAGCATGTCTCTAAGTTTGTGGGTGTAATGATATACAGGTCGTACATTCAGTTTTTCAAATACTTCAGGAAAAGTTCTTTTTAATATTTCCCTGTTTTCCAGCATGTAAGAAACCCCGGATGGACAACGAAGATTGTCTTCCAATACATAAAATTGTCCATCAGCACCTCGTATTAAATCAGTACCGGTTATATGGCACCAAATATTCTGTGGTGGTTTTAAACCAATACATTGTTTTAGATACGTGGCACTGGAAAAAATAAGCTCAGAAGGAATGATCTTGTCTTTTAGAATCTTCTGATCGTTATAAATGTCATGAATAAATAGGTTCAGAGCATGAATTCTCTGCTTTAGACCCCTTTCCAGATACTCCCAGTCGCTTGCCTGAATTATTCGGGGAAGAATATCAAGAGGCAAGATTCTTTCGGTACCCTGATTGTCATTATAGACATTAAATGTCATACCTAATGATAATTGAGCTTTATCAGTAGATTGTTGAAGTAAATCAAGCTTTTTGGGACTAAGTTTGGTGATTCGGTCAAAAAAATGTTGGTAATACGATCTTACCTTGCCCTGGGCATCAAACATCTCATCATAAAAGCCTGCCGAATCATAGGTGTCGAAATTCACTCTGGCCATATAGGTATTATTAAATTGTGAAAGCGTATTTGCTTAAAACTTCAATTGTACAAAAGCTAGGATTTTTAGATGATTAATAAAAATTTATTTCACGGAAAATTATCAATTAATTAATATTAGAGGTCTAATTTGTATTTTGAATATATTTTGTTGGATTTTGATACAACAAAAAAATTGCAAAACCAGCGTGTATACCTGATATTAACTAAAAACTGCTGGAATGCTTACAATTTGATTATAGAGTAATTGATACCCACCAAATCCAATATTTAGAAAAAATTGGACTAAACCTATCTGTCATCGGTCATAACCAAGCAAATTAACATTGGATTAGTACAATTACCAAAATCAGGAAAAATATAAACAATCGGCAGAATACTATTATAAAGACGTAAAAATCCTTTCTTGAAAAATTATAGTTTTACTCCTTGTATCATAAAGGTTGAACGAATAGATTGCTCTTTTAAATGAAGAAATTTCTTCCGCTCATCATCATGTTTAAAATTCTCAAAGTCTTGTTCGCTAGCGAATTCGACTAAATGGATTTCAAAAGGTTTTTCAATAGCAGATTCGATGTAAGCGCTTGCTTCCGGACGTATTCGCAACATAAGTCGTCCATTATACCTTGCAATAGTTGGAATGGCTACAGCTTCAAACTGATTAAAAATAGCTTCCTGACCTTCTTTGATGTAGATAAGTTGGGTGATGTAAAGCATAGAGATTTAAGTAAAAAGTAATAAAAAATATTTCAACTAATAAGTACCAGGTTAAGCTATTTACTTTTAGAAAATTAAAAAGCCTTTAGTGGGAATTCTGAAGAAGGCGAGAAGTCTTCCTTTAAGTTTCGCAATGGAGCCATAATGCTCTGCTGTAGTAACTTAAAACGACAATGAAGGCTACTTGCGAATAAAAAATATCAATTAAACTAAAGTTTTATTTGCTCGAATATCACTTCGACAATTCCTTCAAATATTCCTTCGATAAGGTTCATATAAATCAGATTCATTGGCACCGGCGCTTAAAGCGACGGTGCCAAAAAGTTTACCTAGCCTCCAACACCATTTCCTTCAAGCAATCAATCCAAAGCGGATGATTATTTAGGCTTTCTACCAACTGCCAATGTTTGCCACCATGTTCTTCAAATAATTCCTTGTATTCTACTCCGCCTTCAATAGTGGTTTCCAGACAATCGGCTATAAAGGATGGAGAGAATGCCAGAACTTTTTTTACACCCTGAGCAGCCAGTTCTTTTATAATGTCATCAGTATAGGGTTTAATCCAAGGCGTTTTGCCAAGTCTGGACTGGAAACAAACCGTATATTTACCTTCTTCAATGCCCAGTTCTTTTACCAGCAATCGGGTAGTTTCATAACTCTGAGCACGATAGCAATATTTATTCTTGGCATTGTAAGTCGCGCAGCATTTTGAGCTTAGCTGACAATAGCCCGAAACGGAGCTTTTTTTGATTTGTCGCTCAGGCAAACCATGATAGGTAAATATAATATGGTCGTAATCGGTTGTATCTAAATATTTTCTGCCAATTTCTGCAAATGCTTTTATAAATAAAGGGTGGTCGCAAAACTTACTAATCACAGATATAGAAGGTATCACTTCCCATTTTTTAATTATATCCATAAACTCCTCCACAGCCGAACCTGTAGAAGCTGATGCATATTGCGGAAATAAAGGAACCACAATTATTTTTTCCAGTCCCAAACCTTCCATTTCTTTTAGGGCACTTTCCATCGACGGACTCTGGTAACGCATGCCAAATGTAACCAGGTACTCATCACCCAATTGCTTTTGTAGTAGTTCTTTTATTTCTAAACCATAATATAAAAGCGGCGAACCCTTTTCATCCCAAAGCTCATTGTAAACCTTAGCAGATTTTGGCGCCCGAAAAGGTGCTATTACTCCATTTATCAGAAAAAAACGATTCACAGCCGGTATATCGATTACCCGACGATCCATCAAAAACTCTCTCAAATATTTGCGAACATCAGGTACAGCAGGACTATCGGGTGTGCCCAAATTAATCAGTAATACGCCGGTTTTTGCGGTAATGGCCATGGATGGTTTTGGTTTTATTCGGTAAAAGATCTGTATCGGAATGTGTAATATTTAAATTATCAGCCAGTTACTAAAATCATAAACAGCCGATAGCTTGTCAAAATTAGGAAGCCATTATTTAATAAAAAACATAATTTTTTCAGTCAATGACGAAAAGGTAAAAAAATCAATTTATATCTTTGCCGACTATGAGTAATGTAACTAATAACGACGATTCTAATTTGTTCAAGAAAATCGTTTCCCATGCCAAGGAATACGGTTTTGTTTTTCAGTCCAGCGAAATATACGACGGCTTGCAGGCTGTTTATGACTACGGACAAAACGGTGTTGAACTAAAAAATAATATCAAAAACCTGTGGTATAAAACCATGACCCAGGTAACTGAAAATGTTGTAGGGCTTGACTCTGCCATCTTTATGCATCCGCTTACCTGGAAAGCATCCGGGCATATCGATTCTTTCAACGATCCAATGATCGACAACAAAGACTCCAAAAAAAGATATCGCGCCGATGTGCTTATTGAGGAAAAAGCTGCCAGCTACGAAAATAGTGGCGACAAGGCCAAAGCAGATGCTTTGTTGAAAAAAATGGGTCAGTTACTGGAAACTGAAAATCTTGAAGGTGTTAGAAACCTTATTATAGAAGAAAACATAACCTGCCCAATTTCAGGTACTACCAACTGGACAGAAGTACGCCAGTTTAACCTAATGTTTAGTACCCAAATTGGTTCAGTAGCCGAAGATTCTGATACTATATACCTGCGACCGGAAACTGCACAGGGTATTTTTGTAAACTTCCTGAACGTGCAAAAAACAGGTAGAATGAAAATTCCATTTGGTATTGCACAAATAGGCAAAGCTTTCAGAAATGAAATTGTAGCTCGTCAGTTTATATTCCGTATGCGCGAGTTTGAACAAATGGAAATGCAGTTTTTTGTACGCCCCGGTACTGAAATGGAGTGGTACAAATCCTGGAAAGAAACCCGTATGAAATGGCATAAAGCCTTGGGTATTCCTGCAAACAAACTTCGTTTTCACGACCACGAAAAACTTGCTCACTATGCCAATGCAGCGGTAGATGTTGAGTATCAGTTCCCATTTGGATTCAAAGAAATTGAAGGTATTCACTCCCGTACTGATTTTGACTTGAAAAGTCATGAGCAGTTGTCTAAAAAGAAAATGCAGTATTTTGATACCGAAATCAATCAGAACTATATACCATATGTAGTAGAAACCTCTGTTGGTGCAGATAGAGCATTTCTTGCGGTACTTTGTAACGCTTATACGGAAGAAACTGTAGGCGAAGGCGAAAACCAGAAAGAACGTGTTTACCTAAAACTGCATCCGGCTCTTGCTCCTGTAAAGGCTGCAATTTTCCCGCTTACCAAAAAAGACGGATTGCCGGAAAAAGCCAGAGAGATTTACAAAGAATTGAAGTTTGAGTTTAACACCGTTTACGAAGAGAAAGACACAATCGGAAAACGTTATACACGTCAAGATTTGATAGGTACACCTTTCTGTATAGCGGTTGACCATCAGACGTTGGAAGACGACACTGTCACCATTCGTCACCGCGATACCTTGGAACAGGAAAGAGTACATATTTCTGAACTGAGAGTAAAAATCAAAAGAGCAATATCTTTCAAAAGGATATTTGAGCAATTGTAAATATCATTCAATTATAAGGTAAAAACCGGACCCTACAGGTCTGGTTTTTTTATTTTACATCAACTATTGATTTTACCAATCAGCTATCATTTTCAACCATGCAATCAGTATTACCTTATTTACTTCCGATTATTTATTTCGGATACCTCTTCTACAAGGCTTATAAGCATGTAAACGCCCCGGCAAAAGCAAGTTTTGTTCAACACTATGGCGAGCTGGATTTTAAATACAAGGAGACACTCGAAAAATATTTTACCTATTATCAAAAACTGGATCCTACTGAAAAAAAAGAATTTGAGAGAAGGGTAATGAATTTTATTCGTAACAAAAAATTTGTTCCCATGCATGGCATGAAAGGAGTTCCCGCTGAAATAAAGGCTTTTATTGCCGGTGCCGCTGTACAGCTCACCTTCGGAATGGATGAGATTTATTTTGTTCACTTTACTACCATATTGGTTTTTCCAAAAGAATACTACTCCATGGCTACCAATTCCAAACACAAAGGCGGGGTGCACGAAGAAGGTGTAATAGCGTTGAGCTGGAAGGATCTGGCAACAGGATTTATCAATGATACCGATTCATATAATGTAGGATTGCATGAAATGGCCCATGCACTTAGTCTGGAAAACCGGATCAAAAATCAGGAATACAGATTTCTGGACGAAGAAAACCTAAAAATATGGGGCAAATTGGCCGATCGTGAATTTTTGGCCATCAATGCCGGCAAGCCTACTTTTTTGCGCAAATACGCAACCAGCAATCGTGCAGAATTCTTTCCTGTTTGTGTGGAGTATTTCTTCGAAAAGCCAGAAATATTTAAAGAAAAATCGCCCAATCTGTATAATGCTCTGGCTGCTTTGCTCAATCAGGATCCTTTACAAAGGCAAAATATGAATACTGAGCCGGTATAATGTATAGAACATAATATCTATTCTTCTTTTCAATGGATAAACTATTGGATCAATGTATAATAAATGAAAATATACTGCTCCTGAAATTCTCCGGCAAAGGAGGCTGGACCTATGCTGAAATTCCTGTTTCAGTTCAGAAAAGAAACAATCCATTTGGCTGGGTAAAAGTAAAAGGTTCAATTGATCATGTCGAATTAAAACAATATAAGCTTATGCCTATGGGCAATGGCAGGCTTTTTCTTCCTGTCAAAGCTGCTATTCGCAAAATATTAAACAAATCAGCCGGCGATTTTGTAAATATTGTTCTTTACTATGATGATACAGCCACAGAAATTTCTGAAGAAATCATGACTTGTTTTGAACATGAACCCCAATCTACTCTTGACTTTTTTCTTAAATTGTCTGATAGTAACCAAAAGGCTTATATAGAATGGATTAGTAGTGTAAAGTCTGAAGAAATAAAAGTTGTTCGAATTGTAGAAATGATGAAAAGACTAAGCAACAAACTTGGTTTTTATGACAATACATAGAAAGAAGCCATCTAAACTCAATTTTTGACTATCTTCAAAGTCTGATTTCTAAATTGATACACAAGCGCTCACTGATTTTATGACCACCAATTCTCCCCAACTATACATGCGTCGTGCACTCGAACTTGCTGTAAAAGGCCGTGGAAAGGTGAGTCCTAACCCCATGGTGGGCTGCGTAATTGTAAAGAATGAGAGCATAATAGGGGAGGGTTGGCATAAACAATACGGCCAGGCTCATGCCGAGGTAAATGCAATCAACGAAGTAAGCGACAAAAGCCTGTTAACCGGTGCGGACCTCTATGTTACATTAGAGCCCTGTGCCCACCATGGCAAAACTCCTCCCTGTGCAAACCTGGTAGCTCAGTATGCTTTCCGAAAAGTATATATATGCAATGTAGACCCCAATCCGCTTGTAGCCGGCAAAGGCTTGGAAATTATACAAAAGGCCGGAATACAGACAGAAACAGGTATTTTGGAGGAAGATGGCAAAAGACTAAATGCCAGATTTTTTACTTTTATGCAGCAAAACAGGCCTTATATAATCCTGAAATGGGCCGAAACCGGCGATGGATTTATTGCCCGAAATGACTATTCTTCCAAATGGATAAGCGGCAACTTATCCCGACAACTGGTGCATAAATGGCGAGCCGAAGAAGACGCAATAATGGTTGGTACAAACACAGCCAGGTATGATAACCCTGCTTTAAATGTACGTGACTGGACAGGCACAAATCCCACACGTATTGTATTGGACAAAAAACTTAGTTTATCGGCTGATTTAAAACTTTTTGATCAGACACAGCCTACCATTTGTTACAACTTGCTAAAATCGGAAGTGCAAAGCCAAACTAATTTTGTTAAATTGGATCAATATGCAGAATTGCTACCTCAGATTCTGTCTGACCTTTACAACAGAAAAATTCAATCTGTGTTGGTAGAAGGAGGGAGTTCCTTGCTCAAAAGTTTTATTGAAAACAACTATTGGGATGAGGTAAGGCGATTCAGAGCTAATGACGTTTTTTTTAAGGAAGGTATTGCCGCTCCTGTATTTAAACATAGTGCTGATTATAGCGAAAATGTGCAGAATGATCAGCTTGAAATCTTTTTTAACAAAAACAGCTAAATCCGAACATCAGGATCGATACTCGGTACTGATAAAGTAGTAAACCATATACAAGTCATGCACCAAATTCTCAGATCATATCTGAAACGTCTGACCAACCTTACAGGAAATAACCGTTCCCTGCTATTGCTTAAACCTGCAAAGGAACAAGACCTTGATCTGCATGAGCTTAACTTTAATAACGACCAACCTTCAATCGAACTGATCAAACAATTGCTGGCTGGTCGCAAACGAATCAATCTGGGTAGTTTTCTGGATAGTCGCGATGCCAAATCCAACGAACTGAGCAAGCAACTCAAAAAAATAGAACGCCGCGAAAGTTTTATCTATGAAGAACGCGGTGCTCGCGACTTGTATATAGGCTGGCCTTTTGTGCGTGGCAAACTGACCGATGGCAATCTGGTTCGTTGCCCATTACTTTTTTTTGCGGTTACACTCAAAAATGAAGAAAATAAATGGTTGCTTCTGAGGCGTGAAGAGGAACCTGTCAGTTTCAACAAAAGCTTTTTATTGGCTTACTCGTATTTTAACAAAATCAGTATTGACGATGATTTTCTGGATACCAATTTCGACGATTGGGAAAAGGATATTCAGCTCTTTAATACTGCCTTATACCAATTGCTGAAAGATGGTCCGACGGAGATCAACTTCAATCAGGACCTTTTTACCAATACACTCAAAAGTTTTGAGCATTTCAAAAAAGCAGATTTTGAAGAACAATATAAAAACGGTGAACTAAAACTATATCCGGAAGCCATTTTAGGTATTTTTCCGCAAGCTGGTTCATATCTGGTTCCCGATTATGAAGCTATGCTCAAGCACCCCGGATTGGTGGATCTGGAAGAGTTTTTTCTAAACAAAACCATACAGGAAGACAAAGAAGTTGCCAATACGTTTCATTATTTGTCCAGAATAAAGGAAGAGCAAACTTTTACACCCTACAGACTGGACGCTTCGCAGGAAAATGCCATCAAAGCCATCAAAAAAGGCAATTCTATGGTTATTCAGGGTCCGCCGGGAACTGGCAAATCTCAGTTGATCTGCAACCTGATGGCCGACTATATGGCTCGTGGCAAAAAAGTACTATTAGTTTGCCAGAAAAAAGCAGCACTGGATGTAGTATATGAACGATTGAAGGAGAAAGAACTTGCCGATTTTGTTGGTCGTGTGCATGATTTTAAGAATGACCGCCCGGCTATTTTTAAACAAATCGCCAATCAGGTCGAAAGGTTGGACGAATATAAATTCAAAAACAATTCTCTGGACAGTATTCAACTGGAAAGAACATTTCTAAACGCCAGTCGCAGAATAGACCAAATAACCGAGGAGCTGGAAGAGTTTAAATTTGCGCTTTTTGACGAAAAGGAATGTGGCATTTCGGTAAAAGAACTCTATCTAACCAGTTCACCAAACGAGAAATCGGTCAATCTAAGGCATGAGTTTAAATATTTTCAGGCAGCTGAACTGGAGTCATTTCCCTACAAAATAAAATCATGGCTGGCATATGCCAACCGTTTTGACAAGATTGGGTATTTGTGGTCTGATCGAAAATCTTTCAGCCAATTTACTTTAAAAGACCTTCGGAATATACTTGATCTGTTGGATGAAATACCCTACTACCAGGCCGAAATTTCAGAGCAATTGCGTGAAATTCTTTCAGCATCACTAGACCTGGAAGATTGCGAATGGATTGCCGGCAGGAAAGATGTAACACATCAAATAATCAGTTTGCTCGATCATCCCAAAATATTCAAACACTTTTTGTATTTCCTCAAAAAAAATACCGACGAGGACTTACTGACTTTATTAGAGAAAAAGCTCATTACCTGTTTCAAAGACGAAGGGTTGGAGCAAACGCTGGAAGTTGATCAGATTGGATCTATACATGAAGCCTTGCACAAAGCTGCTTTGGCCAGAAAAAATCCATTGCAATGGATCAAATGGAGAATGCTTTCCAAAGATAAATATGCAGTTCAGAGGCTGTTTGTAGCCAATGGTTTGGAGTGGAATAAAGAAGGTTTTGTAAAACTGCTTGCCCGGGTTAATAACCGTATGAACTTTGAGCATAACCTGACTTGTCTCAAAGAATTAGGCTGGTTGAATGATATACCGCAGGAAAAAAACCTGCAACAGTTTGAAAACTGGTTTCATGATGCACAGACCGCTCTTGCTGCCAAAACCATGTTGAAAGAACTTCGAAGCCTGAAAGATTACATAGAAATTGATAATCTTAGTTTTGAGGATTTTAAGCAAAAGTTACTCAAGGTATTAGATATTGTAAGTCGGATTTCCGAAGACAGAAAAAAGTGGCAGGAGTACCTTACCATTAGGCAAATTAGCACCATTCTGTATGATTATGAATATGCCATTCAGCTTAAAGATATATTGAAAAACGATTTTGATAGTCTGGTTGAGTTCGACAAACTGGTAGATGGCTTACATAGTTACGAAAAAGATGTACTGAATAAGCTGCGTGAACATGGCAAAAACCTTACAGAAGAGGAACTTATTGCTTTGTTTACCAATAGTATAAAGTTGGAGTGGATTGACCAGATAGAAACGAAGTATCCAATATTACGCTCGGTTGCTTCGCTCAAAATGTCGCAAATTGAGGAAGAATTGCAGGAAGCCGTCAAAGAAAAACTGGCTGTAAGTAAAGAAATAGTGCTGCAACGAACGCGAGAAAGGACATACAAATACTTAGATTACAATCGCTTGAACAATATGGTTACCTACCGCGATTTGAAACACCAGGTAACCAAGAAAAAGAAAATCTGGCCAATCAGAAAACTGGTTTCAAATTTCTACTCTGAATTATTTGAACTGATTCCATGCTGGATGGCAAGTCCTGAATCGGTTTCTGCTATTTTTCCTATGGAAACGATTTTTGATCTGGTAATCTTTGATGAAGCCAGTCAGTGTTTTGCCGAAAAGGGAATACCAGCCATGTACAGAGCTCACCAGGTTGTTATAACCGGCGACGACAAACAACTTGCTCCTAGTGATTTGTACCAGGCTCGATGGGAAGAAGATGAAAGTGAAATACCTGAACTGGAACTGGATTCGCTGTTGGAACTTGGTCGTAGCTATTTGATGGAAGTACAATTACGTGGGCATTACCGCAGCAGATCGCTTGAACTTATTCAATTCTCCAATCAGCATTTTTACAACAACAAACTTCAGCTATTGCCACATTTTGAAGACATCAACAACAGAGAAATTCCTATCAAATATCTGAAAGTTGATGGTGTTTGGGAAAACCAGTGTAATGTGCTTGAGGCTCGTGAAATCGTATCGTTGACCCTTAAATTAGTTGATAAACATCCCGATAACAGCATTGGTATTGTTACATTTAATTTTAAGCAGCAACAATTAATTACAGATCTGCTGGAAGAGCGTTTCTTTGAATTGAATAAGAGTTTGCCGGAAACCCTATTTGTTAAAAACATCGAAAATGTACAGGGTGATGAACGAGATATAATTATATTTTCTACAGGTTATGCAAGCGATGCTCATGGCAAAATGAATATGAACTTTGGCTCACTCAATGCTGCCAAAGGTGAAAACAGGTTGAACGTTGCCATTACCCGAGCCAGAAAATTTATATATCTGATCAGTTCAATTCTGCCTCATCAATTACAGGTGGAAAATGCCAAACACGAAGGTCCTAAATTGTTGAAGAAATATTTGGAATATGCCTGGCAGGTATCTCAGGGGCAAGATGTTATATATAGGGAAAATATAGAACGTTTTGGTGCAAACTGGCTGCTTAAAAACAGGCTCAAAGATCTGACTTTTGACAATACCAATATTGTTTTACAGGAAGAATTTCCTTTTGCCGATCTGACTGTCAAAGCCGGTACTACATACAAAGGTTTGGTATTGACTGATGATAATCAATATTTAAATGCGCTTTCAGCTAAAGAATCACATGCCTATCTGCCGCTTAGTATGCAAACCAAAGATTGGTCTGTAACCCGTGTATTTAGCAGAGAATACTGGCAGGAAAAACAAAAAATCCAAAACCAGATAAGTAAGAAGGTAATCAATGCTTAAACAACATGTTTTTACGATCTATATTTTTCTCAAAAGCATCATACTTCCCTGCGCATGTGATGAAAACAAAAATACTTTTCAGTATAAAAAAGGAAACCAATCAGTTCAGATAAAACGGACTGGCAGACTTTCCTCAGAAATTAATGAAAGTTCAGCCTTGCTGGTTGCCGATAGCTCATCTTTCTGGACCTTGAATGATAGCGACGGACAACCATCTTTATATCGCATTAATAAAAAAGGGAAACTGCTGGATAGTATACAAATTCCCAATACTGAGAATATAGATTGGGAGGCACTAGCCACGGATACAAATGGCAATATTTATATCGGTGATTTCGGAAATAACTCCTGCCGTCGCAATGACCTGAAAATATATAAGTTCAACCCTGAAAGCAGACTTACTGAATGCATTCATTTTTCCTATAACCTGGATACCGATAGCCTGAATACAACTCAGCCAAAAAACATGGATGCAGAGGCTATGATTTGGTACAATAATAGACTGTATATTTTTACAAAACACTGGAAAAACAAAATGGTAAAGCTGTATAGCCTGCCAGATATAGCAGGTACATACCAAGCTCAATTTGAAGACAGTTTATACATTTCCTCGCCGGTTACTGATGCAGCTATTTCTCCGGATCAAAGTCAATTGGCTTTATTAACCTATGGCAAAATTTTTCTTTTTGATACCGAAAATGGTATAAACTTTACTAAACCGCTTCGCTGTATTCGATTTGCACGTTCCGGACAGGCAGAAGGTATAACCACACTTTCAGGCTGTGGGTGGTTAGTTAGTAATGAAAACAGAAAATTTTTTCAAGTAAAAATCGGCAGATAATTCATAAAGGATTTCTGTCAAACCTCAGTTTACTGCATACTATCAAATTCCTTTATCAATTTCTACTATCTTTACCGGATAAATACTTTACTAAATATTATGCGCAATATCTTAACGGGCATCATTGCCCTCCTAATAGGAACAGTACTTTCATTTATTTTCCTCACAGAGCGTATAGATGCAGGTCATGAAGGTATCCTGGTTCGATTATACGGTTCTGGCAAAGGCGTTCAGGACGTTACTCTGGTAACCGGACGTGTTTGGTACAATCCTCTTACCGAAAATGTATATGAGTTTCCGACTTATGTTCAAACCATAGACTATCCAAAGTTTACCGTAAATGCCAAAGATGGTTCCATATTCGATGTAGACCCAACACTTAGTTTTAAGGTAAAAGATGGTCACTCGCCTGAAATATTCAAAAAATATAGAAAAGAAATTGAAGTAATTACTCAAACTACTTTGTTCAATTATATCCGTGATGCATTCAGAATCGAATTCAACAAATATTCCACAGATAGTATTATCAGCAACCGAGAAAAATTTGAAGAATCTGTGCAGCAGCACATGCAGCATCTGCTGGAAAAAGAAGGGTTTCAACTAGAGCAAATGACCTCCGGTATTACCTATCCTGAAACCATAACCATGGCTATAAATGCCAAAAATGCTGCAATTCAACAGGCTATGCGTGTAGAGAATGAATTGAAAATAGCTCAGGCAGAAGCCCGTAAACTAATCGTTTTAGCCGAAGCAGAATCAAAAGCTAATGAGCTTAGAAAACAATCTCTCAATAATTTGCTAATTCAGCAGCAATTTATCGAAAAGTGGGACGGGAAAACTGCTATCTATGGGCAGGCTCCTTCTTTCTTTAAACCTGTGCAATAAAACAGCATCGACCTATAAGGTTTTAAAACCTTATAGGTTTATCAATCCTCTTCTTCCAACACATTCACCACTCTTCCTACTTCACCGGTTTCAAGCATCACTTTAATGCCTCTGCTATGTTCCGGCACTTTGGTTAGCAATTTGGCTACAAAACCGCGGGTAAGTTCTCCGGTGCGTTGGTGATGTTTCTGTATAATATCAACTTCAGATTCTATTTGTATATTCTTTCGGTATTTTCCGCTTAGCATAGTTTTTAGGCTTTTCTGGTTCTTTTTCTGAGTTTAATTAGTTTATCGTCAAAATAGACTTTTAATTCATACATGTAATCCATAGGATTTTCATACTCCAATAATACCTTATACAGATGCTCTGAAACAGCTTCTTCAATTGCTTTTTCCAACTTGCTTTTTTCTATTCGTAGCATGTCAATTGAATTACTTTTTGGCAACAGAGTTTTAGATGTTGGTTTTCCGGTTTGGGTTAGTTGAGCATAAAAGGCCTTTATATGTTCCAGATTACCGGAATGGTATATTTCTATCAATTGCTGCGTTAGCACAGTTGCCTGTTCTTCCAAATCATCCTGCATAGCAAATTTGTCAGGATGTACCAGCCACATAGCCTCTTTGTAGATTCGCCTAAGCTCTTTTTGGTCGTCTGTTTTATGGCTCAAATCCGGTGATTTGTCTGATTTTTGTACTAATTTTTCGTGATTTTTATAATGCTTGCCTTTTTGCTTTTGAATCAACCGTTTTTCTTTTTTTGCCTGCTTAAGCTGCTTATAAATTAGGGTTAGTTCCTTTATTTCCAATATTTCATCTGAAAGCGCATTTCTGATGCTTACTTCGAAATGTCTGGTTTTTTGCTGTATTTCCTCTAGCTGCTTTCGAAGAAAATTAATTTCTCCTTCTAAAATAGACCATTGTACCTGGTCTTTATCACTGAGGTTTGCTAATTCGGATGACATAGAATTGGCTATAATACTTTTACTTCTTGAAAATAAAGTAAACAGCTAATATCAAAAAGCCAAATCCTATAAGGTGATTGGTTTTAAGGCTTTCATTTTTAAAAAACAACAGCGAAAATATCATAAATACAACCAGTGTTATCACTTCCTGAATTACCTTAAGTTCAACCAGAGAAAACGGCCCACCATGTTCTCTAAAGCCTATACGATTGGCAGGTACCTGAAAGCAATATTCAAACAAGGCTATTCCCCAACTGATCAGGATTATGGAAACTACACCCAATTTATTGAACCATTTCATTTCAGCAAACTTCAAATGCCCGTACCAGGCCACTGTCATAAAGGAGTTGGAAAGTATTAGTAACAGGATGGTGAGAAAACCTTTCATTGGGATTTTTATAAAAAGTACGTCTTGAAAAATTATTTAACCGTGTGTAATTCGTAGAACCGAATCCACTCTTCCGCAGAAATTTTAGTCGCCAGTTCACCAATTAGTTTGTAAGGTATCTGGTCCATTTTTTTGAAACGAATACAACTTTTACCCATATCCAGTTTTGATTTGGTGAAGTTTGCATATTCTGTCTTAAACCATTCCATTAATTTTTCATCCGAATATATACCCATATGATATACTGCTACAAAATTTTTTTGTGAAGCAATATTCATAAAAGGCAGTGGGAGTTTAGGATCGCAATGATAGCCTTTGGGATAAACCGTATGTGGTACAACATATCCGATCATACCATAATTAATCTCTTCTGCAAAACCTTTGGGCAGGTTTGTCTTGATTACCTTGCGAAGTTCAGTAAGCACAACTTTTCGGTCATCAGGCAATGCAGCAAGATATTCTTCGGGTGTATCAGCCTGGATTTTCATAATTCAATCAAAAGTTATTAATCCAACGGTATGGCAAATATCTCTTTCTTATTTAGGCTGGTCAGTTTACCAATTGCTGAAATCAGATGCCAAAATATGCCTAACATCATTAGCATAGATGGCACAACAATTACCGGATAGCTCATCCAGGTCATAGTGCCCAATTCTTCAGTAAATGCGGTGGTGCCGGGAGCACTTTTTACTATTATTTTGGCTAATACATAGTTTAGTATAGCCGAAACAAAGAAAGACATAGAAAGAAATATAGAGGCATTGCCCAGGATTCTTTCAAATTTTGATTTTTTGTCAGCATTGTCTAACATTTCGTCAATTCGCTCAATTTGAAATATTTCTTTGATATACAGTAGTTTGCGAACCAATGGAAATGGGGTCCATGTTGATATTAAAATTACTGATCCCAACAAAAAGGGGATAAATGCTTCTTTGATGGCAACCCATTCTGGTGGAAATTTCATCAGACCGATTACACCGGTTAATAAAGTACTGGCAAAGCCCAAAAGAGATATAAAATTCTTTCTTCCTTTAACCAGCAATTCGTAAAGCCCATACCCTACAGGAAATAATAAGGCAGCAATTAATCCATATACAGGACCTAATTTGTCTTCTCCGCATAGTTTGGATAATATAATGGCAGGTACCACTATATTAAACATTAGGTTTACCAATGGGCTTTCTTTGCTTTCGTTTTTTTGAGTCATAATATAAAGTAACGTTTATTAGTAACGGACGCATGCCCGATTAATTGAATCCGGAGTTGTTTCCTTTGCGTTGGTATTAATTTATTTTTTATACAACCACATTTCCGGATCAAGTTTTTCGCTGTTTTTCCAAATCTGAAATTGCAACTGCGATTGGCCGTCTTTGTCCGTATAAACTAACCCTAGAGGGTCTTTTGCAGCTACTTCCTGTCCGTTCTTGACCAGTACCGATTTGAGTCTGGCATATACGGTATAGTATTCGCCATGCTGAATCATCACTACGTTATTTAGGCCTGGGACAGAAGCTATAGTTATCACCTTGCCGGAAAATACACTGCGTACCGTTTCTTCTTTCATTGTGACTATATCAACACCCAGATTTTCGACTGTTACCCCTTTTAGTACCGGATGCGCTTGTTTGCCGAAATGACTGACTATTTCGCCACGAGCAACAGGCCAAGGTAACTTTTTGGCATTAGCCGCAAAATTGCTGGAAAGCACAATATTGCCAGATTCCACATCTTTCTTGCCTGAACTTTTAGCTCTTTCACGTTCCTTAAGTTCGGCTTCACGCTTAGCTCTGGCTATTTCACGTTTTACTATATCTTCAATTAATTTTTCCAGCTTTTTATTTTCTTTCTCGGTTTCAACAACCTGTTTTTTAAGCTGTTTTTCTTTATTGCTAAGGTTGGTAATCAGATCACTTTGTTCTGATTTGAGGTTGTTGAGATTCTCTTGTTCTATTTTTTTTGAATCCAGCAGGTTGTTTTTTTCCAGAATTATATTGGCCAGTCTTAGTTTTTCGGCGTCCAGCGTTAGTTTAACTTTGCCTATTTGTTCTACCTGGTATTTGCGTGCATCAGCAAATTGTTGCAGATACTTTAATCTCATTACCAGCTGGTTAAAGCTTTCGGCGGAAAATATAAAAGTCAGTTTGTCGTAATTGGATTGGGTTTTGGCTGCCTCATAGATCATATTGGCATATTCGGCCTTTAGGTTTACCAAATCATTTTCAAGTGAAGCTATCAGGTCATTAATTTCTGCTATTTCGGAATTTAGCAATTCTACTTCCTGGCTTATTGAACCTATTAGTTCATTTCGGGCATTGATTTCTTTTTTTATTACAGCAAGTTGAGCCAGACCTGAGTTTTTTTGGGACTGAGTTGCCTTAAGCAGGTTTCCGGCTTCACGGATTTTACGAATATTTTCTTGTTTCTCTCTTTCTAACTGAGCTTTGGTTTTTTGCCCAAAAGCAGAAACAGAGATTATACAAAAGAAGATGAGTAGATAACTTTGACTACCCTTTTTTAAATTTGGAAGGCACATTAAATGCAAAGTTAAGAGGCTCTGTGGATAATTCCGCTTTATTGTGTTTAACAGTTATGTTTAAGGTACTCATAGAGCCATTTTTGTTCACATTAGCCTTCATGGTGTTTTCGTGGGCAAACTGATATTTATCCAGTTGAGAAAATGCTCCATACACAACAGAAAGATCGCTACCGGTACTTTCTTTGATATTAAGTGCCGTTACCTTTTTTAAGTCTCTGCTAATGGAGTTTGAAATAGAAATATTGCCGGATTTTTGTTCTAAAATCACACAATCAGTTCCTTCTACTTCGTTTAGTTTGTTGGTTTTATAAGGAGGAACAACCAGGTTGCCCAAAAGCATATTCTGAATATTGGCAAAAGACATGTCAGCATTAAAAGTTGTTTTTAACCAATCTATTGAATAGGCATCGTAGGTATTGCTTAATCGGTTTAGAATTTGAACAGAATCAGTAGTAACCAGTATTCTGGCTGCCTCAATTCCGAATGGAGCAACAGCCGACATCCAGATTATACTGTCTTTTTTCATCCGGATATTTACCGTAAACCCTATTTTATTATTGCCATCATCGTAATCTACTTTGGCTTTGGAGCTAAAGTATAGGAAATCTATATGCTCTACCGCCAGTTTGTGCATGGTCTCTGTATTGTCAACTACTGCCTTATTGGTTTTGCTGGTTTTACATGCTTGAAAGAAAATACTTAAAAGCACGATTGAAAAAATAAGTATTCTATTCATAAAGTTTTTTGTCTGCGATTTTTTTCTGAATAAGATCTGATGCCTGCCCTGATTTAGCAGCCCTTTGCCATTCAGTTAATGCTTTATCAGTAGCACCCAGTTTATACAATACATCTCCGTAATGCTCAACTATAGTAGCATCCTGGGTGTTTATCAATGCTTTTTCCAGAAAAATTCTGGCCTCTTCAAATCGGTTAAGTTTGTACAAAACCCAAGCATAAGTATCCAGGTATGCATCATTATCAGGCGCTAAGGCTATAAGCCGTTCAGACATACTAAGGGCTTTGTTTAGTTTTTCGTTCCGAAGTGATAAGAAATAGCTGTAATTGTTCAGCACATGTATGTTGTTGGAATCCAGCTTCAGTGCTTGTTCAAAAGCTTCATCAGATTTGCTGTATTCTTTTATTTCATTATAACTATCAGCGAGTAATGCGTGAAATTGAATTAGTAGTGGATTATTTCCAACTGTTAACTTTTTGCCTTGCTCCAATGAAGCTATTGCATCATCATATTTTTTTGACTGCAGAAATGCATTTCCATGCATATACCATAATACTGCCTGGTTTGGATAAATTTCCAGAGCCTCTTCGGCATGTTTTATCATACTATCCAACTGCTGTACATCAGACTCAAGGGCCAACAGTTTGTACCACAAATTGAAGTCACTTTTTTCCATCTGTATAGCTTTGCGATATTGATTCAAGGCTTCCATCTGATCTTTGTTTTGAAGCAATAGATCGCCGGAAAGTACATATGCACGGGCCTCGTCAGGATGAGCTTCTGTAAGCGATTGAGATAGTCGGTGAAGTTGTTTTTTGGATACTTTTTTGGATGAGCTGTTTTTCAGGTCTTCCAACAAACTTATTTTAGAATCTAAGCCCATTTCTGAGCTTTTAAATACCTCCTGAAGCAATTCAAAATATTGAGTATCCTCACCTTTTTCTTTATGCAATTTAGCCAGAATCAATGCTGCATAAGGGTTCTCAGGTTCTTTAATACGGATGGCTTTTAAGGTTTTCAGTGCTTCTTCCTTTTTGCCATAATTAATCAGTAATTCTGCATATGACAATTGATATGAAATTTCTTCGGGATAAACCTCTGTCAGATTCTTAGCTTCATTCAAAGCAGCAGTCTGATCATTCAGTCGAATATATAGGTCTTGTTTTTGCCGACTAAGTTCAGGTGTTTTTCCAAACTTTTTTTCTACCTGATTGTAAATTTCCAATGCCTCTTCCGGTTTACGCTGATAAAGCAGCATGCTTGCCAGTGTCATATAATTTTCTTGTTTACTGGGAAAAACATCGGTCATTTTTCGGTAAACCTTTATAGCTTCTATCAAATTAGCTTGTTCGCGATATACATCAGCTAATTGTATGTAGTAATGCTCTATTTCGTTGTTGAACTTTACAGACTTTTCAGCAAAATAAACCGCTTGGGCATAATCCTTACGTGTTACTGCTGTCTTTGACAACATATAGTTTATAGCAGCCTGGTCCTGATTGTATTCCAAAGCTTTTTTAAACCATTGCTCTGCTTGTGTATAATCGTTCAGGATATAGAACTTCATGCCTTCTGTAAAGTAGTGCTCAGACAAACGTGAACGTTCTTTTTTGTTTGAGGTACTCTCATAGGCAGGCATATGAGGTGAACATGCCCAAATGAGTTTTAAAAACAGAATGCAGTATAAAGTCCTTATCAGCATAGCTTATTTCAGGATATTGTAATCACCAACACTATATTCGGATGGTTGTTTCTCTATTCGTGCAAAGTTGCCTATCATGCTATTAGTAAAAACAGCCTGTGAAATAGTGGTGTTTTCTTGTATAATTGATTCGCTAATAACAGAATGACTTATTTCTGTATTGTTCCCAACAGACACATGCGGTCCGATTACAGAATTGGTAATCCTGGTATTTTCACCAATAAAAACCGGAGGTATAATAGTTGAGTTAATTACCAGTGCACTATCTGCAATAAGTTTCTGATCTGCAAGATAGGTCAGGTATCGGCTGTTGGTTTTTACGGTTTCGTTTTTGTTGCCGCAATCCAGCCATTCACCAACTTGCCCGGGTACAAAGCGAGTACCTTTTTGTTTTAAGTTTTCTAATGCATCGGTAAGCTGGAACTCACCTTTTACGTGTATATTGTTATCTAGTAAGTGCTTAATTTCGGTTTTAAGAGCCTTACCATCTTTGAAATAATAGATACCAATAATTGCCAGATCAGAAACAAATTCCTGAGGTTTTTCTATAAAATCGGTTATAGTGCCTTCCTGATTTAGTTTTACTACACCAAATTGTCTGGGATCTAAAACTTTTTGTACCCAAATTATGCCTTCCTTAGTAGGGTCAAGTGTAAAATCTGCTTTAAAAAGTGTATCAGCAAAAGCTACTACTACATTACCATCCAAGGATTTTTCTGCACAATAAACAGCATGTGCCGTACCCAGTGGCTCATCTTGATAGTAAATAGATCCTTTGGCTCCAACACTTTCTGCAATCTCGATCAGTTTTTGTTCTACCTCTTCACCAAATCGGCCAACCACAAAGGCAATTTCTTCAACTCCCTGTCCGCATACTTTGGCAATATCTTCAACCAATCGGTGCACTATTGGCTTTCCTGCTATGGGAATAAGCGGTTTGGGTACAGTTAAGGTATGTGGTCGCATGCGTTTGCCCATGCCGGCCATTGGGATTATTATTTTCATAGTTAAAATCTATACTGAGAAAGGAGTAGTCTCCTTAATTAATTTTGCTTGTCAATTTATTTTACTCCTGTACTTCCAAAGCCACCTGCTGACCTTGAGGTATCCTCCAATTCATTAACCTGCTGCCAGCTAATCTGTTCGTGTTTTGCAATCACCATTTGACAGATTCTTTCACCGTCTGTAATGGTAAATGGTTCGTTGGAAAGGTTCACCAGCAAAACTTTTAACTCGCCTCTGTAATCCGAATCAATAGTTCCCGGGCTATTCAAAACGGTCAAACCGTGTTTATATGCCAGTCCGCTGCGAGGTCTGATTTGAGCTTCTGTACCCTGTGGTAATTCTATAAACAAGCCTGTTGGTACCAACGCTCTTTCTAAAGGACCCATTGTAATTGGTTCGGCAAGTTCAGCTCTCAAATCCATACCCGCAGAACCGTCAGTTTGATATGCCGGCAATGGATGTTTGGATGTGTTTATAATTCGTACGTTCATCTCTTCAATATTAATCAGGTAAATATATGGAATGCTAAGCTTTATGTACAGTTTGGCAAAGGTAATATAAAAATTTATATGCCTTCCGGACTAGTTACGTGCAAGTATGCTTTTCAGCGATTTAAACTCTATTAGTATAATTGTTAGCAAATACATTATACTTATGCCTATGCCTGCAAAATAAGCAGCTGAACCCGTTAAATTGATGTAATTGATACTTAGCCATATTATTGCTGTAGATAGGATAAGGTAAAACAAGCCCGAGCCAACCTGGTATGGAACCGGAAAGTGTTTTTGTCCCCATATATAGGCAATTACAGCCATGCTGGCATAACAAATTAGGGTGGTGACAGCAGCCCCCATATAACCGAAAATTGGGATAAGTGAAAAATTTGCAATTAACGTAATAGCAGCACCAATAAAGGTAATTAGTGTGCCAGCATAGGTTTTGTCTGTAAGTTTGTACCAAACAGAAAGGTTTATATAAATACCCAGAAACAAATTGGCCAGCAGAAGAAACGGAACTATAAGTATTCCTTGTCTAAAAACCGGATCGCTGAGAATCCTGCCAAATATAGATAAGTTACAACTTACCACTACATATATTATCGAGCAAAAAATTATAAAGTATTTCATAACCAAAGCAAACTGCCTGGGAGCATTTTTGTCACCGGCCTGGTTGAAAAAAAATGGTTCGGCTGCATATCGAAATGCCTGAATAGTGAGCGACATAAACATAGACAGTTTATAACATGCACCGTAAACCCCAATAGCCTCTATGGTACTTAGGTTTGGATAAAAACCATCCGGAAGTGCTATGCGAATCAATATCCTATCCATCACTTCGTTCACCATGCCTGCAAGCCCCATAAACATGAGTGGATAGGCATATTTGTATATTGGAAGAAGTATATTCAATTCCAGTTTAAAAATCATTTCCTTAAACTGCTTGATCAGAAAAGGAATTTGTAAAATATTGGCCAATAGATTAGCTAATATAATGTAGCCAACCTCATACCCGGGTATATAAATTACTGAAACAATTGGTTGCAATACCGGAAACCAGTTACCCAAATATACCTGACGACAAAAAAGAAGGAAAAACAGGTTAAAGAATACATTGAGCAGGATATTGGTAAACTTAAGTGTAGCAAATTTGCCGGCCTGATTATTTAGCCTAAGTCTTGCAAAAGGAATAGCCACTATAGCATCTACAAATAAAATTATAGCCAGAAATATGATATAACTTTGTTTGTCCGGATATCCTAACCATCCGGCAATAGCACCTGAAAATAGAATTATCAATCCGGAAAGGATAGTGCTGGTTGTAAGAAGTGCACTCTCAATGTTGTTATAAACCTGATTTTGATTCAGGTTATCTTTGGTAGAAAACCGAAAAAAGGTTGTTTCAAGTCCGAATAAAAATACAATATTCAGAAAAGCCATATTGGCATACAGCTCTGTGTATATACCAAAATCTTTGAGGTTTATTCCGGTTAAGTCTGGATTGGTATAAAAGGGAACTAACAAAAAATTTATTACCCTGCCTACTATGCTGCTAATGCCGTAAGTGGCAGCCTGACCGGCAAGTTTTCTAAATTTTGACATTGTTTTGAGGAAATTGACTGGTTAAAAAGGGAAATTAATTAATTGCAAGCCAAGGTTCCAAATACCAGTCAAAATATGGTGAAATTTTCAGGGAAAATAATGGGTTTATTTTCCAGTAAACTCAGGAGGCCTTTTGTTCAGAAATGCAGTGGTTCCTTCTATAAAGTCTTTTGATTTACAAAGTATACCAAACGACTTAGCTTCTGTTTGAAAACCGTCTTCTTCAGCAATAAAGGCAGCATTTACACATTCAATAACCTGAGCAATGGCCAATGGGGCTTTTTTTATAATTTTTTGAATTAATTGAGTAGACTGTTCTATCAAATTGTCACTGTCCGTGATATGATTAATCATGCCAAAAGATAAGGCAGTCTGAGCGTTGATCATATCGCCAGTCATCATCATTTCCATGGCTCTGCCTTTGCCGATAAGTTGGGTAAGTCGCTGTGTGCCTCCAAAACCAGGAATAATACCCAGGTTAACCTCTGGTAAGCCAAATTTGGCATGGCTTACAGCTAATCGCAAATGGCAAGCCATAGCCAATTCGCAGCCACCACCCAATGCAAAACCGTTTATTGCTGCTATTATAGGTTTAGAACTGTTTTCAATTGTGGAGAAAATTTCCTGTCCCTGTTCGGCAAATTTGCGGGCATTCAGTTCATTTAATTCCGATATTTCCTGTATGTCAGCCCCGGCTATAAATGCTTTTTCACCAGCGCCTGTGATTATAATTCCTTTAACTTCAGTGTCATCATTAGCTTTTTTTAACAAGCTTCCAAGTTCAGACAGAGTTTGGTTGTTTAGCGCATTAAGTTTGTCCGGGCGGTTAATAGTTAAATAAAAAACTCCGGAACTTAGTTGTGAGGTAATGTTAAGAATTTCAGACATAAAAAATAGGTATAATGTAGTCCAAAAGATAGAGTATTTTCAATAAACTTCTCCAGAGCTTGGATGTTTGGGCTTTATCCAATAAATATGGGGGCAATGCCCTTTTGACTATTCAAAAGGGACTATATTTTTTTTAGATTGTCCTGAGTAAGAGGTTTGTTGAGGTATTTCATTACATGCTTATTCTTTTTTGCCTTATTCATATCCTGAGGATTAAGAGAAGAAGTAAGCATAACGATTTTGCACTGATCTTTGATTGTATCCGACAACTTGTCAAATTCATCCAAAAACTGAAAGCCATCCATTAAAGGCATATCAATATCCAGAAATATTAATTCAGGAAGATATAAGGAAATAGAACCTTTGGCTAATTTTTCAACATTCTTTAGAAATTCAATAGCACTCTTGGCACCTGAATGAACAAAAATATGCTCGGTAATACCTGATGCCTCAATCATTTTCTGATTTATAAGATTATCTATCTCATTGTCATCAATAAGCATTACAGCATGGAATTTTTTTTGTGTTTCCGCCATTCTAATTATGTCTCCTAAGGTAATTTGAAGCTAAATATATGGAATTTTGTATTAAATGTGCAAAATATCTTACGTTCGTATTTTACAGGTCAAACTTTATTCCCTGCGCTAGTGGCAATTCTTTGCTATAATTTATAGTGTTGGTTTGCCTGCGCATATAGGCTTTCCAGGAATCAGACCCACTTTCTCTGCCACCTCCGGTTTCTTTTTCGCCGCCAAATGCACCGCCTATTTCAGCTCCGGATGTGCCAATATTTACATTGGCAATACCGCAATCTGAACCCAAATGCGACAAAAAGTATTCCGATTCTGATATATCAGTAGTAAAAATTGCCGATGACAAGCCTTGTTTTACATCGTTTTGAATCTTAACTGCCTCACTAATATGTCCAGTATATTTAATCATGTAAAGTATAGGAGCAAAGGTTTCTTCTTGTACCATTGGGTTGCTATTTTCAGCCTCCAATAAAGCAGGTGTTACATAGTTTCCATTTGAATAGGGTTCAGTGGTTAGAATCTCACCACCGGCTATTAGTTTGGCCCCATGCTTTTTAGCTTCTTTAATTGCTGCAGTAAATGTTTCAACAGCTAATCGGTCTATTAGCGGCCCAATTAGTATTTTATCTTCTAAGGGGTTACCTATTGGCAAGCCACTGTATATTTTTATTAGTTTATTTTTTAATTTATCATAAACTTTTTCATGTACTATTATTCTTCTGGTCGAGGTACAACGCTGTCCGCAAGTACCAACAGCACCAAAAACTATAGCTCTTATTGCCAGTTCAAGATTAGCTTTGTCAGAAACAATTATGGCATTATTACCACCCAATTCCAATAAAGATTTCCCCAATCGCTGAGCCACGGTTTCTGCAACTTTTTTACCCATACGGGTAGAACCTGTTGCTGAAACCAGTGCTATGCTTTTGTTGGCTGCAATCTGACTTCCAATTTCTGCATCGCCTTGTATATAATTAAAGATACCTTCAGGAAGGTTGTTGTCTTTGAGTACATTAGATATTATATACTGACAGGCTATGGCTGTAAGAGGTGTTTTTTCTGAAGGTTTCCATATACAAACATTGCCACATATGGCAGCCAGCATTGCATTCCAGGACCAAACCGCCACTGGAAAATTAAACGCTGAAATTATGCCAACCAGACCTAATGGGTGATATTGTTCGTACATGCGATGTTCTGCTCTTTCAGAATGCATAGTAAGCCCATAAAGTTGTCTGGAAAGGCCAACAGCAAAGTCACATATATCAATCATTTCCTGAACCTCACCCAACCCTTCCTGCAATAACTTACCACACTCCATGGTAACTAAGTTTCCCAATGGCTCTTTAAAATCTCTCAATTTCTGGCCAATTTGCCTTATTATTTCACCGCGTTTCGGTGCAGGCATTTTTCGCCAGATTTCAAAACCTGATTGTGCCGTTTTTATAACTTGTTCCAAATCTTCCTGACTGGCTAATTCAACCTTGGCAAGTAATGAACCGTCTATAGGTGAGTGAACATTAAGCGTGCGCCCCCCTTTGATAGAATTGTGTTTTAAACCGGTACTGTAGGAAGGATTTATCGCTGAAATGCCAAGTTTATCAAGTATGTTTTGAAACTCAGAACTTGGTTGTGGCTGGGAAATATCAAATTTCATGTGGAATACTTAAAAATTATTACTAATAATAAATTACTGAAAATCAAACCAATGCTTTGAATTATTGTTTGGCAAATTTAAAATTGAAAATTCAACCCAATTTAAGCAATAGGAGGCGAGGAACGAGCCAAACTATCTGCCCCGATCAAGAAAATTACAAATTAGGTAAATTATAAAATAGCCTAATTGGTTCATTTTCTTAATCGATTACGCAATTAAAAATTTATATTGAGTAATTCGAGTCCAACAGCTGCAATAAAATAAAAAAAATGCACTTCAAATATAAGGTTTGAAGTGCATTTTCATAATTAGGAACGGTATTAACCGCCAATGGCAAAATAATCTCTGGTTCCGTTAGGGTATAGTCCTTCAATTAGTATTGCACCCTTGCTTAGCTCTATTAGTTTCACGGCTTCTTCTGGAGTCGTAACTTTTCTTTTTCCTATAGCTGTAATTATAAATCCTTCTTTCACACCGGCATCTTTGAGTATTCCGTTGCCCAATTTATTGATTTGTACACCTCCTGTTATTCGAAGTTTTTTACCCAAGGATTGATCAACAGTTACTAACTGAGCACCTAATGCACTGCGAACGGATGCTTCTTCTTTTTTGATGATTCCTGTATCACCCAGTGTATTTTGAAGTTCAGCAGTTGTTGTTTTTGTTTGTCCTTTACGTACAAAAGTTACTTCTATCTTTTTGCCCGGTCTGAATCTGGCTACCTGTTCCTGCAATTCGGAAGAAGAATTAACTTCAACCTGATTAATTTTTGTAATCACATCACCTTCTTCAATACCTGCAAGGTAAGCGGCACTTCCTTCGCGAACTCCGGCAATATATACACCCCGGATTTGATCTATGCCTTTTTCTTTTGCCAATTCAGTGCTCAAATCCATTATTGAGATTCCCAGCAATGCTCTCTGAACTGTTCCATAATCTTTAAGATCGTTAACAACTTTGCTTACCAATGCAGCAGGTACAGCAAATGAATATCCGGCATAAGTTCCCGTTGGTGTTGCTATTGCAGTATTTATGCCTATCAACTCACCTTTGAGATTGACTAATGCACCACCAGAATTACCAGGGTTTACAGCTGCATCTGTCTGGATAAATGACTCGATTGCCAGATTATCACGATCCTTTAAAATATGAATATTTCTGGCCTTTGCGCTTACTATACCTGCGGTAACTGTGCTTGTCAGGTTAAAAGGATTTCCAACCGCTAATACCCATTCGCCAATTTTAACCTGATCACTGTTTCCAAAATTTACAAAGGGTAAATTCTTTTCGCTTACTTTTAAAACTGCCAAATCAGTTGTAGGGTCAGTGCCAATAAGTTCTGCCTCAAATGTCCTTTTGTCATCCAGGGTAACTTCAATTTTGTCAGCACCATTGATTACATGGTTATTGGTTACTATATATCCATCATCTGAAATTATCACTCCGGATCCGGAAGCCTGTGGTTGTTTCGATGGGTTTTGTTCATTCGGTATTGGTTGTTGGTGCGGATAACCCTCGCCAAAGAAGTCACGAAAGAAATCTTCTAATTGTGGGTTTTGCGGATTGCCATATCCTGCTTTTGTTTGGGCATAATAGGTTTTGATATGCACTACAGCAGGGGTTACATAGTTGGCTGCGTATACGAAATTCAGACCTTCCGGTACTATTGTATTGGTGTTTTCCAGATAATTGGAAAGCCTAACATGTTGCTTCGATTCTAACGTTTGATAAGTTTTTGGTTCAAAAAAGTACTTGTAACCGATAAGTGATAACGAAGTGCTCAGTAATGACACGAGCAAAACGATAACAGTTAATTGTTTTTTGTTCATGGTTCTTTACTTTATGGTTGATTAATGTGATTTGATTGGAAATTTCCTGCCGAAAATTTTGAGGTATTTACTAAGAAAATTCTGTGCCAAAGTGGTTGCGGATTGCAGAGTAATTTTTTGTTAAAATTAATTCAACTAGATTTGAGTGAGTTATATTTTTTTTAAAAAAAAACTTCTAAGGTGCTTGCAAAGAAAAAAGGTAATGGCTAATATTGCATTCCCAAACGGAAAAATCCTCCTTAGCTCAGCTGGTTAGAGCACATGACTGTTAATCATGGGGTCCTTGGTTCGAGCCCAAGAGGGGGAGCAAAAGCAGAAGCCTTTCGACAAATGTCGGAAGGCTTTTTTTATGCATTTTTATGTTTTCAGTTTACATACTACATTCACAAAAAACAGACAGGTTTTATATTGGACAAACGGATAATTTATCCAATAGATTTGATCAACATAATAGTCCTGAAAATCCCAATAGTACCAAAAAAGGTCAGCCCTGGGTTTTGTATCTTTCTATCGATTGCCAATCGCGTCTCCAAGCCCTCCGCATAGAGCGATATATTAAAAAAATGAAGAGTAGAAAGTATATTGAAACATTAAAAGCTTTTCCGGAGAAGGTAGAAGCAGTAAAACGAGCACATGACTGTTAATCATGCCCCGATTTTTCATCGGGGTTGGTTCGAGCCCAAGAGGGGGAGCAAAAGCAGAAGCCTTTCGATAAATGTCGGAAGGCTTTTTTTTATGCCCCGGCTTTTAAAGTAAAAAAAATACCCCCTTTGTTCATGGGGGTATTTACCTTAGATTGATCTAATCTTATTTACAACTCTATTTCAATCTGATTTCTTAGCAGATCTTCAAAAGTCTCTCGTTGACGAATTAGATGTACCTTGTTCTGATAAATTAATATTTCTGCAGGCTTAAATCTGGAATTGTAATTTGAGCTCATCGAAAAAGAATAGGCACCGGCGTTTTTTAAAACTATAATATCGTTTTCTCGCACCTCGTTCAATTCACGATCAGAACCGAACGTGTCCGTTTCGCAGATATAACCAACTACATTATATTTTTTCTTTGATCCGTTTGGATTAGAAGCGTTAAATATATCGTGATATGCATCATACATCATTGGTCTGATCAGGTGGTTCAGACCTGAATCTACTCCTACAAATGTGCAAGCTGGTGTTTCTTTGATTAAATTCGCATTGACCAATAAATGCCCACATTCACTTACCAGATATTTTCCCGGCTCAAACCAAAGTTCAAGTTCTTTGCCATAGTCTTTGCAGAACTTTTTGAATACATCTGACATTTCTTTGCCCAAATCTTCTATGTTGGTAAAGTGGTCACCTTCTTTATAAGGTACTTTAAATCCACTTCCAAAATCAAGGAAATTGAGATTAGGGAAATTTTTAGCAATCTCAAATATTATTTCAGTTGCTTTTACAAATGCATGTGCGTTTTTGAAGTCAGAACCACTATGAACATGCACACCGGAAATTTGCAAATTGTATTGTTTTACAATGCTATATACCTCTTCGATTTGCTCAACAGAAATTCCAAATTTTGATTCCTTATGGCCGGTCATAATCTTTACATTGCCACCCGCATCAATATGAGGGTTTACACGCACACATACTGGGTAAGTATTGCCATATAATTCCCCAAATTTTTTCAAATATGGCAAATTGTCAATATTGATGGTTACGCCCAATTCTTTAGCTTCAACAATTTCCTGAAAGTTTACACAATTGGGAGTAAACATAATATCATTAGACTTGAAACCGGCAAGTAGAGCAAGCTTAACTTCGTTGATTGAAACTACATCAACACCAGAACCCAGCTTACTGATTAGCTTTAAAATAGCCTGGTTTGTCAGTGCTTTAGCAGCGTATTTGATTTTTAGATTTACACCCTGAAATGCATTTGTAAGTCTTCTATATTGTCTTTCAATAACTGCACCGTCATATACATATAGCGGTGTGCCATAGGTTTGACAAAGATCAGTCAGGCTGTTGCCCTGTATTAGGTATTGATTGTTTACTAACTCCATATTTATGTTTGTAATCTTGCAAAGATATAAAGTTGCTGGATTTTAGTATTGCTTATTAATGATGAATAATTTTTTTGTTTTGATAGATTTTACAAAAACAATCTTTATTGTATATTTGGTCAACTATGAGAATTTTTTTTATACATAAAACTACTTGGTGGTTCGCGAGTTAATATGAATTCGTGAACTATAAGCCTGTTTGTATAAATAATAATATAAAGGTTGCTGTTCATGGCAACCTTTTTTGTTTTTTTAAGATCTATCTGGATGAAAACTTTTACGCTAAAAACAAACTTTAGAAAGCTGTTGGCAGATACAATTACTCCGGTAAGTATCTACTTAAAAATTAGGGATAAATATTCCAATACATTGCTTTTGGAAAGCTCTGACTACCATAGCAATGATAACAGTTATTCATACATCTGTTTTGCTCCTTTATCCAAGTTTGAGGTAAAAGATGGCAAAATCAACAAATTACTGCCGGATAATACCACCGAATCTATTGCCATTGACGATCGAAGTGTTGTACTGAAATCGTTAACTGAATATAGAAAATCCTTTCAGACAGAAGATTCAGGTTTGCCATTTATCAATAATGGATTATTCGGTTATATAGCCTACGACGCTGTTCGTTATTTTGAAGATATAGAAATTAATGATTTTACTTCTGATGAGCGTAAGATACCGGAAATTCTATACTCTGTTTATCAATATGTAATCGTAATAAGTCATTTTAAAAATGAGTTATACATCATCGAAAATTATTACAACCAGCAAAAAGGACTGGAAGAAATTGAAACTATAATCAACAATAAAAACTTTGCTTCCTTTAAATTTTATCCTGAAGGAGAGGAAAAATCCAATTTTAATGACGGGGAGTTTTTGGATGTAATTAAAAAATGCAAAGAACATTGTTACCGAGGTGATGTTTTTCAGATAGTTCCTTCCAGAAGATTTTCACAATCGTTTAAGGGTGATGAATTTAATGTATATCGTGCATTACGATCTATAAATCCGTCTCCGTATTTGTTCTATTTTGATTATGGAAGTTTTAAAATATTTGGGTCCTCTCCGGAAGCTCAGATTGTAATTAAAGAAGGGAAGGCTAGTATTCACCCAATAGCAGGAACGTTCAAAAGAACAGGAGATGATAAGCGTGATGCTGAACTTGCTAAGAAACTTTTTGACGATCCTAAAGAGAATTCAGAACATGTAATGCTGGTTGATTTGGCACGCAATGATTTGAGCCGTCATGGAAATAAAGTCACAGTGGATACTTTTAAGGAAATTCAATTTTATAGTCATGTTATTCATTTGGTATCAAAAGTTTCTGGTGAAATCAATGAATCAGTATCTCCATTACAATTGGTAGCCGATACATTTCCTGCCGGAACATTGAGTGGTTCACCTAAACATATGGCTATGACTTTGATTAATAAGTTTGAGAACGGTAACCGAGGGTACTATGGTGGAGCTATTGGTTTTCTGGGTTTTAACGGTGATTTTAATCATGCTATTATGATTCGTTCATTATTAAGTAAAAACAACAAACTTTTTTACCAGGCAGGTGCCGGAGTAGTTGCTAAATCTACTGACATAAACGAATTACAGGAAGTTAATAACAAGTTATTGGCTCTTAGAAAAGCCATAAAATTGGGAGAAGAAATTTGATTTTTACAGACGAAAGTCTTGGAAATTAATTAAGCTAAAATATAGACCAATATTCAAACTGATAGAATATGAAAATCCTGGTTATTGATAATTACGACTCATTTGTATATAATATAATTCACATAATAAGGGAACTTGGTTATGGTGATGATCTGACAATAGTTAGAAACGACAAAATGCCCATAGAGGAAGTGGAGAAATTTGACAAAATTCTACTTTCTCCCGGACCTGGTATTCCCTCCGAAGCAGGTATTCTGCACGAAGTAGTAAGGCGATACGGAGCTACTAAAAGTATTTTTGGTGTTTGTCTCGGACACCAGGGTATAAGTGAGGTTTATGGAGCTGAACTTTATAATCTTGATGAGGTAATGCATGGTTTGGCTACGGTCACTAATATTGTAAATGACGATATACTGTTTGAAGGCATACCCGAATCATTTCTAACAGGCAGGTATCATTCTTGGGCTGTAAATCCTTCATCTGATCTGTCTAATCTGGTAGTAACCAGTACTGATATACAGGGTACTATAATGTCTATCAGGCATAAGGAGTATGATGTTCGAGGAGTACAGTTTCATCCTGAGTCTGTACTCACAGAAAATGGCAAAAAAATAATTGAAAACTGGTTGAAAAACTAAGCTAATTACTTTTCAACGCCTATTTTAGTAAGTCTATTCTACAGTAAACAAAGAATGAAAGAAGTATTAAATCACCTTTTATCGCACAAAAGTTTGAGCAGAGAAACTGCCAGACAAGTGCTCATCGATATTTCTCAGGGCAAAGTGAATGTGAGCCAAATGGCTTGCTTTATGACGGTCTATATGATGCGTACTATTACTGTAGAAGAGTTAGAAGGATTTAGGGATGCCATGCTTGATCTGTGTATTGATGTAGATCTTTCCGAATACGAACCCATAGATTTATGTGGTACCGGAGGTGATGGTAAAGACACTTTTAATATATCAACTACTGCGTCTTTTGTAGTGGCAGGTGCAGGAGTTAAAGTAGCCAAACATGGCAACTATGGAGTTTCTTCCAATTGTGGTTCATCCAATGTATTAGAATACCTGGGATATAGATTTACCAGTGATAAATCGATCCTGAAAAAGCAGATTGAAAAAGCCGGAATATGTGTAATGCATGCACCTCTTTTTCATCCGGCTATGAAAAATGTAGCACCTGTACGACGTGATCTGGGTGTTAGAACCTTCTTTAATATGCTGGGGCCAATGATTAATCCGGCTTTTCCCAACAATCAAATGATTGGTGTTTTCAGTCTGGAATTGGCCAGATTATACAACTATTTATACCAAAAAAGCGGTAAGCATTTTGTGATATTACATAGTTTGGATGTATATGATGAAATCTCATTGACCGGTTTGTTTAAAATAATTGGCAATAACTATGAGAAACTGTTAAGTCCTGAAGATTTAGGATTTAAAACCTGCAAACCACAAGAATTGAAAGGTGGTGAAGATGTAGCAGGTTCTGGAAAAATTCTGATGAATGTTCTTGAAAACAAAGCCACAGAAGTTCAAAATAATGCTGTAATTGCCAATGCAGCTATGGCTATACATTGCGCCAGACCAAAGTTGAGTATAGCCGATTCAATAGAGGCAGCTAAAGAATCTCTAAAATCTGGCAAAGCCCTACAATCGTTTAAATTACTGATAGAAAATAACGCTTAAGATGAACACCCTTGATAAAATAATTGCCAGAAAATTTGAAGAAGTAGAAAGTAGAAAATCTCTTATTTCTTCTAAAGACCTGGAAAAGTCAGTTTATTTTGGGTTGGAAAATATCAGCCTGAAAGCGCATCTAACTAATCCTGCTAAATCAGGAATAATTGCAGAATTTAAAAAGAAATCTCCTTCCAAAGGAATAATAAACGATAAACTAAGCCCAGATTTTGTGGTTCGAGGTTATCAGGATGCAGGTGCTTCGGCAGTTTCAGTGCTAACTGATATAGATTTTTTTGGAGGAAATGATGATGATCTTAAACTGGCCAGAACAGTACTAGATATTCCAATACTTCGCAAAGATTTTATAGTGGATGAATATCAGATTATAGAAGCCAAAGCCATGGGTGCAAATATCATTTTGCTTATTGCTGCTGCATTATCACCAGAGAGAATAGTACAACTGAGTAGTTTTTCGCAATCACTCGGTTTAGAAGTTCTGTTGGAAGTACACAATCAGGAAGAATTGTTGACAAATCTCATTGATACTGTTGATGTAATAGGGGTAAACAACCGTAATCTGAAGGACTTTTCGGTAGATATAAATACTTCAATCAGATTGGCTGAACTAATACCTGATAAATACCTCAAAATCTCAGAAAGTGGTATTAGTGAGGTAGATTCAATTATACAATTAAAAGAGCATGGTTTTAATGGATTCCTGATAGGCGAGAATTTCATGAAAACACAAGATCCGGGAAAAGCCATGCAGAAATTTGTACAAGAAATAGAATCAAAGTTAAGTTTAAAGAGTTAAGCTAAAATACCATGAAACTGAAAGTTTGTGGCATGCGTGATAGCCTAAATATTCAGGAATTGGTTAAAGTAAAACCGGACTTTATCGGATTTATTTTTTTCCCCGATTCCAAGCGATTTGTTGGTCATGTTCTTAATCTTGAAACACTTGACAGCATTGATTCTAATATTGAAAAAGTAGGTGTTTTTGTAAATGCTGAATTCGAAAAGATTATTAAACTGGCTGCTTTATATAAATTAAACTATTTGCAATTACATGGCTTGGAGTCGCCGGAATTTTGCAAAAAATTAAAAGACCAAGGATTTAAAATTATTAAAGTTTTTCAGGTCTTGGATAGTTTACCAGATAATTTGGAAGAGTTTGAAAATTGCAGTGATTACTTTTTGTTTGATACCAAATCAGATTCTTTTGGAGGTACAGGTAAAAAATTTGATTGGTCAGTTTTGAAAGATTATAATGGCAAAGTTCCACTATTTTTGAGTGGTGGAGTTGATCTTGATTCGGTTAATGATATAAAATCTATAAACCCAAAATTGAATATTTACGCAGTAGATATCAATAGCAAGTTTGAGATAGAGCCTGGATTGAAAGACATAGAAAAGGTTAAAGAATTTAAAAAACTTTTGTGCAATGAGTTATAATGTAGATGAGAAAGGATATTATGGCAGCTTTGGTGGAGCCTATGTTCCTGAGATGCTTTATCCCAATGTGGAAGAGCTGAAAGAAAAATACCTTGATATTATAAATACAGATTCATTTAAAGAAGAATTAGATGATTTGTTGAAAAACTATGTTGGCAGACCGACTCCATTGTATCATGCCAAAAGACTTTCTGCTAAATACAATGCTACAATTTATTTAAAGCGCGAAGACCTTTGCCATACCGGTGCACATAAAATAAACAATACTTTAGGTCAGATACTTTTAGCTCGGAGGTTGGGAAAAACCAGAATTATTGCTGAAACCGGAGCCGGTCAGCATGGTGTAGCCACTGCTACTGCATGTGCCCTGATGGGTATGGAATGCATAGTATATATGGGGGCTGTAGATATAGAAAGACAAAAGCCCAATGTAGAACGCATGAAAATGTTGGGCGCAACGGTTATACCGGCACTTTCTGGAAGCAAAACGCTGAAAGATGCTACCAATGAAGCTATCCGTGACTGGATAAATAACCCCGTTGATACGCATTATATCATTGGTTCTGTGGTTGGACCACACCCTTACCCTGATATGGTGGCTCGTTTTCAGGCTATAATTAGTAAGGAAATAAAGAATCAACTAAAAGAAATTACAGGAAAATCAAATCCTGATTATGTAATAGCCTGTGTTGGTGGTGGTAGTAATGCAGCTGGTGCATTTTATCATTATCTGGATGAAACGGATGTTCAGTTAGTAGCCGTTGAAGCAGCCGGAAAGGGCATAGATTCCGGTGAATCTGCCGCAACTACTTATTTAGGTAAGCCTGGTATTTTGCATGGTAGTAAGTCCTTGCTTATGCAAACTCCGGATGGACAGATTGTAGAACCATATTCCATTTCAGCCGGTTTAGATTATCCCGGTATAGGCCCGATTCATGCCAATCTATTTGCATCCGGCAGAGCAAAGTTTTTGTATGTAACTGACGAGGCAGCTTACAAAGCAGGTATATTATTGGCCAGAACAGAAGGGATTATTCCTGCACTGGAGTCTGCACATGCTGTATCAGCTTTAAACCAAATGACCTTAAAAAGCACCGATGTAGTAGTAGTAAATCTTTCAGGAAGAGGGGATAAAGATTTGCAAACCTATATCAACAAAAAACACGAATACCTTAAAGATTCTGACTTAATTATATAATTATGGAAGTGAAAGAGCGCATTAATAACAGACTGACGACAGCTTTTAAAGAAAAAGGATCAAGGTTGCTAAATATTTATTTCACAGCAGGTTTTCCTGAATTGAACGATACTTTGCCTATACTAAAAACACTGGAAAAATTCGGTGTGGATATGGTAGAAATTGGTATGCCATTTTCAGATCCTATGGCTGATGGGCCTGTAATACAGCATAGTGGTGACGTAGCTCTGGAAAATGGCATGAAGCTTAGTCTTCTGTTTGAGCAACTTAAAGATATGCGTAAGGAAGTAAAACTTCCGGTATTGCTTATGGGGTATTTGAATCCGGTTATGCAATACGGTATTGAAAATTTTTGTAAAAAAGCTGCAGAAGTTGGTGTAGATGGTCTGATTATTCCAGATATACCTTTGGAGGAGTTTCAGGAGGAGTATAGAGAGATTTTTGAACGATATAATTTGTCGTTTATATTTTTGGTTACTCCTCAAACATCTGAAGCAAGAGTCAGAAAAATTGACGATCTGGCTACCGGTTTTATATATGTAGTTTCAACTTCAAGCACAACGGGTGGTGTGAAATCAGTCAAAGATGCTAGCGAGTATCTGAAAAAGATTCAGGGATATAATCTCCAAAATCCGACTATGGTTGGGTTTAATATCAAAGACAAGGAAACTTTTGAATTTGCAACCAATTATGCCAATGGTGCTATTATTGGCAGTGCATTTATCAATATGCTTAACCAGAGCAAGGATAAATTAGGTGATATAGAGAAGTTTGTGAAGTCGATCAGATAGTTAAAGAGGCTGTCTCATACTTTTCTGAGACAGCCTCTTTTTTAAACGAAATCGGAATAAACCAAATTGAATACGATTAGTTTTTATTCAAAAAACGTAACCTCGCCATTGTCCATATCATAGTATGAACCTACTATCTTTATCTCGCCGTTTTGCTCCATTTCAGCCAGTACAGGGCTTTGCTTACGGATGTTTTCGACCGTAATTTTTACATTTTCACGTATCACCATATCCAAAAACTCCGGATTTTTTGATGTTCTTGCACCTTCATAATGCTGGCAACATTCCACAGCCGGTGTTATTTTTTGCAGTAAAGCAGTGAGGTTACCAAGTTTAACACCATCAATAGCTCCTTTGATGGCGCCACAAAATTCATGTCCAATAACCAATACAAGTTTTGCTCCCGCTACTTTACAGCTAAATTCCATAGACCCCAGAATATCTTCATTAACAACATTGCCCGCAACACGTGCAACAAATAAGTCGCCTATTCCTTTGTCAAAAACATCTTCTACTGTTACTCTGGAATCGATACAGGAAAGGATTATAGCCTTAGGGAACTGGCCATTTACAGCATGCCGTATTTGCATAGAATGGTCTCGAAGTGTCAGCGAGCCGGAAGTATAGCGTTTGTTACCTTCTTTAAGACTTTTTATAACATCGTCCGGGGTAAGTTTGCTTTGCTCTTCGGCAGTAAGTACTTTCTCAACAAGAGGTTTTAATTCTTCAGCCATATTAGGTAAAATTAGATTCAGGTTGTTGTATGTAAAAATAGGTGATAACTAATGGTAATCAATGTATAGAAGGATTTACTTTGAGTAAAATTCTAACTTATTCTGCTCCAATTGGGACTATTCTTGCTTATTGCTATTAATTCCATACGAATCGCACTATGCTCGGGTAGTGTCAATGTGGGGTCTTTATCCAATAGGTCTTCGGCTGTTTTTCTTGCCTCTTCCATAATGGGTCCATCATGTGCCAAATCGGTTAGTTTTAGTGAAAGTAAAGCTCCACTTTGTTGTGTTCCGGTTATATCTCCGGGACCTCGTAATCGCAGATCTACATCCGCAATTTCAAATCCATTGTTGGTATCGACCATTGTTTTAATCCTGATTTTGCTATCCTGGCTTAGCTTATAGCCAGTCATTAGAATACAATAGGACTGATCGGCTCCTCGACCAACTCTGCCTCGTAATTGGTGTAATTGCGATAATCCAAAACGTTCTGCATTTTCAATAACCATTACAGAGGCATTGGGTACATTGACCCCAACTTCAATAACAGTGGTTGCCACCATAATTTTGGTTTCAGCTTTTACAAAACGCGTCATTTCATAATCTTTTGCATCTGAAGTCATGCGCCCATGAACTATGCTAAGCGGAATATCCGGGAATGCACGGCTAATGCTTTCGTATCCATCCTGCAAGTCCTTCAAATCCAGTTTTTCAGATTCTTCTATAAGCGGGTAAACTATGTATATTTGCCTGCCTTCTTTTAATTGCTGTCGTATAAAACCAAATACTTTCAATCGGTCAGAATCAAATCGGTGTACAGTAATTATGGGCTTTCTGCCTGCAGGCAATTCGTCAATAACTGACAACTCCAAATCACCATACAAAGTCATAGCCAGTGTTCTGGGTATTGGTGTAGCAGTCATAACCAGAATATGCGGCGGAGTCTGTTTGTTTTTTTTCCACAATCGGGAACGCTGTTCTACGCCAAAACGATGTTGCTCATCTATAATTACAAGTCCAAGGTTATTAAATTGTACTATGTCTTCCAGTAAAGCATGGGTTCCTATAAGCATTTGGAGTTGTCCGGAAAGTAACTCTTCATGTATAGTTCTGCGCTCTTTGGCTTTGGTAGAACCTGTCAGAATTTTAATAGAAATCCCCAAGGAATCTGCTAAAGGTTTTAAACCCTGAAAGTGTTGCTGAGCCAGGATTTCGGTAGGAGCCATCAGACAAGTTTGGGCTTGATTATCAAGCGCAATAAGCATACTAATAAATGCTACTATGGTTTTGCCACTACCTACATCACCCTGTACTAGTCGGTTCATTTGCTTGCCAGAACCAAGATCTTTGTATATTTCTTTGATTACTCTTTTTTGTGCATTAGTCAGGTCAAAAGGCAAGTGGTTGGTATAAAATGTATTAAGTAGATTTACATCCTTAAAAATCTGTCCTGGTAATTGTTTTCTCTTGCTTCTGATTCCAATTAATCTGATTTGTATAAAGAATAACTCATCAAACTTTAATCTTTTTTTTGCAAGTTCAGATTCATTTAGGTTTTTGGGAAAATGAATAGATCGTAACGCTTGTTTTTTAGAAATCAGTTTATATTTGCTGATTATTTCAGCAGAAAGGGTTTCATAAGTAACACTTTCTAATAGATTAATCAGGTTATATATTGCCTTACTAAATCCTTTGCTATCAAGACCTTTGATTCTTAGTTTTTCTGTGCTTGGGTATACCGGTACTAATTTGTTTTCAGATTTTGCTTCACTAATCGGTGTAACTTCCGGGTGTGCAATATTCCACTTGTTGTTGTAGATAGTTGGTTTTCCGTAGATTATATAATCTATTCCGGATTTTATGGATTCTGATACCCACTTTATGCCCTGAAACCATACCAATTCTATATTGCCGGTTCCATCTGTAAATATAGCTGTAAGTCTTTTTTTTCTTCCTTCACCAGTAAGCGAAAGGTTTCTGATACGACCTGTTAGTTGCACAAAAGGTAATTCTGGGCTTATTTCGTTGATCGTATGAAATTTTGAGCGGTCTTCATACCGAAACGGATAATGCTCGAGTAGGTCTTTGTATGTAAAAATGCGAAGTTCTGTATTGAGAATAGCCGCTTTCTGTGGTCCGATTCCTTTTAAATATTCTACCCTGGTTTCAAAAAAAGCAGCTGACATGGGTTGAAATTACTAGTACCTCATTAAAAAGCAAAGTAAGTAAAGGTCAATTATTCCAATCAAGACTATTTATAAGGTGATATAGGTCTGTTTTGATGTAATTGATGGCCGGAGAAAGTGAATCATTTTTGGTCGATATCGGAAAATATAATGCACCTCGAATAAAATGCTTAGTTGAGTCAGTTATAAAAAATTGAAACTGACTGGGTACTTCGCCCGACAATTCAAATATAGCGGCAGTATGGCCTTTTTTTGTGGTAATTACAGATTCCTCAATGGCATAAGCCTTTACATTGTGTTTGTTGGTAAGTTTGTGCGAGTCAAAAACAACACTATTGATAGAATTGCCTTTGTCTTGAAGATTTTTGTATGTAAGTTCCACAGTAGCTCCAAACTCCGGATAAGAAATATCAATCCAGTGAGGTTCGCTGTTTTTAGATTTATGTGGGGCTACAACTGAATACTTTGAATATTCAAATGTGTACGGATGCGACTCCTGTAATTTTACATATTCAGGTTTGGGCATATCAAAACGATTGTAACCTTTAGGCTTGGGATTGTGTACTTCGGTACAGCTTAGGCAAGCGATAAACAGGAAAAAGGCTATAAAATTAATACTATTTATTTGCTTCATCTGAAACTTCATCTTCTTGCAACACTTCAACTTTGATTTTCTTTATTCTTTTGTTGTTGGCAGAGTCAATTCTGAAAACAAAATTTTTGTAATATATTTTATCTCCTTTTTTGGGCAGGTCTGAGTTTAGTTGCAATAGTACACCTCCAAGAGACTCACTTTCACCTTTAACTTCTTCAAAGAAATTGCTTTCAATACCAACTGTTTTACTAAAATCGTTTAATGAGGTTTTGGCTTCAAAAATATAGGTGTTTTCGTCCAAACGAATATAATTTTGATCAACTTCGTCCAGTTCGTCATTGATTTCTCCAACAATTTCCTCCAAAATATCTTCCAGTGTGATTAATCCGGATATACCGCCATATTCATCAACTATTAGGGCTATATGCACATGTTTCTCCTGAAATTCTCGAAGCAATTCTTCGATTTTTTTGTTTTCAGGAACAAAGTAAGCAGGCCTTAGCAGGTTTTGCCATGGAAAGTTTTCGTCTTTACCTATATAAGTTAATAAGTCTTTGATGTACAAAACACCTTCAATTCTGTCAATAGTATCTCTATAAATAGGCACACGACTAAATCCAAATTTGTTTAGGTTTTCCAGTAATTCATGAAAGTCCAGATCTATGTTGAAAGCCGTAATATCTAACCTGGATCTCATAACCTGTTTTATGGTGGTATGATTAAATGTTAAAGCAGCTTTAGCCAAATTGAAGTAGGGACTTTGTGTTTTGTCCAATTTAAGCTCTTTGGGTATATATCCTTTTCTTTTCAGAGCAGCTTTGATTGATTTTTTGATAGACGTATACGGTTCAACCAAAGGAGTCATGATTAGTGTTAGAAGCATAAATGCTTCCAGCAACCAGTAGTTTTCATGAAGATTTTTGTTGTTTGGTAGTAGAAATGTAAAAACATTGCCATAGGTTACTACTACAAAAATAGTTAATAAAAGAAGTATATAGAACAGGTAAATATTTTGAATATCAAATAGTTGATTTAAACTATCAGTAAGTAAAATACCCGCTGCAATATTGAATATGGTTATTACAATATGTATACAAGACCTGACATTGGGCAGTTGCTTGAATATTTTTTTCCAGTTGCTATCAGGTTCTTTTTTGCTGATCAGAAAGCTATTTATAGCATTGTCAAAGGCTGAAAGAAATGATGACACAAATAGCAGTATCACCATTAGTAAAAATTTCGCCGATAGTAAAAACCACGGATTGTTTAGTATTGTGGTGGTAGTTGCCCAATACAAATTGGGGTCAGGGTTGTCTTCCAAAATTATCGTTTTAAGTTAAACATCTAGAAAGGTAAGTCATTTGACTCATCACTGTCTTCTAAGCTTACAGAAGATATAGCTGAGGTGGTAGCCATTGACGGAGAAGGGGCGTATGTTCTTTCTGTATCAGAACCTGGTCCTTTGCTGTCGAGCATGGTCATGTTCTGACCGTCAATTTCAGTAATATACTTTTTTACACCATCTTGCTCGTATGAACGTGTTCTAAGCTTTCCTTCAACAAAGATTTTACTTCCTTTTTTGACATAACGTTCAATTACTTCCGCTATTGGTCCCCAGAATACAATATTGTGCCATTCTGTTCTTTCAACTCGTTCTCCATTTTTATCTTTGTAGGCTTCAGAAGTTGCTAGTGAAAAATTGGCTACTTTCCTCCCATTTTCAAGGGTACGAACTTCCGGATCTTTGCCTAAATTTCCAACTAATATTACTTTGTTTACTCCTGCCATAATGATAGAATGGTTTATTTCTGAAATTGGTTCTAATCCATAAAAATACTTAAAAAAAATTTTCCTTCAAATAATTATTTATCAGCACGGGTTTAGGCAATAGTTCGGATTCTTCTATCGAAACAATCTCCGAACCAGTGATCTGTGCAAAATGGTTTAGCTTTTCCTGATTTGGAAGTTCAATACGTACAAAGCTAGCTTCAATTATCTGGTGGCTCAGTATATGTTTTACCGTTGGGGAAATGTTATAGATTTCTGCAGGTTCATGAACAGTGGTTTCAGCATTTTCAACTAAGGGAAACTGATACATGCCTTTCCAAATATCGTTACCTTCACGTTTTTTCATTAGCAACTGGTTATTATAATAGTATACCAGATATTGAAAATAGCGAAGTTTCTTACTGTTTTTTTTAGCTTTTACAGGTAGTGATTTTTGTTTGCCGGTACTACGTGCAAAACAACCAAAACTAAGCGGACAACCATCACAATTTGGCATACCGGGAGTACATTGCAGTGCTCCAAATTCCATAATTGCCTGGTTATATATTGAAGAGTTGGTGTTAGGCAGAAGGCTGTTAGCTAAGATTTTGAACTCTTTTTTGCCCTGGCTGCTGAGTATATCTGTGTCGACTCCGAAATATCTGGACAATACGCGATATACATTGCCATCAACAACAGCTACTTTTTCTTCAAATGCAAATGAAGCAATTGCCGCTGCCGTATATTCGCCTATGCCTTTTAATTTTAATAGTTCTGTATAGGTGTTTGGAAAGTTGCCATTGTATTTGTCTACAATCATTTTTGCGGTAGCGTGCATGTTTCTGGCTCTGGAATAATAACCTAGTCCTTGCCACATTCTCAATATTTTACTTTCATCGGCATGGGCGAGTGATGTAATATTATCAAACTCATTTACAAACTTATAGTAATATGGAAGGCCTTGATTTACTCTGGTTTGCTGTAAGAGTATTTCACTTAACCATATGAAATACGGCGCTTTTACTGTTCTCCAGGGAAGGTTTCGCTTATTTATTTGATACCAGGAAATTATTACTTGAACGAATTCAGGGGGTTCCATGTTAAATTATTATGTTTGTAAGATTTGCGTACATTAAATTCTTTAAAATAAGATTATAATAGCGCAATTTTGTTGTTCTTAAAAGTGTTGCAGAAAACCCAGATTAGCTGCATTAAAAATATAAAATATAAACAATTTAAATTCAAGTAAAGTGACTAAAGCAGAAGTTATTTCCGAAATTGCAGACAAAACCGGCATAGACAAGACAGATGTTTCAAACACTGTTGAAGCATTTTTCTCTGTTATTAAAGATAGTATGGCAGAAGGTGAGAATGTTTATGTTCGTGGATTTGGTAGTTTTATCAACAAAAAAAGAGCAAAGAAAGTAGCTCGTAATATTTCTAAAAACACTGCCATCATTATTGATGAGCATTTTGTGCCTGCTTTCAAACCTTCCAAAGTATTTGTTGATCAAATTAAAGGAAGCAAAAAAGTAAAAACAAAAAATAAATAATTCATTTATTTGAGATTAATAAAAGCCTGATTTCAGGCTTTTATTTTGCCCTCCCATCTCTTCTTTATACTTTTGTTTTATGAAGAAAACTCAGATAATAATAATGCTGGCAGGTATTGTTATGGTCGTGATATTGTATAAACTGCCTAAAACATTGGTAGCCGATACCAAAGAAATTGTCCATAATGAAGAAGAGCATCAGTCCGGAGATGATCATACTGATGAAGAAAAGCATAATGAGTTTGATAATACGCACTCAACAGCCGGATTCAAAATAAACCAGGAAAGACTGAATTATTTTAAAAAACAATTTTATTCTTTTTCTGATCAGGAAAAAAAGCTTATCTTTGCGGATTCAATCGCCGGTTTGTTTAAGCAAGCTGGTCAGTATGACAGTCTTGCGTATTATTTGGCTCAAAAAGCTAAAATACGTGGGGATCAGAAAAATCTGGTTGATGCAGGAGAGGCTTATTTTGAAGCTTTTTCAGCTTCCGGAGGAAAAAAGATAGAGTATAATACTAAGGCCAGAGAATATTATCAATTAGCACTTGATAAAAAACCTGAAAGCCTAGAGGTTAAAGCTAAATTAGCCATGACCTATGTAGCTACTGAAAATCCCATGCAAGGTATAATGCTCTTGCGTGAAATTCTGGAAAAAGATCCTGACAACGAAGATGCTCTATATAACTTGGGTATTCTAAGTATTCAATCGGGGCAAAATGATAAAGCAGTAGAAAGGTTTAATGACCTTTTGAAGGTAAATCCTGCTCATGCAAATGGACGGTTTTATTTGGGTTTGGCATATCTGAACTTAGGAAAATCTAAAAAAGCTAAAGCAGAATTTGAAAAAGCCAAGTCGTTGGATGAAGACCCCGGATTTCAGTCAGTTGTTGATAGTTATCTAAAAGAGATAAAATAAATATTTATAGAAATTTAAATTATTGGTGATATGCCTTGCGGAAAAAAAAGAAAAAGACATAAGATTTCTACCCACAAAAGAAAGAAACGCCTTAGAAAGAACAGACATAAGAAGAAGTAGTATTTCTTCCCCTGAATAATTTTTCTACCCTACTTTTTTAAGTAGGGTTTAGTCTGTTTATACTTTAATACTTTTTGTCTTGAGTAACGAATTATACATTAATTCTACTCAAAAAGGTGATCGAATAGCCCTCATCAGAGACAAAAGGCTTATTGAGTGCCATTATGAAAGCAAAGAAGAGTCCTTTACGGTAGGAGATATTTATCTCGGTACCGTAAAGAAACTTGTTGCAGGTCTCAATGCTGCTTTTGTTGATGTAGGTCACGAAAAAGATGCCTTTTTGCATTATTTAGATCTTGGTCCACAGGTAAGATCTTTGAATAAGTACGTCAAATACGTTGGGTCTTCATCCAATCCAACCTGGAAGCTTAACTCATTTAAGCTCGAACAGGATATTGAGAAGGATGGAAAGATTACTTCTGTATTAAAAAAAGGACAGCAAGTACTTGTTCAGATTGCTAAGGAGCCAATTTCAAGCAAAGGTCCTCGTTTGTCCTGCGAACTTTCTATTGCCGGCAGGTACGTTGTACTTGTTCCTTTTTCTAATGCTATTAGTATTAGTAAAAAGATTGTGAGCAAAGAAGAAAGACAAAGGCTAACAAGACTTGTTACTTCTATAAAACCGGATAAATTTGGTGTAATAATACGCACCGTAGCAGAAGGCAAAGAAGTAGCTGAGCTTGATAAAGATCTTCGTAGTCTGATTAAAAAGTGGGAGGATGGTTTTGAACGTTTAAAAACTGCCAAACCTTGTGATGCTATAATTGGAGAAATGAGCAGAGCCTCATCCATACTTCGTGATATGCTAAACGAAAGTTTTGATAGTATTACGGTGGATACCAAGGAAATACATGATGAAATTCGAAGTTATATCAGAAATATTGCACCTGATAAAGAAAAGATACTTCGATTACATAATGGCAAAAACAAATTGTTTGAAGTTGCAGGTATAGAAAAACAGCTTAAATCCTTATTTGGTAAATCTGTAAGTATACCAGGTGGTGGATATATAATTATTGAGCATACTGAAGCCCTTCATGTTATCGATGTTAATAGTGGTAACAAATCAATAGGAGAAGCCAATCAGGAAGAAACAGCCCTTAATACAAATCTTGAAGCTGCAAAAGAGATTGCTCGTCAACTCAGGCTGAGAGATATGGGCGGTATTATTGTCGTAGATTTCATCGATATGAAAAAGATGGAGAACCGCAAACTGGTCTACGACAAGATGAGAGACGAAATGAAGGAGGATCGCTCCAAGTTTGTTATTCTGCCTCTTTCCAAGTTTGGTTTGATGCAAATTACCAGGCAGCGTGTAAGGCCTGAAATGAATATTAAAACCTTGGAAACCTGTCCAACATGCAAAGGAACAGGTAAAATTACAGCTAGTATCCTTATTACTGATGAGATACTTCAAAACATTGAAATGGTGTTTTTGAAGCAAAATGAAAAGAAATTAAAGATAGCTATGCATCCGTTTTTATACTCTTATTTTACTAAGGGTATAGTTTCTCAAAGGGTAAAATGGTTCTTTAAGTACAAACGTTGGGTTGAACTTATTAAAGATACCTCGTTAGGAATTACAGATTATGTTTTCTATAATTCTCAAGGTGAGGAAATTGAATTAGTTTAAGCAAGAGTACCCAACAATAAATAGCCTTAACAATAAACGAAATCAACCAATAGGATTACAAATTATGTTTTCCTATTGGTTGATTTCGTTATTTTGGGTCAGATAGTTCGTCTAGTTCTTCAACTTCTATTGTTTGGTTTAAAATCTTAGACCAAAATCTATAGCCAGCAAATCGTTTTTTAATCCTTTTACTTCTGGTAAAACTTTGTTAGTTGGTGTTATTCTTTCACCAACTTTCGAGATGGAAGATATTAATCCTCTAGAATAAGTCAGACCGGCAAAGAAATAGGTGTTTTGCCCCATTTGCAATTGGATACCAGTACCCATTAATGCTGATGCATCAAAGAATCTCATATTATCAACATATTTTAGTACTTCCTGTACTACTGCTTTTTGTTTTAGTTTTATATCGGCTGTAGCACCAAGTTGAAAATATAGTTTGGTATCTACAGCTATATCGTTGGTATAAAGTTTTAAAGTAGCTGGTATCTGTAGATACTGAACATTAAATACCTGCTCAATACCAAATTCCTTCACTTGCATACCTGCACGCTTTGTCATATACCATAGGCCAGTTGTAAATGCATAATTCTCGCCTAATACAAAATTGATTTCAGGGCCTGCAAAAAAGCGAACACCTACACCTTTTCCTTTAAATTCTATTGAATCAACCTCTTCGTTAACTCTGCTGAATGCCATTCCGGGTGCAAATCTCAACCCTAATCTCACTTTTTGTGAATAACCTTCCATGCAAAGAAAGATTAGAAAACATAATAAAAACGATTTTTTCATAGTTTAAAAATTGTAAGTAGATAACTTTGTGTGTTGGTAAAAAATATTACTATGCTTAATAAGCTTTTGTTGTTTCCTTTTTTGTTATTGTTTTTTGTTGCTTGTACTAATAATGATAAAATTATTAAAGAAGCAGAAAATATAAGTGTCAAATTAAAGGTAAATCATTTAGAAAATGAATTGTTTACGTTAAAAAGTGCGAATGAAACTCAGGCATTTTTAAATAAACATCCTGATTTTGTTGAAAATTATCTTGAATTGCCATATCCGGTAATAGATTCTCAGTTTGTATCGGTTTTTTTTAAGTTTTACTCAGACCCTAATTTAAAAGCTTTCTACGAAGAAACCCGCAAGATGTTTGGTGATTTCTCCGCTCAAAAGAGCGAACTCATTAAAATGTTTCAATATATTAAGTATTATTTTCCCAAGTACAACATACCTGAAATTAATACCCTTGTGAGCGGTTTTAAATTTGATAAAGATATTCAGGTAGGTGATTCAAGTGTATTTATAAGTTACGATTATTTTATCGGACCTGAGGCTACATACAGACCGAAAACCTATGAATATATTCTGACCCGATATCAGAAACCTTACTTGGTACCAATTGTAGCTTTGGCACTTTCCAGCCAGTTTAATAATGCTAATCTCAAAGATGAATCAATGATTGCCTCCATGG
>Ga0101941_1000136_pt1 | contig 183570 bp, 166 predicted proteins | sample DewCreD2012metaG_3_FD_75242 | JGI IMG/M metagenome (GOLD analysis project Ga0101941, IMG submission 75242) | Hot spring sediment bacterial and archeal communities from British Columbia, Canada, to study Microbial Dark Matter (Phase II) - Dewar... ... | reverse complement strand
CTCAACACCTTCAAAGTACCTTTTTACAGCTTGTATCTTTTCTTGTCCTGTTAATTTAGACATAAAGAAAACTGCACCTCCAACTGTTAGATTGTGTGTCTAACAATTGGGGTGCAGTTCAAATTCTGATGGTCATTTTCTATATTTACGTTAAACACGCCGTCCTTTGCTTCTGCTTAAGAAGAGAGTTTTCTCATGAGACACTCGTGACAGTGAAACCGTTTATCCTGTGATTGCTCCTGTGATTGAATATATAAGACGAATCTATTAAATTTGTGTAAAATTGCCGTTCCTTCTATGAAAACCCCTCATATCATATTGTAAGAGAGGAGGTAGAGTAGAATCATGAGGATCGCTTTAATTTGTACAGAGAAGCTTACCGTTCCCCCAATTAGAGGAGGAGCCATTCAGATTCTAATAGACGGAGTAGCCCCTTATTTTGGTGGAAAGCATGATTTAGTTATTTATTGCATTGCAGACCCTGAGCTTCCTGATCGGGAGATGAACAATGGAATTGAATACATTCGTGTACCGCAGGAAGACTATAATTTCGGAGTTGCTAGAGAGTTGTCAAGGCGACACCTTGCCAAGCAATCGTATGATTTAATCCATGTGTTTAACCGCCCGCGGGATATTCTACTATATAAGTCTGCTATGCCGGATAGTAGATTTGTGGTGAGTCTGCATAATGAGATGTTCAAGGAAGCTAAGATTTCTCATGAGATGGGCAACTTGGTCATTAAGGCAGTTGATCAAATCATGTCGATTAGCGACTATATTGGTCAAACTATCATTACACGCTTTCCTGCTGCTAGAGCTAAGGTAAGAACGATTTATTCTGGTATTAATCTGAACGCTTATAAGCCGGTCTGGTCGCAGGATGTACAGACTATTAGGAATGAACTGCGACATAGATATGGTGTTACTGGGAAGAAGGTCATTCTATTCGTAGGGCGACTAAGCGCGGTAAAGGGTCCACATCTCCTTATCCAGGCTATGGAACAAATTATTCAAGAGCACGAGGATGCGGTTTTACTTATCATTGGAAGCAAGTGGTTTAGTGATAATAGTATGGACACGTACACTCTGACTCTCCGTCGTTTAGCGAATTCCCTAGGAGAGGGACGAGTTATATTCACAAATTTCGTTAGTCCTAGCGAGATCCCTGCTCACTTTCTACTAGGAGATATATTCGTATGTAGTTCTCAATGGCAGGAGCCTCTCGCTAGAGTTCATTATGAAGCGATGGGAGCAGGACTACCTATCATTACGACAAATCGTGGCGGCAATACTGAGATTATTCATAATGACGTCAACGGTATAGTCATCCACGATTATAGTAATACTCATGCTTGGTCTACAACGATTTCCTACCTTCTATCGAATCCAGAGGAAGGGATAAAGCTTGGAAGATCAGCTAGAGCCATAGCGGAGAGTAATTTCGGATTTGAGCATGTAGCATGGCGGCTAGAGAATTTATATCGTTGTGCGATGCGAAGAAAAAAGTAAGAGTGACCTGGGTGCAAATTGTCTGCTGTAAAGCGGAAAAGCCGTGTTAGAGAGTGACCTCAGCGGAATATTCACCTATAAAGTAGTGATTCAAAGGTTAAACCTCATTTTCAAATCAGTTTGAGCCCGTTAGGGCATCACGTTTAGGAGGTGATAGAATGGATACGATATTCGCCGAGGTGGTCAGTAAGGCGATAGCTCACTATCCACTGGAGGCCATCAAAATACATCTATTATCCTACAAAGGGAAAAAAGCCGTCTGGTCCATTCAAACGAATAAAGGGGAAGTTATCCTAAAGAAGGTTCCCTTCAATGAAAACCATATCGTATTCATGATTCATGCGATTGATTATTTGAGGTCCAACGGCATCCGCACACCTGGGGTGCTCAGGACTCATTCGGGAGAGGGGTTTGTTGAACAAGAAGGAGAATATTTCGTTCTATTCGAAGCGATTTATGGGCGGTCTCCCGATTACGATCATGAAGATGATCTACTGAAGATTCTACGAGGACTTGCTACCTTCCATCTGGCATCCAAGGGGATAGAATCACCTACGGGAATATTCCCATCATTCCTCCTGTCCGAATGGAAGGCGGATTATCAGAGAAGATACGGACGTCTCATGGAATGGAAGGAAGAGAGGTTACAGGCCCCAGAGAAAAGTAATTATGATCAATTATTTCTCAAGTACGTGGACGTACAGCTTGAACAATGCCAAGCGGCGATCTCTACGCTTAACCAATCATGCTTTGATCAGTGGGTGGAAGAGACAATGGTTGTTAAGGCGTTGTGCCATCAGGACTATGCAGCTGGAAATCTAGCAATTGGCAGTGACGGCCATCTGTATGTATATGATATGGACTCGTTGACTGTAGATCTCCCTGTGCGTGATATTAGAAAAATTCTTAACAAGGTTATGAAGCAACGACCAGAATGGGACTTACAGGTGATGATGGCGATGATGAAGGCCTATCAAGAGGTGAATCCTCTAACGAAGGAGCAATATCTAGTGCTTGCAGCTGACATTCAGTTTCCGCACTTATTCTATGGGCAGATATCGAAATATTATGAAAGGAGAGAGGAAAAGTGGTCAGCGGAGAAGCATATCTCACGACTGCAAGAAATGGTGACTACGGAGTTGAGCAAACCAACCGTTATACATTCCTTCCTCGCTCGATTAGATGAGGTGATAGACAATGGAAGCTAGTCACTCTTTATTAGACTTAGGTGCTCAATTGATGCTTAAGAATTATCCTCAACTGGAAATCAATAAGCTAGAAATTATTCAATCAGGGGGTATCAAGACGATATGGAAGCTCGATACTTCAATTGGAACAGTCTGTCTCAAGCGGATAAGAAAATCGCTTCCCATTGTCAAATTTACTACTGCAGCACAAGTATATCTGGCAAGTAAGCAAGCACGGGTAGCTGATATTATCCTTACCAAGGACGACGAGTTATTCTGTACGCATGAAGGATATGCGCTGGTCCTCTACAGCTGGATCGAAGGAAGCGACCTGCGAATGGATGAGAATTGGGATGATCTATGTGCAGGTCTAAAGGGGCTAGCAGAGTTTCAGCAAGCTTCCATTGGCTATATCCCAGAGGGTGACGGTGCAGTCTATGATCGGATGGGGGCCTGGCCTGATCACTATATGAAGATGTGTGAGGAATTATCACAGTGGAAACAACAAGCGGACATGGAATCCACGAGCTTCCATCAGACATACTCTAGAACTTCAGAACAGATGATCATTATGGCCAAGCAAGCTATTCAATTGCTACAAGACTCTGCTTATTCAGATTGGGTATATGCGATTGGCAAGTATGGCTATCTATGTCATCAGGACTATGGAAAAGGAAATGCGCTGTTAACAGAACAAGGTGTATATATACTTGACCTAGACAATCTTGCTTATGATCTTCCGATACGTGATGTACGAAAGCTGATATCGAAATATATGGACCATTTGGAACGATGGGATGGAGAGGTGTTAGAACGCATCTTAAGCTGCTACGAATCGGTCTTACCGCTTAGCGCAGCTCAAAGAGCGATCTTATATATCGATTTATTATTCCCTCACAAATTTTACGGTTATGTTAAGAACCCATTCAAGAAGCGAGAGCCCGGGGAGCTCAAAAAAATTCTTGAGGATTATCAATTCGAAATAGACAAACAATCTGTACTTACCCCATTATTACGGAGGTGATCAAACGTGAAGCTAGAAGAAGAGTTTGTAGGTCGGAGGGAACAGTTTGCTGAATTTCTCCGGATAGTAGCAGATCAGTTGTCAGCAGATAACGTAAAGGTCAGAGGACAGAAAATTAATCTACCTGATGTTGATATGGAATATAAGATTCGTCATAAGTCGGAATTTGCGGCAAATAAACTGTCCATATCGATTGAATGGCTGAATGAATCATAAATAGGGTAAATAGGGCACACATTTTTACTCAAACTAAGCTCTTATCTATTCATCTAAAGCACTCCTTTCATAGTGTATAGGGATGGGGAAAAGCAGTTTCCTCTACACGATATGAAGGGAGGATATAAGAATGAAGATACAAAAGCAAGAAGCTAGAAAATTAATAGGTAAACATATATACGCATTGAAGAAAGACGGTACCGTCGTTAACGGTAAACTGGTGCGGGTTAGTGGGCAAAGACTTTTCGTGCAAAAACCAAAAGGGAAAAAGGTTCACATTAAAGCGATTATCCCACTTGTATTATTCGACTTATTAGCTATTGGAACGGCTCCTTTTGCATATGGCGGTTATGGATTCGGTGCATATGGTGCTTATCCCGGAGCTGTTGGCGCATTTCCAGGCGCGGTTGGATATCCAGGAGTTGTCGGTTATCCCGGATACTTCTTCTAGAACGAATGGGGCACGTGTGCAGGTTCGCTTGCCTCGTGTCTTTTTAATAAACTAAAGTTAATAAGCTTTAAAGGTGGATTGGGGGTGCTTTTTGAATAGTACATATACGCAATTAATTAGTAACAAACCAAGCGAAGAAAAGGAAATAAGAACATACTGCAATTACTTTCTGAGAAATATATGGAATTCATCCCATCCTTGAGTTTTTAGCTGTACTAACGCACTTATTAATCCCTAGGAGTTAGCCATTGGAATTATAGTTGTATGCTTGCATTTATTTATCAACAGATATGGACGAGCGTCAAGCTCACTCCATAATAGGCTGGTTGCTAAAGACCGTTCGGATTTTTCCGAACGGTCTGCTTGTGCCGAGTTTACAATTTGCTCTTCGAGAAGAGATAACATCTAACACTATGTTCATATCTGATATGGCGGTATCCTTCTCTTGTGTAAAAGCGCTGGGCGCTATCGTTTGTGGTATCCACATAGAGGGAGGCTGTCGTACAGCCTTTCCGTTTTCCATATCTCTCTGCTCTTGCTAATAGGACCTTACCCCAACCCTTTCCTTGCTTCCTCGGGTCTACCACAATCATATCGATCCAGACGTTTCGACCCTTAATCAGAAGATGAATAAACCCAAATGCTGGTCTATTGTTAGGTTTAAGAACATAGGTGACCCCTCTCCTTAATCGGAGCCTTACATCCCTACGACTGAATGATAAAGAAGGAAATGACTGTCGGGTATAGGGAAGGAGCTCCTCCTTAATCAAGCGAAAAATGATAGGATTATCCCTTATTGGATTTCGAAATCTAATCACAGTAATCCTCCCCCTCTGTATGTTCATATGTAGAAATAGGAAATCCCGGGATTAGCTCTTAACCAAGCCCGGGGTACTACGATACTCTGAATTAAACTCCAGGCAACCACGAACGTCCAATAATAACCAACAGAATGAATAGGACAAGGATGATGCTTGTGCTAGTAAAGCCTGCACCTGCTACGCATGTCATGTATATGTCCTCCCTTCGTTTCTAGGTTACGGTATCATATGGCTCGTGGCTAAAGTAAGTATGGACTTATTGACTTATCATAGGGAATTGATTGTATTGACTAGATGAAGAATCAATTTGGGCTCTATTCTCCCTCATTATAGTCAAACATCCAATCAAAACCTCACTCAGCACATACGATAATAAGGTATCAGGAAGGAGGGAATGGAATGGGTGCAGTTGCTGGGGCAGGTGTAGGTTATGGCGGATTTACAAGTACAGGAATTATTCTAGTTCTATTTATTCTGTTGGTTATTATAGGTCGCTCCTGGTTACCGGGCGTATAAGCATTTTGTAGAAAAATATAGCTTGTAACACCCTCAGCGCTGGGGGTGTTTTTTTGTTATAGTATAATGGTTCGATATATAGTAAGGAAGGAACGAAATACTTGATATGAATGATAACTGGAAGCCGGCTTATATATATACGTATGCATGCACTGAGGATGAACAATTGCTCTGTCAGTTAGAGCAGCGCGTCATATTCGGCGAGAATGTTAGATCTAACATCCTGGAGAGTCATATTAAGATTGAACCAAGCCGAAGTCCCTTTATAACGGGTAGGCTGGATGTGATTTATGAGGCTCATGGCTTACAGCATCTGATTGAACAGGTGGCTGGTTTAGAGCGAGTAGGGTCGACGTTCAAAGTCATAGTCAATAAGCTTAGTGAGGGACCTGGGTCTTCGAAGGTTAGGTTTGAACAAAGGCGTACGATTGAACGGGAAATTGGATTGAGTATCCAGGGCAAGGCTGCGCTAAACAACCCAGAGCAGGTTTATGGTGTCATGATTTTGGGGGAAAGATGGATTTTTGGTGAGCAATATAAGAACGAAGCGGTTTGGTTGTTACATATGAAAAAACCACAAGCTTACTCAACAGCTCTAAGTACACGGGTAGCAAGAGCCGTTGTTAACATTGCGGTACCAAACCCTGAAGGAATTAAAGTCATAGATCCGTGCTGCGGAATTGGGACAGTACTCATAGAAGCATTATCGATGGGGATCGACATTGTAGGTCGTGATATTAACCCCTTGGTCACAAGGGGAGCACGAAAGAATATCGCACATTTTGGATTGCTCGGAGAGGTGATTCTAGGCGATATTCAGAATGTCACTGCTTTCTATGATGTAGCTATTATTGATCTCCCCTATAATTTGTGCTCAGTGATTTCGTCGGAGGAACAGCTTATCATGCTTCAGAGTGTGGCTGGAATGGCGAGCAGAGTCGTCATCATAACCATTGAACAGATCGATCAGCTTATTGAACAGGCGGGACTAGTCATAGCTGATCGCTGCATAGTCAGGAAAGGGATGTTTGTACGACACGTTATTGTTTGTGAGGTTAAGTAGCAGGTTATAACATGCGAAACCTCATGCCTTTGATGAGGGCATAGTCTAACTAAGACTGATTATGTGGCAACCCCTATATATAGTTCTCGTTAAAGCAGTCTTCGGGTTAATGAAGATTGTTTTTTCTTTTGTTCAAATTGAAACCGGTAGTGTATAATTTTGGGAATTGATCTAATCTTTTAGGAGGTTCAACATGCCAGATATGTTAATAAAACCGATGGGTATCGGACAATTGATCGATCGAAGCTTTCAGCTGTATCGCAAGTATTTTGCTAAGCTCATGCTACTTATGCTCATTCTACTCGGTCCTATTTACCTATTCCAGAGCTTTCTCCTATCGGATGCACAGTCAGTAGGGTCAGAATCCGTACTAGAGCAAATTCAGCAGGGTGTATCCGTTGAAGAAATACTAATTACGGTTGGAGAGAGTTCCAATACAATGGACATATGGAAAATTCTCTTGCTCGTCTTGGTCGTTATGCCGATTTTACTCATCATTATTGGACCTATTGCCGTAGCAACAGTTGTATATATGGTAAAAGCATTCCTATCTGGTGAGCCCATACCAAGTGTTAGTGAGCTATTACGAAGTGCATTTCGCCGGTTAGGACCTTTAGCGGGTAGTACTTTTCTGGTAGCACTTATTATGTTTGGGATATATATGGTCACGGTAATTGTGATTATATTACTTGTTCTTGTAGTTGCACTACTAGCTGGTGTCGTTCAGGGATTTGAAGGGTCGAGCCCAGGGGTAGGAATGATTATATTAATGGTATTGGGCGGAATTCTATTATTCTTCAGCTGTATGCTGGGAATATCCTATTTTTTCATTCGTTTTATGTACTATCTTCCCTTCGTGGCGCTGGCTGAGGAATCTATAGCGATTGGTCGAAGCTGGAGGATTACCCGCAAGAGCTTCTGGCGGTTGTTCTTGATGTACCTAGTTATCGCAATAGTTCTATATATTATTGTTACAGTAACTTCTCTTGTATTTGCATTCTTTACCGTCGGAATAGTTAGCCAGCTGTTACAGAGTATCGTGAGTATAGTCCTGATGCCGCTATGGTTTATCCCGTATGTATTAAGCTTCTTTGATTTAAGAGCTCGTAATGAGGGTATGGGACTTGATGAACTGATCCAGAATACGATTCAAGAGGATGGGGCAATAACAACTCATGAGTAAGGAGCTTCAAGCTACAGAAGACAAGAATATACTGAGGGATATTCTGTCTCAGGATGAGTATACCGATTATTACCGTGAGAGTGAGGGTGGCTTCTGGGAATGGCTAAAGCCTGCCTACCGCTGGTTAAAGGGCTTCTTCCCAGATTTCGATGCACCCTCTCAAGGTGTTGTTTCTTTATTCACCTATATGCTCATAGCCATCTTGATTGGTCTACTGATATGGGCCATTTATTGGTTTGTCCAGCAGCTTGTTCGTAAGAATAAGGTTAAGCTCCATGCCTATCTACCTGTAGATGGTCTCATTCAATCGCACAGCTATTATTGGAAGCAAGCGACTGAATATGCTGCTGAGGAAGAGTGGAGAGAGGGTGTGCGAGCTGTATTCCTTTCGTTGGTGTTCTACTTGGACGAACAAGAGCGAATTAAGGTGGAGAAGTGGAAAACAAACTGGGAATATGCAAGTGAGCTTGCTGATTCCGACATTACCTTAGTTTCCTTATTCCATGACTGCTCTGTTCTATTCGAACGGACCTGGTATGGGAATGAAGCTGTTATGCAGGAACAATTTCAGAGTATGTATAGCCGTGTAGAACAGGTCATTGGGAAGGGGGATTCCTTCCAACATGCCTAGATTGAATAAGCTTCATTGGGGACTTATACTGACGATTAGTATGTTCCTCTTCGTTGGGTATTGGGTTGTAAAGCCGGAATTAGTTAACCATCGGGCTTATCTATCCTTCTCAGCAGATGTAGATGGAACGAAGGCTTGGCGAGAGCTGCTAGGGCAACATCAGAGACAGGTGAGAGAGTGGAGATTGACGTGGAGGGACTTACCGCAGCAGGGTGATCAGCTATTGGTTGCTATACAACCAATCGGTGTAACGGACGAGGAACGGGAGGAGCTACTTAGGTGGCTTGAGCAAGGCAATGATCTGATTTTATTCCATGATGCTCCCTTCGGATGGGACAGCTTTTCGCTGAAGGAGTCGGAGCTGATTGAGGAAGAGGGAATGACGGCTGAGGCAGAAGCTAAAGCAGGAGTCAAAGTGGAAGATGAAATAGCCAAAGCGGAAACTGAAGTAGAAACCAAAGCAGAAACCAAAGCAGAAACCAAAGCAGAAACCAAAGCAGAAACCAAAGCAGAAACCAAAGCAGAAACCAAAGCAGAAACCAAAGCAGAAACCAAAGCAGAAGCAGAAGCAGAAGCAGAAGCAGAAGTAGAGGCAGAAACTGAAGCGGAAACTGAAGTAAGGGCCAAAGCTGAGCAGCAGTTTGTACATAGGGTTTACGCAGGTGACAGCATAGAAGGTGAAGGATTTCCTGCTGTTGTGGCTGCACAGAATAGAATTGAAAGTGCTCCCGGGCATGAAGTGCTGTTCACGGATTCTCAAGGTATATTGGGAAGTCGTATGGGGATTGGAGCGGGTAGCTTAACCGTTGTGTTAGCTCCAGATTGGCTGACGAATGAGTCCATTCTGGAGCATGGACACTTCGATCTTGTCTGGCCGCTGTTCGACAAGAGCTGGGATGCGGTGTGGATTGATGAGACACACCATGGGTTTCAGCAGAAGCCCGGCCTGCTGACGGTTTACCCCGCTTGGCTCGTGCTAGCCTGTGTGCAGCTGGGCGTTGCGCTGCTCCTCTGGCTATGGCTGCGAGGCAAGCGCTTCGGTCCCGTCTACACGCCTCGGGCGTGGGCGGTGCGCCGTGGCGACGAGACGCTGCAGGCCGTCGCCGGTTGGTACGAGCGTCTCGGGCTTCGCTCCGAGGCGCTCCATCACCAGCAGCAGCTCCTGCGGCAGCTGCTGTATGAGCACTGGGGGCTCAGCCCCAGTGCTAGCACGGCGCAAGCGGCGCAGCTCGCGCGCGGCCGCTTGCCGGAGGCGCAGGCGGCACGGCTCGTGCGCCTGCTGGAGCTTGGCGCACCGGCGCAGCCGGGTGGTGCCCAGCACGCACAAGTACCAGCGAGGACGTACTTGGAGCGAACACGTGAGATGAGCGACATGATCGCCCTACTAGAACAGAATATGCCTGCAAAATAATGTAGTAATCAAACTCGGCAACTTAGTACTCAGCACCAAATTAGACAACTGTGAATTCGCTAAATAATACCAGAGCCTTTTACAGTCAATATTAAGGTAGCGTGGATTCACTAATGGTCCGATTAGTAGCCAATGGAGCTTCAAATTACCTATTTAACGAATCCTCGATGTCCTAATTTCAACTCAATGAGGAATCACAAGAAAATAACCTATTCTCGATTATCTAAATTTGTTTTTTTCACTTAGCCAGGGTTTATAGGAGCACGATGATCAAAGGTAAACGATATTCACTAAGCTGACTTGCTTGTATTGCTCATGTGGATATCCTGCCCTGTATTAATTTATTACACGAATGTGAAGGAGTGAGCAGCATGCATGAATGGCTAGAGGCAATGGAGCAGAGACTGTACGGACAGAAGCTCAATATTCGACTATTGTTAACAGCTATGCTGGCAGGTGGACATGTATTATTAGAGGGTGTACCTGGGCTTGGTAAGACGAAGATGGCTAAGACAATTGCTGGATTAAGCGGGGGTGAATATCGGCGTGTTCAATTTACGCCAGATTTAATGCCAAGTGATATTACGGGCAGTGTCATATTCAATATGAAGGACAATGAGTTTACAACGATCCAAGGACCTGTGTTCACCAACGTATTGCTGGCCGATGAGATTAATCGCTCCGGTCCGAAGACGCAAGCGGCGCTACTGGAGGCGATGGAGGAGCGGCAAGTAACCATTCAAGGCACTACCCATCTTCTGCCGGATCCGTTCTTTGTTATTGCGACACAGAATCCAGTGGAATATGAGGGGACCTATCCTCTACCTGAGGCACAGCTAGATCGGTTCTTATTCAAGCTGGTGTTGGAATATCCGAATGAAGAAGCGGAGCAACAAATTCTACGCACCCACATTCCGTTCAAGGAAGAACGGGAGCTACATCCTACTCCAGTCATGTCCATAGAACGAGTCCAACAGCTACAGCGAGAATTAACACAAGTTGTAGTAGAAGAATCTCTAATTGCTTATATGACTACGTTGATCCGCAAAACCAGGGAATCCAAGCGTATACAGCTCGGCGCCAGTCCCCGCGCAGGTATAGCCATTCTGATGGCAAGTAAAGCTTGGGCAATGATTGACGGAAGAAGCTATGTAACACCAGATGATATCAAGCTCGTAGCTCGTCCTGCATTAAGGCACCGACTGCTGTTAACGCCGCAAGCGGAATTGGAGGGCGGAACAAGTGACCAAATCATCCAAGACACGTTGGCCTCTATTCCGGTTCCTCGGTAAGCTACTGCTTCATGATTTTGTTGTCCCCACTCCACGACTCATCATCTTAACAATAATAGGAAGTCTTGCTATCGCAATAGGCTTTCTTCTACAGCTTGGGATGTATATCTTCTGGGCATACAATAGCCTGCTGCTCATATTCAGTCTGATCGATATACGACTACTTCCACGTAGAAGGGAATGGTCCATTGAGCGGGAACTCCCAGGACGGACTGATGTAAGACAAAGCTTTCAGGTACAGCTCCAATTAACGACACGACAGCCCCATACTGTCCAGGTTGAGCTAATGGACGATCTCCCTAGGAGCTTTGAGATGATAAACAGAGGTCATAAAGCTACTGCATCGGGTGTCTTTCAAGGCACCAAAGGAACATACATCTACGCTACCCGTGCTGAAGAGAGAGGCCATTATACGTTTAAGCGAATAGTCTTGCGTTATTACGGTGGATTAGGACTATGGAAGAAGCAGGTTATATTAGAGCTAGCTCAAGAGATCCGTGTATATCCCGACTTATCAGCTGTACGCGGCGTGCTCGGTTCTCTGCAGAATTCACTTATCCTAGAAGGGAATCGTATTCATAGAAAACAGAGGAGTGGCTCTGACTTTCACTATGTCCGTGATTATACCGAAGGGGATGAGCCCAGATATATAAACTGGAAAGCTTCCGCCCGAACAGCGAAGCTGATGACGAATGAATATCGACCGGAGAAAGGCAAGGTTGTGACTCTACTGCTTGATTGCGGACGTATGATGGGCATTGAGCTCGACGGGCAGGTGAAGCTGGATCGTTGTATAGAAGCAGCCTTGGCACTAGCCAGCGTGGCCTTGAAGCAAGGGGATCAAGTATCTATACTGGCATTCTCTAACCGCATCAAGGTATATGTTCCACCTGGTAAGGGAATAGCCCATTTGCATGAGTTGACAGAAGCTGTGTATGATCTGAAGCATGACTTTGTGGAGCCGAGCTACAACACGGCATTGGCCTACCTCCAGCGCTCACTCAAAAAACGTTCGTTCATCGTGCTCTTCTCCGATATGGAGAGCTACCTATATGACAACGGGCTTCTACCTTATATGCAGAGGCTGCGTAGAGGCAACCCAGTACTCCTGCTCTCATTAGGGGATCCACTCCTCCATGATTGGGTAAGAATTCAGGCTGAGGACAGCCATCATGCCTATATTCAGAGTGTAGCTCATAAATTTACAATGGATCGTAAGCGGTATATACATGTAATGGCTGGTAAAGGCATTCCTGTTCTAGATGTTCCTGCCGACCAGCTGACACTTAGTGTGGTTAATGCCTATTTGGATCTAAAATCCAAGGATGCTTTATAGGCGCGTGCTGCTTTCGTTCAGAAGTCTCTTATATCCATAAACACCATACACATAATAGACCGCTAATATTAGTAAAGTCAACCCGGCCACCACATATTTGAAGTCTAATGATAGTGTAGAAGGGGTTATGTAGCCCTCTATGATTCCAGCTATGATGAACAAGGGGATGGTTCCTAGCATCAGCTGTGCGGATTCCTTAGCGGTTTCGAGAAAACGAAACTTCCGCGAGTACATCCCTGGGACGAATATACGATAGCCCATATATAAGCCCGCACCACCAGCAATGAAGATCGCTGCCAGCTCAATAACACCATGGGGTAGAATGTATGCCCAGAATACATAGCTCTTACCGGCTTGCATGAATACAGCAGCTAACGCACCGATCAGCAGACCGTTCATGATAAGCAGATAAACCGTTCCGATGCCTAATGTGATTCCGCTAATGAAGGCCAGAACGGCAACTCGGATGTTATTCGTCATGATAGCCGTAGACATAACAGGACTATGCAAGTCCTCACGAGGCAGCTCAGTCTGAGTAGGGTCAATCCCTTCAGCTATATTCGCTGGGACGATTAAGGTTAGATTCAGAGGGTCTGCTCGAACAGCGAGGTAGCCGGATAGACCGCCAATTGTGAATAACAGCAGGGCGAAGAGGATAAACCAAGCTCTAGCTCCAATTAAGGCCGGAAAATAGTGCAGGAAGAACGTCCTTAGCTGCTGGCTGCTCTTGTTACTTTCTTGATACATGGTATTATGGGCACGAGCGACAAGATGGTTTAGCATCACCGTTGTCTCGTTTATTGGATAAACCGTCTGCATCATTGCCAGGTGGGAGGATACGGCTTTGTATAATTCGGTAAAACGGTCGAGCTGCATGCCTGTAAGCTTAGATTTCCTCTTATTCATCCGATTGAGTAATAGCTCTAGCTCCGTCCATACAGCCTTATGCTCTCTAATGTAACGATTGATCTCCACAATAGTATCCTCCACATTTTCTTTCGTTCATATTATCATAATTCTGGAAATTTAGCAGTTGACAAGGAGGCACTATGCACGATTCTTTAGACAAGCAACAAACCGTCGTCACCCCCGAGCAGGTTCAGCTACAATTCCAGACCGCCGGGATCGGCAGCCGAGCTATGGCACATCTACTGGATGTGCTCATCCTAGTGGTCATACATGCAGGCATCTTCTTTGCCTTAGTGGGACTTGCTTCTCTGGCAGAAGAGGGACAGCAGGTCTCCTCGGGGACAGGAGATTATGCTACGGCTATTCTTATTATCTTGATTGTTCTATTCAATGTGGGTTATTTTATCTGTACCGAATATTATATGGGTGGGCAAACTCCTGGCAAGCGGGTGTTCGGCTTGCGTGTTCTGCAAGACAATGGACAATCCGCCACATTCCTATCGGTGATCATCCGCAATTTTTTCCGACTTCTTGATATGCTTCCTTCGTTTTATTTTCTCGGGGTAACGGTTATGCTTTTCAGTAAGAAGGACAAACGGGTAGGGGATATGGTCGCAGGCACCATGGTGGTGCTAGAGCTTCAGAAGGAGCGTGCCAAACGGCGTAAAGCGATTAACAAAGCAATGGAGCCGTGGCAAAGCCGATTACCTGATTTGAATGTACAAGAGGGGCAGAAGCAATTATTCAATGCCAAGGATTGGCTAATGCTAAGCACCTGGGCCGAGAGCTTGCCGAGTATGCCTACATCCAGACTAGAGGAGCTGGGCAAGCCGATCGCTGCATACCTGGCGGCTAAGCTACAGCACCCTCCCGAAGCAACGGTTAGCCCCCAAGCCTATCTGATAGCTCTGTATACACAGTTAAGAGACGATTGGGAGCTCTAAGGCTGCTGCGTATTCAGGATGAATATGAGAAGGGGCCAACGAATAAGTCGTAGATGACTTATAAGTTAGCCCCATTTGTTTGTAATTAAAGCTCAGCACCTGTGGCGCCATGGCTCTTCATGATGTCCTTCATACCATCGGTTGCTTCAATTGTACCATCCTGTAGTACCCAAACCGCTTCCACTCCATCAAGTCTTTCTACAAGCGCCCGACTCTCCTTATAGGGTAGAATGAAGGCAGTAGTAGAGATAAAGTCTGCAATACCTGAATGCTCAGCCACAATGGTAACTGCACGGTAATACTGAGCAGGCATCAGCGTTTCGGGGTCAATAATATGGTGAATGATTTTACCATCAACCACATAGTACCTCTGGTAGTCACCGCTGCTAACCACAGATGCGTTATTGAGGAATATGGTATCAAGCAGGTTATCTTTCTCAAGAGCAATGAAACGATCTGGATTGTGGATGCCAACTCCCCATCGCTGCCTCACGTTATCTAAGGGCTTACCCAATACTAGAACATTGCCTCCAGAGCTAATGATCCCTGACGTTAGGCCCTCTACCATGATCGCTTTGGCTATAAGCTCTGTGGCATAACCCTTAGCGACAGCTCCAACGTTCAAGCTCATTCCCTTATCCGTCAGGTAGACGGTTCGATTATCTTCATCGACAATAATCTTCTTGATATCGGTGTGCAGCTCAGCATTACGTAGCGCCTTCATAGGGGGTAGCTTAGCTAGGCTCGGGTCAAGTCTACCTTCCTCCCGATAATCATCCCAAATTTGTAACACAGGGCCCATCGCAATATTCGTCTTGTTCCCTGTGCGTTCATTCCACTCTATAGCAAAAAGAATGAGATCAATAATCCTCTGATCGACTTTAACCGGCTTAACACCAGCATTATCGTTGATCGTCTTGATGTTCGCTATCCCTTCATAATTATTATAATAGTCATACAGCTGGTGGAGCTCGATAAACTGTGTATGGATACTTGCCACGTATTGATCAAATTCCTGCTGACTTTGTGTGTAGCCGACAACTTGTGTAAGGGTATGGAAAGTATCATAGAAGCTGTCCGTATACTTGGAGTATTCCAGCGTAGGCGCGGAGGCAGTAGCCCTACAGCCTACGAGAACCACTATGAGCATGAATATAACAAGCAATGAGCTAATTGTGGTTCTCATACACATCATCCTCTATGCAAGGGACAGCTCCCTTATGAATTCACTTACTTTGCCTTCTGATATGCCTCGTCAAGGGAAGCAATGTAATCCTGAACGGATAATGTTACGAGAGAGGTCAGCTCTGGCTCGTCAGGAACTGCCGGATGTGTATCATCCTTCGCGACTACCTTCATTGCCTTAACCTCATCCACGGTTTTACCCGCCATCCACTTCTGAAGCTCGGCCATTTGCTCATACCACTCTTTACCGAGCGAGGACGCTTTTTTCATTCCATATTCATCACCGAGCTCAACCTTTGTTTTATAGGCAGCTGCTTTGTCGGAGGTAACCTTACCTGTATTGTCGAAGGTAACCTTCGTTTGTGCATTATCGATAATAGCACTAACTACCTTGCCATCTTTATCAAATGCACTAACAACCATGACGGTGTCCACCTGAGCAAGCGGTGTAACCTCCTTACCCTCGGCGTCCTTACCTAGACCCTTAGATTTACTAATACCTACGATATGACCAAGTCCAACTGTCTCAGTTCCTTCCACTACGGTGACACCATTCGTATAAGCTTCATCAAGCGCTGCGATGAAATTCTGTACACTCAATGTGACCAAGGAAGTAAGCTCAGCCTCATCAGGTACATCTGACCCATCTTCACTCACTACCTTCATAGCCTTCACTTCTGCAACGGTTTTACCGATCATCCACTTTTCTAGCTCGGCAATTTCCTGATACCATTCTTTACCTATGGAAGAGGCCTTTTTCATTCCATACTCATCACCAAGCTCAACCTTCGTTTTATATTCGGCAGTTTTATCCGATGTAAGCTGAAGATCCTTATCAAATTTAACCTTAGTCTGTGCGCTGTCGATGGTTACCTTCATGACGGTACCGTCCTTATCGAATGCAGCAGCTACCATAACTGTATCGACTTGGCCTAAAGGTGTTACTTCCTTGCCTTCAGCATCAACCCCAAGATCCTTGGACTTGGCAATAGATGTGATATGGCCAATACCTAGCTTGACGATCCCATTCCCATTTCCTTCTCCGGCAGATGTCTCCTTATTACCACCAGCACAACCAGCTAGAACACCGATCATAAGAACAATAATTAAACTTATGAGCAATAGCTTCTTCACGGTTATTCCCTCCAAATAATAATAGTCTTTCTTACCTATCACATTACAATAATCGCTCTGATTATTATGTGATTTTATTCACAAACTTTTAAATAATATTCGTATATATTTATCGTGTGTTTCGAGCGAAAGGAAGTGTGTATACTTTAGAAGTACAGGAATGACCAAAAATGCTGTAAAAGGATGTGCTACTATGTACGAAGGACTGCATCACGTTGCCCTGATCATTCGTGATTTGGAGAAGGCCAAGCAATTTTATGGAGAAGTGCTTGGCTTTGTAGTGAGTCAGGATCGACCGGATTTTGACTTTGATGGGATCTGGTATCACATTGGAACCACGGAGCTGCATCTTGTTGTTCCTCGAGGGAATAAAGCTGGAGCAGAGCAAGCTGCAATTAGCCCTAAGGAAGGTCACTTTGCTATACGAGTGACTAATATGAAGGAGCTACTGGAACGATTTGATCGATACAATTGGAAGTATGAGAGCTACCCGGATAGTATTACTGGCTGGCATCAAGTGTTCATAGCCGATCCTGAGGGGCATCGAATCGAATTTAACGAGCCACTATAGGAATATAAATTGTATATGGGGAAGGTGCCTAATATGTCGATCGCAAGCTTTCTCAAGCTCGTAGAAATTCGAACTAAGGTTGCTAGTATGATTCCCTTTTTGATCGGTACTGTTTATGCGACTTATCGGTTCGGTGAGTTTAATGGCTATCACTTTCTACTGATGTTCATTTCTTTACTATTCATTGATATGGCTACCACAGCGATTAACAATTATTACGACTTTAAGAGAGCGAAGAAGACCGATGGATATGGGTATGAAACTCATAATGCGATCGTCAAGAATAAGCTGAGAGAGGCGACTGTGGTTACAGTCATTCTCTCCCTTCTGCTCATCGCGATTACGACGGGTATTCTTTTGGTCATTCATGCGGGCATCCTGATTTTATTTCTTGGGGGGGTCTCATTTGCGCTGGGCATTCTGTATTCCTTTGGTCCCATTCCTATCTCAAGACTACCCTTAGGCGAAGCGGTTTCAGGTTTTTTTATGGGTTTTGTACTTATATTCCTCTCCGTTTACATCCATGTGGAGGATAGCCAACTTGTTCATATGGTGTTCCAGAATGGCATAACACAGCTTTCCATCCACATTGAGATCATCGAGGTCATTTATATTTTCTTGCTTTCTGTTCCGATCATGCTCGGTATTGCGAATATTATGCTAGCGAATAACATATGTGATCTTGCTGAGGATTTAGAGAATAAGAGATACACGCTGCCTATATATATTGGCAAAGAGGGGGCCATGCTACTCTACCGGTTGCTTTACTATGCAGCCTATCTAGACATCCTCTTCTTACTCTTCTTAAGTGTGAATCCTATTCTTGTTGTGCTCTTATTAGCTACACTACTTCCCGTTCAGCGTAATATTACTAGGTTCGTTAGCGTGCAGAGTAAGGAGCATACCTTCGTATTGTCGGTGAAGAATTTTATTATTATTGGGATCACGTTACTGCTTATTCTGGGTATAGCTAGCATCATGAATATTTAACTGGTCTGTTAGGCCACTTGTTGTATAAATCCTATGGTCATCTGTAATAAAGAAACCCTCAACATCCTCTAAGGATTCGGCAAAGGCTAAGCCCTTCTTGAGTCCCATAGAGAATGCCGCAGTAGATAGGGCATCGGCGTCGATAGAGTTGCCTGTTATTATGGTTACACTGAGAAGATGATTACGAATAGGTTGCCCTGTCATGGGATCGAGAATGTGGTGGTAGTGAACACCGTCTTGCACGAAAAATCGTTCATATGTGCCCGAGGAGACAACCGTTTTGTTATTTACCTGAAGGGTACCAATATTCTTGCCGCGAATGGATTCTGGATTCTGTATACCAATGAGCCAGAGCTCGCTATTGGGTTTAGTCCCCATGGCTAGAATGTTGCCTCCCAAATCAATGATTGCACTATCGAATCGTTGACTCTTCAAGTATTCAGCCACTTGATCAGCCGCATAACCCTTGGCGATGGCCCCCAAATCTAAGGACATATCCGCTCGAGCCAGCTTAATAGACTGTTCATCCTCATCTAATACGATATCTTTATAATTTACAAGCTTGAGGGCGTGCGCCAGTATGGCCTCGTCTGGAAGTTTGCCATCCTTAGAGCCTATTCCCCATAGATCTACCAATGGGCCAACGGTTGGATCAAACCTTCCCCCAGATAACTCTGCATACCATATCGCCCTCTGAACGACCTTGAAGGTTTCCGCTGATACGCTTACCGCTTGAATCCCGGCCTGTTGGTTGACCTGATTAATCTCACTACCCTTGAGCTGACGGTTCATTGTGCGATCGATATTCTTCAGAATGGACTCTATCTCACGGAAGTGTCGATCTTCAATGTCATGAGAGAACACCTTCACGGTTACAAAGGTGTCGAAGATGAAGAAGCTTCCAGATTTCGTAGCCTCCCGTTTAGTAGGACCACAGCCTACTAGTGTTATAGCAGCTAGAGCTATCACACCTATGCATATGACTAGCTTACTTAGCTTACTCATTCATCTCACCCCATCCTTCATGAGAAGTTTAACAAATTGCATTTCACCCCAATGTGAGAATAATCACTTAGAATTTCCCGCAGAAGATTATAATTATAACCACAGGAGGGATGACTATGAAGCGAGGAGACTTGGGTATTCTAGCTGTGCTCTTAATCGGATTAGTCATTATGGTTTCCTTCCTGTGGGGCGGTGACGAAGCGTATACAGGGCCTGTATTCGTTAAGATTACGCTGGATGGGGAGCATTACCAAACGGTCGAATTAACTTCGGCGCTTCAGGAGATAGAGATCCGTACACAGCGGGGGTACAATCTAGTCCGAATATATGATAAGGCTGTCCAGATGATAGATGCGGATTGCCCCGATCAGCTCTGCGTCCATATGGGTGCTATAAGAAAGGTTGGCGAGAAGGTGGTTTGTTTGCCCAACCGGGTCTTAGTTGAGATCATCGGGCAATCGAATGAAGGAGATGAGCTCGATGCCGTTGTCTCCTGATCCTTATGAGCTGAAGCGTACGGTGATGATCGCCATGTTTGCCGCTGTTTCTGTAGTACTAGGTATTGTCGAATCCTTTATCCCTATAACCATATCCATTCCAGGGGCTAAGTTAGGCTTAGGGAATATCATGGTTCTAACCTGTCTGGTGTTCTTTAAGGGTAAAGATGCATGGATGCTTATTCTTATAAAAACAATATTGACCTCATTCATCCTTGGAACATTCTCGACGTTCATCTTTAGCTTCTTCGGTGCCACCCTTAGCTTTATGATTATGTATGCGATGCTGCGACTTGGCAAAGATCAATTTAGTTTGATTGGAATAAGTATTATTGGTGGTATTACACATAACATTGGGCAATTGGTAGCGGCCGCGCTAGTGCTGGGTACAACCGGGATTTTCTACTATATGCCTGTTCTATTAGTAACAGGTGTTGTGACTGGTGTCTTCGTCGGAATGGCAACCCGATATTTGGTATCCTCACTGGATAGGATAGGACTGTTTGATTCGATGGGAGTGAAGCTATGATGATCGAGGTCGATCGGGTTTCTTATTCGTGTAGGAAAGCAGATAAACCTTTACTTAATCAGATATCCTTCCGAATACCAGAAGGACAATGGGTGAGTATTATTGGGAGAAACGGCAGTGGTAAATCGACCCTGGTCAAGCTTTTAAATCGTTTATTACCGAGTAGCGAGGGTCGAATTTATATAGATGGTGTCGAGCTAACTAACCAATCTGTCGGAAGTATTCGTGAACAGGTGGGTATGGTTTTTCCTAACCCAGATCATCAGTTTGTTGGTTTAACCGTCGTGGATGATATCGTCTTTGGCCTAGAAAACCGTTGTTTGGATAGATTGACCATGCAAGATCGTGTTGCACACTATGCCGATAAGCTTCACATTACTCACCTGTTAGATAGGCACCCCAATCAGCTCTCTGGTGGGCAGAAGCAACGCGCTGCACTTGCCGCAGTATTGGCTATGGAGCCGAGGATTGTTATCTTCGATGAAGCTACATCCATGCTTGATGAGGGTTCCAAGCACGAGATCATAGGGATTATGCAGGAGATGAAATTAAGCGGACAATATACACTGATATCGGTGACGCATGACCATGAAGAGATTGTATCCTCTGATCGCACTTTAGCCTTAGTCAACGGAGCGATTGTAGCAGATTGTAAGTCTAATGAGATATGGACACAGGATGAGCTATTAGCATCATGTGGATTGAAGCCTACCTTTCTTGTGGAGCTCAGGAGGGAATTGGTGCATAGGGGAATTCAGTTAGGGCCCTCTCTGCATGAGAAGGAGGTTGTTGATGCGTTATGGCAATTATATTTGAGAACATCAGCTATACCTACAACGATCCCGGAAGCTTAAAGTCGCAGCTGGGTCTTCAGGGCGTAGATCTGCAGATAGAGGAGGGCCGGTTCGTAGCTGTTCTTGGAGTCTCAGGATCGGGGAAATCGACGCTGATGCAGCATTTTAACGGAATATTGCTCCCCACAGAAGGTCGGATGCACATCTTAGACTTTCTTTATCGTGCGGGCGAGAAGGCTACACATCTACAAGAGCTGCGAAAGCGGGTAGGCTTGGTCTTTCAGTTTCCTGAGCATCAGCTGTTCGAGGATACCGTGGGTAAGGATATTAGCTTCGGTCCACGGAATTTTGGTGCCACAGAAGAAGAAGCTGAAGCAGCAACAAGACATGTGATCGAGAAGCTAGGTCTTGATCCGTCTATATTGGAGTTGAGCCCCTTCCAGCTTAGTAGTGGGCAGCTTCGTAAGGCAGCAATAGCAACGATAATGGTGATGAACCCCGATATCTTTGTACTGGATGAGCCCACGGCATCACTTGATCAGGTAAGCCGGGATGAGGTCCTGGGGCTGCTTCAGTCGTTATGTAAGGACGATGGTAAGTCCATTATTGTGGTTTCCCATCGCTTAGAGGAGGTACTTCCTTATGCGGATGATCTCATTATTATGGATAATGGCACGGTAAGATTTCATGGGCAGCCGACAGAGCTGATGAATAATCTGACGTTAATCGCCGAATCTGGGATAATTCTTCCGCCTTCATTGCGGTTTATGCGTGAATTCTCTGAGCGCTTTCAGATTGTATTTCCCGACGGCCGTTATCACACCCAAGACATCGCGGATTATGTGAGTAAGGTGTTAGGAGGTGTAGGGCATGCGCAATAAAATCATGATGGGGAGGTATATGGATACGGGGTCGTGGATACATCAATTAGATCCTAGAGCCAAGGTTACGGCGATGCTATTATTCATGCTCGTCATTTTCATGATTAGCTCGTTAACTGGAGCTTTCATTGTGATGATTTTTTCTATTCTGATCATAAGCTGCACCAGGGTTCCCTTTATTTATTACTCGCGTGCGATTAAACCTCTTCTGTTCTTGATCGGATTTATTACGCTGTTCCAAATCCTATTCACTTCAGGGGGAAGCCGATTACTGACCGTTGGAGCTATTCACATCTACACAGGTGGGGTTGAACAGGGGGCTCTATCCGCACTTAGGATGATTTTGTTTATTTCTTTTACAGCGATTCTCACCTTTACTACAACACCGGAACGACTTACGCATGGCCTTGAAAGCTTCTTTGCTCCCTTACGCTGGTTAGGGCTGTCTCCACAGAGAATGACATTAATGATCAGCATCGCATTGCGCTTTATTCCAAGTATCTTTGAAGAAGCTGAGAAAATAGTGAAAGCCCAAGCCTCACGAGGATTTGTGCTGAAGGAAAGGAGCTTGAGAGAAAAGGCTGGCATTCTCATAACACTTCTAGTACCAGTTTCCGTAGGCGCCTTTAGACGCGCAAGTGATTTAGTAGATTCGATGGAAGCGCGAGGTTACCGATTAGGCATGCCCCGCACAAAATTTGAGGTATTAGTCTGGAGGAGTAAGGATACGCTTTTTGTACTCGCCTTTGTAGTCTTAGTGCTCGTAATGGTCTTTTTATTAAACTAATCGATAGGCACCCCATATAGGGTCCTCTAGGTTCGTAGAGAAGTAAAATAATTTAGGAGGGTTTGTAAGTCAGCGTGGGCGGGATAATCACGAAGCTCATGAATGATCTTTCTTGCTTTTTCGATATACGATGAGCATAAATGCTCAGATTGATCCATAACATCACTCGTAGCAATGAACTCCACTATCCTCTGTATTTCCTCTGGTGTCGAACTAACGTGCAATGAGCGGATTTCTGTGGAGAGCAGAGGGTCATTAAGAGCAAGCAGGACAGGAAGTGTCACATGACCATTCAATAGATCAGATCCAGCGGGCTTACCGATAACATCTGTAGTCTGGGTATAATCAAGCAGATCATCACGGATCTGGAATACCATACCCAAACATTCCCCGAAATCAAAAAGTAATTGACAGGTGTGTGAATCAGCATGGGCAATTTCTGCACCGGATTTCAAGCAGTTGGCCATGAGCAGAGCCGTTTTATTCCTCGTTTTCTCCAGATAATCCTCCAAGGTCATGTCAAAATTAAATTGATTGTACAATTGCTGGTACTCCCCTATACAGAGCTGGGTTAATACGGATGTTGCTCCTACAATACGCATGACTTCATCATTGTTACTCACCGATGCCCATTCTATTGCTCGAGCCATCATGTAGTTCGCAATATGTGTAGCCGTATATGTGTTTGTTAGCTTATGAAGAGTAGGCTTATTCCTACGTAGATCTGAGCGATCTATAATGTCATCGTGAATCAAAGAAGCCATATGGACGTACTCCAATATGGCTGATATGCGTATAACATCATCCGCTGGTGTGAGGTCCGAAGAGGAGCAATCCGCACTGAATCTCGCACCTGTGATGACTAATATGGGACGAAGTCGTTTGCCTCCAGAGCGAATTAATCGTAAGATGCTATCGGATATAATTGAAGGCTGTAGCAAATCATGATCTGTAAGAACGACCTGATTCAATGCCTCATCTATCACATGGAGATCCATGTTTAGAGCCTCATGCAACTTCAAACTTATCATCCCCTACTGTACACTCCTGATCTAGATAATGTTGGATTTGATCAGTCATCTCCGCATACATGGCTTCCATCGTCTTACCTTCAATGAGGCCTATCTGCATTCTCTTATGTGCAGGAATTAGATAATGCAGCAGCTTGAATTCATTACGCTGCACCAGCATCTGGAAGTATAAGCCAAACAAGTAATCTCCGTCTAGAATATTCTTAGTTAGATGACTAATGTCATCACTGCTAAGCTCTTGATGCTTACGTATAGCTGACGAAATGAGGATATAACATCCCAGAATTGCTGCTCTATGTGAACGCGTAAGCTTATAGGAATGAAGAAGCTCTGCCATTTCCTCTAATGAATATTCATCTATATTCAGGCGGATTAATGTATCTGGAGAAACCTCCTGTTGGAGCATACGCATCGTGTCTTGAATAAGAGTTTTGTTCATAGATGTAGCCCCTCTCTATATTAATCCGAATACAGATACCAGCGTCTGATAATAGGAATTCGTTTGTAATACTTTTTCAGCCATGGAAGAACATAATAATCCAGACCTATGGTGCTTCCGGATCCTCCGATGAGAGCGAAACTTCCAATCATGTACCAGAGCATATCGAAAGGTGCCATACTGGAAATCCAGACCATTGCACCCATACCGATCGAAGCAACTGAAGCTACTGCTGTGAACAAACCGGCCATGAGCAAGCCACCAATAACTATCTCCGCTAAGACCATGCCACCTTGAAAAATGTAAGCCAATGCATTGTAATCCCCATTGGATTTGAAGAAGATGAGTTCCATCGACCATGTGACCATATCCTGGACGAAACCAGGAACCCAGAGCGCAGTTTGGCCCGCGTATTCATTTACTATCACTGCGCCATCAACAACTGCCCCAGGTTCAACCTCGGCGGAGGCAGCGGCCACACCGTCAACCGTTTTGGCTGGAATAAGGAATATCTCAGTAGGGTCCTTCCAGATTGTTAGAAGCTTCTCAAAGCCTTCAATAAACCACATAAGTCCGACAAATACCCTTAAAGGAACGAGCCAGAAGTTTGGAGAACGCTTCGCGAGATGGCCACCAATAAAGCTGCGGTTATTCTTGACATGGAAGAACTCATGTAGCATATAAGAATATACTTTATTAAATCCACATATTTGGAATTGATAGAGTATGTTAATCATATGCTTGATCAGCATGGCGAAGAATCCACTAAGCTGATACATCCTCTTAGGTGTGCCTACATAAGCTACCCCATAACGACTACCCACGCACACCATTGTTCCATGGAATGTTGGTTTATAAGATTTTTTCTCCTGCTGCTTAATGTCAGCAGCAATGTTGTAAGCTATGATCGGAGCAGCATGCTCGGCATTCTCCACCATCTGTGGAACAGGGGCAGATTCACCCTCTGGAATGAAGAAGATATTATCGCCGACAACATAAACGTTTTTATGCTCCAAGGTTTGCAGCTTGTCGTTAGTCTGAATTCGTTTTCTACCGTTCTGCTCAAGGTCTAGACTACCCACTAGGTCAGAGCCTTCAACACCAGCAGTCCAGATGATTGTTCTAGATGCTAGCTTTTTATCTCCGATACATACGGCATGTTCCTTGACCGCTGTGATTTTGGACTTGAGATCAATGCTAACGCCAAGCTTCCGTAATTTTTTCGCAGACTTTTCTATTAGAGGATCAGGTAAAGTAGGTAGGATTTTCTCTAGAATATCCACAACGTGGAGCTGAACTTCACTGGGATCGACATAGAATTCCTTACACAGTTCTTGGGTGTATTCAGCGATTTCACCAATAACCTCAATACCTGTAAAGCCTGCCCCGACAACTACAAAGGTTAGCATGGCTGCGCGTTGCTCTGGCTCTCTCTCCTTAACCGCGGCTCTGAACATATTAGGGATATGCTCCTTAAGCCGGATAGCATCTTCGTAGGACCAAAGTGTGAAGGTGTTCTCCTCAGCACCCGGCGTTCCCCAGAAGGTAGGTTTACTACCGGTGCCGATAACCAGATAATCATAGGGGTAATTATTTGATTTTGACTGTAATGTAGTGTGTTCAAAGTCAATATGGATGATCTCATCCATAACAACCTGGACATTCTTAAATCCGGCAAAAATTTTACTGAACTCCACTTTAATGGAATCTTCCTCGCATCGATTACCGACTACTTCATGTAGCTCAGTGAGTAACGTATGGAATGGCTTTCTATCTATGAGCGTTATTCTTACATCACGGTGCTTTTTTAAACGAATAGCGAGTTTTTTGGCAGTTAGAACACCACCATATCCGCCCCCGAGAACAACAATATGTTTCATTACAATCCCTCCGACATCGAAGTATGTGAAATTATTCACATTATGGCGTTTCATTTATTTTAGCATAAGAATGTAATAGCCAATATGACATAATTCACTGTGATCGAATGAATAGGCATCTCATAATTTAAAAATTGTAGCGGAGGGTATAGAAACGTTAAAGTACTACAGTCAATGATGTTCTTTTCTTCCGAATATGATCCATACTCCAACGATGATTAAGAGCGCCGCAAGTATAGGCTGGCCTAAGATCATAGAATTAAAGAGTGATCCTAAGGTGAATATAGTAAAGAATAGGATAGATAATAAGGTTAGAATATTGATCGGAATAAGCAACCATTTGTTACGACCACCAAACCAATAGAACTCGAAGAGACCAATGGCGACGGCTAATATAAATCCAGGCCAGGTCACATCCCAATTGTTGAACAGCATAGATACCTGACAGACGACTCCCACTGTTAGCAAGATTCCTCCAGGAATCAGTAGTCCTGCCCCCTTACGATCCGTCATTCTAAAGTAGAGCCAGTGGAAGAAGAATCCCATGGGGATTACGAATAAACTCGGCCAGAAGTAGCCGATTAGCTCTCCAGCTCCGAAGGTTTCGCCCCGATTGAGTAACAAGAACACCCCTAGAAGTATAATTAATGGCCCCATAATCGTTCGTATATTCATCGTGTGCCTCCTACAATTTTTTCGGATGATTTCAATAAACTCAGTGTATATCGCACTGATGGTTCTGTCATCCTGCTGAGGTTGGACATCAATCAGTCTTAAGTCGTACATCTACTATCATAGATATTCGGGAAGCGGGTACAATACGGAGAGAGAACGTCAAAAAGCTCTTGATTATGTCTTTTTTTGCGCATATAGTAGAGAGGAAAAGTATACCTGCTTGTCTAAGTAGGATGGATTTCAATACAAGAATTTAGGGGGCTTTTGTACATGAAAAAGGCAGTATTAGTCGTAGCAATCCTCGTGATGATGTTCTCGTTGCTAATCGGTTGCGGTAACAATGATGGTGGAGCAGCTAGCTTTAAGGTAGGTATGGTTACCGATGCCGGAACGATTGATGACAAGTCCTTTAACCAAGGCACATGGGAAGGCGTATTACGAGCAACTAAGGATTTAGAACTAGACAATAAGTATCTTAAACCAGCAGGAACAACTCCCGCTGATTATATGAAGGAAATCGGTAATTTATATGATGCTGGTTATAAATTTATCGTAACACCAGGCTTTAAATTTGAGACAGCGATATTCGAAGCTCAGGATAAGTATCCCGATGCCAAATTTGTTCTTATTGATGGAGCTCCACATAGCGGAGATTTTGCTCCAGTAGTTAAAGAGAATACCGTCTCCATATTCTTTGCTGAGCATGAATCTGGTTTTCTTGCTGGTGTAGCAACCGCTCTGGAGATCAAGGAAGGCGAAGCTGGTTTTATCGGTGGTATGGAAATCCCTCCGGTTCAGAAGTTTAACTGGGGCTTCCAGCAAGGTATTGCATACGCTAATGACAACCTAGGCACCAAGGTGAATTTAAAAAAGGAGAATGTCATCTATCAAGGTAGCTTCGATAATGTAGCCGCTGGTAGCCAATTAGCTGCTCAGATGTATGATGGTGGTGTGAAGGTTATCTTCGCAGCAGCAGGCGGAGTTGGTGTTGGTGCAATTAATGAAGCTATAACACGTGCAACGGGTGGCGCAGAGGTATGGATTGTTGGCGTTGACGTTGATCAATATGCTGATGGTATATATGACGGTGACAAATCAATCATTCTTACATCCGCGATGAAGAAGATTGACCAAGCTGCCTACGATATGATTGAAGCAGAAACGAAGGGTGAATTCCCAGGTGGTCAGACATTAGTGTTCGATGCTAAGAACAATGGTGTGGGTGTTCCTGCTGAGAATCCAAATTTAAGTGCAGATACTACTAAGCAGGTTGATGATATATTCAAAAAGATTCAATCAGGAGATATTACGGTAGCGGCTGTACAAGGAAATTTACTTAAATAGTCGAATAATAAAGAGGCGGGTCTTCCGCCTCTTTTGTTGTTCATATTCTTCTGCTAAGGGAGCTAGCTTCCATGAATTATGTTGTCGAGATGCTCAATATTCGCAAAGAATTCCCAGGTGTTGTCGCTAATGATGACATTACGCTTCAGCTGAGGAAGGGTGAGATTCACGCCTTACTCGGGGAGAATGGAGCCGGAAAGTCAACCCTTATGGGTATGCTATTTGGTATGTATCAACCGGATCGCGGTAAAATTAAGGTTAATGGGCAAGACGTGAGAATTGCTAATCCGAATGTTGCGAATAAGCTGGGAATAGGTATGGTGCATCAGCACTTTAAGCTGGTTAGTAATTTTACGGTCACTGAGAATATTGTACTGGGTATAGAGCCTCGGAAGGGGCTTGTATTGGATGTAGCTACGGCAAGTAAACGAATTGAACAATTGTCGGAGCAATATGGTCTGAATGTAGATCCGTATTCCAAAATCGAGGACATTTCGGTAGGCATGCAGCAGAGGGTAGAAATTCTCAAGATGTTATACAGGAATGCAGAGGTTCTCATTCTAGATGAGCCAACGGCAGTGTTAACTCCTCAAGAAATTACCGATTTGGGGAAGATCATCAAAAACCTGATTTCTGAAGGTAAGTCAATTATCCTCATCACACATAAATTAAAGGAAATTAAGGCGCTCGCCGATCGTTGCTCAGTTATTCGACGCGGCCAAACCATTGGTACCGTGGATGTAGCCACAACAACACAAGAAACCATGGCCGAGATGATGGTCGGTCGTCAGGTAACCTTCAAGGTGGACAAGATGGCTAGTCACCCCGGTGAGGTCGTCCTCAGCATTAAATCGCTCTCCATGAAGAATAACAAGAAAGTTCTTGCCTTGAATAATTTCTCTATTGAGGTTAAGGCTGGAGAGATCTTAGGTATTGCTGGAGTTGAAGGCAATGGACAATCTGAATTAATTGAGGGAATTACCGGTCTGCGAAAGTCAGATTCAGGTAGTATCCTTTTTAATGGTGAAGAAATAATAGGTAAGTCGATTCGTTCTCGCATAGAACGTGGAATTGGTCATATTCCGGAGGATCGGCAGAAGCGTGGATTGGTGCTGGATTACTCCATGGAAGAGAATATGATATTGGAAGTGTATTATCGTAGGCCATTCTCTAGAAGAGGGCTATTGAATAAATCATACATTCGACAATATGCCGAGCGGATCATTAAAGGCTTCGATGTTCGATCAGGGCAAGGAGCTACAGCATTGGCTAGATCATTGTCCGGTGGAAATCAGCAGAAGGCCATTGTTGGTCGTGAGTTTGAATTAAATCCTACCCTTCTAATTGCCGTACAACCAACACGAGGACTTGATGTAGGTTCTATAGAATATATTCACCAGCGTTTAATCGAGCATAGGGATAATGGTAAGGCAGTTCTCTTAATATCTCTGGAGCTTGATGAGATTCTGAACGTTTCAGATCGCATTGCTGTCATCAACAACGGTGAGCTTGTCGGTGAGGTCAATGCACTCGAGACGAATGAGAATGAGATTGGACTGATGATGGCAGGCATACAGAGAGGTGAGGGTGTATGAGAGTTGGAGTCGTCTCCTTACTAGCTGTTGTCTTTGGATTGATTGCAGGCGCCATATTAATGTTAGTTACGGGTCATAACCCCATTGAGGGATATCGATACCTATTCGCAGGTGGACTGAAGAATCCAGAGCGAATCGGGAATACGTTAGCTACAGCGACACCTCTAATCTTCACAGGACTATCCGTTGCCTTCGCCTTTCGAACCGGGTTATTCAATATTGGTGCGGCAGGACAGATGTTATTCGGCGGCTTCTGCGCAACTGCCGTAGGGCTTAGCTTGGACATGCCTAGACCGTTCCTTCTGCTAGCGATGATCTTTGCAGGATTCATAGGCGGGGCAATCTGGGGGTTTATACCTGGGCTGCTAAAGGCTAAGTTTAATGTCCATGAAGTGGTATCGACAATCATGATGAATTGGATTGCTTACTGGACGATCTATTATGCTGTACCCGCTTATCTCAAGGGTCCGTCTCTCGAGACAGAGTCAAGACCGCTACCTAAGGCAGCCTCTCTTCGGGAAACCTTCCTGTCGGATGTATTCAACGGATCTTATGTGAATCTTGGGCTTTTCCTCGCTGTTATCGTTGTTATCCTAGTAGCCTTTGTCATTAATCGAACAACATTAGGCTACGAGTTAAAGGCAGTGGGGTTCAATCGAGATGCTTCAGAGTATGCGGGAATAGCGGTAAACCGTAGCATTATTGTGTCGATGCTGATTTCTGGAGGTCTTGCCGGGCTTGGTGGAGTTGCTCAATACGCTGGAAATTCGAACAATATACAGATTGGGATACTGCCCTCCCAAGGCTTTGATGGTATTGCTGTAGCATTGCTTGGCGTGAATACAGCGGTGGGGGTGCTGTTAGCTGCCATATTCTTTGGTCTCTTATACTCAGGCAGGGGATTTATGAACGCCATGACAGACATTCCGCCAGAGATTGCAGATTCCATTATTGCCATTATCATTTATTTTGCTGCGACGAGTATTCTCATTGCACGGTTGGTAAGTTGGTTCATTAAGCGAAGAGCCAAAGTCAAAGGGTTAATTCCTGATGAAGGGAAGGTGGAGTGATCCGATGTGGACGATCCTTCAACAAATTTTCCCGTATGCTATTGTATTTACCATTCCACTTCTCATTACCGCTCTAGGTGGTCTTTTCAGTGAACGTAGCGGGGTTGTTAATATCGGTCTTGAGGGATTGATGGTGGTAGGTGCATTCTCAGGTGCGCTAATTATATTCAAAATGCAAGCAATATGGCCGAACAAGCCATACATCATATGGATTGGCCTACTGACAGCGATGATTATTGGTATGTTATTCTCACTCCTGCACGCATTTGCCAGTATCAATCTAAGCGCTAATCAGATCATCAGCGGAACAGCGATTAACATGATCGCAGGTGCATTGACGGTATTCCTTGCGAGGAACATAACGGGAAGCGGGAATATTCGAATCAGGGGTTTGTTGCCTTTTGATTTTCCAGGGTTATCCAAGATTCCTATTATAGGTGATTTGTTATTTACTAAGATGTACGCATCCACATGGTTCGTCCTATTGATTCTGGGTTTAAGTGCCTTTGTACTATATAGAATGCCATTCGGTCTTCGGCTAAGAGCGTGCGGAGAAAACCCACAAGCCGCTGAAGCTGCTGGTATCAATGTTAGACGAATGCGGTATATTGGAGTCATGATATCGGGTGCCTTCGCTGGTCTGGGTGGTGCCATCATTATCGTAACCTATGCAGGCGAGTTTTCTGGAACCGTTTCTGGACTAGGCTTCTTAGCATTGGCAGCATTAATTTTTGGACAATGGAAGCCATTAGGTATATTGGGTGCCACGCTGTTCTTTGGGTTTGCCAGCACGGTTGCCAATGTGTCACAGGTTATCCCGTCGCTAGCGGTATTCCCTCCATTTATTCTAAAGGTGTTCCCCTATGTCGTAACACTAATCGCGCTTGTTCTATTCTCGAAGTCCTCACAAGCACCAAGAGCAGCGGGAGAGCCATTCGATTCGGGTAAACGTTAATGAACCTGAAGAGTGAGTCATTTACGGAATGGCGTGTATTGGATACAAGAGCAGCTTCCCTTCACGAAGAGGCGCTGCTTCCGTTTGCTGTTGATGAGCTTGAGTGTCGTCAGGTAGGCAAGGGTGTTCAACCATTCCTGCATATCTGGCGGCATCGTAAGGCATTCATTCTAGGCTTGCGTGATCGGAGGCTGAAGCAAGCCCGGGAAGCGATGCTAGCATTAGATAATCAAGGATATGCGGTTGCTGTTAGAAATTCGGGTGGGGCTGCTGTGCCGTTGGATGAGGGTGTATTGAATATCTCGCTGATCCTACCTAATCCGGCAGGCACAACGAAGCTGCATGAGGATTTTATGATCATGGCAGAGCTAATTAAGGAAACCGTATATCAGTTAACGGGGACTAAAGAAGTAAGCGTGGGAGAGATCAAGGGGGCTTATTGTCCAGGGGCATTCGACCTGGCATTAGGAGGTCGCAAATTCTGTGGAATCGCACAGCGTAGACAGACCGGAGCCTATATTGTACAAGCCTTCATCGTGATTGAAGGTAGTGGTGCCAAGCGCGCTCGCCTAGTAGCCGATTTCTATAAGAATGCCGGTGGTAACGGTAATGATAAGGATAAGGATAGTGGTTATCCAATAGTCACCGAACAGGCTACCGCTAGTATTCAGGAGTCATTCGTTTCGGTGACGGTAGAACATTTTGTGCATACTTTCAAAGAAATCTTCCTAGCAAATCAAACAGTAAAGCAGTTAGCGCATAATTATGACGGTTACAATAAGTTAGAGCTAAGTCAATTGATCGCTCAGATGGAAGCTAGATATAATACGGACTAAGAGAGGATGAATATACAATGAAAGCACTAGTTCTGAATAATCCGGGAGCACCGGATACCTTAACAATGACTGATTTACCAATCCCCCGGCCAGCAGCAGGAGAAATTCGGGTTCGTGTACATGCTGTAGGTTTAAATCCTGTAGATTATAAGGTTGCAGCTAATGGTCATCCCGCTTGGGATTATCCATTTGTGTTAGGCTTAGATGTAGCAGGTATCGTGGATGAGGTGGGCGCAGGTGTCACACAATGGACTATAGGTGATCGAGTTGTCTACCATGGTAACCTTGCTAAGCCAGGAGGTTATGCGGAATACAGCATCACAACTGCACATACAGTAGCCGGAGTTCCAGAAGGGATTTCTTTCGTAGATGCTGCAGCCTTCCCTTGTGCAGGGTTAACAGCGTACCAAGCGATTCAACGGAAGATGAAGGTGCACCTGTCTAATGGGCAATCTAGCAGCATACTTATACACGGCGGAGCGGGTGGAGTTGGAGGATACGCCCTTCAGCTAGCTAGAATTTATGGCATATCCAAGATTATGACCACAGCTTCAGCAAGCAGCTTTGATCATGTTAAGGGTCTTGGTGCGAATATCTGTATCGATTATAACAACGAGGATGTACATCAACGGGTGCTGGATGCTACAGGAGGCCAAGGTGCGGATTTTATTCTGAACACGATCAATCGAGCAACCGCACAGCAGGATTTAGCCACACTTGCATTTGGTGGGCAGTTAACCTGTATTGCTGGAACTCCAGAGAATGTTGCAGACTTCCAGCCTGCGAGCAAAACCTTTACTCTTCACAAGATCGCATTAGGAGGAGCCCATGGTTCGGGTAATCTTCGGGCCGAGATAGATTTAGCTACAATGGCAGAGGAATTCCTACGGCTGATGACAGAACGGAAAATCAATCCTATGGTTGAGGAGATCATACAGTTAGCTGAGGTACCTTCAGCTCTGACACGAATAGCTCAGAGACATGTACAGGGGAAAATTGTGGCACAATTACTATAGACACGGAGGGGAATACACAGATGAGATTGGGCGGACCTGTTCATATCGAGGACATTAGTCCCGAAAGCTGGGTGCAAGCACTAAAGCACGAGGGCTACCGAGCTGCCATATGTCCGGTTAGAAACGATGCGGATGATACAGTAGTAGCGGACTACCAGAAAGCAGCTAAGACGAATGATATACGGATTGCCGAAGTCGGTGCATGGAGCAATCCGATCAGTCATGATGCCAAGAAGAGGAATGAAGCTATAGATTATTGCCAAAAACAGCTTGAGCTCGCGGAGAGAATCGGTGCCAAGGTTTGTGTGAATATAGCAGGCTCCCGTGCCGAGCAATGGGATGGTCCTAATGCAGATAACTTCTCCGACGAGACCTTCGAGATGATTGTTGATACGACTAGAGAAATCATAGATGCGGTTAAACCCAGGAATACTTTCTTCACATTAGAGACGATGCCTTGGGTTTTCCCGGATTCTGCAGATACCTACCTATCCTTATTAAAGGCTATTGATCGCAAAGCTTTTGCCGTTCATTTTGACCCTGTCAATATGATTAATAGCCCACGTTTGTATTATCAGAATGGGGCGATGATGAAGGATTTCTTCACCAAGCTAGGGCCTTATATTAAGAGTGCTCATGCTAAAGATATCCTACTATCCAAAAAACTGACGGTTCATCTTGACGAGGTAATACCTGGTGAGGGAGAGCTAGACTATAAGCTTTTCCTTTCTGAGCTGCAGAAGCTAGATGTGGATATGCCGCTTATTATCGAGCATCTTAGTAGTGCCGAGGAATACCGAAAAGCCGCTGCACATATTAGGAATGTGGCAGCAGCTCTAGAGATCACTCTATGATTTGCGGGACTTAAGAGCCGGGCTACCAGCTGATATCATATTTAATAACACCATAAGCATTCGTAAATGTGAGCTCGATGTTACGATCGTACGAGGGCTCGTCCCAATACGCTGGTGCTTCAAGCTCATGCTTGCGAATAAACTTCTGGACCGCATCCGTCACAGAGGACGCTAGAATGATGTGATCCTTTTCTCTAAAGCCTATAATTGTACAATCAATAAGATCAAACTTATATTTTCTTAACATTTAAATTCCCCTATTTATGAAGTAAGCTCCGATAGATTGGTGACAATTAGATAGAAACTGAATTCGCTACCTATCACCTGGATAATTGTCTTAATGGGTGAGTCTGTTATAAGCTCTGAACCACGCTTGACCATCTGTGGTAGCATATTTAACTCTGCTCCTTGATTCGAACGATGTACTAAGTAAATACCATTGTGTAGATTCAAGAACTCACCGACTGCCGCTACCATCATTTCTCCAGCAGTATCTACGTTCTCTTGTGCATATTTAGAGGCTAAGCGGAGGAAAGCCTGCTCACTGCCAGCAATAACCGTTAATCGGTCTATCGAATAGTTTTCACTCTGTATCAATTGCTGTGCCATCCATTCCGCTGACAGGGAATCACTAGTATGTCCTATTTCCATCCGAATACCACTATCGATGAATCGAATCATATTCTTAGCGAATAAGCTAATATAGTCAACTAGGACAGAATCCCCGGAAATGCCAGCGTTTACTAATTCAGCTTCTAGTAGCACCTTAATATCTCCGTTAACGATCGCATGGAATTGCTCGTCTGACAAGCTATTCTCCTGCTTGTATTGATTCAATGCCTGAGCGAAATCCTCATAGCTCATAATTTCATGATCAATTAACGCTTGTCCGAGTGCGAGATGCGCGCTAGGTTGTGCAATCAGCAGCTCTTCGATTAGATGTTCTTCGATAAAACCGAGCTCAATAGCAATTTCACCAAATCTTTTATCCATTCTCGTCTGAGCATGATGGACGGCATCCACCTGCTCCGCGGTCATCCACCCACGATTAATGGCGAGCACACCTAGCTTTACTCGTATGTCATTCTGTGCAATTAATGCCCTCTCCAGCTCGCTTGCTTTAACCAAGCCTTGATTGAATAAGTATTGACCGAAGTATTGTGAGAACATTAGCGTTCACCTCGCTGCTTTGAGATTTTATGCAGAATATCTAGGATAGCTTCGATTTCTATCGGCTTCTGCAGAAAATTGTCCGCACCGAGCTTGATCGCCTTCATCAAATTAGCTTGTGTACCTAATGAAGATGCTATGACGACCTTGATACTAGGGTTGTTCATCTTAATCTCCTGAAGCGCTTCAAGACCATCCATCTTGGGCATGGTGATATCAAGCAATACAAGATCGGGGTTTTCCTTTAAGCATAGGGCAACGGCTTCGAATAGTTGAGTAAAGCCTTTATCCGTTAAGGCGTCTTTTAATTTCTTGCGAACTAGCATCGAATCGTCACATAATACAATCCTGAGATCATACATAATCCTACACTCTCCTTCACTTAATATAGATCCCACCAAAAGGAAGTAGTTCGCGAAGCAGACGTCTGATCAAGCTATCATGATGTAGCTGTTCGATTAATTGGTTATCATTCGAACCAGTTTGGATGAGTACCGGACCATTGCCTGTAATCTCCCACTGTACACTCATGTGCTGACTAGCTAGTGTGTTCCCATAAACCGACAATTTGATGTTCGCATTCTCGGGGTATGCCACCAATGAACCGGACTCCACGAATAAAGGTCGGTCCGGCTGCAATTGAATCGTGGCAAGCTCACCTTTTGTAATAATCCCGAGTGCTCCAGGACCCGTGAATTTAATTCGAACCCATTCTCGAGTAATCCAGGCATTCTTAATCTTCTGTATTCTACTCTTTAATCCCATACCTTCGGTGAAGAACATAATGTGTCGAAAGTCGAATAGTAGATTGCTATCCGCAGGAATCTCGAATGTCAGTAACGAGCAACCTGCCGGGAGTGCAATTACCATCTCCGAGGGTCCTTGCATGCGGGAACGAATCCATTTTCGTTTACGGTAGGCTGCAGCAAGATCCATAATTCGATCCTCTCGATTTCGCGGTGAGCCTTGATAAGCGATGATCGATTTGGGATGCAGTACATTCAGAACATCTATGGTGTCTAACTGGATTCTTACATGCCCTAGCTGACCAGGTGTAATGACCTTCATAGTTTACGACCTTGATGCTCAGTACGCTGCCTACGCCATACTAAGTATCTCCAAATTCTTATAAGCGCAAAATATCCTAATATAAGCCCTAATACCGTGATGACCATAATGATCAGTTTGCGTATGAGCGCTTTACGGTCGGACTGCTGCTGCTCCATGAGTGCTACACGCTGATTAAGCTTGTTATTCTGAGCTTGCAGCTTCTCGTTGTTCTCCCGATATTGTTCATTTATCTTTTGCAGCTCTTCTTGCTTGCGAGCATATTCAGCTACCTTCTGTTCAGCTTCTTGATATTTCTGTTTTTGCTCCTCAAGAGCTTGCTGTGTTTCCTCAAATTTCTGCCGAGTTTCCTCGTATTGCGCTTCGTACTGATTTAACAGATCATCGACTTTCTCTGGAGCATTATATATGGCTTTGATTCGATCAATAATACCTGCATAAGTTGGAGCCGGGGGGATGAAGAGCAGACTTAAGCTCATGACTATGATGATTGCTAGCATTCTTCTCATAATGGTTCCCCTTTCATAGACTAGACATCATTTGTTTAGTATATTTCTAATTCTATCATATTCATATGCCCTTATTCGACAATTACTATAATGATACCCTTAATCGCTAATTCAGAAGGAAGGCAAGCAGATTTTATACCCCAAAATGTTTGACATAGTTAGAAGAATCCTTTAATATATGAATACAAGTTACTTATATTTATATATTTAATTAAATTTAGTTAGCAATGGGAGGAATGTTTTAAATGTCAGTAAGCAAATGGGCAGTAGATCCAACACACAGCAGTATTGATTTTTCGATTAGACACATGATGATCGCGAAGGTAAAAGGTTCATTCCAAGCCTTTGAAGCGGAGATAGAAGCTAATCCTGCAGACTTAACAACGGCTAAGATCAAATTTAGTATTGATTTAACAAGCGTTGATACTCGTAATACGGATCGGGATAACCATCTCCGTTCTGCAGATTTCTTCGACGTGGATAACACGCCTAAGATGACCTTTGAAGCCAATCAAATTATTGGCTCTGGTGGCGATAACTATGAAGTTGTGGGAGATCTTACTCTTCATGGAGTAACCCGTTCAGAGAAATTTGCCGTAGCCTTTGAGGGAGCGGGTAAGGATCCTTGGGGTAATGAGAAGGTTGGTTTCAGTGCGACGGGATCGATCAACCGCAGTGATTACGGGCTTACTTACAATGCCGCGCTTGAAACGGGTGGTATTCTTATCGGTGACGAAGTTAAGGTAATGATTGAAATCGAAGCAGCGAAGCAAGCTTAAATAAAAGCTCAGTTCTGCTTAAATGTTGCTTAGATACCCGCAATATTTACTTGTTGCTGCACCTCGACCTCAAAACTGAGCTAGTACAAAATTAGTGCCGTACTTACAACTAAATCAAGCGTTATAGGCTTTCATTAAGAATTAAGATCAAAATTACAATTAAAATTTGGGTTTTAGCGGTCATTTTGAGGGTTATTCATCAATTAAGTGCATAGTGTTATTATTTTCCCGAATCTCCACCTATAACAATAAATAAATGTAAATATGCGCTATTTTTCCGACGACAACTGAGATCCAGATACTCTGAACTTTTAAGCAACAATTAAGCAGAACTGAGCTTAAATAAATAACGGTTACACTAGAACAAGCGGCACTGGGGATTCCAGTGCCGCTTGTTCTAGTGTAAGTATTCGTAATACGATATAATAGTTCAAGTATTCACACCAAACTTAGGAACAAGCGAATAATAACTTGCGGTACATTCACAACAAAATAGTAAAAGCGTCTATGTTTGTCGTGAAAACCGCAACTAATCATTCGTTTGTCCCATAGCTTATGCTTACGAAGTAGTTTTATCGACCACTCGCGTGGTCATCAAAAACTAGCTTATGCTTACGAAGTAGTTTTATCGACCACTCGCGTGGTCATCAAAAACTTTTAGGAGGATATTACAATGGGAACAAATGCAAAAATCGGTGGTGGAGGCTTCCACCATGTTGCTCTGAAGGTTCGTAATTTTGAGGCAACCTTGAAGTTTTATGTAGATGGATTGGGCTGCACGGAAGCACTTACATGGGGCGAGGGAGATTCCCGAGGTGCATTATTAGATAGTGGGGATGGCAATTACATGGAGATATTCGCTGGAGGCTCTCAGGAGATTAAGCCGGATAGTGCCATTATACATTTTGCATTCCGTTCAGATGATGTCGATGCTGCGATTGAGGCTGCACGCTCAGCGGGCGCTGAGGTTACAGTTGAGCCGAAGGATGCTGCGTTCAACACAAACCCACCCACAACAATCCGTATTGCCTTCTGCAAGGGTCCAGATGGGGAAGTTATCGAATTTTTCCAGAGTACGGGTGAACGTAAGCTGTAAGCAGCATATGACATTCACTTTATTCAGAAGAGGCAGCTCATCAGTCGGAAAATTTGCTGATGGGGCTGCCTTTTCGTTATTGTCTTGCACTAGAAATCCGCCCGAATAGTTTGATCAATTCGTTCACGGTTAGGGGAATTAAAGCCAATAGGAACACCAACCCCCAATCACTAAAGCTAAGATTGTGCACCTTAAATGCAGAAGCCAAGAATGGTATAGTGATTACTGCGAATTGTAGAATAAAACCGAGGACAACAGCGCCTACCAAATATAGGTTAGATAAAAGTCCAACTTGGAATATCGATTTTGTTGTACTTCTCATCGTGAAGGAGTACAGCAGCTGTGAAGCGGCCAGCACGACGAAGGCCATTGTTCTTGCATAGGTCATGGCATCAGTAGATATATCATGAGCACCTAGATGATAGCCAAACTCCCTAAGGCCCATATAGAATGCAACTAAGGTGGCGACTCCAATCAATAATCCACCGGTGATTGCTCGCACTCCCGCACCTTTCGCAAAGAAGCTTTCCTTAGGATTCCTTGGCTTCTGCTTCATCACATCCTCTTCGCCGGGATCAACTCCAAGTGCAATCGCTGGCAAGGTATCCGTTACAAGATTTACCCAGAGAATTTGGGTTGCCAGTAGTGGTACCGGCCAGACGAATATAATGGATGCCAGTATCGCTACAACCTCTCCTAAGTTACATGATAAGAGGAATATGACGGCCTTTCTAATATTAAGATAGATGTTCCTACCTTCTCTGATCGCCTTTACAATCGTAGTGAAATTATCATCCGTTAGTATCATATCGCTCGCACTCTTGGATACATCTGTACCAGTTATACCCATAGCCACCCCGATATCGGCATATTTCAACGATGGTGCGTCATTTACTCCGTCTCCTGTCATGGAGACTATATTCCCCTGCTCTTTGAGTGCCCTAACAATCTTCACCTTATGCTCGGGAGATACACGGGCGAATACTCGGATGTCGCGAATTCTCTGAGAGAACTCCTTATCAGTTAGCTGATCAATCTCTGCACCAATCATGCTTTGCTCCACCGAGTGAGCGATACCTAATTGTTTGGCAATGGCTACAGCTGTATTCTTGTGATCTCCTGTGATCATCACGGAAGTAATGCCAGCAGCCGTAGCTTCTCTTATCGAATCCTTCACTTCAAGTCTCGGGGGGTCAATCATTCCTACAAAACCAAGAAGTGTGAGGCTCTGCTCCATCTCTTCAGTACGTATAAGCTGGTCTGTATTCTTATATGCGACACCAAGGACTCTTAATGCGTCATTCGACATCACCTCGGCAGCCCTCAGGATACCTTGCTTTATCTCTTCAGTCAGGGCCACTTCCTTACCCTTGATCCTGGCAGATGTACATATATGTATAAGCTGATCGATTGCACCCTTTGTATGCACACGGTAACCGGATTCCACTTCATTCAACGTAGACATGAGCTTCCGATCAGAATCAAATGGTATCTCGGAAACTCTCTTATACGTAGCATCTAATGACGTCTTCGATAAATTGTTCTCTTCACCGAGTACGACTAATGCAATCTCCGTAGGGTCTCCGGTTCCTAGGCCATTCTCGAAGGTAGCATCTGAGCACAACACCAAGGCTTTGATCAGTTCGACAGGCGGATCATCGGTAACGGGGTCAAGAGTATAATGCTTAACAACCGTCATCTTATTCTGAGTTAATGTGCCCGTCTTGTCTGAACAGATTATATTAACTGAGCCTAAGGTTTCCACTGCAGGTAACTTCTTCACGATAGCGTTATTCTTAGACATTCTAGTGACGCCTAGCGCTAATACAATCGCAACAATAGCTGGCAAACCTTCCGGGATTGCAGCAACCGCTAAGCTAATAGAGATAAGGAACATCTCGAATAGGTCTCTATCTTGAATCAATCCTATAATAAAGATGAGCACGCATATAGCTATCGCTGTATACCCTAGTATCTTACCGAGCTCATCTAATTTTTTCTGTAACGGGGTCATTTCCTTCGTATCTTCATCTAGAATCTTAGCGATCTTACCCATTTCCGTTTCCATTGCAGTAGCCACGACAACACCTTCGCCTCTACCATAGGTAACCAATGTAGACATAAAAGCCATATTAGACCTATCACCGATGGGTGTCTTCGGATCCTCATGAAGCTCGTCTGCATTCTTATCTGAGGGCACAGATTCACCCGTTAAGGCTGATTCCTCGATTTGTAGATTAGCACTCACTAATAACCGTAAGTCGGCCGGTATGTAACGACCCGCATCTAATATTACAATATCACCCGGCACAATCTCCTCAGAATTAATTTCTGCAACTTCGCCGCCACGTCTAACTAACGAGCGTAGAGTCGTCATGCTCTGCAGAGCCTCAATAGCCTTCTCCGCCTTATTCTCTTGAATGACACCTATTACTGCATTCAACACAACAACTAGAAGTATGATAATGGTATCCACGTACTCACCTATAGCTAGTGTGATTACAGCAGCACCTAGAAGTACATAAATAAGCATGTCTCTTAGCTGAGAGAAGAAGAGTGCTACCATACTTTTCTTTGGTTTAGCTTTTAGCATATTCATGCCATAACGTTCCTGTCTGATTTTGTGTTCTTCTATTGTTAGCCCTTTAGTAGCATCAACTTGAAGCTCTTGCAGAACGTCCTTTTGTGATTTGGAGAACCACATTGCCAACACCTCACCCTCCGTAGCGTATAATCATAGAAAAAGACCGTGCCCTGTATGGTTTACGGTCTTCACATGGATTCATTATAGTATAACCCGCACCGATATATACATACAAAGAATGACAAAAGCTAGTTCAAGATAATTGAAAGAGTAGTAGCAGAGTATTCCCTTTTAATTAATAAATCCATTGCCTATGGAAAATGAAGGTGTTATATTCTGAAGCATCTGTTGAATTATCTTTGTGTTAAAGGAGGTCAGCCATCCGTATGTTTATCGTGCTTAGTAAGTTAAAATGGTTTTTTAAATTGCATTGGAAGCGGTATACTTCGGCTTTGTTGCTCCTTACTGTGGCAGGTATCCTCGATGTGATTCCACCGAAGCTGATCGGATTTCTCATAGATGGTATTAATCGTGAAGAATTAAGTAACTCGGAATTATTCAAGTGGATCATGCTCTGGTTGGCAATAACCGTGGTAAGCTATCTCATTTCTTATGTATGGTTGTATCAATTGTTTGGAGGAGCATTCTTACTTGAGCGTAAGTTACGTACGAGACTAATGAAACACTTCCTACGCATGACGCCCACCTTCTACGAGAGGAATCGAACGGGGAATTTGATGGCGAGAGCAACGAATGACTTAAGTGCGGTTTCCAACACGGCCGGCTTCGGCATTCTAACCTTGATCGATTCCACGCTATTCCTTCTAACGATCCTCATCGTAATGGCCGTGTTCATTAATTGGCAGCTCACATTGGCTGCTTTATTACCCTTACCGATGATTGCCATTATCATTGCTCGGTACGGTAGGATAATCCACGAACGTTTCATTCATGCCCAGGACGCCTTCGGCGACATGAATGATCAGGTGCTAGAGACGATCTCAGGAGTCCGGGTAATTCGTGCATTCGTTCAGGAGGATGCCAGTGGAAGAAAGTTCGACGATTTGACACACGATGTGTATAAGAAAAATATTGCCGTAGCACGGATTGATGCACTCTTTGATCCTACGATCAAGATTGTTGTCGGGCTCAGTTATTTGGTGGGGTTATGTTACGGTGGGTATATGGTATTTCACAGTGTTATAACCATAGGTGAGCTTGTTTCCTTCAATATATTCTTAGGCATGCTCATATGGCCGATGTTTGCTATTGGGGAGCTTATTAATATTATGCAACGGGGTAATGCCTCTCTGGATCGGGTTCAGGAAACGCTCGGATACAAACCGGATGTCGTGGATATTCCGACACCGATCAAGCTAAATTCATTGGACCATATCACCTTTGAGCATGTCACCTTTCGTTATCCTTCATCTACGATCGACAATCTGGCTGATGTGTCCTTCAAGCTTATGAAGGGTCAGACGTTAGGCATAGTAGGTCGCACAGGGAGTGGTAAGACCACAATATTAAAGCAGCTATTACGAGAATATCCCTCGGGCTTAGGTCATGTCAGAATGGCAGGAATATCTATTGATCAATTAGAGCGGGAGCAGCTTCAGGGCTGGATAGGTTATGTGCCTCAGCAGCCGATCCTGTTCTCTCGGACGATTCGCGAGAACATTGAATTCGGACATAGGGAAGGTCTACCTAGCGACCAGGGTAAACTCGACAAATCATTGCGGCTCGCTTCCTTCAGTAAGGATATTGAATTTCTCCCTAGTGGTTTAGATACACTTGTTGGGGAGAAGGGGGTTGCTTTATCTGGCGGGCAGAAGCAGCGAGTCTCTATTGCTCGGGCAATGTATATTGAGCCAGAGATCCTTATTCTCGATGATGCCTTGTCAGCAGTGGATGCTAAGACCGAGGTGGAGATTATAGAACGGATTCGTGAGGAACGTGCGGGCAAAACCACATTGATCACGACCCATCGTCTGTCTGCAGTGCAGCATGCTGATTGGATACTGGTCCTCGACGCTGGCATAGTTGTTGAAGAGGGTACGCATGAACAGCTGCTTGATCGAGCTGGCTGGTACAAGGAGCAATATGACCGACAGCAAATTGAGGCATGGATCGAGAAGCAAGCTTAATAGGTTAATAACAAGTATAGATTGTAGGTGAGGCGAGTGGGACGGACAGGACAACGATTATTCCGGTATGCCGGATTATATAAGAGAACAATTATAATAGCCTTGATATTATTATCTGTAGCCGTTTGCGCTGAGCTGGCTGGACCTCTAATTGCCAGACAGATCATCGATAAACATATTATAGGTATTGAGAGGGTATGGATGGTTACACCCTCACGTGATCATTATGCAGTGCCCTATAATGGGCAGTGGTATAAACGGGCTGATCATTTTGAGGAGGGTGAGCCACGAGGTAGAGCGGTGAGAGTTCTACAGGTAGGCAGAGCGTTCTATTATATAGAAGGCAATGCACCTGTCGAAGGCCGAAGAAGTGTGGATAATAATCAGCTTACGATCACGGTGAATGGCAAGCAATTAATCTACCCTGCTCAGAAGATAAGTGCCAAGGAGCTCTATGCCTTCTACAAGCCAGAGCTGGGTAGCATACTGAAATTAGCTTTATTCTACTTCGTGCTGCTTGTTGTGAGTGCAGTATTCACTTACGGACAGAGGTATATGTTACAGGTATCCGCGAATAAGATTATTCGTAGAATTCGCAATGATGTGTTCAGGCAGATTCAGCGTCTACCGATTCGATACTTCGATAATCTACCTGCGGGGAAGGTTGTATCCAGGATTACGAATGATACTGAAGCCATTCGAGAGCTTTATGTAGCTGTACTAGCTAATTTTTTCTCAGGGATCATCTATATAACGGCCATCTATGCTGCATTGATCGTATTGGACCCAAAGCTGGCGCTCATTGCATCTCCATTAGTACCTATTCTTGTTATCTGGATTATCGTCTATCGCAAGTTTGCATCACGATATAACCATCGGATACGTAGTAGATTGAGTGATATCAATGGCATGATCAATGAATCTATACAGGGAATGCCGATTATTCAAGCATTCCGACGACAGAAGTCTACGATGAAGGAATTTAAGGAGATCAATGATGATTATTTTACTTATCAGAACAAGCTGCTTAGCTTAAATTCGCTGACATCTCACAATCTGCTTAATGTCATACGTAATATTATATTTCTTATCGTCATATGGTTATTCGCTGGAGAATGGTTAGCAGCAGTGGTAACGGTAGGTGTATTATTCGCATTCATCGATTATATGAATAGAATGTTCCAGCCCATTGTGAATATAGTCAACCAACTATCCAATTTAGAGACTGCTCGTGTATCTGCGGAGCGTGTGTTCGAGCTATTGGATGAAGAGGGGATGGATGTAGTCTTAAATCATCATTCTGCGAGATATAAAGGCCATGTCCGATTTGAGGATGTATGCTTCGCTTATATACCGGAGGAAGACGTATTAAAGCATATTACATTCGAGGTTCAACACGGAGAAACGGTAGCTCTCGTGGGTCATACTGGCTCAGGTAAGAGCTCGATTCTGAATGTATTGTTCCGTTTTTATGATGTGGAACGGGGTAGAATTACTGTAGATGGTCAAGACATCCTTCATATTCCTAAGCAGCAGCTTCGTCGCCATATGGGCATCGTGCTGCAGGACCCCTTCTTGTTCACGGGAACCATAGCCTCGAACATAAGTCTAGATGACCCATCAATCAGTCGAGAGATGGTGGTGCAGGCTCTAAGGGATGTGGGGGCGTACGAGATGTTCATGGGCTTGCCGTATGGCATTGATGAGCCCGTCATTGAGAAGGGTAGCACGTTATCCGGCGGACAACGGCAGCTGATCTCCTTCGCGCGTGCCCTTGCTTTTAACCCAGCAATTCTAATCTTGGATGAAGCGACAGCCAGCATCGATACGGAGACAGAAGCTATCATTCAGCATGCATTGGACGTATTAAAGAGAGGGAGAACGACCTTTATTATCGCGCATAGGTTATCAACGATTAGGAATGCTGATCAAATTCTGGTTATGGATCATGGATCTATTATGGAACGTGGTAATCATGAGCAGCTTATGCAAGCAGAGGGTCTATATTATCAGATGCATAAGCTACAATCGGCATAGTCTTTAGAAGGTGTTTTAAAATTAATGTCGAAAGAATAAATAGATTGAAAATTCGTATAATTAAAGTGAGCTTGACGTAGAGAGAGAGAACAATAAACGGATGAGGTGAGCGTATGGAGACTATGAAACAACGCGAGTGGATGGAATTCTTGCCTCAAGAAATTAGCAGACTTAGTGATTTGGCTTATAATTTGTGGTTTGGTGGAAGTGAGAATGCGAAGCAGCTGTTCCAGATGATCGATGAGGTCAAATGGGATGAAATGAAGCACAATCCGGTTCGACTTATTATCGATACACCTCTAAACCGGTGGCCGGAGCTGGTTCAAGATGCATCTTTTATGGAGAAATATGAGCTGGTTGTACAGAAGTTTGATGATTACATGAATGCTTCCTCGTGGTTTCAGCAGCAATATCCGAATTTCGAAGGGCAATTTGCTTATTTTTCGGCGGAATTTGGGTTTCATGAGTCACTGCCCATCTATTCAGGGGGCTTAGGCATCCTGGCTGGTGATCATTGTAAATCCGCGAGTGATTTAGGGGTTCCGTTAATTGGTGTTGGACTGTTATACAAAAAAGGATACTTCCGCCAAAAGTTTGATAGTGAGGGCAGACAGCATGCTGACTTCTTCGAATATATTTTTGAGAAGCTGCCGATTCAGCCAGTAGAGGTAGAGGGCAGCGAGCTAGTTATTAAGGTCACTTTACCTGGTAGGGACATCCAGCTTAAGGTGTGGCAGGTACAGATAGGTCGAATGACCGTATATCTTCTAGATTCCGATCTAGAGGCAAATTCTCAGCAGGACCGTGAATTGACGGCACAGCTCTACGGTGGGAACCATGAAACACGTATTCAGCAGGAGATATTGCTAGGTGTTGGTGGAATCCGGATGCTTCGGGGTATGGGCATCTATCCGAAGGCTTATCATATCAACGAAGGGCATGCAGCCTTTATCTCCTTGGAGCGTTTAAGAGAATATATACATCAGGGAATTCGTTATCCGAATGCTATTGAATTAATTCGATCTAGCACAATTTTCACTACACATACACCAGTTCCTGCGGGACATGATGTGTTCCCTATGAGCACCTTCGAATATCATATGGGGCCATTGCTCAGCAAGATGGAGACGGAGAGAGAGCGGATTATTCAGCTCGGTCTTGATCGAGAGAAGGATCAGTATAATATGACTTTCCTAGGCTTGAATACTGCCGTTTATCGCAATGGCGTGAGTAAGCTACACGGACATGTTTCCCGTGAAATGTTCCATGGCTTCCATGGAGATATGCTACTCGGTGAAGTGCCCATCGAGTCTATTACGAATGGCGTTCACCTTAAAACTTGGATTTCTAAGGAATTAAAGGACCTCTTCTCCAGCTATCTTCCTGAGAATTGGCAATTAAATCAAACGGATCCAGAGATGTGGAAAGCATTGGATCATATGCCGAACCATTTATTATGGACTGAACATATGCTTATGAAGGAAAGGCTTATTGAACATGCTCGAGCTAACCTTGAATTACAACGTAGCCGTAATGGAGAATCTGAGGCACGTATCCAAGAGGTCCAATCATTCCTTGATCCTAAGGTGCTCACGATAGGCTTTGCTCGTCGATTCGCCACATACAAACGCTCCACCATGATATTCAGCAATCTAGATCGACTCAGTAGAATGGTGAATCACCCTGAGAGACCCGTTCAGTTTGTATTCGCCGGCAAGTCACATCCCGCCGACCATCCCGGACAGGAGTTAATACGTGAAATCTATCGAATTTCTCAGCTTGATCCATTCAAAGGGAAAATTGTCATATTGGAGAATTATGATATTAAACTAGCTCGATCACTTGTACAGGGCGTAGACGTTTGGTTGAACAACCCTAAGCGGCCTCTTGAAGCGAGTGGAACGAGTGGTATGAAGGCGGCTTTCAATGGTGTTATTAACTTTAGCGTGCTTGATGGCTGGTGGGAGGAAGGTTATAACGGTGAGAATGGTTGGGAAATCACCTCCAATTATAATGCGCCGTGGGAAGTGCAGGAACAGGAGAATATCATCTCCCTTTACGAAACATTAGAGAATGAGATAGCCCCACTTTATTATGACCAACAGAATGGTTTGCCTGATCAATGGGTAGCTCGAATGAAGAATTCAATCCAATCCTTAGCCCCTGTTTATAATACGGACCGGATGGTTCAAGACTATACGAATCGCTATTATGTACCTACAAGCCATCGTTTTGAGCGATTTAGCAGCAATGAGTCTGAAATTGCTCTGCGATTTGCCGATTATAAAGCGAATATTATAGAGCACTGGCATCAAGTGCGAGTAGTGTGGGTTAACGACCAAGTAGAATATCTAGATAGTGAAATGAAGGTAATTGCAGCGATCATTAATATGGGCTCTATTCCAACTAGTTCTGTAGCAGTGGAGGCCATCTACCACGAGGAGCGAGAAAGCCAGTGGATTGATGTAGTTGTGCCAATGGCGTTTCATTTCGAAGCTCATAATGGTGACCTAGAATACCGAGGGGCAATCCCTAGCAATTTGGGCCATGCTTCCCATTACACTGTACGTATTCGACCGAATCATCCAGAGTTTGCACATATTTTTGATCTTCCGCTTATGGTTAGATCCTGGGTGTAGATATATAGAAGAAGCATGCGTGAGCAATTCACGCATGCTTCTTTTTTTCAGAACTCAAGTAACGCTCTACAGCGACTGTTCATCACCCAAGTTACTCTCCAAGGCGGAATTTCCGCTTTACAGCGACTGTACAGCACCTCCATTACAAGAATATTAATCGAAGGCCGCCTAGAGCGGCGAACATCAGGATAATGAGTTGAAAATATTTCTGTGGAATCAATGGTAGAAGGCGTATTCCAAGAAATGCCCCCACGATAATGGCAGGTATCATCCATGCATTGAATCCTAAAGATTGAGGCGTTATTAGCCCTAATCCGACACTGAAGGGTACTTTAATGAGATTAACTGATAAGAAGAACCAAGCATTCGTGCCAATAAAATCTTGCTTCTGGGACCCTTTGGAGAACAAGTAAATGGCCATGATTGCTCCAGCTGCATTGCCGACCATCGTGGTGAAGCCAGCTAATATCCCTAGTAGGGCATAGAATGAGGCCGATCGCATAAAGTGGATATTAAGCTTCTGCTCTAGCTTATTCTTACTCAAGTGGAGAATCGTTAGCGAGAGGATTAGTATACCTATTAATAACGATAATTCGTCATTCTGGATATACAGAAGAACGAAAAAACCCAGCACAATTCCGATTAGTACCCATGGGATAAGTGAGATTAGATATTTCCATATGACGGTTTTTCGATAATAAATGACAGCTATAATATCAGCTGCGATTAACATAGGTAAGACGATTCCAGTTGATTCCTTGGTTGGGAAAATCGAGGCCATAAGGACAATGACGAATATTCCAGCGCTTGGAAATCCTGCTTTAGCAAAGCCGATTAGTACAGCGGCGATTATGGCAATTACAATCTGAATCGAATCTAGTTCCATCAGGTAGTCTCCGTTGTCGAGGGAATGTAGTCATATACATACATATTCCTCAAAGAATCGACTATTCCTGCGAAGCTTTATATTATGGAGGTATCCTCAACTCAACTCTATTGCCCCTTTTGTATGAGTTTACGCACAGAAAAAAGCTGCCATAAGCAGCTTCCTTTTCTTTGGACTTATTATTCAAATAGACTTACGTATTCCTCGTAACCCTTGGCTTTAAGCTCAGCCTTAGGGATGAAGAGCATGGATGCAGAGTTCATACAATATCTAAGTCCTGTAGGTTTTGGTCCGTCATCGAATACATGACCAAGGTGAGAATCACCGTGTTTACTACGCACTTCAGTACGAACTGAGAATAAGCTTCGATCCTCATGTAAGACAATGTTCTCAGGCTCCAAAGGCTGTGTATAGCTGGGCCAGCCTGTACCGGAATCGTATTTGTCTAGGGAGCTAAATAGTGGCTCACCTGAGACAATATCTACGTAAATTCCTTCATCCTTAAGATCCCAGTATTCATTCTGAAATGGTCGTTCAGTGCCATCATTCTGAGTTACCTCGATCTGGATCTGCGTCAGTTCCTTTAATTTGTCTTTCTTGTCGAAATTGCTGTATTCATCCATCCGTGATTCCACCTTTACTTCTCTATTTGCTCCCCAGGCTTGATCTAGGAAATTATCTCTTCCTGATCCATTCCGATAGTACTTGTATCGAAGCGGGTTTTTCTTGTAGTAGTCCTGATGATATTCCTCAGCATCGTAGAAGGGTGTTGCAGCAACAATCTCAGTCACGAGTGCTTTATCGAACACACCCGATGCCGAAAGCTCTGTCTTCGAGCTTTCCGCTAGCTGTCGCTGTTCTTCAGTATGATAGAAGATTGCGGATTTATACTGGTCACCGCGATCAACGAACTGTCCACCATCGTCAGTAGGATCAATCTGTCTCCAGAATACCTGTAGTAAATCTTCATAACTTACTTGATTTGGATTATAACGGATCTCCACCGATTCAATATGTGATGTTGAGCCAGAGGAGACCTCCTTATAGGTTGGATTGACCTCTGTTCCACCAGTATAGCCTGACACCACACTGAACACACCGTCTAATTTTTCGAAAGGTGGTTCCATGCACCAGAAGCACCCTCCAGCGAATGTGGCTACAGCCACGTCCGACTCCGAGAAGGTCGATATGTTCTCTAAGATCGCTTCTTTCACCTCTTGTGCTTCAATAATTTTGTCTTTATAGAACCAACTATACATGAGATAGACTAGAATACCAACAATAACGATAGGTAGTATAACCATTGTAATTTTCCTTGTAGACATTGTAGACTCACCTCTTTCTCTATGATTGTACGTTATGAGTGTAACAATAATTTCTTACAAGAATATTAAGGAAATCTAATCAAGTTAATAAATTTTTGAGTGTTAGTCCAATACATTCTTGGTTTTATGGTCAATCATAAGTTTCAATAAATCCTCCAGAACTAAAGGCTTGCTAATGAAAAAACCTTGAATCTGATCGCACCCGATATGCTGTAGAAGTGTCCACTGCTCATGTGTCTCCACGCCTTCAGCAATAACCTTCAGGTTGAGTGAATGTCCAAGATCAATAATCAATTTGGATATGGTTGAATCTATATTGGTAGCACTCATCTCAGAGATGAAAGACCGATCAATTTTTATCGTGTGAACAGGAAATCTTCTTAGGTAGCTGAGGGATGAGTAACCTGTTCCAAAATCATCTAAGGAAGTCCTTACACCATGATCCAATAGCTGCTGTAGGTTAAGGGCTGCCCTGTCATGGGACATTGTGGCGCTTTCTGTTATTTCCAAATTAAGTTGGTCTGTCTGTAAGCCTGTGTTCTTCAGTACAGTAAGTATTTCTTTTACGATATGCTCACGTTCCAACTGTATAACAGAAAACTTAACGGCAACGTGTAGGTTGGGAAAGCCATTCTGTTGAAGATAACGGATATCTGTACATGCTTGATGGAGCACCCAATGACCAATATCGATAATAGCACCAGTGGACTCTGCAATCGGAATAAATTCGCTTGGGTGTAACAAACCCAAGACTGGATGCTGCCATCTTACGAGGGCCTCTATACCAATAATACGCTTAGAAGCAACCTCTACGATGGGCTGATAATGTAGGACTAATGAATGGTTTGGAACGGCATAATTAATATGGTGCTCGATTAATGCTTGACGATCTATCCCAGCCTGGAGTTCATCGGAATATATGGCAAGATGAATGCCTGACCGCTTAGCGTGGAACATCGCAATATCAGCATGTTTAACTAGCTTATCTGGATTATCACCATCGAACGGGTACATGCTCACACCAATACTAGCTGATATGAAAAATTCTCGACCCTTAAGTACGAAGGGAGAGCTCGATAGGCACTCGAGGATTTCCTTGGCTTGAGCACTCGCATCGACTTTATCCTTTACGTTGGTGAGAAGGACAGCAAACTCGTCTCCTCCTAGTCGGAACATCATATCTGAGGACTTTGCATATTGCCGTAGTCGACAAGCGACCTCTATAAGTAATGCATCTCCATGATCGTGTCCCCAGGTATCATTCACCCATTTGAAGTTGTTCAAATCAATGTAGAAGATAGCGAATAACCCTTCATTTCCTGTAGAGGCATTGGCCATTGCGCTCTCAAGCTTCTCATAGAAGAACGTACGATTCGGAAGGGTTGTTAATGGATCGTGGAGCACTTGCATTTTTAGTGAATTCCTAGCGCTTTCTAAGGAGTTCATCATAAAATTGAATTCCCTCTCAAGCTCAGAGAATTCATCAGTGCCCGAGCTATTAATCCTAAGAGAGAAGTCCCTTTTCTTATTAATAGTACGAATATTGTAAATTAATTTCACAATGCGATCCGTAATAAATTGTTTAATAAATATAGTGACAATGAGATAAATCAGGAGGAAGCATACAAACATAATGAGAGCGTAATTGAATACAGCCTGTTTGCCTTGCAAATAAACCTGGCGTTCATTCTCGGTAGATATGATTAAAGCAGGTTTTCCGAAAATGTCATTGATGATCGAGCTTACCCGGAGATGATTGTCTGAAGAACCTGCATGGGTCCATATAGGTTGTTGAGAGGGACTAGGTATCTTATGATTTATTAATGTTTCTACACGAACCTCGGAGGTACCCCGCTTATTAATTCTCTCTACTTGAAAATCATCTAACATACGTCCAACGATCATCGTACCCATAATGGGGCCTGTCATCTCGCTAGTGACGATGGGTAAGGAAACGACCAACATAGGTTGTCCGTTCATAATCATAAAGCCTACGTGGTTATCATCGGGCTCGTTGAATGAGAATAGGCTGTTATTATTACTAGTAAGTGTTTCTAAGACGTAGTTAGGAATAGACGTTTGTTGCTGCAGCTCATAATCAAATGATCGACCATAAACAAGCTCTTGTTCTGTATTGTAGAGAGCTACTATGTGAAGGTGATTAGACAAATAAAAATTATCTGGATAATTGGATTCTATGTAGTAGGTATAATCTGGATCTGCATCTGGCTTTATACTTTGAATAAATTGGTGGGTATCATCCCAAGCAGAGAAATTGAGCATATTCGTTTTGATAATCTGCAGCTCATCTTCTATCGCATACATAATCTGTAGCATTTCAGATCGAACATCTTCTTCATCCAACTGGGCGAATCGCTGTAATAGAATGTTATTTAGGAAGAAGAATATAAGGAATAGACTAGTTACAGCAATGAGGCATATAAAAATTAGTATCTTCTTGCGTAGATTCATAGCTGCCTCCATATCTATTCTAATTCAACTTGATATAGGACTATTGTACCATAAGAATCTGTCAATATATGTAGAAACCTTATCTTACATTACGTTTATATTTGTTGTATGGTCATCCCAACCCATCTGTTGCATTATCAGGATTCTCCAATGCGGTATGGCTCTATATCATCTTCGCATTACTGCTAGGAGCAGCAATTACAACCTCTGGACTTATGTACAGGGTATCCCTTCATTTGTTACGAACCCTGCTCCCCTTATTCGAGAGCTTAAACATCGATCCTTGGATCCTCATATTCATCGTGCTATTATCCGCTGATCCTTTCTTCGTTTCTTATCAATCTGAGGTCTATCTGGCTGCTTATTATACCTCGAATGAGAAGGGCTTCACCCATGCTCAAGGTCGTAAGATGGCATTCTTGTATTGTTCAGTAGTTATCATTATCATATTCGCTAGCATTCCCTTCTGGAGAATGATAGGTCTACTAGGATAACAGCACTCTCTAAGCTATAATAGCTAGTAAAACTAGATGGGTTTGAGAGGTGCTTAATGGATCTGAAAATATCAAAAACTACACCAACCGTCATCGGATTATTACTGGGATTATTCGTCGCAGCACTTGATCAGACGATTGTTGCGACTGCCATGCCAACCGTCGTCAAAGAGCTAGGTGGATTTGAACAGTTCGTATGGGTATTCTCAGCTTACATGATTGCTTCCGTAGTGGCTACACCGATTTTCGGTAAGCTGTCCGACATTTATGGACGCAAACGGTTTTTCCTGCTAGGTCTTGTCGTTTTCTTGGTGGGCTCAATCCTATGTGGATTATCCTCAACAATGACACAGCTGATCATCTTCAGAGCTATTCAGGGTATCGGGGCTGGAGCCCTTATGCCAATTACCTTCGCCATCATCTTCGACATCTTCCCTCCAGAGAAGCGAGGTAAGATGAATGGTTTGTTCGGAGCCGTATTTGGTTTATCCAGTGTATTCGGTCCCCTCCTTGGAGCCTTCTTCACGGACTATATCGATTGGCGTTGGGTATTCTATATTAACATTCCTATTGGTATCGTAGCCTTTAGCTTAATTTATTCGAGTTATCACGAATCCCTTCAGAGAAGGAAGCAGCAAATTGACTGGGCTGGTATCACTTTTTTTATCATAGCGATCTTAGGCTTGATGTTCGCGATTGAATTTGGTGGTTCTGATACCTTTCCTTGGCTCTCGGTTCAAATCATCGGATTATTCGCTACATTCGTCGTGTTTCTTATCGCTTTCCTATGGGTGGAGTTAAGGGTAGCTAATCCTATGATTGAACTTAGTTTATTCAAGAATAGAGTATTCTCAACAAGCCAAGCCATCAGTTTCTTCTATGGTGCGATTATGGTTACTGGAGCAACCTTTATTCCGTTATTCGTTCAAGGTGTCTATGGTGAATCAGCGACCGCAGCTGGGCAGACGCTGACACCCATGATGCTGGGTGTAGTGGCGAGCAGCATTCTAGGTGGCGTGTTCATTAATAGAACCTCCTATCGTTCGATCATGATTGTTTCTACCTTGATATTGATCAGTTCCTTGTTCTTACTCAGTACAATGAGTGTAGATACACCACGGTGGACCGTAACGTTCTATATGATCTTCGTTGGATTAGGTATTGGGATGAATTTCTCTGTGCTGAATGTATCTACATTACACAGAATTGGCAATGAGCATAAGGGTGCTGCTGTATCTCTTATAGCTTTCTCCAGAACAATCGGCTCCGCTCTCGGTGTGACCGTTCTGGGTGCCTTCCAGAAGATCAGCTTTAGTGAGCACATTGATCAGTCGTTCACGGATCCATCCATCCGAGAGCAGTTTCCAAGTCCTCGAGATTTATTGGATCCTACGACTCGGACGGACTTATCCCGCGATGTTCTGCAGAAAGCAACCTCTGCATTAGCAGATTCCATCGCATATCTGTTTATTGTAGGCTTAATCATTGGTGTGTTAGCATTAATCTCTGTGTTGTTCTTGGGTAAGGCCCGTATTGAGCTCGCGCCTAAGAATGAATAGAATACTTCTCTAACGTGGTTTTCCTTATATTGACCACCCATTTGGTGTATTATAGTATAAAGCTTTCTACTCCTTGCAAAGGATTGATTCGATATGGAAACTAAGGTAGCTTCTTCTCATTTTATTCGTAACATTGTTGTTGAAGATCTTAAAGCTGGCAAGGTATCAGAGATTATTACTCGATTCCCGCCTGAGCCGAACGGTTATTTGCATGTTGGTCATGCGAAGTCGATTTGTCTAAATTTTGAGCTAGCTGACGAATTTAAAGGTAAGACCAATCTAAGGTTTGATGACACCAACCCATTGAAGGAAGATACCGAATATGTGAAGTCCATTCAAGAGGATGTACGTTGGTTAGGCTTTGAGTGGGACAATCTTTTCTATGCTTCGGACTACTTCGAATACATGTACGAGCGCGCTGAGCTGCTCATTCGTAAAGGGAAGGCTTATGTATGTGAGCTGACTGCAGATCAGATGAGAGAGGCGCGTGGAACATTAACTCAGCCAGGTAAGGACAGTCCTTCTCGTAACCGTTCGGTTGAGGAGAATCTCGACTTATTCACGCGTATGCGCCAGGGTGAGTTCAAGGATGGGGAGAGGGTGCTACGCGCCAAAATTGACATGGGCTCTCCTAATATTAATATGAGGGATCCTGTGCTTTATCGAATTTCTCATACGACTCACCATAATACCGGAGATAAGTGGTGTATCTATCCCATGTATGCTTATGCCCATCCGCTGGAGGATGCCTTAGAGGGGGTAACACACTCGATCTGTACGTTAGAGTTTGAGGATCAGCGCCCGCTGTATGATTGGATTATTAGCGAGTGTGAGACAGAGCATCAGCCGAAGCAATATGAATTTGCTAGATTGAACATAACGAATACGGTTATGAGCAAAAGATTGCTAAAACAGCTAGTCGATGAGCGCGTTGTAGACGGCTGGGACGATCCGCGTATGCCAACCATATCCGGTATGCGTCGCAAGGGCTATACACCGGAATCGATCCGCGCTTTTGCCAGAGAGATTGGTGTTGCTAAGAGCAATAGTACCGTTGACGAGAGACTGCTGGAGCACTTTATCCGTGAGGATTTGAAGCTCAAAGCGTTGCGAACAATGGCAGTCTTAAAGCCGCTCAAGGTAGTTATCACTAACTATCCCGAAGGACAGACCGAGCAGCTAGAAGCCGAGAATAATAGTGAAAATCCTGAGATGGGAAATCGATTCATTCCTTTCTCCCGCGAAATATATATTGAGCAGGACGACTTTATGGAGAATCCTCCGAACAAGTATTATCGCTTGTTCCCAGGTAATGAAGTTCGTTTGAAGAATGCCTACTTTATTAAGTGCAATGAATTTATTAAGGATGATCAAGGTGAAGTCATAGAGCTCCGTTGTACGTACGATCCTGAGACGAAGAGTGGCTCTGGGTTTACAGGTCGGAAGGTGAAGGGGACGATTCATTGGGTCGATGCACCTAGTGCGCTTCCCGCAGAATTCCGGTTGTATGAGCCTCTGATTATGGACGAAGAGAAAGAAGAAGGCGACTCCTTCTTAGCACATATTAATCCGAATTCCATTGAGATCATCGAGGGCTTTGTAGAGCCGACGCTGGGGAGCTCACAAGCGCAGGATAAATTCCAATTTTTCCGACATGGCTATTTCAACGTGGACCCGAAGAATTCGACGAACCAGCGATTGGTATTCAACCGAATTGTATCTCTGAAGAGCTCGTTTGATGTCCGTTCATGATGCCTGCCTAGAAATTTCGCACTAACGAAACAATAAACTCGTATTGACCATGATGGTCAAGCGAGTTTATTTATTGATTGCTCTATTATGTATCCTATGTTATATCTAGGGTCATCAATAACTTTCTAGGAGTGATACCATGAGTAACTCAAGAACGTTGAAGCTAATTACAGGTATTGGGGAAGCGATTCTAGGCATCCCGGTTTTAGGAGGAATTATAATTGTAAGTTTTTCTTGGGTTCCTCTAATCATTATGCTCATACTTCATATTATTACCATGGTGGTCTCTGCCAACGAACGGACCACAAGATTTCCGAGTATTGTGGGTATTGTTACTTCCGCTGTTGGCTGGATACCTTTTGTCGGCTGGTTCATGCATGTTATCTCGGCGGTTGTATTATTGCTTTCTGCTGCTAGGAAATCAAGTGCTTACCGAGATTAGTTGCTACTTAAGCAGCGACATCTCTCTTAGTGAACACTGCCCAGGATAATATATTGAAGATGAGAAAATAACCAATAAGGATACTAATAGAGAAACCCATCGTCATCTCAGGCCTAAATGGAAAGCCGTTAAGATGTTGGGTGAGGTCTATGTTGGCGAATAATGAATATTTGCTCCATGAATATTTTTGGAATATCGAGGTAGCAATATTACCAGCGAACATGGCGAATATGGATATGCCGATCGCCATGGCGCTGCTTCTGAATACAGCGGAGATCATGAAGGCTAACGTGACATACATGACGGTTGCAACAGATCCTAGAAAGTAAGTCTGCCATAGATGGACGACTATATTCTCTTCTTTTATCATTCCCGCTTCACTCACATTCAAGTAGGGTTGGCCCCAGCCCTGAAACCCATATAAAGCTCCGTTGATCAGGAAGGAGGATAAGAATAATACCAGTAATAAGAAGAGACCATACAGAATGGTTGCATAATATTTGGATAACATGATCTTTAATCGTGATGCGGGACGAATGAGCAGTAGCTTGATGGTTCCAGAAGAAAATTCACCTGCTATACTGTCTCCTGCAACGATGACGACGAATAGGGTAATTATAAAAACTAGTGCAGTTTGATTATTAATAGGGCCCCACATCGTAGCATTCTCAGGAGCTATGTCGTGATCTAGCCGATATTCGATGATTTCGACTTCTCTATTGAGGAACTCCTTGTGTTCTTTGTGTAGGTCAGGTTGTGCCAACTCCGTCTTAAACTCAGTCTGTTGTTTTTCTAACTGTGTTCGCCATTCCCCTGCCTTCATTTCTTGTCCGTCTTCTACGAAGAATGCAATCAGACTCCAAGCAATAACAATAGCAACTAACAATAAAGCCATAATCCAAGTACGGATTCTGCGATAGATTTTCATATTCTCATTCTGAATTAAACTAACCAATTTGCTCACTCCCCGTCATTTGCAAGAATCGTTCCTCAAGTGTCTGATGTTGGATAGCAACACCATAGATACGTATATTGGCCTGTACCAAACGTGAGATAACCGTAGGGATTTGCTCGCGATCCGTGGAGATGATTAAACCTGTCGGTCTATTCTCGATATGAGAAACGCTATCCATTTCCTGAATAATACTCCAAGTATGCTCTGCGGAGTCCACCTCAATGAGATAAGTCTGGGTCACTTCATTTCGACCTGTGAACTCTTGAATAAGCTTAACGTCTACTAGTCTACCTTGTTGAATGATAGCTACACGATCACACATAAGCTCCATCTCCGATAGAAGATGACTCGAGACTATGACGGTAATACCCTCTTCTTTGGTGAGATAACGTAAGTAATCACGCAGCTCTCGTATGCCAGCAGGGTCTAGACCATTGGTAGGCTCATCGAGAATTAATAAGGACGGCTTATGAAGAAGAGCTTGTGCTACGCCCAACCGTTGCCGCATACCGAGTGAATATTTGCTGACCTTGTCATGAATCCGATTTTCCAGCTTGACCAGCTTGACCACCTCGTCAATCCGGTGCTTAGTAATTCCCGGTATCATTCGAGCGTAATGAATTAAATTAAGATAGCCGCTCAGGAATTTGTAAAGCTCAGGATTCTCTACAATAGCTCCGACATGGCGAATCGCCTTCTCGAATTCGGTCTTAGTATTATTACCATCAATCAATATTTCGCCCTCCGTGATGGACATGAGCCCAACCATCATGCGGATGGTTGTAGTTTTACCAGCACCATTAGGTCCAAGGAATCCGAAGATTTCTCCCCGAGGTACATCGAAGGTTAATTGGTCAATAATCACCTTGCCGCCAATCCGCTTACTGACATTACGCAGACTGACAATAGGTTCGTTGGTCATGGAAAGTCCTCCCAAATTTTTATTCTTATTCCTTTATACTAGATAATGGGGGTGAAAAGCAAAACAATCTTAAGGACGGTTTTTTAACTGGACCTTAGTCCAGATCAAAAAAACTATGACAGTAAAATTAACAAAAATCTTGCTACCTAACACGGTTTTTCCGCTTTACAGTAGATTCTGTACGTTAATCTTGTGTCATAGAAAAAAAGATGTCCCGTTCCGATAGGTCTATCGAAAGCGGGCACCCGACTTACAGTAGTTCTAGAATTAGACCTTCAGGCGGTATCGATATGTAAGGATCTATGAATCGAATTCTCTGTAATAGCTTGATGATAATTATTCAGAAGAGAGTCAAAGATGGAATCCCAAGATTGAGTTGTGGCATAACGACGACCTTCCTTACCCATCGAGAGCAGAAGTTCTGGATGGTTGATCATGGTAACAACGGAGCTTACGAATGCTTCGGAGTCCTTGGCTGTACAGAGTAGACCGTTATGCCCGTGATCAATAATTTCCTGAACGCCACCTGACCGTGCGCCTATAACAGGTAGTCCGGCTGCTAATGATTCTAGAACAACATTACCGAATGTTTCTGAGCTAGAAGGGAAAACGAATAGATCAGAGGAGGCATACGCTTCTGCCAGCTGTTCACCTTTTAAGTAGCCAGTAAAAGTTACCCTTGGCAGGTCGGCGGATCTAAGCTCACCGAGCATAGGACCTTCCCCAACTATTAGCCAATGGACCCTCTCCGAGCATGACGCAGGAAGCTTGCGCATAATATCTGTAAGAACATCGATATCCTTCTCTGGGGCAAGCCTTCCTACGTATAGGAATAGGAATGGCTCCTTGATATTATAACGGTCCCTGATCCTAGAGGATCGACGCTCAGGATTGAATAAACTACAATCTACTCCGCGGTTCCAAATCCGTAATCCATCAATGCCCTGCTGTTGGAGTAGTCCTAAGGTTTCCTGAGAGGGAGCGAAGGTGCGAATGCAATGCTGATGGAACCAGCGAATGTAACGCCAGAATAGCGGAGCGGCCAGCTGAAGATGATAATGCTCGAGATAACGATCGAAGTGAGTGTGATAAGAAGCTACCAATGGAATTTGATGACGTTTGCCATAGAATAACCCGCAAAGACCTATATTAAACGGAGTAGCTACATGAATGAGGTCAGGCTGAAAGGCTTCAAGACGTTTACGAATTTTGTAGATATTCGGCAGAGCAATGCGACATTCTGGATAGAACATGAATGGAAAGCTGAGTGAACGATTAATATTATCTGCTGGGACGCATTCTTCAGCAGTCTCTGGAGCGAAGAGCTGGTGCTCAATGCCCTTAATCTCCAAGTATCTTACCAGTCTCTGTAAGGTCAGAGCTACACCATTCACTTGCGGATGGAACGTATCCGTGAACAAAGCGAGGCGCATTCGAATCAACCTCTTTCTTGATTATGGCATGATGCTCCTAATTACATCCTAACGAACAATGATCAACGGAGGATTAGACGTGTGTAAAATGTTTATGAAGCAGTAGGTTTTATAGGCAGATTCCCTCTATGTTAGTTGTGATATACTAGAAGAGCTTATTCAAAACTTTTTTGTGATCATGAATAAAGTCCTAGGGTCTTTATTGAAGGAGCTCATCATGCTGTTCGTATTGATTATTCTATGGGGGATTACTAGCTTACTCCTCATCCTAGATGCGAGGAATGTCACGACCCGATGGTTGAGTGGTTTTGTATTCTGCGGTGGTGCTGGCGCACTTGCGGTTGTTGTTGGAGACGGAATTATTCCCTATATGGAAGTGCAACAAACAAGTGAGACATGGATTCTAGTGCTCTCCCAAATTCAAGTGACTGCGTCCTTGACATGCTATTATGGCTTGCCCTATACATTCCTTATGTTTGCGATACATTATCGGCGATTAGGAATGACGGGTATTTGGCGTTCAGTCATCCCTTTTTTACTTCTCATTCCAGCACTCGTCTCCCTCTGGTTTACACCAGAATACTCAGAGGAATATCCCGTTCATTTTTATGCTATTATCTGGTGGGTAGTCCCTTATATGACAATCGGTACTATATTCATCTTGAGTCGGAAGGAATGGACTCGCACAGCTCGCCAAATCCATTGGATGACCAGCCTTGTCGTATTACCTGCCGCATTATTTGTGACTGTGATGAATTATATTCTACCCAGTCTAGGGTTTATCCAAATGTGGAAGTACAACACAGTAATCGTTGCTTTCGCATTCATCATATTTCTAATTACACTATTTAATTACGGTTTTATGGGAATTCGTGTCCTCATTCAGAAGCGGCAATTGGATTCGACCTTACGAGCGATTACGTCAGGGACCGCGATATTAAACCATGGCATCAAGAATGATGTAGGTAAGATGAAGTTATTTTGCGAGAAAATAAAGAACTATGCCGTTAAGACGGAGCAGCTAGAGCTCGAAGAGGATATTGCTGTCATTATGGCATCAGCCAACCATATTCAAGAGATGATTCGGCGTGTTCACCAGCAGACACAGGATTTGATGCTGCAGACGGAGAAGACCAATCTTGCGGATATTGTAGATCAGGTGCTGATGAGCTTAGAACCGAGGATAAATGATCAACAGATTAAGATAGTGAAAAACTATTCCCCCAGCACATTTCTGAGCGGGGATCCTATCCAATTAGGAGAGGCGATCACGAATGTGGTTGTGAATGCCATAGAGGCAATGCCAGAAGGTGGTGTGATCAAGCTCCATACTCGGCAGACCAAAAAGCACGTAGAGCTTGATATTGTCGACAATGGTATGGGAATCAGCAATAAAGACCTAGCACTAGTGCTGGAGCCCTTCTATACAACCAAAGCCGGGCGTAACAATAACTATGGGCTTGGTCTAGCGTATAGCTATCAGGTTGCGAAGAAGCATGGTGGGACATTAGATATGATGAGCACAATTGGAAAAGGAACAACAGTTACCTTCCGACTTCCACGGATTGTCTCATAAAGGAGCCAATATAGAATGAATCAGATTCGTGTGCTTATTGTTGAAGATGATAAAGACTGGCTTCGTGGATTAAGAGCCTATCTATCTATGCAGCAAGACATTCAGGTGGTCGCAGCCGCAGCTACTTCAGATGAGGCATTAGCCGCGCTAGCTGACAATAAGATTGATGTTGTCCTCATGGATATCATGCTAGCCAGTAGTATGGAGGGCATCTGGCTTACCGCGCAGATGACGGCATCCTCTTCGGTTAGAGTCATCATGTTGACCTCGATGGAGGAGAAGGAGCTTATCTTTGAAGCCTTCCAGGCAGGTGCGGTGGACTATCACATTAAATCAGAGTACACCTCTATACCTCAAGCGATTCGTGCTGCCTATCTGAATCGTTCGCCAATTAACGAGGCAGTGGCCGATCGGATGCGAGAGGAATTCAGACGCCTGAAGCAGCTGGAGAAGGATGTTAAGATCAAGGAAATTAGAGGGCTGATTACTCCGACAGAGCTAGAAGTGCTCAAGCTAATCGACAAAGGGTACACACAGCCGGAGATCGCGCAGGCACTGGTGGTATCCATTCATACCGTCAAAATCCATGTAGGACACATCCTGCGAAAGCTAGGTGTAGGTAGTAGTCGTGAGGCAGCGGACAAAGTTCGAGAAGCGGGTATACTGAAGAATAAGGATAACAGTTAACGCGAGAAGCATGGAGGGTACTAGATAAAGTTAGTACTATTCTCCTTTATGGAAACCTCTTACAATAAGTTTAGGACCTGGTCATAGGTTTGGCAATGCTGAAGATGATCCTAACTGGTCCTAAATTTATATGATGGAGGCGTTTTTGCATGAATGACTTTTTACGTAAGCAATGGACCTCATTACTAGGCATACTTCTAATGTTAGCTGCATTTATTTATTTGTTTAAGTATACGATTGACCTTGGATGGATTACTGATGCGGTGATTATCGGAATAGGGCTAGCGTGTGCAGCAGGCTTTTCAGTGCTGGGTATTACACTTGATAAGAATAAGGGACACCAGCTATTCGGGGAGCTGTTCGCAGGTCTAGGAATGGCGCTCCTGTATACGACTTTTGCTTTTGCAGGTATTTATTATGAGCTGTGGGATTCGATAACCGTATTTATCTCGATGCTAGCAGTTACGGTCGCCTTCGCGGTATATGCGTACCAAGGGAATTCACGTTTACTGATGAATATAGGGCTGTTAGGTGCGATTGTTGCGCCGTTAGTGCTACGTCCTGAAACTGATCAAGTATTCACTTTGTTTCTTTACATGCTCGTTATCAATACAGCCTTCTTCTACATTAGCGTACGGAAAGCTTGGGTAGAATTACGCTTGACAGGCTTTATTGGTACTTGGTTATTGTATATTGTGTATTATTTTCATTATGAACCTTCCATCGATGGGCTTTGGAGTATGCCTTACCGGTATGCTGTTGCAGCATTTATCTTCTATACGGTGGCGTTGATGCTCTCTTCTTGGAAGCAGAAAAGCTTCAATGGTCTCAATTTGTACCTCGGAATTGTCAATGCCTTACTATTCGGGACATGGTCTCTTTCATTACTGGATGGGATCATCTCCGCAGCTGCCCCATTAGCTGCTATGGGTGTACTATTCGTATTAATGGCAATTGTTGTATATAGATTTACGGGTACGCTGACCTTTGCAGTGTGGACGAAGCTCGCGGGTGGTGTTTTCTTGCTGCTAATCGCAGCAGCCCAGTTCGGTCAGGGATGGGATAGCAAGCCGTTAATTAATGTATATTTCTGGTCTGCAATCATTGTGGTGTTGTTCATACTTGAGCGAATAACCAAAGTTGAATTGTTCAAGATAGCTTCCTATGCCGTTTGGTTCATTGTTGTATTGTATTGGTACATTGTAACCTGGGATACGCCTCGAGGAGAATGGTTTGGGATGTATATTCCCTTCTTAAACTGGGGTGCAATGGCTTGGATTATTCTTGCGACTATAGGCTTCTATTACTCGGCACGTGTTATTTTTACAGGGTTGAAAGACGAGGGTGGACTATGGTTTAGCAACTTCAGTGCTATCGTAAGTCATCTAATCGTAGGTGGTCTGCTGACCGTACAGGTCGAGAATCTGTTCGAAGAGTACTCGGTGCCGAGCTTCATTGATTATCAGATGACATTATCGATCGCTTGGGGTGTGTATGCCATGCTGCTATTCCTATGGGGTGCTTATTCGAAGCAACAGGTTTTCCGAATATTCGGCTCGATCGTCCTTGTGTTAGTTGCCGGTAAAACCTTATTCTTCGACCTTGCTGGTGAAGAGACCATTTATAAAGTTATTATTCTCTTTGCTCTTGGGATCATCTCATTCTTAATCACCTGGATTAAGAATAGATGGAATCGCAAAACTGAAGCATTATAAACCGCCTTTCTTGTATCTGAGCTAATTGCGATCGCAATTAGCTCAAGAAAGGTAGTTATGGATTTACATTAACGCTTATGCCATGCTTTTTGAAAATTTGAACCATAGCTAATTTTGCCGCGTCTTCATCAGGTCCATATATCTCTAATGCGAAGCCCTGTGAGGTCATCAATGTCAAGCTTAACCCGACTATGCTTTTTACATCGATGAATTTATTCCCTACACGAAGTACGATGCTGGATGTAAAATTGCTAGCCGTCTGATTAATTTCGACCAATAATCTAATTGCTTTCTCATCCATCTCAGATAACCTCCATATGTTCTATCCATTGGCTTTTTAGCTACTGTCACCTCATATCCCTAGCCTTTTCACAGTTATCGGAAGTCTCTTGGTATTCTCCTGGAAACTTCTGTCTCGATAGCCGCTTTAATGACTTCTCGTCGCACATTCTTAACGACAGACTCATTGAATACACTGGGGATAATATAATGTTCATTCAACTCTTCATCGCTTACAACGGATGCAATAGCCCTAGCTGCAGCTAGTTTCATCTCTTCATTGATTGTGCGAGCCCTGCATTCAAGAGCACCTCGAAAAATGCCAGGGAAACATAACACATTGTTAATTTGATTCGGATAGTCACTGCGACCTGTAGCCATGACACGAACATAAGGCTCTGCGGCTTCAGGATCAATCTCTGGGTTGGGGTTAGCCATAGCGAATACAATAGGATCCTTGGCCATCTTCTTGATGTCGTCCACCTTAAGAACTCCCGGGCCAGATACACCAACGAACACATCTGCCCCTTCTATGACTTCGGATAGGGAACCTCTTACCCTGTAAGGATTAGAATGGTCCGCCACCCAATTCCACATCTTGTTCTCATACGGCTCTCCAGCCACTAATGCACCTTGACGATCAACCGCGATGATGTTCTTGACACCTGCGGCGAGCATCATCTTCAAGCAGGATACTCCGGCCGCACCGATGCCAACGATAACTACTTTAATGGAGGACATCTCTTTTTCTACAATGCGGAGTGCATTTAATAACCCGGCGATCATAACCACGGCCGTGCCATGCTGATCATCATGGAAAACAGGGATATCCAACTCCTTCTTCAAGCGCTCCTCGATTTCGAAACAACGGGGAGAGCTGATGTCTTCAAGATTGATCCCGCCAAAAGCTGGGGATATATGTTGGATCGTACGGATAATATCCTCGGTGTCTTTGGTTTCCAAGCAGATGGGGAAGGCGTCAACGCCAGCCAGTTGTTTGAACAGCATGGCTTTGCCTTCCATGACAGGCATCGCGGCAAAAGGACCAATGTCCCCTAGCCCTAGTACAGCTGTTCCATCACTTATAATAGCCACTGTATTTCGCTTAATGGTTAGGGAAAATGCTTTCTTAGGATCCTGGTGTATCGCCATACACACTTTAGCTACGCCTGGCGTATAAACGTGGGATAGATCTTCACGATTTTTAATGGGCATTTTCGGTTGGACTTCAATTTTTCCACCCAGATGGGCCAAAAAGGTTCTATCTGAGACATTAATGACATGTACGCCATCTAGGGAACGAATATGGGTGAGAAATTCATTATTCTCCTGATCCATAACATGAATGGTAATATCACGAATTGTTGAATGCTGACCAGAATGCACCATATCAGTGGCAATGATGTCTCCTCCTGTATTACCAATAGCTACCGCAACCTCACCGAATGATATTTTTGACTTTTCGATCTCTAATCGAATGATAATGGTCGTGCTAGATTGCATGTTGGCTCTCCTCTCGGAAATCTCTTCCCATCCTAATTATCCTTCTTCGGTTACAATAATTTTCTTACCTCGCAGCTTTAGTAGGATTGGGATAAGTATCCATAGCAATGCAAGTATTAAGAATACGGCCGATAAGGGTTTCGTAAGGAACACGAGGAAATCACCATCGGAAGCCGTCAACGCTCGTCGCATGTTATTCTCTATCATGGGGCCAAGTACGAGACCAAGGACAAGAGGTGCCAATGGGTAGTCGTTCTTAGCAAGAAAGTAACCAGCGAGTCCACAGACAATTAACAACAACAAGTCGAATGTATTATATTGCACCGCATACACACCGAACACAGAGATGGCTATGATGATAGGAAGTAGATACTTCGGTGGTGTTTCAATAATTTTGGCGAATACTTTGACCAAGGGCATATTGAGAATAAGCAGCATCAGGTTTCCGATGAACATGCTTGCAATAAGCCCCCAGGCGACCTCGGGATGATCCTGGAATAACAATGGACCGGGCTGAACGTTGTACATAATTAATGCACCCATTAAGATGGCAGTCGTGCCTGATCCGGGGATACCAAGGGTTAGTAGAGGAATCATAGCTCCACCAGATGCTGCATTATTAGCAGCCTCAGGTGCAGCAACACCCTCTATGGCTCCTGTTCCGAATTTTTCTGGATGTTTGCTTAGTTTCTTCTCCATAATGTAGCTAAAGAATGATGCCAACGTCGCCCCGGCACCAGGCAGGACACCGATGAAGAAGCCGAGAATGGATCCACGCGTGATGGGGAGAGCGCTATCCTTCATATCTTGCCGTGTAGGCAGGATACGACCAATGCGAGAAACGTCTCCAACCGAATAATTACGCTCGATAATAGTGCGGAAGACCTCCCCTAAGGCGAACAGGCCAACTGCAATCGTTAAGAATTCCAATCCACTATATAGAATGGGATAACCATAAGTAAATCTGGCTACTCCCGAGACGTTATCCATGCCAATTGTTGCGAGCAATAATCCAAGTACGGTCATAATTAATGCCTTGGTCATTGATTTACCGGCTAGGCCGCTGACGGCTGCAAGGCCTAAAACCATGAGGGAAAAATATTCGGAAGGCCCAAACTTTAATGCAATATTAGACAGCGGTTCAGCCAATAGCACCAATCCGATTAATGAGAAAATACCTGCAACGAAGGATCCAATTGCCGAGATGGATAACGCAGCTCCTGCACGTCCTTTTCGGGCCATCTGATAGCCATCGAGCACGGTGACTACAGATGAAGATTCACCGGGTGTGTTCAATAGGATGGAAGTGGTGGATCCTCCGTACATGGCGCCGTAATATACACCTGCAAGCAGAATAATCGCACTTGTTGCGGCCTCTTCAGGTGCAAGCCCTCCTGTCATTGTGGACGTTATCGGGATAAGCAAGGCTACTCCACTCATCGGTCCTATTCCTGGCAATACGCCAACAGCGGTGCCAATAAGCACCCCTACGAAGGCGAACATGAGGTTATGCCATTGTAAGGCAGAAGTGAATCCGTCTGCTAAGAAATGAATCACATCCATGATGCTGCCTCCTCACTCAGATGAAGCCATTCAGGAAAGCCGGGCAGGCTACCTTGTAATACCTGAACAAATAAGTAATAGATAACACAGGAAAAAGCTGCGGAGATGATCAAGGAAGATAGCCATTTACCTCTTTCAATGACCTGAAAGGCAAACAGTAGAAAGATAAAGGTTCCGATCACATAGCCGATCTCCTCAAGGAAATAGGCATAGAGGAATGCGGCTCCTAGTATAAGTAAAAATCGCTTATAGTCAGGACGTAGCTTTTCCGCGTCTTGCTTATTATCGATGGGTGATTTCATAACCTCGTAGAATAAGCGAATACTTAGTAAAATTAATAAAATTCCAAGACCAGCAGGAAATATGTCAGGCCCGACATTACTACCATAAGAGCTTTCACTAATATTCCGGCTTTGCCAAACGAATGTGATGCCAATTAATAACAGAACAATACTTGTATATTTGTCGAACAACCGACTGCTCAATTCCTTCACCTACCTCTATTGAAGAAAGAACAACGAAGGGGCTAGCCCCTTCGTCACTTCCTTTATTAGTTTGAAGAGTTTCTTTGTTATAGTGCCATCCCTAGAGCGGTTAGTAGATCTTGAATATCCTTCTCTTGTTCTTCTAGAAACTTGGCAAATTCCGTAGATGCCTTAAATTCGCTCTCCCAACCATTTGCTTGAAGCTCCTTGATCCACTCATCTTTTTCACTTAAAGCGGTTAATGTTTTTTCCCAATAAGCTAATTCATCTGCAGTCATTTCTTTAGGGCCGAAGATCCCGCGCCAAATCGTAAACTCGGCATCAATCCCTAATTCTTGTAGCGTCGGTATATCCTTTAAATCACCGGTTAATCGTTCTGACGATGTCACTGCTAAGACTTTCACTTTGCCTGCTTTCAAGTACTCCAGTACGCCAGAAGCGTCTGTGCCAATCACGTCAGCATTGCCACCAAGCAGCGCTGCTACAGCTTCACCACCGCCGTCATAAGACACATATTTGAGTGCTTTAGGGTCAATACCGAACTTATATGCGGGCAATACGGTAACCAGATGATCCATTGAACCTGGTGCAGAGCCGCCGGCAATGGTAAGCGACTTTGGATCCGCTTTAAGGTCACTAAGTAATGATTGAATATCATTGTATTTAGAATCCGCTGCAACTACGATGGCGCCATAATCCCTAGTTAATTGGGCAAGTGGAGTAGTATCCTTATATCCATATGGACTGTTAGCTTCTTTTTTAAGATTATTAATCAGTATGGGTGGAGAGCTGACGAATAGCTTATAAGGATTTTTTGATTCTTGGGTTGCATATTCCGCCATGTACACGGCTCCACCACCACCCGGTTTGTTCTCAACAGTCATGGTCTGATCTACCAATTTGGTTTCCGTCAGAATTTTGCTGAGGGAACGGGCTGTTTTGTCCCAACCACCGCCGGCTCCTGATGGTGCAACGACTACGATTGGCTTTTCTGGGTATTTCGATACAGGTGCATCGACTTTGGTTTTTTCCGCGGCTTTTGCTGGCTCATTAGCACTTTTTGTGGCGGGTGTGTTATTTGCACCCCCTCCACAAGCGGTTAAAGCTATGGCTAATAATAAAGATGTAGCTCCGACTTTCCAATTTCTCTTCGTTTTGATTAACACTTTGGTTCCCCCTAATAATGTGATATATTACTTTTAACTTTTACAAATTGTTACCGCTTTCATAAGGATCTTAACACCCCGCATTGCTGTTGAATAGTTTGTGGGCATTAGTTGGATATTGTACATTAAATCGATATTGTTCATAAAATTTACGAGGGGCGGTAAGATGTATACGATGCGTTTGATAACAAAGCTAATAGTATTAATGTGCTCGCTTACTTTCGTATTAATCATGGTTATGTCATTCACATTTCAATATATGTGGTCCTCCTCTTACAAAAGTCAGCTTGGTTCAAAAGCGCTTAATCTAGCCAAAACAGTTGCCTCGATACCTGAGCTCAAAGAAGCATTCGACGACCCTGAGCCTTGGACAACCATTCAGCCCCTAATTCAGCTTATTCTCAGTCAAACGGATGCTGAATTTATCGTGATTGGAAATCGTCAGGGAATCCGTTATGCCCATCCAGTTCCTTCACGAATTGGCGAAGCAATGGTTGGTGGAGATAACGAGAGAGTGTTTGCGGGTGAATCCATTATTTCTGAAGCGACAGGTACCTTGGGTTTATCACTGCGTGGGAAAACGCCGATTTTTAGTGAGACGGGGGAGGTTATCGGTGTTGTTTCTGTAGGATTTCTGTTCGAAGATATTAACAAGAAGCAATTCTATTATCGTAATATTATTATCGGAATTGCCGGAATTGTCCTTATCATGGGAGCAGCGGGAGCGGCATTCATTGCTAACAATGTGAAACGATCGATTATGGGATTAGAGCCGGATGATATTGCCAGATTGTATCAGGAGAAGGAAGCGGTGCTGGAATCTATCCATGAAGCGATAATAGCTGTGAACAGAAGGGGAATCATTACTCTGATCAATCAGAATGCATTGAGTTTATTGGGCAAAAATCATCATTCTGACGTGTTAGGGAGCCCTATATTAGAGGTGTTACCTTATTCTTCATTACCGAAAGTCATAGAGACAGGTGTTGCGGAATATGATAAGGAGGCTATTGTCGGAGGGAATGTTGTTATAGCAAATCGTCTTCCAGTAATTGACCGGAACGGAAACGTTATTGGCGCAGTTTCAAGCTTTAGGAATAAATCGGAGCTGTATTTATTGACGCAACAGCTTTCTCAGCTTAAGCAGTATGCAGATGGATTACGGGCCCAAACTCACGAATTTTCCAATAAGCTTCATACCATCTCCGGTCTCATTCAATTAGAATCCTATCAGGAGGCTGTTGATTTCATAACCCGAGAGAACAATATTCAAAGTGATTTATTGAGATTTATTCTAGATGCCATACCCGACCCAATTATCGGGGGATTATTAATAGGTAAGATTAACAGGGCGCAAGAGCTAAAGATCAAATTGATCATAGATGAGAATAGTACATTTAGAGATATACCTGATCATATTGACCGTAATCTGCTTGTGACCATTCTTGGGAATCTGCTGGACAATGCAATGGAAGCAGCACTCGTCAATGAAGGTGACAAACATGTTGCTCTATTGTTGACTGACCTAGGACAAGACCTGATCATGGAAATTGAAGATAATGGCGCTGGAATTCCACTGGAATGGTCGAATCAAATTTTCCAAGTGGGATTCTCAACAAAAAGCGGCGAAAAACGCGGATATGGCCTTGCGCTTGTTAAGAGGGCTGTTGACCAGCTAGAAGGCATCATTGAACATCATCCCAGTAGCGAGTTAGGAACCCAATTCTCTGTAGCTATCCCTAAGAAGAGGAGAGATGTATATTGATTCAGGTACTGATCGTAGAAGACGATATCCGAAATGCAGAAATCAATAGGAGGTTTGTAGAGAAGATAGACGGTTATGAGGTGTCGGGGATCGCAACCGACGGGCGTCAAGCTAATGATTTACTAGAAATATTAAAGCCAGACTTGGTTTTGCTCGATTTATTTGTTCCAGATGTCAACGGTTTTGAATTGCTGAGGCATATTAAATTAAATCATCTGCGAACGGATATGATCATGATTACCGCGGCTAAGGAATTGAATACGGTACGAGAAGCCATTCGTGAAGGCGTATTCGACTATATCGTCAAGCCTGTTATCTTTGATCGTCTTCAGTCCACATTACAAAAGTACAAGTCCTTTAGAGATAATCTTGATTCGTTAGAAAAGCCCGGTATGAATATCATGGTGGATCAATATAAAATTGATGAATTGCTTCGGACGAACGACATGGAGAAAGGCCGCTTTTTTGTGCCAAAAGGTATTGACCAATTAACGTTGGACAAAATTACAAACTACATTCATACAACTAAAGAAGCATTTACCGCAGAACAGATTAGTGTTGCTTTAGGTGTCAGTCGCTCAACCTCAAGAAGATATTTAGAATACCTCGTTTCGCTAGATCAGGTATCCGCAGATTTGTCATATGGAACCGTTGGTCGACCGGAGCGTGTCTATAGAATAACTAGAAGATAAGAGGATGGAACCGTCAACTAATAAAGCTTTCTGGTCCCATATATTATATAAGTAGTCTTATTGACGTAAATATAGAGGGGGTTATAATAGACGGAGATAGACAGATTACGGAGGAAGTTTGGATGAGACTTAAACATATAGATTCAATACAGGATGGGGACATAGTCGGCAAACCGATACATCTACCTAATGGGAATGTGCTTGTTGGTATTGGTCTAAAGTTAACAGACAAGTTTGTAGAGAGATTGCGTAACCTAGGCATAGACCGTGTATATATCCAGGATGAGCATACCATGGACATTATTCCAGAGGATGTTATTGAAGAAGAAACACGTAAGGAAGCAGTCACCGCCGTCCATAAGACAATGACTGAACTAATAGATATCACTATAACCAAGGGAAGATCCGTTAACAAAGACATAGGCTCAACGTTCCGTAATGTATTTAATGGAATAATAGCCGACTTATCCCGTAAGAAGAACATTATGATTAATCTGACCAACCTACATACAACAGAGGGTTACTTATTCCATCACAGTGTGAATGTAGCTATATTAGCAGGTATCCTGGGGATGACGAAGGGATATAATCGTCAGCAGATGGAAGAGCTTGGTGTAGGCGCTTTGTTATTCGATGTTGGGATGACGCAAATTCCAGCTGAGATCTGGAACAAGCAAGGGAGCCTGTCAGTAGCGGAAAAAGCCATTATGCATACACATACCGAGAAAGGCTTCGATCTGCTACGTGGTAAATTCGATATCTCCCTATTATCGGCACATTGTGCCTTGCAGCACCATGAGCGTTACGATGGGCAAGGATATCCAAGGGGAATTAAAGAAAAAGATATTCACGAATACGCTCAAATTGTAGCTATTGCTGATGTATTCGATGCCCTCACATCCACAAGACCTCATCGTAATCGCTTCAAACCAAACGATGCCATTGAGCTGTTATTTGCTTCAGGCAATGCCTTGTTCGATTTGGAGATCGTTCGTTTATTCTGTCAGCACATTTGTATATACCCAGTTTCTACCACGGTTATGCTCAGCTCCGGACAGATTGGAGTGGTATCGTCCAATCATCCGGGTAGCGTACAGCGACCGACTGTGCGAGTTCTGCGAGAATCTGATGGGAAAGAGGTTCAATCGCCTTACGAGTTAGATATGCGCAAAGAATTAACGGTCACCATCATTAGTTCTTTGTAGACCCTGAGAAAGGTAACCGTAGGCTGAAAGACTTGCCTTCGGTTTTTTCTTTGTGCTCTTTATCGAAGGTTAGGGATGCGTTAATTTCTCCACCGAGTAGGAGGAGTATACTACTTAGGTACAACCAGATTAACAGGATGATAATACCACCAAGACTTCCATAGGTCGTCGTATAGTTGCCGAAGTGATTGACATAATAGGAAAAAGATAAAGAGATAACTACCCAGCCAACCGTTGTGAATAACGCTCCAGGCAGTACGTCATAGAAGCGTATTCTTCGGTTTGGGGCTGTATAATATAACAGGGCGAAGACCGTGCACATAATAACTAGGGTTAAAATATACTTTAACGGCCCCCACAATGCTTCGAATGAATGAGGGACATTAAATGTCTCAAAAACATAATGCCCAATCATCTGTCCAAACACCAGCAATACGAATGCTAGGCAAATTACAATGGAAAAGCCTAATGTATATACAATAGAAATCCCTTTAACCTTCCAATAAGGGCGTCGCTCAGATACATCATAAGCTTTATTCAATGTACGGATAATGGCCATCATCCCGCTGGATGCTGTCCAGATTGCTGCAATCATACCGAGGGATAATATGGTTGAGCTCCGTTCTTGAATAATTTCCTTGAACAGGTCGCCGACCAAGGGACCTACAGCATTGGGCATAAGTGCTATTAGGTCAGTAAGGATATCCTCCCGACTAAGCGGTGTATAGGCACTAAGCGTAATCAGGAAAATGACGAAGGGAAAAAAGGCGAGAATCAGGTAATAAGTTAATTGTGCTGCAAGTGCGGGCACTTCGTCGTCCTGAAAGCGAGTGTAAAGATTCTTTAACAGAGTAACCAATTGTTTGAACATAAGATGAGCCTCCAATCTAGACACTAGTTGGGAATTCCTTCAGGAAAGGTTTCTTACTATTGTAGCATATCCTAATTTGAATCATATTCTTACTGAAGGATTCCTATACATAAGACTAGTATGATTGTTGACGGGAATCTGTTATATTCGGGATAATATGGTAAGTTGAATAACGAAATGATGGAGGTTGATGATGTTGAACGCACACCAGATTGATTATGAGATTATAGGAGAAGAGATGCAGTTTGTTGAAGTTGAACTGGATCCGAACGAGAGTGTGGTTGCCGAGGCAGGGAACATGATGATGATGGAAGATTCCATTTCGATGGAGACCATATTCGGAGATGGCAGTAACCCAAATCAAGGGGTTATGGGTAAGCTTCTAGGAGCCGGTAAGCGGTTGTTGACTGGAGAAAGCTTGTTCATGACGGTATTTACCAATAAGGGTCAGGGCAAGCGTCGGGTGTCCTTTGCATCTCCTTATCCAGGTAGAATCCTCCCTATGGACCTAAGTGAATTGCAGGGCCAGCTCATTTGTCAGAAGGATTCCTTCTTATGCGCGGCTAAGGGAGTTTCCGTTAGCATTGCGTTTCAGAAGAAGCTAGGAGCAGGTCTTTTTGGTGGTGAAGGATTTATTATGCAGAAGCTAGAGGGAGACGGATTGGCCTTCGTCCACGCAGGTGGTGCGATATGTGAACGTGTGCTACAGCCAGGTGAGGTCCTCCGAGTAGACACAGGATGTTTAGTCGCGATGACGCAGGATGTGGATTATGATATAGAGTTTGTTAAGGGAATTAAGACGGCTCTGTTTGGTGGAGAGGGTTTATTCTTCGCACGCCTTAGTGGACCCGGTAAGGTATGGATTCAATCTCTACCGTTCAGTCGTTTGGCCGATCGGATTGTGTCTGCTTCTGGGAATCTGGGTCGCAAAGAGGAAGGCAGTGCACTTGGTGGTCTAGGTCGATTACTGGATGGTCGTTGATTCTACAGAATACAATTGGCAAACGTAATATAGAGTACTAACTTGGAACCATGGATCCTTTTCCGTGGTTCTTTTTATTATATTCTGCGACAGCACAATTAACTAACCACACTACCTGCTCCAAGCCGACATTTACGTCTACAGGGAATCGCCCGCGTTGTGCAGATAAAAAGTGTTAATATTTTTATAGCACGATGTGTATTACGTCAACAAAACGACCTGACAAAAACTGTTATACAATAGTTTTGTTTCTGTTATATATGGTATATAACAGACTCATAACCACCTAAATGGGTGGATTTGTTATTTTGCAGGAAGTTGTTGTAATACTATTTCTATGCTGTTATTATTGAGATATATGATTTCTTAACGTGCCATATTACGTTGATATAAGTGGAAAGGGGTTACTTAATGACAACGCTCCCGAAGGTTAATGAACTTGGATTTTTTGAGATTCGTCTTGAAGCTATTGGAGGACTTGGTGCAAACTTAGCAGGTAAGATGCTAGCGGAGGCAGGAGTAATCGGTGCTGGTTTGAATGGTGTTAGCTTCTCCTCCTATGGATCTGAGAAGAAAGGGTCACCTGTTAAAGCGCATATCCGTTTCTGTGAGCCCGGTACGAATATTAGGGATACCACTCCCGTTGAACGTCCGCATGTAGTTGGTATTTTTCATGAAAATCTCTATAAAACTGTGAATGTTGTTAGTGGTACTTATGAGGATAGTATTATTCTAGTTAATTCTAGTAAAACGCCAGAAGAGCTGAAGGAAAAGCTGAAGCTGGTTGGTGGTACGATCGCTGTTGTTGATGCAATGGAGATTGCGCTAGAAGAGAATAATCGTGCGAACATGGCCATGATGGGTGGTTTATTCCGTCTTTGTGACTTTCTAGATAAACAAATTATGTATGATATCATTCAGAAATCGCTAGGCAAGAAGTATCCTGCTGCTGTAGCGCCAGCTATACGTACATTCGACCGTGGGTATGATGAAGTGAAGTTCCATACTTTTGAATTAGCTGATGGTGTGAGTATGCCAGCATTCAAGCGCTGGGATATTCCAACACTTGGCTACGAAACAATGCCTCTTGGCGGCGTAATCACAAACCCAGGTAACAGTGTACTGAAGGATATCAGTATTTCGCGTTCTGGTATGATGCCACACTTCCACGAAGAGAGCTGTATTCATTGTGCGGCTTGTGATACGGCATGTCCGGATTTCTGCTTTGTATGGGAAGAGCAGGAAGATAAGAAGGGTCGTCCGCAGATGTTCCTTCAGGGAATCGATTATCAATACTGTAAGGGCTGTCTGAAATGTGTTGTCGCTTGCCCAACAGAAGCTTTATCGGATGAGAGAGAGAAAGATGGCTACGCTGAAGAAAATCGTGTTCCGCATAAGTGGGATTTTGTAACAAATTAAAGTGTCTATGCTTACGAGTTATCAAAAACTTTGCTCATGCTTACGAAGTAGTTTTATCAACCACTCGCGTGGTTATCAAAAACTTTGCATATGCTTACGAAGTAGTTTTATCAACCACTCGCGTGGTTATCAAAAACTTTGAGGTGGTAACAACATGTCCATTGAGATTGAGAAGGAAAAAGGCTCGGGTACTGTTGAACAGCGGATGGTTTATGAATCCGGTAATGAAATGGCAGCCTATGCCGCACACCAAATTAACTATCATGTTATGGGGTATTTCCCTATATCTCCTTCTACAGAGGTTGCTCAGTATTTAGATTTAATGAAAGCAAGCGGCAAACACGATATTGCCTTGATATGTGCTGACGGCGAGCATGGATCGGCGGGAATATGCTACGGTGCTTCGGCAGCGGGCGGACGTGTATTCAATGCGACGAGTGCGAATGGTTACCTATATATGATCGAGCAGATGCCTGTTCAATCAGGAACTCGTTTCCCCATGGTTATGAATCTGATTTGTCGCTCTGTATCGGGTCCATTGAATATTCACGGTGATCATTCTGATTTGTATTATGCATTGAACACAGGCTGGCCAATTCTTATGTGTCGTGATCCACAAGCGGTTTACGATATGAATATTATGGCATTAAAGCTAGCAGAGGATCCAGAGGTTCGATTACCGGTTATGGTAGCTCAGGATGGCTTCTTTACATCTCATCAGAAGCGCCGCGTTATGACGATGGCTACTCGTGAGGACGTACATGCTTTTGTAGGTGCAACACCACTCGTATATCAACAGGTGTTAGATCGTAACAACCCAATCACCGTTGGTCCTTATATGAACGAGCCTGACTATATTAATAACTGCTACCAGCAATCGGAAGCTATGTACCGTGCTGATGGTGTGTACGATCGTATTCGTAAGGAATATGCGGTATTAACCGGGCGAGATTATCCGATTCTGGATTTATACAAGATGGAGGACGCTGAGGTTGCCGTATTCTTAATGAACTCATCTTCAGAGATTATCCGTGATGTTGTTGATGATCTAAGATCTAAAGGCATTAAAGCGGGCTCTATTGCTCCTAATATGATTCGTCCATTCCCAGCGAAGCAGATTGCTGAAGCTTTGAAGAATGTTAAGGCAATTACTGTTGGCGACCGTGCTGATTCATATGGCGCGCATGGCGGTAATATGACACTTGAGATTAAAGCGGCTCTTCATACGTATGGGAACAGCTCCACATTAGTCGTTAGCCGTGTCTATGGACTTGGCGGTAAGGATTTCTATGCAGAGGATGGTCATGCCTTCTTCCAATTAGCGCTAGATGCAGTTGAGAAAGGTAAAGTAGAGAAGCCTTTCGATTACTTGGGAGTTACTAAAGGCGAGAAGGAAAAGGCGCCAGAGCGTGTTCTTAATCCTATGAAATACGAGGATTTAGTATCTGGCTTAATCAAGGTAACGCCAAATGAAGAAACGGGCATGCTAAGTGTTCGCATTCCGCCATTGCGTCAGCTGACGAAGAAACCAAAACGTCTTGCTGCTGGTCATGGTGCTTGTCCTGGCTGTGGTATTTTCTCCGGACTAGAGTTATTCTTCAAGGGTATCGAAGGTGATATCATCGCCTTGTATCACACGGGATGTGCGATGGTTGTTACAACAGGTTATCCTTACTCATCACACAAAGCTACGTATATCCATAACTTGTTCCAGAACGGTGCAGCCACACTATCCGGTGTAGTTGAGATGTTCTGGGAGCGTAAGCGTCGTGGAGAGCTGGATGACTTAGGTCTGAAGGATGATTTTACCTTCGTTATGATTACAGGCGATGGTGGTATGGATATTGGTATGGGACCAGCGATTGGCTCTGCACTTCGTAATCATAAGATGATCATTCTTGAGTATGATAATGAAGGATATATGAACACAGGAGCACAGCAGTCTTATTCAACACCGATAGGTCACCGTACCTCAACATCGAATATTGGTACACATCAGGTTGGTAAGTCGTTCCACCATAAGGATACAGCGCAGATTATGGCTGCTACGAACATCTCCTACGTATTCACTGGCTCTGAGGCTCATCCACAGGATTTAGTGAAGAAGGGTGCGAAGGCACAATGGTATGCTCAGAATGTAGGCCTCGTATATGGTAAGATTCTGATTGCTTGTCCATTAAACTGGTTGTCCGAGGATAAGGATGGTCAGACCATCATTGGTGATGCAGTAGATTGTTGCTTCTTCCCGCTCTATGAGATTGAGAATGGTATAACAACGATTACTTATGATCCAGAGGAGAAGGGGAAGCGTGTTCCTTCTACAGATTGGCTGAAGACGATGGGTAAGACGAAGCATCTGACTAAGCCTGAGAATGCTGAAGTGCTTGCAGAATTTGAGAAGGAGATCGAGCGTCGCTGGCGTAAGCTGAAGGCGAGGCACGAGCATCCTGTATTATAGAGTAAATTTAAGGGAACTGGGCTAATGTCCAGTTCCCTTTTTCTACTGCTAATATAGCAACATAGCCAAGATCGGTATTAACTCTCCGAACGATTCATCCAGAATTCCTCACACTTATTTGAGCAGAACAAATTATACTTCACTTCACAGTCTGAGCAGCAGATATGCTGCTTATGGCAGAAGTCATTCGCACAATTGATGTATCGATCCTCGGGAGTGCCACAATGGTAACAAGCTCCTACTACCCTTGGCTCTACCTGGTTAATCGGAACAGATATGCGTTCATCGAACACATAACACTTGCCGTCGAAGAGCTGGCCTTGAACCTCGGGATCCTTGCCGTAGGATACAATCCCTCCATCTAACTGATACACATTCTGAAAGCCTTCCTTCAGCAGAAAGCCAGACAGCTTCTCGCAGCGAATCCCACCTGTGCAGTAAGTTAATATGGGCTTATCCTTAAAGTTCTGCATATTCTCTCTAATCCATTCCGGAAATTCGCGGAAGGATTCAACCTCTGGGCGAATCGCCTTGCGGAAATGACCAATATCATATTCATAATCATTCCGTCCATCTAATACAATGACATCATCCTGCTGCAGCATCTCGTAGAATTGCTTTGGCTTAAGATGGGTGCCCGTTATTTCATTCGGGTCTACATCGTCCTCGAGTCGAAAGGTGACCAATTCTTTCCTAGAGCGAACGAATATTTTCTGAAAAGCATGCTCCTCAGCATCATCAATCTTGAAGATAAGGTCTGAGAATAATGGATGATTGTGCATGTATGAGATATATTGCCTCGTCTGTTGGACGGTTCCGGATACAGTGCCGTTAATCCCTTCATGTGCAACGAGGATACGGCCCTTGAGTCCTACTTCCTTACAGAAAATGAGATGCTCACTAGCAAATTCCTCGATATTCTCAATCGTTACATATTTGTAGAATAGCAGTACTCGATATGGTTTGCTCTGATCGTTTGTTGGGCTGTAGATAATTCTAGAATCCCCGACCGGAATTTCTTTTTCCACGTTTATGTCACCCATTTCTTTCGATTATCAATCTGTTAAGCTTGTTCTATACCCCTTAACAATGGAACAAGCTCTTCTAGTATAACCGAATCCTAAATGGATTTCACGTGGGTACAATCGTAATTCATTATTCGGATTTTCCATTCTCTATTGCGACCGTTCCCCCTGTCTGTTCCCGCTTGAAAAGGCTGAACAATACAGGAACAATGACAAGTGTGAGTAGAGTGGAGGTTGTTAATCCGCCGATGACAACGATAGCCAATGCACGAGAGACTAATCCTGCTGCGGTTGACAGGGCTAGCGGGAATAATGCTCCTATGGTTGCAATAGCCGTCATAAGGATAGGACGTAAGCGAGTTAACCCTGCCTCCATTAATGCTTCTTGTTTATGCATTCCCGCAAGCATATTACTGCGAACGCGTTCTAGCAAGACGATAGCATTGGTGACGACAATTCCGTTTAGCATTAACAAACCAATCATGGCAGGCATACCAACGGGCTCCTTAACGATATATAAACCGGCTACCGCACCTATTACTGAGAATGGAACGATGAGAATAATAACGAACGGTAATAATGGCTCACCAAAAGCTAACAGCAAGACAATATAGATGAGCAGGACGCTAACAATCAGGGCGATTCCCATATTCATAAAACCCTCGTTCATTTCCTTGGAGGCTCCAACTGTGTTCCAAGTAACTCCATCGGGAAGAGGGAGCGCTCCGATTGTTGTCTCCGCATCCAGAGTGACTTTGCCTGTATTGGAATCTGTAATTGTGGCACGAACCTCGACATACTCCTCACGATCTAGGTGAGCTATCGTGACTCGGTTTTTAATAATCTCAAGCTTACCAATCTCTTTAATAGCAATAGGCTGACCAAGGATATTGCTAACCGTCTGCTCACTGAGCATCTCTAATGATGCTTCTCCCTCCATCTGTAGTTGGATAACGATATCGGTAGGCTCATCGTTCACATCAGCTTGCGTGACAATATTACCTTCTAGCATCGTGTGGAGGCCTTGGGCAACCATCGCAGGATTCAGGCCCTTCTCCGCAAGCTTCTGATGATCAAATACGACTACAATCTCTGGCTTTTCACCCTCGGCAGTCGTTCGGATGTCTGCTAGTCCAGGTACAGATTGAAGCGCTTCTGCCATCATGGTACTAGCTTGATTGATTGCCTCTCTATTCGGACCATTCACGATGAGCTGCATGAATTGTTCCCCTGCTATACCACCAAGCCCGACAAGTGAGATATTCTTGGCTCCAGTTATATGGCTAAATTGTTCACGCAGCTCTAGTGACATTCGCTCACTGTCCGCATAGTTCTTGTTAACAGAGAAGCTAATCCAGCTAGACTCGTTGTACACACTTGTGCCAATACGTTCGATTTCTGGCCTTTGACGAAGAACATCTTCTACTTGCTTAGTAACTTGGTTCGTGTATGGAACATTAGAGCCTAGAGGTGTGCTTACCTGTACACTATAATTATATGATTTTTCAGTAGGAATAAAGTTGAAGCCTAGTTGGCCAGACAATACAACCGTCAAGCTGCCTGCTAACAGGAGGATGGCAATGCTTAGAGTAAGGAGTCGATGGGTAAGAGCCCATTTCAACGTGTGAAGATACATATGCTGCAATTTAGTCACCTTGGGTTCTCGATGCTTCAGCTTGAGAAGGAATAATCGGGACATCAAGGGTACAACCGATATAGCTACCAATAGAGAGAATAGAAGGGAGATAACAACGGTATACGCAAGTGGGACGAAGAATTTACCGACTATTCCAGGTACAAAGGCGAGGGGCAGGAAGACGGCGACGGTAGTTAACGTGGACGACGTAATGGCTCTGGATACTTCGAATGTGGATTGCTCGACCAGAAGGCTATTTCGCTCGCTCTCTGGTGACATGCCAACGCGTCTAAAGATATTCTCAATAACAACAATGGAATCATCCACTACACGACCAATTGCCACAGCTATACCAGACAGGGTCATAATGTTCAATGTATACCCCAGCCAATTTAGGACGGTAAAGGAGGCGAACATGGATAGAGGTATAGAAATGACTGCAATCAGTGTTGATCGTATATTGCGTAAGAATAATAAAGTCACCAATACTGCTGCTAATGCGCCTAATAAGACCTCTTGCAGCATGGTATGGACGGATTGCTCGATTTCCTTGGTGCGGTCAACGAGCAATTCTAACTGAGTATCTTGAGGTAAAGTAAGCTCGTCTATTTGTTGTTTAACATCTTTCACCAGTTTGACGGCATCCTCACCGCCTTGAGCGAATACCTCGACAATTACCGCGGGCTGGTCATTCATACGGGTGATGCTTGGATCTTTATCTTCGTAGTTGATTTCGGCGATCTCATGGAGTGGTAATGTGACGATCTGTACCCCTTCAAGAGCGCTATTGCCATTCGGAAGGGTAAGTACAATATTCTTAATGTCTTCAATCGATGATAAGCGCTCATTAACACGAATCGGCAACAGCTGATCTCCGGTATTAAAGTCACCGATGGGTACGGATACATTATTCGCTATTATCATGCTTTTGACCTGAACTAATGTTAGTTGATACAACTGAAGCGCTTCTGGTCGAACGCGAATGACGATCTCACCCTCAGATATACCATTAACTCGGGTTCTCTCAATTCCTTCAACCGAACGTATGGCTGGAAGTAGGCTATCTTGAACAAAAGCTTGAATCTGCTCCTTATCACCACCATGCAGAGCAAAGCTATACACATCAGCATCTATTTGTTCTTTGCTGATATTAGGTGTGCCAGCAGAATCGGGCAACTTCACCTTAGACACGGTATCACGAACTAGTCTTTCTGAATCATCCATATCTACTGAGGTAGTGAATTCTATTGTAGCCCAGAATACATTGGGATTTGCACCGCTATATAGCTTCTTGACTCCCTCAATATTCTCAAGCTCCTGTTCTAGCTTCGTTCCAATGTCACGCATCACCTGCTCAGGGGAAGCGCCGGGATAGACGATATTCATATTCAAGTAAGGTATGCCCGCATCAGGGTATTTTTCCATCTTCATCTGACTTAACGAGAATAAACCTCCGCCAATTAAGACTAGTATAAGAATCATGATAGCCACTGTATTCTTCATACTGAAACGAACGATAGACTTCACATTAAACACCTGCTCCATAAGAAATATATTGCTTGTATTAATCTTTACTCTGTATGACCAACAATAGTCCAGTGCGGATCTCGACATGTCCACTTGCCGCTGCAAGTACATTACTGATTGCTAACGAATGGCCCATCATTAATGTAGCTTTATACAGAGGGTATTGAAAGCCGGTGAGGGTTATACCTGTGACTTCAAGTGTTAGGGGTAGTAGGGATATGTGAGTGAATCCTTCCACTGCAGTAACATCAAGACTGTGATCGGTAAGGTGGATAATATTAAATTCATCTACGATGCTACAAGCTATTCCTAACGAATTTGCTTTATGTAAAAGGTGGATGTTAGCTAATGAATGATCCATTCGGGTGCCAAGAGCACCTAACAATATGATCTCTGTAGGGTTCATCTGGACAGCGTGTAGGAACGCTAATTCCGTATCAGACTCGTCTTTAAGAATAGCATCACAGGATAAGAAACTACCGGAATGCTGCTTAATCATCGATCTCTCTGAATCCGATACCGAGTCGAAGTCGCCGATTGCTAAGTCGGGATGCAGGTTATGCTCGATCAGGAACAAGGCACCACGATCTGCGCCAATGAGTATATCGTCAGACTGCATGATATCGAGTGCCCACGTGCCAAGACGACCACCAGTAATAATAAGAACACGCTTTGGACTGTTGTTCATAAATTTTACCGCCTTCCGTATAGATAACTTCTGCGAATTGCCCGCGTATAGCTCCGTTGTTTCTTATTGTATGCTCTAAAGGATTCACAGGACAAGTGTAGGGTTAGAAAAAATGTTGGGCTTATAAATGAACGATTGGCTAAGTCACTTCGTATTATACGTGAAGAAAGGAGTTGTGCAGATGGAGGAGCAGGTGACAATAAAGCTAGCCCAACAAGGAGATACTGCTGCTCTAGCAAAATTACTCCAGGAGCGGAGCATTACCCTTTTGTGGTCAAATATTTGATTAAAATCACGTTCGACCCCCATTGGGCTGAAGATCTGGCTCAAGAAACGATGTTGAAGTGTATTCGTAAGATCAAGCTCTATAATGGTCAATCTAAGTTTTCCTCTTGGCTAATAACGATTGCCACACGATTGCATATTGATCAACTACGTAAGCGTCAACGAGAAAGTAACTGGCAAGACGAGGAAGTGAATTTACGGAAGATTAAATTTCATGCGGCTCACTTAGATGATGATTGGCCCACCATACTAGATGCGCTGGGAGCAGTATCGCCTAATGTGCGAACCGCTATCATTCTTAAACATTATTACGGCTATTCACTAGAAGAGATTGCAGAGATGATGGATGTCCCTACAGGAACGATTAAATCTAGAATACATAATGGCATTAGAATAATCAGAAAGGAGTTAGCCGACCATGATGAATAACAAGGAACCTTGGGAGCGGGAGCTACAAGAAAGCTTAGACAGAATGGAAAGCTGGGTAGGGAATACGACCTCTGATTTGCCTATGTGGGAGCAGATGATTACAGAAGAACGTAGGTCAGAGCGTAACAGGCTGAGGCGAGAGCTTTCTTATTTCTTAACCACTGCGCTTGTACTCATCTTGGGACTCATAAGCTTCACTCAATTGCCCATCGTCTTCGTAGGCGTACAAGTCGGTGTCTTGCTTGGGTTTCCATTGTATGGGGCTTTTAAGCTGCTAAAGAAGGTGACGACCAGATGATGCAGGAAATAGATGGAATCCCAGTTTATATGCTTATCCTAATCGTTATTGTTCTTCTAGCGCAAGGTACCTGGCTATTCCTTGATGCTAGAAAACGTGAGGCCAATGCGTGGTTCTGGGGGATATGGGGATGTATCCAAACACCGATGCCACTTATCTTTTATTGGATTGTTGTTAGAAGGAAGAGGAAAGCCAATTTTACCAAAGTTTAGGGGGAAATCGGTAATGGAACAAATACTTAGTAACATACCTTGGGCGGTAATAGGGCCAATTTTGGCGCTGCAGCTTATCCTGATGATTGTAGCGCTCATATCCTGTATTCGGCAGGAGACGACTAATGGACCCAAATGGCTCTGGATTACACTAATTCTATTCCTTAACTTATTAGGGCCTATTCTATATTTTGTTATGGGTAGGAGGCAGAATTAAGAATGGGAATGGTGCTATTAGAAGTACATCAGCTTACGAAAACCTTCGGCGCCACCCAAGCAGTTAAGCAAATTTCCTTTGGCATAGAAGAAGGGCGTTGTATGACCTTACTCGGACCCAACGGAGCTGGCAAGACAACAACGCTAAGGATGCTCTCTGGACTCCTTACGCCAAGTGGGGGATCGATCCAGTTCACTGGTGTGCCGCAAGGAGAGGATATTCGTAAGCGGATCGGTTATCTACCCCAATATCCTGTGTTCTACAATTGGATGTCGGGTAGGGAGTATTTGGTTTATGTGGGACGGCTGGCTTTGATGACGAAGAAGGCCGCTCATGATCGTGCCTTGGAATTATTAGCTAAGGTCGGTCTAACTGATGCAGCGAGAAGGAAAATCAGCGGCTATTCAGGAGGTATGAAGCAACGATTGGGATTAGCTCAAGCGATGATGCACCAGCCCAAGCTAGTCATTCTAGATGAGCCGGTATCTGCGTTAGATCCGATAGGCCGTCGTGAGGTATTGGACATGATGCGTGCTATCAAAAAGGAGACAACGATTCTATTCTCCACCCATGTACTTCCCGATGCTGAGGAGATTAGTGATGACCTGCTCATCATGAATAAGGGCCAGATTGTAGTAGCAGGGAGTATGAATTCTGTCATGGATCAATATAGACAACCGATTATTCGATTGCGTGGCGAGGCTTCACTGGACCCATGGTTACATAGCTTCTCCGCGTTAGAGGGAGTTGAGAGTGCTGGATGTAATGGTCAATATGCAGAGCTACAATTGACGGATATAACACTCGGACGGGTCGCCTTAATAAAGCTTATAGCTGATCAACAGATTCCGATTCGCAAGCTCGAAGTCGCTGAGTTATCCCTTGAAGATATATTCATGAAGGCGGTGAATGAGTAGTGCGGCAATGGATCGTAATGTACAACAAAGAGATGCTAGAGATGTGGCGAAGCTTTAAGTGGTTATGGGTTCCTCTTGTCTTCATCCTACTGGGTATTATGCAGCCTGTGACGACCTATTATCTGCCTCAAATTCTCGAGAGTGCTGGTGGTTTGCCTGAAGGAGCTGTAATAGAAATTCCAATAGCGACTGGTGAACAGGTGATGGCCGAGATCATCAGTCAATATAGCACAATGGGTGTACTAATCTTAGTTCTGGCCGGTATGGCCATAGTATCAGGGGAGAAACAAAGTCGTTCTATTGGTCTAATCCTAGTGCGTCCCGTGCCACTTTCCACCTTTATTACTACCAAATGGGCAGGGCTCGTCACGCTGACAATCACCTCCTTGCTAGTAGGCTGTTTGTCGGGATGGTATTACACGGAACTGTTGATAGGTCAAGTGATTATAGGTCATTTTGTTAGCGGAATATGGGTATATGGGCTATGGATGATATTTATAATTACGGTACTTGTGCTTATGAGTACAATATTGCGAGGCAGTAGCGCGGTAGCTTTCGTTACGATACTCATAGTGGTAAGTCTCTCCATATTAACTGGCGTATTCGATCAATGGATGTTGTGGAGTCCCGCTCGGCTTACTCATCACACCTCAAGCTTACTCATGAATGGAATTGCCGGTGATGGATTCCTAATGAGCGTAGGTACGACGGTAGCGGCTGTAATTGTAGTGTTGATGATTTCTGTTACCGCTCTGAGCCGACAGGAGCTTGGTGATTAGAGTTAGGCATGGTTTGTGTGCGTTAAACAATAATGCTTAATATGGCAGGCAAGATCTCTAGTGTAACCGGGGTCGTGCCTGCCATTTCACCATCCATATGAATGTCTAGAGGACGTTCGGCGTCAATCTGTATAGTTCGTCCTTGATAGAAAGTGATTCCTTTATGGTGAATATGTGTTCCTTTGTAAACTTGGGGGAATACACGAAGAAGCTCGGCACGATGTATAGCACTGACAACACAGAGCTCAGCTAGTCCATCGGCAGGGTCAGCTTGAGGGCAAATTCGCATGCCTCCGCCATAGAACGGTATATTGGCTGTGGCGATTAACCAAACCTTAGTGGCTTTGATACGTTTATTATCGATGGATAAGGTTGCGGAGCAGGTACGATAGCTTAGCAAGACGCGCACTAGGGATAGAACATAAGAGAGACCGCCTAGCCCTAATTGATTGAATAGCTTCTTGTAGCTGGCTTGATTCGTTACTCGGGCGATTCGTCCATCTAAGCCAACGCCAATAGAACTTACGGCGATTCGATGATTGATCTTGATAAGATCAATTTGTCGAATGCTCAGGGATGGAGATAGAACAACCTCTAATGCGAGTAAAGGCTCTAAAGGAATACCGTGACCACGGGCGTAATCATTGCCTGACCCGGCAGGAATGTAACCGAGCGGTTTTGGGTGGTGAGCGGGATTAACTGTATTAGCTTTGTAAATTCCATTTGCAGCCTCATGTATAGTCCCGTCTCCGCCCACAGCAACGATCGTAGTAACCTCACTTGTTTCATTTGACCAATCCATTGCGAATTGCTCAGCATCGTGTTTTCCCGTGGTTAGTTGGACTCTGTAAGAAATCTTGCGATTTCTTAGTACCTCCTCCAGCTGCTTCCAAACCTTACTCCCCCGCCCATTACCGGAGGCTGGATTGACTATAAACCCGATCATACTCTCATTTCCCCATTCATACCTGTACTTATGACTTCCACTCAAGTAAACTTGATAAACGCTTACATGACAAGCTTTTTCTCAAAGAATAGCGTCTCCATAGACCTCTACAGGATGGTGAGGGAGCGTAAGGTATAGAATAGAGTCCACGAAGCACTCTAATCATGCATAGATTCTATCTTAGGGTGAAGTCCAATGAATGCTTCTGCTTTCATTGGTAAAACTATAAAACTGGCGGAATTTCAATCTGTATTATAATATTTTTAAACTGTTACATAAGTATAGTTTGAATATTACCTTTAATTGCCTGAGTTATTATTGTATAATTAGAAAACAGAAACAAGTAATTATATAACAGATTCTTTAATAAAAATAATTTATAGATGGAGTTGAAGGATATGAGTAAGCATTATGCAACGTTAAATGATATTGAGGCGTTATCGATCCTAGACGAGGAAGGTAACGTAGTCAATGAGCAGGAGATGCCTAAGCTCGATGATTCACAGCTCAAAGAGCTTATGAAGAGGATGGTTTTTACTCGGGTCTGGGACCAACGAGCGGTAAGTCTTGGGCGACAAGGACGGCTCGGCTTCTATGCCCCGGTATCCGGCCAAGAAGCATCAATGATCGGCAGCCAGTTTGCTCTTAAGAAAGAGGACTTTATTCTGCCTGGATACAGAGATATCCCACAGATTTATTGGCATGGCCTGCCATTGTATCAAACCTTCTTATATTCTCGGGGCCACCAGCATGGTGGTCAGATTCCTGAGGATGTGAATGTACTCATGCCACAAATCATCATTGGAGCCCAGATTGTTCAGGCATCCGGTGTAGCTATGGGGCTTAAAAAACGTGGAAATAAACAGGTAGCAATTGCGTACACCGGTGATGGAGGATCGTCACAGGGTGATTTCTATGAAGGATTAAATTTTGCTGGTGTATTCAAGCTGCCAGCTATATTCGTTGTGCAGAATAATGGATATGCCATATCGACACAGAGAATGCATCAGACGGCTGCTGGCACCATCTCTCAGAAGGCAGTTGCTGCAGGCATTCCTGGTGTTCAGGTCGATGGGATGGATGTGCTTGCCGTATACAAAGCAGTATTTGACGCAGCGGAACGAGGAAGAGCGGGAGAAGGACCAACGCTGGTAGAGACACTTACTTATCGATTCGGTCCTCATTCTCTATCTGGTGATGATCCTACACGGTATAGATCCAAAGAAGAATCTGGAGAATGGGAAGAGAAGGATCCCCTTGTTCGTTTTCGAAAATTTCTGGAGAAAAAGGATCTATGGACGGAAGATGAAGAAACTGCTGTTATCGAAGAGGCTAAAACTGCGGTCAAAGATGCTATCAAAAAAGCAGATGAGATTGAGAAGCTAACTATTCCGGATTTGTTGGATTCCGTTTTCGAGCAACCAACACCTCAAGCTGAGGAACAGAAGCGGGAATTCGTTAAAGCACGGGAGGGGAAATAAATCATGGCTCAAATGACAATGATTCAAGCCATTACAGATGCGATGCGTGTGGAGCTGAAGAACGATCCGAATGTGCTCGTTTTCGGTGAGGATGTAGGCCATTACGGTGGAGTATTCCGTGCTACAGAAGGGCTACAGAAGGAATTCGGTGAGGATCGAGTATTCGATACACCTTTAGCAGAGTCGGGGATTGGCGGCTTGGCCATAGGACTTGGATTGACGGGCTACCGCCCGGTAGCAGAAATCCAATTTATTGGTTTTATTTATGAAGCTCTGGACTCCATCATGGGTCAGTCGGCAAGGATGCGATTTCGCTCAGGTGGTCGATACCATAGTCCGATAACATTCCGATCACCTTTTGGGGTTGGTGTGAAGGCAGCCGAATTCCATACAGATAACCTAGAAGGATTGCTCGCCCAGACTCCAGGGTTGAAGGTTGTCATTCCATCTAACCCCTATGATGCTAAGGGATTACTCATATCGGCCATTCGTGATAATGACCCGGTTTTCTTCATGGAGCACATGAAGCTCTATCGTTCATTCCGAGCTGAGGTTCCCGAGGGAGAATATACCGTACCTATTGGCAAAGCTAATGTTGTCAGAGAAGGAACCGATGCAACGATTATCACCTATGGTGCGATGGTTCATACATCACTGAAGGCTGCTGAAGAAATTGAGAAATCACGTGGTGCTAACATTGAGGTTATAGATCTAAGAACGGTTAGTCCACTGGATGTAGATACAATTATAGCTTCAGTAGAAAAAACAGGGCGTGCGATAGTCGTACAGGAAGCCCAACGAATAACGGGAGTCGCCGCCGAGGTGGTTGCTCAGATTAATGAGAAAGCCATTCTACGACTCGAGGCACCCGTATTGCGAGTTGCTTCACCGGATATCCTATTTTCTTTTCCGACTGTAGAGGATGAATGGGTACCGAACCCAACGCGTATTATAAAAGCACTTAATGATGTACTTGATTTTTAGGATTCGATTATTGTTCGTGAGGAGGTTGTATGAATGGGCAAATATGAATTTAAGCTGCATGATATCGGTGAAGGTATGCACGAGGGTGAGATTGTAAAGTGGCATGCGAAGCCAGGCGATACCGTAGAAGAAGATCAGATCATCGTCGAGGTACAGAATGACAAGGCCGTTGTTGAGCTGCCCTCCCCTGTGAAGGGTGTTCTTAAAGATATCTCCACGCCAGAGGGCAAGGTTGCCGTTGTAGGTGACGTACTTGCCATATTCGAGGTGGAGGGTGCGGATACTGCGAAGGCAGAGGAATCTGAAGCTAGTGGGGATAAGGCGGAGAAGGAAGTAGACAAGAAAGTGGAGGAGAAGACAGATACGGTGCAACCTTCCAAGGTAGCGGAGAAAACCGCTGAGCCCGAGGAAGAATCGACTGATCGTAAGAAAGAGTCAACAGCAGCTCCCAAGGATACTAAAAGAACATCAGGTACTGTATTAGCCACTCCAAGTGTGCGAAAGCTATCTAGAGAGAAGGAAGTAGACATCTCGCAAATTACAGGCACTGGCCGTCACGGTCAGGTGACTAAGGAAGATGTGCTAAGCTTCAAGGAGGGCGGTGGCGAAGCTACTCCTAAGACCGAGAAGGATCAAGCAGCTACAAAAGAAGCTGTGGCTCAAGATGCGGAAAAGGTGACGAAGGACGAAACGGATCAGAAAGCACCAACCAATAATGAGCGTAATGAGGAACGTGTTCCGTTAAAAGGAGTACGTAAGGTCATCGCAGCAGCTATGGTTAAGTCGGTATACACAGCACCGCATGTAACACTCATGGACGAAGTGGATGTGTCTAAGCTTGTGGAGTTCCGCAAGAGCATGAAGCCACTAGCTGAGAAGAAGGGCATTAAGCTGACCTATCTGCCATTTATAATAAAGGCACTTGCAGCCGCGGCTCGAGAGTTCCCCATCCTTAATGCTTCTCTAGATGACGAGAAGAATGAGATTGTTTATAAGCATTATTATCACATCGGTATGGCAACGGATACGGACCAAGGGTTAATTGTTCCTGTTATTACTGAAGCTGACCGTAAGAATATATGGGCTATTGCCTCACAAATTACTGATCTAGCCACACGTGGACGAGATAATAAGCTCTCCATGCATGAGATGCGTGGAAGTACAATAACCATAACGAATATCGGTTCAGCAGGAGGCATGTTCTTCACACCGGTGATCAATTACCCTGAGGTAGCGATACTCGGAACAGGTCGTATCTCTGAGAAGCCAGTTGTCCGTGATGGGCAGATAGAAGTCGGTCAGCTTATGGCTCTCTCACTAAGCTTTGACCACCGAATCATCGATGGAGCTACAGCACAGCAAGCTATGAATTACATCAAGCAGCTCCTGGCAGATCCACAAATGTTAATTATGGAGGTGTAAGTAATGGTTGTTGGAGAAACTAGGCATGAGGTTGATGTTCTTGTAATTGGAGCGGGCCCTGGAGGCTATGTTGCGGCAATTCGCGCGGCTCAGCTAGGTAAGAAGGTCACTGTTGTGGACAAAGGAAAAGCGGGCGGCGTATGTCTGAACGTGGGCTGTATTCCATCGAAAGCGCTCATCTCAGCGGCCCATCAGTATTCATCGATACAGCATGCTACCGATATCGGGATCAGTGTGGATGGAGTAAAGGTAGATTTTGCTAGGGTACAGGAATGGAAGGACGGCGTGGTTAACAAATTAACGGGCGGGGTAAAGTCGCTTTTTAAGGGGAATAAGATTGACTTGGTATCGGGGGAAGTATTCTTCACTGCCGAGGACGAGGTTCGTGTGGTGGATGGTTATGAGGGGGCTCGTTATCAATTTCAGCATTGTATTATAGCAACAGGCTCCAGACCGATAGAAATTAAGGGCTTCTCCTACGGGAAGCGGGTTCTCTCCTCTACAGAAGCACTTGAGCTCAAGGAAATTCCGAAAAGTATGGTCGTTGTGGGCGGTGGATATATCGGGGTAGAGTTAGGGCAGATGTATGCTAAGTTTGGGACGAAGGTCACTATTCTTGAAGGTTTAGACTCCATTCTGGCTGGATTCGAGAAAGAGGCTACACGATTTGTACAGCGTAATTTAAAGAAGCTTGGCGTAGATGTTGTTACAGAAGCCAAAGCAATAGGTGCGGAGCAAACAGACAATGAGGTAACGGTATCGTATGCTGCTGGTGGGGAAGATCATCAAATTACTGCAGATTATGTGCTAGTGACAGTTGGCCGAAGGCCTAACACGGATGAGCTAGGCTTGGATGTCATTAAGGTGAATATGAATGATCGTGGTTATATTGAAGTGGATGAACAGTGTCGCACGAATTTATCGAATATATATGCAATCGGAGATTGTGTACCAGGTCTGGCATTAGCTCACAAAGCATCGTATGAAGGTAAGGTTGTTGCTGAAGTGATCGCAGGCCAACCAAGCGCGGTGGATTATAAAGCCATTCCTTCCGTTGTGTTCTCTGACCCAGAAATTGCCACTGTGGGCTGGAATGAAGCAGAAGCCAAGAAGAATGGGCACGAGACGGTAATGGGGAAGTTCCCTTACGCAGCCAATGGACGAGCATTATCCATGAATGCCGGTGATGGTTTTGTTAAGATCGTCGCGGATAAAGAATCAGAGATTGTATTGGGCGCGATTGTAGTTGGACCAGAAGCATCCAATTTGATTGCGGAGATTGGTTTAGCTATTGAATTAGCCGCTACGCTAGAGGATATTGCGCTAACTATTCACGCCCACCCCACATTGGGTGAGATCGTGATGGAATCTGCTGAGGGAGCGCTCGGTAAGGCTGTACACCAAATGAACAAGTAAATATTGATAAATTGCGTATTACTTCCCACGGTGAAGTAATCTTTGATATAATCTTAAAGGGAACAACGAAATAAGCCGAGGTGAAGCCAGATATGGATAATACGGATGTGATTGGTCAAAAGTATGAGGAGCTAGGGAAAATTCTAGATTCTATGGGCAAGGTGTTAGTTGCTTTCTCAGGCGGCGTAGATAGTGCATTATTGCTGAAGGCTGCCTTGGATTTCTTAGGACCAGAACGAGTATTAGCGGTTACTGCAGATTCGGAAACGTACCCTGTCCGTGAGAAATTGGAAGCGATTAAGTTGGCGAAGGAAATGGGTGCACCTCATGAGGTGATCCATACAAGTGAGCTGAACATTCCTGGCTATGCAGAGAACCCGACGAATCGTTGTTATTTCTGCAAGAATGAGTTGTTCTCACATTTAATCCCCATTGCAGAGGCTAGGGGCTTTGATGCCGTTATATTCGGTGCTATAGCCGATGATCTTGGTGAGCACAGACCTGGTCTGACTGCCGCACACGATCGTGGTGTTCGTGCTCCCATGATTGAAGCGGGGTTACGTAAGTCGGAGATTCGTCATCTATCACGTAAGATGGGGCTCTCCACTTGGGATAAGCCCTCATTCGCATGTCTATCGTCGCGGATTCCCTACGGAGAATTAATTACGCAGGAAAAATTATCGATGATAGATGCAGCAGAGGATTTCCTGATGCAGCTGGGATTTCGTCAAGTACGGGTTCGTCAGCATGATAAGCTTGCTAGAATCGAGGTACCACCTGAGCATATAGCAGAGCTGGCAGCAGTTTCCGATACGGTCGACGCTAAGCTTAGAGAGATCGGCTACACTTATGTAAGTGTGGATTTAAGAGGCTACCGTTCAGGAAGCTTGAATGATGTACTTCAAACGAATGGTACTGCCTAGGAACAAGTGAGAAGTATCTTGCAATAATTGAAACCCGATTGTCCTTTTTACGTAGTATTGATAGTTGATCTTAAGTATAGCAATTATGCAGAGGGGGAGAAAAGAGCAATGAGTGTTTTTGATGAGCAACGTCCAAGTTCAGCACCACCAGAATTGCCACCAGGACTCATTCGCAAGATCATTATTGGTGCAATTATACTAATTGTGATTTTGTTTGGTTTTTCGATGTTCTATACGGTTGAGGAGGGTCAGCGAGGAGCTATTCTTACATTTGGTAAGTTTACTGCCGAATCAGAATCAGGTCTTCACTTTAAGATGCCTTATCCGATTCAGAAGGTCATTATTCTAGATGCCAATATTACTCAACGGATGCATATTGGTTACCGCGAAGTAGCAGGCGGTACTACTCCTGTACCTGAGGAATCCATGATGATTACTGGCGATGAGAACATCGTATCCGCGGATGCCGTTGTAGAGTGGAAGGTTGCGAATATTGAAAAATATCTGTTCAATATTGACCAGCCTGATATATTCTTACGAAATTCTGCAATCGCATCGATTCGTACAGTAATGGGCTCGAACAAGCTCGATTATGCGATTACTGAAGGTAAAACGGAAATTCAAGGTGAGGTTCGAGAGAAGCTCGTTGATCTAATGCTTAAATATGATACAGGGATCACTATTATTGACTTGAAGTTCCAGGATATCGAGCCACCTGAAGGTGATGTTCAACAAGCCTTCCGTGATGTTACGAATGCTCGAGAAGAGAAGAACACCAAGATTAACAATGCCAATCAGTACAAGAATGATCGTCTTCCAAAAGCAAGAGGGGAAGCGCAAGCCCTTATCGAGGAAGCAGAAGCACAGAAGAAATCACGTGTTCTTAATGCTGTGGGTGACGTAGCCAAGTTTAACGCCATCTATAACGAATATGTGAAGAATCCTGCGGTAACAGAACGACGTCTAATTCTAGAGACGCTGGAGAAAGTATTACCAGATGCACGAATCTTTATTACGGATAGTGCTGGTGATACTGTGAAATATCTGCCTATTAATGAAATGCTGAAGACGACACCTAAGGTTCCGGTCACCGAAGTGCCTACTCAAACACCAGCAACAGGAGGTGCCGCACAATGAAGAAGAATCTAGTTATTACAGCAGTTTCTATTGTTGTTCTATTGATCCTAGCGGCAGGCTCACTGTTTATTGTTGAACAAGGTGAGTTTAAGGTCGTGCTGAAGTTCGGCGAAGCCGTCCGCGTAGTAGAATCACCAGGATTAAATGTGAAAATTCCATTTATCGAGAAGGTTACGAGCTATCCTAAGAGACAGATGGTCTACGATAGTAAGTCAACACCGATCTTGACGTTAGATAAGAAGCCTATCCAGGTAGATAATTACACGATATGGCGTATTGTTGAACCGAAGTTATTCATCAAAACTGCACGAACAGTAAGCAATGCTACTCTATTAATTGAGAATGCTGTATACAGTACAATCCGACGCAAATTGTCTGCCATTGAATACGGTCAGATTATTAGTGAAGCTACAGCAAGAGGCGACCTTAATCAGAATATCACTGAAGATGTTGCAGGAGATCTCCTAGAGGATTATGGTATCGAAGTAGTTGATATTCGTATCAAGCGAACGGATTTACCAGAGGAGAACAAAGCGAGTGTATTCAATCGGATGATATCTGACCGACAAGCAATTGTTGCAAGCTACCTATCCGAAGGTGATGAGGAATCTCGTAAGATTACTTCAAATGCAGACCGTCAAGCGACTGAGCTACTAGCTGAAGCAGAAGCAAATGCGAAGAAAATTATAGCTGAGGGCGAGCAAGAGGCAGCGAAAACGTATAACACGGCTTATGGTAAAGATCCAAAGTTCTATAATCTATATCGAACATTGGATAGTTATCTTACCTCATTCCAGAATGAACCTGTTATTATGATGCCAATTGATTCTCCATATGCGAGAATATTGCTGGGACAGAACGTGGAATAATAAGCATTACCATATAGGAACAATGGAGACGGCTCACTATGAGCCGTCTCCATTGTAATTCAGAGAGGAGGTAGGAACGCATGAGTAGGGATATACAGGTAAATCCTATATTTATGGATCATATGATCGTCCAAAGAGAGGTAGAGGTACCCATCTGGGGAACCGGAACTGAGGATGGTACATTAGTCACCGTGAAGTGCAGAGGAGTACAGGTAGAAACTACTATCGAAGCTGGAAGCTGGAAGGTCCTATTGCCACCCATGCTAGCGGGTGGTCCTGAAGAACTGGTCATTGAGACGAATAATGATACTATAGTATTGAAGGATATTCTGTTCGGTGATGTATGGCTGGCTGGGGGTCAATCGAACATGGAATTCCCTTTGAAGGATACAACGGATGCTGAGGAAGAGATAGCTACTGCTAATTTACCTGATGTGAGATTCTATAATGTTCCTAAGGTGGCATTCGAAGATGGTGCTAAACAGAGATCCTCTTGGAAGGTTTGCACGCCAAAGTCAGCTGGTCAATTGTCGGGAGTGGGTTATCATTATGCTAAGCAGCTTGTTGCCTCTCAGGATATTCCAATAGGTATTATTAGCTGTAACTGGGGAGGAACATCCGCCTCCTGTTGGATGTCTGAGCAAGTGCTGCTAGAGGATTCGGAGCTGCGGATATACATAGATGAGTACAATGCACAGATGAAGGAATTTGACTGGGAAGCCTTCGAGGTCGCTGATCGGGAGTATGATCGACTATCGGTTGACTATCATCGACGACTAGCTAAGGGTTTACAAGGCGAGGAGCTTGGTGAGCATCCATGGCCACCACCGCTTAGTCCTCGTAGCTTCCTGCGCCCGAGTGGTTTGTACGAGACGATGCTTCGCAAAGTGGCCCCATATGCGATAAAGGGTTTTCTGTATTATCAGGGTGAAAGTGATGCTCATCGGCCAGTCCTGTATGAACGTTTATTGAGGTCGCTGATCGATAATTGGCGCAGGGATTGGAATAATGTGAATCTTCCTTTCCTGAATGTTCAATTGCCTGCATATAGCAATGGAGATCGGCCCGATGACGACGAATGGCCGTTGCTACGAGAATCACAGACGATCGTCTCCGAACGTGTGTCAGATACAGGCCTGGTTGTGACTCTTGATTGTGGCGAATACGATGATATTCACCCGAAGAACAAGAAGCCCGTTGGCGAACGATTAGCCCTAGTAGCGCTCGAGCGTGTTTATGGTGTTACAGTGGAAAGCTCGGGACCTGTGTTCAGTGAGCTTAACATCGAGGAGGGGAAAGTTATAGTTAGCTTTAGTCATGTGGGTGACGGGCTTGCAAGTAGGGATATTGAACTGATTGGATTTGAAGTTGGGGACGAACAGGGGAATTATATAACTGCTCACGCTACGATCAGAGGGAACCAGGTAGAGCTGTGGAATCAGCAGATTGCCCAGCCTGTTGCTGTGAGGTATGGCTGGGCGAACTATACCGAAGCGAACCTTATTAATAGCTTTGGGCTTCCCGCAGGTCCGTTCCGTACGAATAGAGAAGGTAGGGCATAGGGGGTTATGCAGACCTAGTGACAGAATGTGGGGAAAAGAGGTAGTTCCCACGGGTAATAACCCTAAGGAGCTGCCTTCTCTTCATTGTATGGTGCTTATTTATTCAACTGTTAATGTTTCAGATGGGGTTTCAATAATTGTTCGAATGATCGAGATTTCAACACGTCTATTGGCAGCACGGCCTTCTGCTGTTGTGTTCGTAGCAATAGGTCGATGCTCCCCATAACCAACTGGACTGAAGCGACTCTCATCTAGATTGTTATTACTAAGTAAAATTTCCATGAAATTATAGGACCGTTTCCAGCTGAGCATCCAGTTGTCCTTGAATTCAGCAGTATTGATAGGTCTATCATCCGTATGACCAGAGACGATGACTTCATATTGCGGATACGCTACCAGCAGATCAGATATAGCTATAGCCAGCTGCTGTGCTTCTGTCTTGACGCTTGCTGTACCGGAAGGGAATAGGGCATTATCACTAATTCTTAAGACAAGCTGGAAATTATTGAGCTCGGTGGTTAATTCAGTCGCAAGTCCATTCTCGACAATATACTGATCAATCTTTTCTTTTAAATTTTCAAGCTGTTCGGTTTCTTCTTTAATCTTCTCCTGCAGCTCTAGCTCTTCCTTCGATTTCGTCTTCTCATCACCATCGACTTTATCCTGTCCTCTATCTTGAACAGTGTCACCAACGGGAACGAAGGTAGCGCTATCGAATACGCCTGCACCTCCACTCAACACAGAGCTGAAGGACTGTGCCATATCCTGAAATTTCTGCGCATTGACTGAGCTCGAGGCGAATAGAACAATGAAAAGGGCAAGAAGAAGAGTAAGTAAATCAGCGTAAGGGATGAGCCAGGTTTCATCAATGTGCTCTTCGTGATCGTGACCTTTAGCCTTCTTAGCCATCTGAAGCGGCCTCCCTCGCACTCTCCTCAGCACGTTCGGTTGGTGTTAGGAAGACGGCTAACTTCTGGCTTATTGCGATTGTGGATACCCCTGACTGAATCGATAATAAACCCTCTACCATCATCAGCTTAATTTCATTCTCATTCTTAGATAGTCGCTTCAGCTTATTCGCGAAGGGATGCCATAGCACGTAACCAGTGAAAATCCCCAGCAATGTTGCTACGAAGGCTGCAGCAATAGAATGTGCCAAGGCGTCCATATCCGAGAGATTCGCTAGTGCGGCAATAAGTCCAATAACAGCCCCAAGAACACCTAGAGTCGGAGCATAGGTTCCAGCTTGTGAGAAGATCAGTGCTCCCGCTTTATGTCGTTCTTCGGTGGAATGGATATCCTCCACAAGTACATCTCGCACAAAATCCTGATCATTCCCATCGATGATCATTCTCATGCCATTACGTAAGAAGGGATCATCGATCTCCTCAACCTTACTTTCTAACGCAAGTAAACCCTCTCTCCGAGTAACGGCAGCCCAATCCATGAATAAACGAATGATTTCTCTCTTGTTCATAAGGTTCTGGGACTTGAATAGAATTTTGAAAAGCTTAGGTATTTTTTTTAACTCATCCATCGGGAATGCAATGCAAACTGCTGCAGCTGTACCTACGAAAATAATAATAATCGCAGCAACATTGGTGAAGATCGCCATAGGGTTCGCGCCTTTGAAATACATGCCAACGAACAATGCAAAAAAGCCAAGTACAAGTCCAATAACCGTTGATTTCTCCATGCTAGCACCTCACGAGATAATGTGGCCGTCCATATCCAGAGCAACCATCCATTTATGTATAATATATATATCGACATCATTCTATCATTAATGTAGTGGATAAAGTACCCTATTGAATGGATATTCCCGTTTTATAGGACTAAAGTATGAGTACACTGTTCAAAATAATGTGATAAGATGTAAAATAATGTAATATGAACGGGCAGACAGGAACTATGAGAAAGGGAGTTGCCATGATGGTCGTACGCAAGGATGATATCGAGATGATGATGGAGCTGTCCCAAATTACGATGTCAGCTTCAATGATCGTAAAGAAAGAGGAGAGATGTATTGCTAGATGCTTAGACAGTCTGTCTGAAGCCGTAGATGAGATTATCATCGTGGATACAGGCTCTATGGAATTCAACGATATCGATTATTCAACAGTATCCTAGAGTCAGTCTCTATACGTATGAGTGGGGTGATGTATTTCAACCCTCCAACCAGCTCCGCCTCAGCGCGAATAGATCCTGCAGCTCATCCGTCGACATCTCGGTGACCCATTGCTCACTGCCGCTACCGGTTATCTGGCGGGTGAGCCCTTTCTTCTGCTCGATCATCTCATCGATCCGTTCCTCTAGTGTGCCCAGACAGATGAACTTGTGCACCTGAACGTGGCGGTTCTGACCGATACGATACGCGCGATCCGTTGCTTGGTTCTCCACAGCAGGGTTCCACCAGCGATCGAAATGGAATACGTGATTCGCCGCGGTAAGGTTTAGCCCGGTTCCCCCAGCTTTCAGGGATAAGACGAATATGCCTTTATCTACATCCGTCGAATGAAGATCTGTCGTATTCCTGTCAGTATTAGCCTGCACAGCTCCATCATCGCCGCTCTGAAACTCCTCCACCATACGATCTCGTTGCAGCTTAGTGGATCCTCCATGTAGATAGAGCACCTTCTCTTGCATCTCCTTCTCCAGCATACGCTGTAATAGGAAGCCCATCTCCGCGTACTGGGTGAAGATCAGACAACGGTCACCTTCTGCCCGCAGCTCTCGGATCATCTCTAACAAACGAATAGTTTTGTGTGATCGAGGAGAAGTGATTGCTGCAGTATTGGATTCCTTGGTGAATAATGCAGGATGATTACAGATTTGCTTCAGCTTGGTCAATGCACCTAGAATAGCTCCACGACGGTCGATACCAGAGCGGCCATCTAAGCCTCTGAATAATTGATCCAGCACATTATCGTACAGAGCGGCCTGCTCCTTGGTCAATGGAACATATACTTTGGATTCAATCTTCTCTGGCAGATCTGGAACGATTAGAGGATCGGATTTCGATCGTCTTAGCATGAAGGGCTTAATGATTCGACGCACCTGCTCTGCGGCATCGCCACTTGTGGATCGTTCAACCTCGCGAGAGAAATTCTTCTGAAATTGTGTGTGGCTGCCTAGATAGCCTGGATTCATGAATTCGTAAATAGACCATAGCTCGCTAAGTCGATTCTCGACTGGTGTACCCGTCATGGCAATGCGATGATCAGCTGAAATTCGACGTATGGCAGTCGCTTGTTTGGTATAAGCATTCTTTATGTTCTGTGCTTCATCGAGGCATAGAGAGTTCCAATGCAGGGCTGTTATGCTATTAATGTCGAGCAGAGCAGTCATGTAGGTCGTAACCACAAGGTCGCAGTTCTCCACAGCTAGCGCAAATTGTTCTTGCTCCCTAGGGCGATCAATACCGTAATGCAGGTAGATGTTCAGATCAGGAGCAAATCGGCGAAGCTCCTTCTCCCAATTACCTACTAATGAGGTTGGACATATCAATAGAGAAGGTTCACTATTCGTACCTTCCTGCTTGACCTGCAATAAGTAGGCAATATATTGTATGGTCTTGCCGAGTCCCATATCATCGGCTAGACAACCGCCCAATCCAAAACGACGCAGGAATATTAGCCAGGATAATCCTTGCGCTTGATACCCTCGCAACGAGCCCTGGAATGTCTCGGGTACCGGTATGACAGGGATCTCTCCAGCCCGATCCAGCTGCTGCATCCATTGCAGTAAACTGCCGGCCATCTCAATTTCCCACTCGACGGAAGCACTTTCCCCGTCATGCTGATCTTCCGCGTTTCTATGCTCATTGGCTAGATGGCGTTGAAGTAGCTCGCGGAGAGGGATCCCCTTACGACGCTTAGACTTCTCAACCACCTTGCGGATTTCTTCAATTAAGGTTTGATCGAGTGAAATCCATTCACCTCGGATGAAGTGCAGCTGCTTCTGGCCAGCGGTAATTGAATGAAACTCGTCCTCGGTAAGATCGAGATCCCCAACGGATAATCTCCAATCAAATTTCATCATCTGATCGACGCCGAAGAGAGATATGTGGTCGTCAGGATTTCTCATGCTGGCCTTGAGCTTAGGTCGCTGGCTGCGAAGCTTGTTCCACCAAGCGGGTAGCATGACAGAGCCACCCCATTGAACAATACGTTGACTATATTCGGTTAAGAACCCCCATGCTTCATGATCATTCAATTCCATCTTCAGACGAGGAGGTGATAAGCTAAGGGCGATATCTGGTACAAGATGAAGCCAAAGGGAGAGCATGGAAGCAGCACGATCGATATAAGGCAACCATTCTTCTGGAGGATCTCCAACTGGAGTGCCAATATCATTACATTCGAGAACAATGTCTGGTGAACTTAGATCAGTTAACACATACGTTAATCGCCAATCGGGTGTTCCGGATTTATGGACGGGCTCCTGTAGTCGCAAAGAAGCTCGAAATGGGTTAGAGTCGGAATTCCATCCTATCAATTGAAGCATTTCCTGCTCTTTGGGCAGGTGATGTGTCTCCTCAGATGAGAACTGACCTAATGCTTGTTGCAAAAGCTCTAAACGCTGTAATGCTGCTCTCTGCTCAGGGCGGCTTTCCAAGGACTCTAACATCAGATGACGTACCCAGTCCCCAATCTGATCATCATGTTCCAACAACTCTGTTAGTGTAGATAACGAATGAGAATTTTCCGCAGCTGTTTGTTGTATACGCCAAGAATAATGATGATCTTTTAAGCCTTGGAATGTTGGAGTAATGGTTCCGTTTCGCAATGCTTCCTTAATGGCTGGTGCGGCATCGCGAGCTTTGATTAAAGGTGGATTCCAATCTATCTGAACGAAGGGGTTATCCGCAGTAGAGCAGAAAAAGCTCAAGGCATCCTCCGCGGATAGCTTTATACCTTGGACTTCCTCTGAATCTAAGGTCGGTATCTGGGCACCGTAGAACGAATCCTGATGTGTAGCGAACAGGAGGAGCTTCAAATCCAATGGAGACAACCATTCTCCGTCAGAAGACCGACCCCAGATTGCGTAGAATCCCGAGGAAAGCCATTGACCATGTAAGCTTATTGAAAGTGTAGTTCTCATCGTAAGAGCCTCCCTTTCTCAAGCTCCTCTTGGAAAGCATGGAGCCTCTGATGTCTCATAGATAGCTCGCGGATGAATATTTCGAAGCGATGACTATCGTTGGCTAAAGTATAATATTCCTTCATTTTTTTCAGTAACTTTACAGATTCTCTATAGGCGACTCGATTGCGTAATGCCATCTGCCGTTCAACAGCATGGTGATATAAGGGAAGAACCATATGAATATCTAACGATTCGACCTGTTTAAGCTGCGCTCGATCAATCTTACTAGGCGTCACACCATTCAGAAGGTGGAAGTATAACCACTCCTCATATTGATTGGCCTTTAATAGATAGTCCGTAAATTGTGGGTAACTACGAGGTAGTAGTGTCATTAAGGCATGACGGAAAGCTGCTTCATTAGCCGTTTGTTTAGCATGCTCCCTCCAGTAGGATAACACACGGTGGAATTGATCTGCAGAAGCGCGGCGCAGGATAGGAAGCATAAAGGTCAGCCATTTTCCTAGTCGATCCCAGGATCCAGATTTATAATGAGCCTCTAGATAGGAAGCAGCGATATGAATAGGTGAAATCAGAGGATGAGTGAGTGATTTCATGGCTGCTTCATCCTCGCCGAGTAGCCAATACAGCTGAGTTGCTGTCATGGCTGCACGACTAGCTGTGGAAGGAGCTACATCCTTATCGTTTACAATTCGGCTTAGATAGTCCGATTCCACGCTCATCCAAGTCGGATCGAACAACAGGTGTGTCCACACATAACGTTGGATGGAAACCCAGTCGAACGAAGCTTGCGTATGAGCAGCCTCAGCTTGACGTATAAGATCTCGCACGGCCTCACCGTAAGATCGCCACTCCTTATGAAGATTTTCCGTATCGATTCGCCGAATGGCATCCATAATTTTATCCAGAAAATGATCGTTGAGATCAATGGTAACTTTATTGTAATAGCTATGAGGGTAATCCTGTGTCAGCTTATCGAGATGCCGTTCAGCTTTAATTAGCACAAATATGGCGACATATAAGTGGAAAATGGCAACCTCAGAAGATTCCCAATCGTCTGCAAAAGCGCAAAGCTTCTTATAAGCGGTAAAATAAAAAATATCGATTCGAAATCGATCATTGCTTCGCCGATATAATTTGTTGTACTCTTTCTCCAGGATAACAGGCCATTGATCCAGAGCATCGAAGCTGAGCTCCTGAAGTTCCTTCAGAATTAAGTTGGAGCGATCCGATAAGGATGTATCTAAACTGGGCTTTAGGATTGAAGCAAGTGATGCCCTCACTTGAGTTAACCATAATTCCGCTTGTTCATGCTGGCTTAGAAGCTTGAAGAAAACCGCAGCCATGTGTCTACAATGCTTCGTTGTCTGACAAGCACATTCACTGGCAAGGAAAAAATCCAAATCAAGCTGAAGCTTATAGTCCCTATCATCGGTCAGAATGGCATGTACAATGAAGAAGTCATCAATCCACAGATGTTTGATCGCGTTATTACTTAATAATTGGAAACCTTCTTGTAGAGTTTCTATAGCGAACAGGGACTCAATTTTGGAACCGAGCACTGCAACTGCTTCGCGAGAAATATAAGGGTCTTCCATGCTTTATTGCCTCCACTGTTGAAAATCTCATTATATTGTATCATAACTTTACCCTGTGGCTAAATTCGTACTCATGGTATAATTATTTAAGTCATTTAATTCTTTTACTAGAATAGGTTTTGGTGAATACAATGGTTGAAGCTTGGATCGACTTTTATGTGTTCGTTGCTCTATTCTTGTTGTTCGTCTTTGTACTAGTTAAGATTGAATCTACGAGAGTTTATAAGGCTTATTTGAAACCTTCACTTTCTAGCAATGATGTGGCCTCTCTTTCGCAATTTACATTAGAGGCAACACTTGACTTGCGCGTCCAATGGTTGTTACTAATGGTTGGTTTTGTGACTCTGAATTTTATAGCTTATTGCTTGCTTCTTTTCATATTCTTGGTCTAATCATTATATCCATCTCAGCCTTGTTGGATGTATATGTGAATGTGTGGGCTTACCCTCGTTATGGTATATAGCAGGTACAACAAGAGTTGTTTGGGAAAAATTATATGCTCGAGCAGCTTGCGGTTACAGATGAGTTAACACAGTGTTATAATTCTATCAGCATATCCTTCGAGAGACTGATGTTGAACATAGAGATCTTCTGGATTTCTCTGTAATCATGATGGATTTGGACCATTTCAAGGGGGTTAATGATAACTTTGGTCATCTCATAGGAGATGATATATTAGTAGGTTTATCAAAGATGTTAGCCTTCCCCTTTTGGGGTCTAATACTTAAGCCAATAATTCCCTGAATATAAAGCAACCTTTTGTAATCGATTAACGTATTATTCATAAAGAGTTTGAAATTCCGTTCTTTAGTATGATCTTTTTATGGAATTCATATGGTATAATATTGAAACTTTGTTGTAAAGCTTTCATGGAATTAGATGAACATTAGGCAAACAAGACCATGTACATATATATAAATAGTACGGTCTTGAGGTTTTTGGAGGGGAATATACGACATGTCAACAATTATTCAAGCAATCAAACAATCGTACTCACGATTGTGGTTTTTTCATCTTGCGGTCATATTAATCTGGCTCAAGACACATATTATTCAGAGATATGTATACGAATTACCTATTAAAGGCTGGTACCAAGAGATCATTGCCTTTATAAGTCCACTCAGTGCCATTCTATTGATGACTTGGCTAGCTTTAATACTGTCACGTAAACGGAAGAATACGGCTCTGTTAGTCGTGAGCTTCCTAACATCATTAATTTTATTTGCAAATGCATGGTACTATCGTTTTTTTCATGACTTTATAACCTTACCTATCCTCTTTCAAGGGAAGAATGCCAGCGATCTGGGGAATAGTGCACTGGAACTACTGTACATGACCGATGTGTTGTTCTTCACTGACTTTGCTATTCTTTTAGCTATTGTATGGATACGTAAGCTGCCTGCAGTATCAATAAAGGCGGGAGAGCTTAGCACGGTATGCGTTGTAGCAATTATTTGTTTCGTCGTTAATCTTGGAATGGCGGAGACTGTTCGACCGGAATTGCTCACACGAACCTTTGATCGGAATATCCTAGTAAAGAGCATAGGCACTTATAATTATCACGTATATGATTTAATTCTTAGCTCCAAGACGAAGACTCAGCGTGCTTTTGCAACAAGTGACGGCTTAGCTGATGTTGAGAATTATGTAAAAGATCTTCCGGCTACCAAATTAGAGCAGCCTAAAGATCTACTGGGTATAGCCGAAGGAAAGAATGTTGTATTGATTTCACTGGAATCAATTCAGAGTTTTGTTGTGAATAATACGTTATTCGGACAAGAGATAACACCTTTCATGAATGATCTGATTAAGGAAAGTTATTACTTCGATGAGTTCTATCATCAGACAGGTCAGGGTAAAACTTCAGATGCTGAGTTTCTAATAGATAATTCACTTTATCCTTTACCTAGTGGTGCGGTTTTTTTCACACATGCTACGAATGATTTCAACTCAACTCCTAAGATTCTTAAGAAGCAAGGGTATTACTCGGCTAGCTTACATGCGAACGACAAGTCGTTCTGGAACCGGGATAATATGTATGTTAACTTAGGCTATGATCGTTATATCTCTAAGCGAGATTATGTAGTTAATGAGGAAAATTCAGTTGGCTGGGGCATGAAGGACATTCCTTTCTTCGAGCAATCCGTCGAACATCTGAAGACACTGCCACAGCCTTTCTATAGTAAGTTCATTACACTGACGAATCATCATCCATACACATTAAAAAAAGAGGATGAATTAATTCCAGAGTTTGATTCAGGAGATGGTACGGTAGATCGATATTTCACGACGGTACGGTACACCGATGAGGCTTTAAAGGTCTTTTTTGAGGAAATGAAAAAATCGGGGTTGTATGACGACTCCATCTTTATCCTCTACGGAGATCATTATGGGATTTCACCAACACACAACACAGCGATGGCGAAATTTATGGGTAGAGAAATTAACGCTTATGAACAAACACAGCTCCAAAGGGTACCCCTAATTATTCATATTCCCGGCGTTACCGGGGGGACGATCTCTAAGGTATCTGGACAGATAGATATTAGACCGACTTTGTTACACCTGTTAGGTATTCAGGGAGAGAATCCATTGGATTTCGGAGAGAATTTATTTACAGACAATGAAGATCCCCTAATCGTTCTTCGAGATGGTACTTTTATTACAAATAAGTACGTACACACGGAAAACATTTGCTATCAGAAGGGTTATATTCCTGCTGAGGTAGATTCTAGCCTGTGTGAGCCTTACAAAGAACCAGCACAGATCGACTTAAGCTATTCAGACAAAATCATCTATGGTGATTTGATGCGGTTTACAGATGAGTTAAAGCAGACTGCTGAATCTGAAGCCGGAACGCCATATGGTCCATATGGTCCGATTGATCCCAAAGCGGCACTTCCATTAATACAAGGTGAGATCTTAGAATCAGAGAAAGAGCAAGAATCATTAGAAGAGTGGAAATTGAGCCCGCCTCCTGAAACGGTGGATGAAGAAGCAGATGATAATGCGAGAAAGTAGATATATCAACAAAAAACACTTGAAATTCAAGTGTTTTTTTGTTGGGACATATTAGTATTTATAAATTTTATATGCTCTGATATGTTTACAGAAAACGATAGTATGTTCTGTTGATTTCTGACGTGTGTTCACTTACTTTCTTAATTGACAAGGGGGCATATCAAGTAAATTACTGCGACACTCATCCCATATTTGCTTGACCAATTCTTGCAGCTGCCAAACGTTACGACCTAGCATTCTAACTACGATTCCTTGGTTTGCGATGAAACTAGCCCCAGCAAGTATGGCATTATCAGCATGAGTTGGTGCTAGTAGATACCGGATACGCTCTAATGTATGGAGGGAAACTTGATCGGTAATGATCCAGAAGGTGCCGTTGTGAGTGTAATCCTCCATAGCACCCATTCCCTGATAATGATGTATTGCAGGCTCTAACAGAAACTGATCCCAGGCTAGAAGCTGTTGGTGGCGATACACCTCAAAACGGCTTGAGAAGGTATCGTATTGGAATTGTTCGCCTCGGTGTGTTCGCCCGGGAGTAACGATCTCTGCATAGAACAATGTTGCATTTTCTTCTAATTCAACCCTCATCCGTCCATCAAAGCGACTTCCTGCATACGGGATCGTTGGCTCGGGAAAATATTCCAGGACCGCGCCTTCTCCGAGATGAAAGTTCTGAATCATCTCAGCAGATTGATGTGGCGTAGGGTGTATCTTGGTAAAGGATTGATTCGTAACGATTAAATGAGCGCCATCCTCCAGCCGTAGATTTAATTGATAGCAATCACCGTCCAGAAGACCTGGCGATACATCCATAATGTAAAGCTGAAGACGACCAGTAGGCTCCTCATAGAAGGTTTTCGTTATCTTAAGTGGTGCATCATGATAACGTTCTGTTAATATAGTGCGATTATCGACTTGGCGAGCTGTCGCGCGGAGGACAGCCTTTCTATGCGTTAATGTGGTCAATCTTATGCTCATGGCTATGGCTGCTAATTTTGTGGTCATGAGTGTGGTGTCCTAGATGAGTAACCTGGTGCTCGAGCCAATGAAGAATTTGATCCAGGCCTTCCCCGCTCATTAGATTGGACATAACATACGGTCGATCTCCGCGCATACGTTCTGTATCGGTCCGCATGACCTCAAGACTGGCACCAACATATGGGGCTAGATCGATTTTGTTGATAATAAGTAAATCTGAGCGCATAATACCAGGTCCTCCCTTACGGGGAATCTTCTCGCCCTGGGCGACATCAATGATGTAGATAAAACGATCCACAAGCTCGGGACTGAAGGCAGCGGCTAAGTTGTCGCCACCGCTCTCGATAAAGATAATTTCTAGATCTGGGAAACGTGCCTCCAACTCCTCGACGGCTTCGAAATTCATCGATGCATCCTCACGAATGGCAGTGTGAGGGCAACCCCCGGTTTCTACACCTATAATTCGATCTTCATCTAGCGCCGCTTGACGAATTAATATCTGGGCATCCTCTTTGGTATAGATATCGTTCGTGATAACACCCAAGCTATAGTGATCTCGCATTGCCTTGGATAATTTTTCGACGAGTGCGGTCTTGCCGGAGCCCACAGGCCCGCCAATTCCGATCCGAATTGGGCGTGATAAATCCATAACGGGTGTATGCCATTGCTCGTGTGAGTGATTTGCTCCTTGACACATATGATGACCTCCTAAAAGTTTTGTGAAACAAAACTACTTCGTAAGTATAAGCTAAGATTTTTGACAATTGACGTGGCAACGTTGTAAATTTTGATGGTCTACGACATAAACAGTCGTGAATATAACGTTTCATGCTGCATAGCACGAATATCGTGAGCAGGCGTAAAGGCATGAAGCTGTTCGGCAGGTAGCTTTCGCACAGTATCCCATTGCTGATCAATGACTGTGAGCATCCGACGGATGAGCAGCTGACCTTCAGTTTGTCCGAGAGACATTAGACGTAGAGCACTATTCACCATCGTTGTTAAGCTTGTATACAGATAGCCCTTCACTGCTTCATCTAATGGGACACGAAGCTTAAAGCTGATCCATGCATGAACAACGGGTAAAGTACCATATCCTCCATGAAGTTCTAATCCGCGCTCTAGTTTTCTAAGGTCCGCCTCCGGATAGAGGGTGTGACCTAGCTTGATTAAACGTTTGCCCATTTTCTGAAGTCCTTCCCGGGATTCTCTCGGTGTGCGCTGGACATGGATAATCTTGTCGAACAGACATACACGCCATAGATCGTCCTCTTCCATGGCTAGGAAGATGCCTTTAATGGCCAATCCTTCTAAGCGAACTAAGCTTGCATGAATTTGTCCAATGATGTATTGCTCAAGCTGCTGAATATTCGTTACTCTATTCTGCTGGACGAAGGTCTCTAATCCGAAGGAGTGAGAGAATCCGCCAATCGGAAGAGCCGAATCCAATAGCTGAACATAGGATAATAGGGACGAGCCTGTAGAGCCTCTGGTCAATTCGCCCACCTCCGTAGAATATACCGAATATTGTACCGCCCGATCCACGCTAGAACATAAAATATCTCTGAGCCATCGGAAGTTTAGTCGCTGGCTCGCAGGTGGCAAGCTCTCCATCGACGAGCACCTCGTAGGTTTCGGGGTTAACCTCAATCTTTGGGGTTTGATCGTTGTGAATCATATCCTTCTTGCCAATGGTACGGCAGTTCTTAACAGGTTCAATCTGCTTGTTCAGGCCAAGCTGTTCATGCACCTTGAGATCGAAGGCAGCCTGTGAGATAAAAGTAAATGATGTGCTGAATAGTGCGCGCCCATAAGCACCGAACATCGGTCTTCCATAAACTGGCTGAGGTGTCGGTATAGATGCATTCGGATCGCCCATCTGGGCGTAGGCAATAAAGCCGCCCTTCATAATAATCTCGGGCTTCACTCCGAAGAAGACGGGGCTCCAAATAACGAGATCAGCCCATTTCCCTACTTCTAACGAGCCAACAACATGAGAAATGCCGTGTGTAATAGCGGGATTAATTGTGTACTTGGCGATGTAACGTTTAATCCGAAAGTTATCTCCACCACCACCAAGCTGATCTTCAGGCAAGTCTCCGCGTTGGTTTTTCATTTTGTCCGCAGTTTGCCAAGTCCGCATGATCACCTCGCCAACTCGACCCATTGCTTGGGAATCTGAGCTAATAATACTGAATACGCCCAGATCATGTAGAATGTCCTCGGCTGCAATCGTTTCTGGACGTATTCGAGAATCAGCAAAAGCAACATCCTCGGGGATCGAGCTGTCCAGATGATGACAGACCATCAGCATATCGAGGTGCTCCTCGATGGTATTGATGGTGTAAGGACGTGTCGGATTCGTTGAAGAGGGGATGACGTTAGGCTCGGCAGCTGCTCGTATAATATCTGGAGCATGCCCGCCTCCAGCCCCTTCGGTATGATAGGTATGGATCGTACGTCCGTTAATCGCTGCCAATGTATCCTCTACGAAGCCGGCTTCATTCAAGGTATCTGTATGGATGGCAACCTGTATATCGTATTGATCGGCAACAGTAAGGCATTGGTCAATGGCCGCGGGTGTTGTTCCCCAGTCCTCATGTAGCTTTAATCCGATAGCGCCGGCTTCAACCTGTTCGATTAATGGCTGAGGGAATGAGCAATTTCCTTTGCCGAGAAATCCGATATTCATTGGGAAGGCCTCAGCTGCTTCAAGCATACGATGGATGTTCCATGCTCCTGGTGAAACCGTTGTTGCATTCGTTCCCGTAGCTGGACCGGTTCCGCCGCCTATCATGGTGGTTACGCCAGAGGCCAGTGCGGTTTCAATCTGCTGCGGACAAATAAAATGGATATGTGAATCAATTCCACCGGCAGTCACAATCTTACCTTCTCCGGCGATAACCTCAGTGGAGGCGCCTACAACGAGGTCTGGATGAACACCATTCATGGTATCAGGGTTTCCGGCTTTGCCGATCCCGACTATTCGACCATCTCGGATGCCGATATCCGCTTTGACAATACCCCAATGATCAATGATGATGGCGTTGGTAATGACAACGTCGAGAACACCGGAAGCGCGTGTAGCTCGGGAGGATTGGCCCATACCATCTCGAATGACCTTACCACCGCCAAATTTACACTCATCTCCATATACCGTGTAGTCTTGTTCAATTGTAGCCCATAATTCTGTGTCAGCGAGCCTGACAGCATCTCCCGTTGTTGGACCGAAGATGGAAGCGTACTGATGCCGTGACATCTTCCTCACAGTCGTGTACCCTCCTTCCACAAATCTAACCTTTCTATTAGCGAGGTTGTATCCTCGGGAAGGTCAGTGGATCCATTTGTTAAATTGTTCAAGCCGTATACGTGCTTTAGCCCGCCGATTCTTACAAGCTCGACTGGCTTTTCCTCACCTGGCTCGAACCGAACAGCGGTGCCTGCGGGTATATTCAGTCTCATGCCAAAGCTGCTTAGACGCTCGAACTCCAAGCCTTTGTTCACCTCGTAAAAATGATAATGCGAGCCCACCTGTATGGGTCGGTCACCTTTATTGATGACAAGAATGGTTATAGTAGATCGGCCTTCATTAATGATAATTTCACCTTTAGTAATGCGATATTCACCAGGAATCATAAATAGGCTCCTTTCTATAGTTTATTCTCGGATGGGCTCATGTACAGTAACTAGCTTGGTTCCATCAGGAAAGGTGGCTTCAACCTGTACCTCATCGATCATCTCAGGAACACCTTCCATACAATCTTTCCTATATAGGATCGTACCACCATACTCCATTAATTCGGCTACGGACTTTCCATCACGGGCTCCCTCCATGATCTCAGAGACCAGAATCGCCATTGCTTCTGGATAATTCAGCTTAAGGCCGCGTTGACTTCGTCTTCGAGCTAGATCAGCAGCATAGCTGATCATCAGCTTTTCCTTCTCGCGTTCCGTAAAATGCAAATTAGCTACCTCCTATAAGTTTTATTCGTAAGAAAATATGCTCCAAAGGAATAAATTCGCCTATTGGTTAGTTTAAACTGTAACAATTATCATGTTATAATTTATAACACAAGAAGAGGTTTTGTTAAAGATAAAATTAGTTACATTACAATTTTGTGCATTTATTCGATGTACATGTCATGTATTTGGGGTAAATCCCCTGAAAATAAATGAATTATCATATATTTGCGATTTTAATGTAATATATATTGACATGTATCAATTAGCCTCATATAATAAAAATACGAACAATACGGAGGATAGCCGGTTGAATGTTCGTGAATACACAGAGAAAACCATTATATTAGAGGGAGTGGGATGGAAACATGAAGAGATCGATGCTGAGAAGTTTGTTAATGGTGATGTTAGTGTTTAGTTTGGTACTAGCGGCTTGTTCTAGCAATACTGCTAATGAAGAGGAGCCAGCGGCAGCTACACCTGATGCAGCGCCAGCACCAGCAGCTTCAGAAGAAACGATTAAAGTAGGCGTCTTACATTCCTTAAGCGGTACAATGGCAATCAGTGAGGTATCAGTCAAGGATTCGGAAATGATGGCAATCCAAGAAATTAATGCTGCCGGTGGTGTTCTAGGCAAACAGCTTGAAGCTGTTGTTGAGGATGGTGCATCAGATTGGCCGACCTTCGCAGAGAAAGCAAGAAAGCTTATTCAGCAAGACGAAGTAGCAACCGTATTCGGTGGGTGGACTTCATCTAGCCGTAAAGCGATGCTCCCCGTATTCGAAGAGTTGAATGGATTACTGTGGTATCCCGTTCAATATGAAGGTTTAGAATCTTCTCCGAATATCTTCTACACAGGTGCAACAACAAACCAACAAATCGTACCTGCCGTTACTTACTTATTAGAAAACCATGGTAAGAGCATGTTCTTATTAGGTTCAGATTATGTATTCCCACGTACAGCTAATAAAATCATCAAAGAGCAGCTGAAGGAAGAAGGCGGTACGCTAGTAGGCGAAGAATACACACCGCTAGGTCATACAGAATACAGCAGTGTTATTAGTAAGATTAAAGAAGCTAAGCCAGAGGTTATCTTCAATACATTGAATGGTGACAGTAACGTAGCCTTCTTCAAACAAATGCAAGATGCCGGCATAAGTGCCGACGATATGATCGTATTATCCGTGAGTGTAGCTGAAGAGGAAATTCGCAGTATTGGCACTGACGTACTTGCTGGACACTTAGCAGCATGGAACTATTACCAAACTACAGATACACCTGAGAATCCTAAATTCGTAGAAGCTTACAAAGCCTTTACTGCAGCAGATCGAGTTACCTCTGATCCAGTAGAAGCAGGTTATATCGCAGTTTATCTATGGGCTGCTGCTGTTGAGAAGGCGGGCTCCACTGATGTTGACAAAGTGAAAGAAGCTGCTAAGGGATTAGAATTTGCAGGTCCTGGCGGTAAGGTAACAATCGATGGAGAGAACCAGCACATTTATAAGACAGTTCGTATTGGAGAGGTTCAAGCTGATGGTATGTTCAAGGAAGTTTGGAATTCCGGCGAGCCTGTGAAGCCTGATCCCTATTTGAAAGGTTATTCATGGGGTGCAGCACTTAGTGAATAAGTTGTAGTCTCCAAATGTACTAGAGAGAAAAAAGGTTAGAGTTCCCGCTAGAGCGGCCCCCTTCATCTGGGGGTCCTAGGCTCTAGGGAATTTAGATAGGGGGCTACATGTCATGGATGGTATACTGCTACAGCTCTTTAACGGTGTAAGTATCAGTTCAATACTGCTACTCATATCATTAGGCTTAGCCATTACGTTTGGATTAATGAAGGTTATTAATATGGCTCACGGTGAATTTATTATGATCGGTGCCTACGCAGCATATATAACCCAGAACATATTTAAGTCGATGTTTCCAGAGAATTTATTTAGTTATTATTACGTATTCGCGATTCCGGCTGCTTTTCTAGTCGCTTTCTGCATTGGATATTTGTTGGAATTCTGCCTTATCCGATTTTTGTATGGTCGACCTTTAGACAGCTTATTAGCTACATGGGGTGTAGGTATGATCCTACAACAGCTAGCTCGTAATGTATTCGGTGCACAGAATGTTGCTGTATCAAGCCCAACCTGGCTGAATGGTGGTTGGAGTGTAACAGAAGGACTTGTACTTCCTTATAAGCGTCTATTCATTATCGCACTTGTTATTTCTGTTATCGTCATGATGTATATGTATATTTATCGAAGTCACGCAGGCCGTAATATGAGAGCGGTTATGCAGAATCGTGAGATGGCAACCTGTCTAGGAATCTCTACACGTAGAGTGGATGGAATGACCTTCGCAATTGGCTCGGGAATTGCAGGCATCGCTGGATGTGCATTGTCGTTGCTTGGTCCAATAGGACCTGCCTTAGGCACTTATTATATTGTAGATGCGTTCATGGTTGTTGTTCTCGGGGGGGTAGGCAAGCTGGTAGGTACGGTAATCGGCGCCTTCGGTATTGGAATATTCAATACATTCTTCGAATACTGGACTACAGCATCGATTGGTAAAGTACTTGTATTCGCATGTATTATGGCGTTCCTCCAGTGGAAACCGATGGGGCTCGTCACTATGCGCACAAGACAACTGGATTGAGAGGAGTCACTAAGATGCTACACCCTACGATGTCAACACAGAGACGCACATGGTTATCAATCGGATACGGTCTGACTGTTGCCATTCTACTATGTGCTCCGCTATTCTTATCTGATTTTCGTTTAAATCTATTAGCTAAATTCCTAGCCTTTGCCATAGTAGCCATTGGGCTCGACTTGATCTGGGGATACACAGGAATATTGAGCCTTGGCCATGGTGTGTTCTTCGGATTAGGTGCTTATTGTATGGCAATGTTCTTGAAGCTGGAGGCAACCGGAGGGAAGATGCCAGATTTCATGAGTTGGACTGGATTAACGGAGATGCCGTGGTTCTGGAAGCCATTCAATTATGCGGCCTTCGCCATCCCGGCTGGAATTATCATCCCGATGATTCTTGCGTTAATTCTTGGATTCTTCACCTTCCGCAGTCGGATCAAGGGAGTTTACTTCACGATACTGACACAAGCACTTGTTATTATTACCGTGACCTTGTTCATCGGACAGCAGCAGTTTACTGGAGGTACGAATGGTGTAACCGGATTTCAGACGATTTTCGGCTATTCCATTAAAGCCCCTTCAACCAAAGCTTTCTTATATATCGTAACGGTGGTTGCACTAATTCTAGTATTCGTCTTCTGCAAATATCTGGTTAACAGTCGATTCGGTCGAGTATTGAATGCCGTACGTGATGCAGAAAATCGTGCTCGATTCATCGGTTATGATACAGCTAAATATCAGCTCCTTGTATTCGCAATATCAGCGGGTGTAGCAGGATTGGCAGGGATGCTCTTCGTGCTTCATGTAGGTATCATCTCTCCCTCTATGATGAGCATCGTGCCATCGATTGAGATTGCTTTGTGGGTAGCTTTAGGAGGACGCGGCACTCTGATTGGTGCAGCAATTGGAGCGGTAGCCATCAATTATGCCAAGAGTAGCTTTAGTACGGCTTACCCAGACGGTTGGCTATTCTTTCTCGGCGGATTATTCGTAGTAGTAGTTGTGTTTATGCCAAGAGGAATTATGGGATTGTTCAATGATGGAGTGTCTTTTATAAGCGTACGCTTACGAGGTAGTTTTATTGGCCGCTTGCGCAGCCATCAAAAACTTTAGGGAGGTTCATTAACAATGAAAAAAGAAACTCATATCCTGTCCTGCAAGAAAGTGACCGTTGATTTTGACGGCTTCAAGGCAGTCAACGAAATGGATTTTCATCTAGAAAACGGAGAACTGCGATTTCTAATCGGTCCTAATGGTGCAGGCAAAACTACCATGCTTGATGTGATCTGTGGCAAGGTTAAGGCGGCGTCTGGGCAGGTTCATTTTCGTGGAGACATTGATATAAGTAAGAAAAAGGAGCACCAAATTGCTGAGCTAGGCATTGGTCGTAAATTTCAGGCACCCTCGATTTTTTCAGGGCTTACGGTTATGGAGAATTTGGAGCTAGCTATGAGTCAGAAGAGGGACGTTTTCTCGACGCTTCGAGCTCGGATGAATACCGTTGATGATAAGCGTATCAAGGACCAGCTGGAAATGATCGGTCTTGTGGACCGTTCTGAGCTGAAGGCGGGAGGATTATCCCACGGGGAGAAACAGTGGCTGGAGATTGGAATGATGCTTATGCAGAACCCCGTTGTGTTGTTACTAGATGAGCCTGTTGCAGGTATGACGGATAAGGAAACAGAGAAAACAGGTGAGCTGCTTAAGGAAATAGCTAGTCAACGATCTGTGGTTGTTGTGGAGCATGACATGGAATTTGTCCGTTCATTCGCAAGTAAGGTTACGGTTATGCACGAAGGAAAGCTTCTGAAGGAAGGTACAATGCGCGAAGTGCAGCAGGATAAGATGGTTGCCGAAGTTTACCTCGGTCAAAGGCGGGATCAGGATGCTATCAGTTCAACAGCTTGAGGCAGGTTATGGAGAGAGTATCATCCTCCGAGATATATCCGTACGCGTAAAGAAGGGCCAAGTGGTGTGTATTATGGGTCGAAACGGTGTCGGTAAGACGACGCTCGTTAAGAGCATCATGGGTATTCTGAAGGCCAAGAAAGGCTCCATAACTTACAATGATGATGATATGACGAGAAAACCTCCTTATCTTCGTGCCAAGCTGGGCATCGGTTATGTACCGCAGGGTCGTGAGATATTCGCTCAATTGACGGTGAAAGAAAATTTACTGCTAGGGCTGGAAGCTTGTCGGGTAGTTCCTTCTGAAATTCCGACTCAGGCGATAGAGAAATTCCCTGTATTGCCAACGATGTATGAGCGTAGGGGAGGCGACTTGAGTGGAGGACAACAACAGCAGCTCGCGTTCGCCAGAGCGCTTGCCTCACAGCCGGACTTATTATTGCTCGATGAGCCTACCGAGGGAATTCAACCCTCGATCGTGCAAGACATTCAGGAGGTCATTCGCTCCATTAAGCAGCAGGGCAACACCGCGATCCTATTAGTGGAGCAGAGTATAGATTTTGTCCGGAGTGTAGCGGATTACTTCTATATTCTAGAGAAGGGCTCTGTGGCTGCCGAAGGGGAAATTAGAGAGCTTGACGAGTCGATGGTACGTCAGCATCTTGTCGTGTAGTGAACAAGCTCGAATTAACAATTAAATGTAAAAAAGTTGTCTAGGGTTCCGCTCTCCGATTTGGATGAGGACTGGACCGAGAGATGGCGTATGTCTGTAGATCAGACATATACACGGAGGGATAAAAGCCTGGGAGGATAAACATCCGACCGGGCTTTATTTTTATTTATAAATGGTATTGCTTACGAAGTAGTTTTATCGGTTGCTAGCGCAACCATCAAAAACTTGTGAGGAGAGATGTGTATGAGAAGTTGGATGATTTCAGGGTTAATCATGATGCTCGTCGCTACAACAATACTAGCTGGATGCTCGAAGGAGACAGGGGGCTCGGTATCAGAGGATCCCATTACGATTGCGCTTAGCCCATGGCCGGGTTGGTTTTTCTGGTTCCTGGTAGAAGAGAAGGGCTTCTTCGAGAAGCATGATGTAAAGGTGAAGCTAGAATGGTTCCCCGTATACAGTGATTCGTTACAGGCACTAGCAACAGGACGAGTAGACGCGAATAGCCAGACGCTTAGTGATACGATTGCTCCTCTGTCCAAGGATATTAAGCTGAAGGCGGTACTCGTCAATGACAACTCCAATGGTGGAGATGCCATCGTAGCTGGTCAGGACATAAACGCCATTACAGATCTTAAGGGCAAGACGGTAGCGACGGAGTTAGGAACCGTGGATCATTTCTTATTGCTAACCGCACTTGAACAGAACGGAATGTCAGAGAATGATATTAATTATGTCAACATGACCGTCAATGATGCAGGACCTGCGTTTATCTCCGGCAAAGTAGATGTGGCTGTTCTATGGGAGCCATTCCAGACGATCGCGGTTAATGAGGGTAAAGGTAAGGTGTTGTTCTCCTCGAAGGATACACCTGGGTTGATTCCAGACCTTCTCGTTTTCCGTGAAGAGGTAGTAGAGGAGCGGGCTGAGGATGTTCAGAAAATTGTCGATGCTTGGTTTGATGCACTAACTTACTTCGCTGAGAACGAGCGAGAAGCGATAGAGTTGATGGCCAAGAGAGCCGAAACAACTCCGGAGGATTTCAAGACGGGACTGGATAGCGTGAGTATCTTTACGGTTGAGGATAATGTTAAAGCCTTTAAAGATGCGGATAGCTACGAGTCACTCATACACACCGGAGAGCTAACCGCTGAATTTCTATTGAAGCTAGAGATGATCGATACGATTCCAGATATTAACCAGCTATTGGAGCCGAAGTTTGTCAATGCTGCAGCGAAGAGGTGATCGTGCATGGTGAATGTGAAAGTTGAGGTGCCAGCTAATCGACCCGGTAAGATGTCTCGTCGAAGACCCTTCTTACAGATCCATAAGAATATCCCACAGATGACATTTACAATATTGGCATTAAGTTCTTTTGCAGCGATTATCGTGCTATGGTATGCACTCTGCCTACTAGAGTTAGTAGACCCCATCTTCTTACCGGCGCCTCATCGGGTACTTCAAGAGTTACTGCACCAATTAAGTACAGGTGAATATTGGGGACATATTGGTATCAGTGTTTTCCGTGTATCTAGTGGTTTTCTATTAGCTTGTATCGTTGCGATTCCCCTTGGTATATTCGCAGGTACATTCAAGCTTGGAGAGGCTGTCATCGAGCCTCCTACGGAGTTTATTCGTTATATGCCAGCAGTTGCCTTTATCCCCCTCATTATGGTGTGGGTGGGTATTGGTGAATCTGCAAAAATTCTATTGATCTTCATTGGAACCTTCTTTCAATTAGTGCTCATGGTCGCAGCAATTACTCGCCAAGTATCTATTGATTTATTGCAAGCAGCATTCACCCTAGGTGCCTCTCGGTGGCAGGCGATAGAGACGGTGCTCATTCCAGCGATTAAGCCTAACCTGATGAATACACTCCGAATGACACTAGGCTGGGCATGGACCTATCTGCTCGTTGCAGAGCTAGTAGCGGTGAATAGCGGGCTTGGTTATGCCATTATGAAGGCGCAGCGATATCTGAATACAGAGGAAATATTCGTTGGGATTATCGTTATTGGATTACTTGGTTTAATGAGTGATCGCATATTCGCTTATTGTAACCGAAGGTTCTTCCCATGGGTATAAAGGAGATTTGACATGACTAATCATTCTGCACAGGTAACGTCAAAACCACTAATCACGATTGATAGCTTAAATAAGATTTATTCGAGTAAAAAAAGCAGCTTCGAGGCACTTCGAGATGTACATCTTGAGATTGAGTCGAATGAGTTTCTAAGTATTCTAGGACCCTCGGGCTGCGGCAAATCAACCCTGCTGCGTATTGTAGCTGGACTTGAGGATGCGACTGATGGTGATATTACTGTAGACGGAGTTCAAGTTGTAGGCCCGGGCGCCGAACGGGGTATGGTATTCCAAGGTTATACCTTGTTCCCGTGGCTAACCGTTCGTCAGAATATTGAATATGGTTTGAAATTGAAAGGTATACCAGTATTGGAGCGTCGAGCGACATCAAGTTACTATCTGAAGCTCATCAAGCTGGAGACATTCGCGAACTCGTTACCGAAGCAGCTTTCCGGTGGTATGAAGCAACGTGTCGCCATAGCTAGGGCATTAGCGAATCGACCTAAGGTACTGCTCATGGATGAGCCCTTCGGGGCACTGGATGCACAGACCAAGCTTAACATGCAAGAGATGCTCCTTGAGGTGTGGGAGAAAGAGAAGACGACGGTCATCTTCATCACTCATGATATCGATGAGGCCGTGTATCTCTCACAGCGGGTTGTGGTTATGGGTGCAAATCCTGGGCGAATCATTGCCGATCATCAAGTAACAATAGATTATCCTCGTTCCGCTGAAGTCAGAGAAAGTGAAGAGTTTCTGTCATTAAAACGTAAATTATCAGCTTTGTTAAAGCACTAATATAAACTATAATAGATAGGGGAACGTTTAATATGGGATTCTTTGACTCACACGGAATTAATTATAAGAGTAATACAGGTGAACCTAGCTTTAATAAAGAAGACTTGCTCGGCGTGAAAGCCGCACATAAGGAAGCTACCCTACCGTCAATACGAGGAGAAGAAGAAATTGCTCGTGGCTTGAAGAATGGACTTGAAGCAGCTGAGAGCATAGGTGATCGTACGATATCCTGCTTCAGCCGGGGAGAGCTCCCTCACTATGCGGGCATTAATACATTCTTAAAGATGCCATTCTTGGAAGACGTCAATAAAGTGGATGAATACGATGTAGCCGTTATGGGTGTACCCTTTGACATCGGTACGACTTATCGCTCTGGAACGCGGTTCGGTCCACAGGCAATGCGCCGCATCTCGGCTCTATATCAAACCTACAACTACGAGTTTGGTGTAGATTTACGAGAGCAGCTTAAGATTTGTGATGTTGGTGATGTATTCACCATTGGTAACATTGAGAAAAGCTTTGACCAGATAACCAAAGCGGTATCTCACGTAATGGGCAAAGGCGTAATGCCGATTATTCTAGGGGGCGATCACTCAATCGGTTTTCCATGTGTGCGTGGTGTAGCCGAGAATGTTGAAGGCAACATTGGGATTATCCACTTGGATCGACATGCAGACATTCAGGAGAAGGATATGGACGAGCGAATGCACACCACGCCATGGTTCCACGCTACGAATATTCCTAATGCTCCTGCTGTTAATCTCGTACAAATAGGTATCGGTGGATGGCAAGTTCCTCGGCCAGGTGTTAAAGTTGCTAGAGAACGTGGAACAACGATTATGACGATTGGTGACGTTGAGGAGCTAGGAATAGCTAAGGTTGCCGAGATGGCACTGGAGATAGCGTGGAAAGGTGCTAAAGCGGTTTACCTGAGCTTTGATATCGATTCGATTGATTGTGGATTTGTTCCTGGAACAGGCTGGCCTGAGCCGGGTGGGTTTCTACCTAGAGAGGCATTAAAGCTTATGCATCTGATCGCTAAGGAAGGGATCTGCGCTATGGAAGTGGTCGAGGTGGCACCGGCCTATGATATTAGCGATACTACTGCATTATTAGCTACTCGTTCAGTATTAGATGTATTAGCGACGATGGTGAACCACGGTAAGATTGGTTCCGCCTCAATATAATTAACACAGGATTTGGAGGCATTCTACATGCATATACCCGACGGATTTCTGGATACCAAGGTGTGGACAACAACAACCGTAGCTGGCGCGGGCGTATTAGCCTATGCACTGAACAGAACCAAGCTAACCATCTCGCGTAAAGAGGTGCCGAAGATTGCCTTAATCGGGGCATTTATTTTTGCAGCCCAGATGATTAACTTTCCGATTGCTGGTGCGACTTCAGGACATTTTCTCGGGGGGACCCTGGCTTCGATCCTGTTCGGACCGCTCATTGGTTTTATTATGATGTCCTGTGTACTGATTGTTCAGGCCTTTGTTTTTCAGGATGGCGGCATCACTGTACTAGGTGCTAATATACTATGTACAGGACTCATTGGCTGTACCGTCGGTTATGTGCTGTATAAGTCTGGAATGAGGCTCACTCGGGGTCGGTGGCATAATGTCATTACACCTACAATTACGTTTATCGCAGCCTGGTGCTCGATTGTCGCCGCATCTGCATGTGTTTCCCTATTACTAGCTTGGTCAGGTACCGTTCCACTGCCAGCAGCTTTCACAGCCATGGTCGGTTGGCATAGCTTGATTGGTATCGGTGAAGGCCTCATTACAACAATGGTTATCTCTTATTTAGTTGAACGCAAGACCGTATTAAATCCAGTGGGGGTGAGAGAATGAGTGGACCTTCCTTTACGAAACGGAACAAAAAGTGGATCGTCATGGGCTTCGTTACGTTAATTGTCGCTGTTCTACTCTCGCCACTAGCTTCCTCCCATCCTGATGGGCTGGAGCGGGTTGCAGAGGACCATGGATTTATTGAAGAGGCGAATACCGGATTTGCATGGTCTCCTATCCCTGATTACGAGGTGAGTATTCCGTTATCATCGGAATGGAGAATCGCTTTATCTGGTGCAATAGGATTATTCATTATGGGTGTTCTTTTGTTGATCATTGGTAAATTACTTGCGAAAAAGAGGGGTAGCAGTGTTTAAAATCCCATTAGATGTGAATGGCTCTACAGCCCAGAAAACCATATGGAAAAAGCCTTTGCATCGAACATGGGCCGTACTGATAGGTATTGTAGTTGCAGTATCTATACCAAGTACAGCGATTCTAACTATAATGCTAAGTATTATTTTTTTCGCCATGCTATGGTGTGGGATTCCGTTCCGATTTATCATAACTCGATTGCTCCTCATCCTGCCCTTTGGATTCTTTGCGGTGTTCTTCCTGCCTTTTACGAGCCAGGGAGAGCCCGTTTTCTATATGTTCGGCTTTGCTGCATCCGATGAGGGTGTTGCTAAAGCATTATTGATTCTACTGAAAATATGCAGTGCAAATCTGCTCCTCACGTTTCTGATTGCGACTACACCACTTTTTGACTTAATCAAAAGCTTAAGAAGTATTGGCATTCCTGCGATCATGATTGAATTAGTCAGCTTGATGATGCGTTACTTCTTCCTGCTGGCTGAGGAGACGAGAAGTATGCTCAAGGCCCAGAAGTCGCGTGGCTTTAGTACGGAGGGCTGGTTCTGGCCGCGCCGCGTTTATCAAAGATTCGGTCAGCTATTAGGTATGCTGTTCTTACGAGCATATAGCCGTAGTCAACGGATATATCTATCCATGAGTGCGCGGGGAGGGTTTGATTTCCCGGTGGGGCAGAAGACAAGGGAGGGTCCTGGACAGACACAGAGCGAGGGTCCCTTTCAAACTTCGGAAGCGAGGCGGAATGGTATGGCTATTGAAGTGAATGGTGTTTCGTATCATTACGGAGACCAACGTGTATTGCGTGATATTACATTTACGGTTAGTCGGGGATCGAAGGTAGCTCTCATGGGACCCAATGGTGCGGGTAAGTCAACATTGATCTCACTGCTCAATGGTTTGGAGGAGCCGAGTAAGGGAGAGGTACGGATATTTGGGGTAACCATTGATCGAACGAATCGTGATCTCGTTAGACGTAAGCTGGGAGTGGTCTATCAGGATCCAGATGACCAGATCTTCTCACCAACAGTGGAAGAGGATGTCGCTTTTGGCCCAAGGAATCTAGGTCTGAATGAAGAAGAAATAGAGGAACGTGTTCACACGGCACTTGGCTCTGTTGGTGTTCGTGATCTGCGTAATAGGTCACCGTTCGAGCTGAGCTATGGGCAGAAACGACGTGTAGCTATCGCAGGTGTTCTTGCCATGAGGCCGGAAATTCTTGTCTTGGATGAACCGATGGCCTTTCTAGATCCCAAGAGTAGGGATGATCTGCAGGCTTTATTGGAGGGTATCCATATGATGGGGATGACGATCATTGTCGCTACACACGATGTAGACTTTGCAGCTGAATGGGCAGAAACGGTCGTGATTCTCAAAGATGGCCAGCTGCTGCGAAGTGGATCTACCGATTTATTATTCGATGAGGCACTCGTGAAGGAAGCGGATTTGCACCTACCCCGTCTGGCTCGTCCATTCCGATTATTAGAGGGAATTGGACATGATGCCAAACCGAAGACCGTGAAGCAGGCCGCACAGATGATGTGGCGACTGATGACACGTTCGAATTGTGACTCCACAAGCACAGATACTGGTTCAGAGGCTGACCATAGAGCGTCCAAACCGCTCTAAAGAGGGGCCGGGAAGCAGAAAATCAAAAATCCATTAATTTGTGAGGTGTATTTATGAAGAATATAGTTACCATGGGCTGGCTAGCTGAGAAGCTAGGCGAGCCTGATCTGGTCATCGTTGATTGTCGATTCATCCTTGGGCAATCAGAGGCAGGCCGTATCGCGTATGAGGTCGATCATATCCCCATTGCTGTCTATGCCCATTTAGAGCAGGATCTGTCTGGACCAGTCCGCGAGCATGGAGGTAGACATCCATTGCCAGACATGGGTCCGTTCTCCCAATGGCTTGGTCAGTTAGGCATCGACAAGAATACCACCGTTGTTGCTTATGATGATCAAGGGGGTGCCATGGCATCTCGGTTCTGGTGGATGCTGCACTTCCTTGGACACGAACGGGTTCATATTCTGGAGACAGGCTTCTCCCAATGGAAAGCTGCAGGATATCCAGTAAGCACAGAAATTCTCCAACCTATCGCGAAGCACTTCACCCCTAGTGTAAGGACAGGTATGTTAATATCCGTTCATGACGTCCGTAAGAAGCTGGGGCAACCAGGCGTTGTGTTACTTGATTCTCGTGAAGAACCGCGATATCTCGGCTTACAAGAACCCATTGATCCTGTTGCAGGTCATATTCCTGGTGCGATTAATTCCTTCTGGAAGGAAAGCCTGAATGGGAATGGTCTTTGGAAAGATACAGAAGAGCAAAAAGCCCGATTCGCACATCTGGATAAAGAGGATGAGATTATTGTCTATTGTGGCTCTGGAGTTACTGCATGCCCGAATGTAATGGCGTTACAGGAAGCGGGTTTTCAGAATGTGAAATTGTACCTCGGAAGCTGGAGTGATTGGGTTTCGTATGAAGAGAACCCTGTGGCAACAGGGGAAGAGTAAGTCAACCATCCATACCTAATGTGTTCATATACCAAAAGCTTTTAAAGTCAAAAACAGAGAATTGTTAAAATAAAGCGGCCTTTCGTATGGTACGATATCATCAGAGCTTTCATGCCATCGAGAGGGGTTAATCGCTTGAGAAGAAGAAAAATTAAGTTTAGTCTTATTGTTGTTGTAACAATGGGATTGCTAATTGGATGTTCTGGAAACAAAACGAATATTGATTTGAAAGCAGAGGGTACTAATAAAATCTCTAACACAGATGAAGTAACTCTAAAGTTCTGGAGAAACTCAGGAAACGATGCCGAGAATGCAGCATTTGATCAATTGGTTACGCTATTTATGGAGAATAACCCCGATATTCATGTTATAATGAGCCCAATTCCCTATTCCGACTATGATACAAAATTGCGTACTTCCATCGCCTCGGGCGATCCGCCGGATGTAATGACGATTGATGCGCATAACATGGCCTCTTATGTTGAAGCTGGTGTCCTAATGCCGCTTACAGATTTCTTCAACACGGATGGTAATATCGAGGATATTCCGGAATCCACTCTCTCCACATACACCTACAAAGACGATATCTATATGGCACCATTGACTGAATCCTCAATCGCCCTGTTCTACAATAAGAAGATGTTCGAAGCCGAAGGAATACCACTACCATCTAAAAATCCAGAACAACCTATGACCTGGGACCAAGTGTTGAATGCTGCCCGAAAGCTCACAGACCCCACTAGAGGTATTTATGGCATAGATCCTGCGCAAGGATTCCAGAATGCGGGCGCAACAGCATATTTCAAATATCCAATTATTTGGCAATTCGGTGGAGATGTGATGAGCCCTAACGGTACAACGGCGAGAGGCTATCTGGATTCAACTGAAACGAAGAAGGCATTGCAGTTTTTTGATGATTTATACAATAAGCACAAAGTATCAGCTCTGGATTATTCGCCTGATCCTTTCCCGAACGGTAAGTTAGGCATGACCATTGACGGTTCTTGGTCGCTATCTCATTATGCAAACAATTTTCCCGAATTTAAATTAGGGGTAGAATACGACATCGCTCCGTTGCCGAAAGGGACGAAACAAGCCGTTGCGAACGGCAGTTGGTCGCTAGCCATCTCATCAAAAAGCATAAACAAGGACGCTGCTTGGAAATTTGTGAATTGGATTACCGGATATGAAGGCCAGAAAACGTATATTGCGATGACCAAAGACATTCCAGTCCGTTATTCCGTTGCCAGGGAGGTTGCGGAGCTTAACGAATATCCAATGAATATCTTCGTCATTCAGAATCAGAAGTTCGGACGTCCCCGCCCGATTACACCGATCTTCCCGCAGATGTCCGAGGCAGTTAGACAAGTATTCGAAGAAGTTACAATTGGAAAATCTGACATCGATGAGTCAGTTGCCAAAGCGATTCGAACAATCGATGAAGCCTACATGTATCTGGAATCTCAAAAATAGAAAAGGGGATTTCCATGTTCTATTCATTGCGCAGTAGATTAATGCTGGTATTCTCGGTACTACTCATCGTACCCTTTACTACCTTGATTATCATTTACAGCAGGGAATCCTCTGAGTTAATTCGACATTCCATTGAGACCTCGACTACGCAGACCATCGATCAATTTGCTTCCCATGTTATAACATTATTGACGCAAGTAGAGGATATTGGAACACAGGTGATGAGCAATCGGATTACACAAGAATGGACCTCACTGCAATTGAATCCGACAAATCGAATAGAAGCGCGTGTGATATCAAAACAAAGGTTGCGTGAATTTTTCTCGTCCTATACGATCAATAATTCGAACGGGATTACAATTAGTGTATTTACTGATGATGTCGGAGGCTTATGGACGCAGGACCGGAATTACATCCTTAATGATTGGTTCTCACAATATAAGCAGAATAATAGAAGATGGACGGACGCTCATAAGGATAAGGATCAAATTGATCAAATCATGACGGGACGAGATGTGAATAGCTTTCTCCTGCCGTTGGTTCATCTCCAAACTTTTAAAGAAATCGGACTTGTGAAAATCAACTACCCTACCGAGGTTTTGAGAGATGCGATTGAAAAAATCGGTTTTGGTCAAACTGGAAAAGTATTTCTGCTGACTCAGGATGGGACAAGTGTACTCAATCAGGAGTTATTGGAAAAAGAAGAGGTGTTGAGAACAGGCCTCAGTCAATTGAATGCCCGATATCTAGATCAAACAAGCGGAGTTTTTCCTGTAAAACAGGATGGGATCACTTATTTATTATTTTTCCGTAAATTGCCCGCTCAGAATTGGTTCATCTTAGGCGAGGTACCCGAGAAGGAATTGTATCAGAAGATCGATATCATCCGTCAAACGATGTTGCTTGTTAGTGTCTTTCTGCTCTTAATCGTTATTCTAGTAGCTTTCCGTCTTTCCTATGGTATTACAAAGCCTTTAAGCATCATGGCGAGAGCCATGAAACAAGTCGAACGGGGAGAGTTCTCACAAGCGCTTCAGCTCATGCCGGGAGTGAAAACCGGCCACACCGAGGTGGGGTTTGTTACCCGAACCTTCGAACGAATGACAGTGCGACTGCGATATTTGATAGAAACGGAATTCCAGACCAATATGCGGCGGAAGAATGCGGAGTATAAGGCTCTGTTGCTTCAGATCAACCCTCACTTTTACAATAATACACTTGAAATTATCAGTGGGCTTGCCATGATGAAACGAGAGGATCTAGTAGTGGACGCTACGGAGGCACTCGGCAAGATGATGAGGTATACACTCAATCTGAAAAGCGATATTGTCCAGGTTAAAGAAGAAATGGACTACATGCGCGATTATTTGTTTATTCTGAAATTGAGGTACGAGGACCAGCTTCTTATAAATATTGAGGAAGATGAGGCTGCTAGTCATTTGATAATCGCCAAATTTATTATGCAGCCTCTCATCGAGAATGCGGTCAAATATAGCTTGGAGAAGGAGGGGGAAGCCGTTATCTCGTTGAAGACACGTATTGTGGAACAGCAGTTGTGGTTGACTGTCAAGGATAACGGGATCGGAATGTCCTCCAACCTGATTGAAAGCCTTATCTCTGAGGTGGGGAACGATGAATTAGAGGGTATATTAAAGAGTGAGGGACGTAGTATTGGACTGCGGAATGTGCTTTCTAGATGTCACCTGAGTTATGGTGAACGGTTTGCAGTGCAATTGGAGTCCGAGCTAGGCGAGGGAACGGAAATTACTTTGCAACTTCCCATGGTCAGGAGTTGAAGGCTTTGTATAAAGTCATGATTGTCGACGATGAAGTAGGTGTCCGGAATAGCATCAAAGCTAAGATAAATTGGAAAGCTGCTGGTTTTCAAATTGACCTAGAAGCTGGCAATGGCGAGCAGGCACTGCGGCTTCTAAACGAGAATCCCTTGCCAGATCTGATTATATCGGATATTCGTATGCCTCAGATGGACGGCATCGCATTCATTACAGCACTCAAGGATCGATTTCCCCTCATTCGAACTGTATTTCTGTCGGGCCATTCCGATTTCGAATATATGAAGGCAGCCATTCAGCTTGGAGTCAACGATTATTTGCTGAAGCCGGTTGCCAGAAGTGATTTATCGGATCTATTGTCCAAGCTGGCAGTGGAGCTAGCGGAGGATCGGTTTCTGGAACAGAAAAAACAATCGGACCAGCTTAAGAGCAAGCAGCAGCTTCAAATTTTACAAGAACAAATGTTACTTCAGCTTGTTAACAACGAGATGTTCAGCCTGACCGCGGTAAAGGAAAGGTTTCATCAATTACAGCTGTCTGCCCTAGTGGCAGACGATTTGTTGATGCAAATTGTGAGCGTCGAAATGCGTATACCCATCGGAAGGCTTGGCGTTTGGAATGATCGAAAGGATTTATTGAATTTGTCCTTTCATATGTTGTGTAGAGAGGCTGTAGAAAAGTGGTCGAGAATATTCCCTTTTCAAGACGTCAGTCAGCCCGCTATGATGCATTTCCTCATTTTACTGGATGGTTCGAATGAAACGGATGGATTTGGTGGCAGGTTTGTCAGAGAACTGAAGCGTCAAATTAAACAATATTTGCGTTTGGATAGCGTCGCTGGTGTCGGAGATCCGATCAAAGGATTAAAGCAGATAAAGAATGGGTATGCCTCCAGCATGCTCTCATGGAATCAAAGTACCATTGATGAGATTGTTGGGAGCGGAGATCTCCGTACTCTGGACCTCTCCGACTCATTTACTCCGGAATTGGAACGGAAGCTGACGAATGCCATCGAGCATCTGGATATGAGAACATTTAATAATCATATGCAGGACATTATTTACACGGATATGCCCATGATTGCATTTACCTTCATGACGTTTCGTATTATTCTACTGTTCAACTCCATTGCTAATAAATTCGAATTAGGAGATGCATCTCTGAAAAAGCATCTGCATGATTGCCAAATGACGGTATGGGAGCATCGTTCCAGAGAACAAGTTATGGAGCAATTGGAGCAATTAGCACAAATGGTCATGAATGAGGTAAGGAAAACGAGATTTACCGGCGGACAGAATTTGGCCGAGGCTATTCGTAAGTATGTGGAGGCAAATTACTCATTTGAATTGACCCTCTCCTCTCTCGCCGTAATGTTTCATTTGAACGAAACGTATTTATCGGGATTGTTTAAGCAGAATGCAGGAATGACGTTCAGTGATTATGTGACAAAGCTCCGCATGACAAAGGCGGAAGAACTGCTTAGCGAGAAGGAGTTGAAGCTGACGGATATCGCAACGCTTGTTGGTTACTCAAGCTCTAGTTATTTCAGCACTTCATTCAAAAAGTATTATGGGACGAGCCCCAAAGAATACCGGGAGCAGCACCTGCAAGGAATGTCGGACTCCTAATTCAGCTTCGCATGATCATTAACCGTTAAGAGTGTTTTTAGCTCTGACGGTTTTTTTGTGATCAAATCGAAAGAGCGAAGCTGAGCAAATTGAAATGATTTCTTGAGCCGAATCGATATAATGACGAATACAACAAAACAATTGGGTGGAGGCCTAAAAATTATGAAGCTATCGGTTTTAAATATGGGATTTATCGTTATTGCGGCGATCATCTTGCTGCTTATTGTGTTCATCATCATAAATACTTCGGGTAAGGATCGAGAACAAAGTTATTCAGTCCCTTCCTCCTTCGATTTTGAATCAAATCCTACTTATTACACGGAAAAGTTTCGCCCCCAGTATCACTTATCACCAGAAAGGGGCAATATGAGTGACCCCAACGGTATGGTGTATTTTGAAGGGGAATACCATCAGTTCTACCAAAACAAAGGGGAGTGGGGACATGCAATCAGCGAGGATTTGCTACATTGGGAACACCAGCCGTTAGCAATAACTAAGGATGGACTTGGCGATATATGGTCAGGAAGCGCGGTTGTCGATTGGGAGGATACTAGTGGTTTTTTTGAAGGAAAACCAGGATTGGTAGCTATATTCACACATTTTAAAAACGGCCTTCAGTCACAGAGCCTCGCCTACAGCTTAGATAAAGGGCGGTCATGGACCAAGTATGAGGGCAATCCAGTTATTCCAAACCCTAATGTTAAGGATTTCCGTGATCCGAAAGTGTTCTGGCATGAATCGACACGAACATGGGTCATGGTCGTTTCAGTGGATAAGAAGGTATGGTTCTATAGCTCACCCGATTTAAAGACTTGGCAATTCACTAGTGAATTCGGGCCGGGGCACGGCTCGCATCACGCTGTCTGGGAGTGCCCTGATTTATTCGAAATTCCAATCGAGGGAAGTGAGGATAAGAAATGGGTGCTGACAGTAAGCATCGGCAATAACACAGCCACAAAAGGCTCGAAAGCACAATATTTCGTAGGGACTTTCGACGGTAAAAAGTTTAAAAACGATAATAGTCCAGCCGAAGTGTTATGGACGGACTTTGGTAAGGATTTCTACGCGGCGGTATCCTATTCGGATATTCCGCAAGAAGATGGCCGCAGAATTTGGTTGGGTTGGATGTCGAATTGGCGGTATCCATTCGCAATGCCAACGGGCGTGTGGAAAGGCAATATGACTATTCCCCGTGAGCTCAAGCTGAGGGATATCCCAGAAGTTGGTGTTCGCTTAATACAAGAGCCGGTGAAGGAATTGGAAAGACTTCGAGGCAAGCCACAGAGGTTGAAAAAACAAACACTCGTTCCAGGTGAAAATCCGTTCAAAGGCATCAAGGGCACTTCCTTTGAAATGGAATTGTCGTTTACACCGCTGTCCGAGTACCCTTTTGGAATCAAAGTAAGAAAGGGCAGCGAACATGAGACAGTGATTAGCTATGATCCGAAAGCTCAGGAGCTTATATTAGACCGCTCCATGTCGGGCGAGAGCTCCTTTGAAACGGGCTTCGCAGAGAAGATGTCGGCTCCGCTTAAGATGAAGGACGGTAAAATCAAGCTGCGGCTATTTGTGGACGATATGACTGTGGAAGTTTTTGCGAACGATGGTGAGGCTGTTATGAGCACAATTATCTTCCCGGATCCAACAAATACCGATTTAGAGCTATTTACGTCTGAAGGCAAGGTCATCTTGAATGAGGCTGTCTATTACCCGATGCGATCTGTTTGGCGAGACGAGGATCCTGATGCAAACAAGCCGTTACGTTTAACGGTGAGCCCGAGCATTCTGCATGTGTCTGTTGGCGAGACAGTCAAGCTTTCAGCCGCCGTGCTTCCTCTTGGATTGAAGCAGAAGGTGAAATGGCAGTCAAGCGATGAAACGGTTGTGACCGTAACTGGGGACTCGGACACTACGGCGAAGGTAGTAGGCGTCAAAGAGGGAAAAGCAGAAATCATGGTCACAGATGAAGAGGGTCATGTGTCGTTCTCACTCAATGTCTTTGTCGAATGAAAATAAAAATGCTGATCATATTATATGTTTCCATCCAAAAAAATTGAAATTTCTTTCTGGCCGGGTTTGATATAAATAAGTAAGAGAAATGTAGTTATTAATTGTATTACGCACAATTTTGCAATGATATGGGGGCTGGCTGAAGTGATGAGAAAATGGGTCATAATCGTTATAGTATTCCTTGCTCTAATGTTGGTGATAGCCACGATTAGTGTGCTCTCCTTCTCAGAACAACGTGTAACGTCAGCGATTTCATATGATTATGGTACTGCAATACGCCCGCTCAAGGGAACGATTGTTCATGCAAATCAAGGTGTTTATGGAGCAAGCTCCAACCTTGTTGCTGAATGGGAAGGACGTAAGCAAGTAGTTAAATGGGCTGAGGATGAGACTATTGAATGGACAGTAGAAATTCCCAAGACAGGTCAATATGAATTATCGGTTGGTTATTACCCATTAGAAGGTAATGGTCAGGATATTGAATTTTTCATTTCACTGGATGGCGTACAGCTTTCCGACCGTATGCCATTTACATTGAATCGGGCGTGGCGAGATGCGACAGGATCCGTCATGAAATTGGATGACAATCAATTAAGGCCGAAGCAGATTGAAGAGAGTATGTGGTTGGAAACAAAAGTATATGAGCCGGATGAATTAAGCGGTAGTACATTGAAGCTCGAATTAATGAAAGGACAGCAACGTATACGACTGAATAACATTCGTGAAGCTGCCATGTTGGACTATATAGTGCTTACTGAGGTAGAGAATCCAGTGAGTTATGCGAATTACCATACAGCTACGTCTGATCGCACATCGACATTAGCTCCAAATCGTAAGGAAGCATTCCACTCCATCCAAGCTGAGCATCCTTATCTGAAATCAACAGCGGGGCTATTCCCGACGGTAGATCGAACAAGCTCTTATACACAGCCCTATCATCCAGTGAATATTCGCATGAATACGATTGGAGGAAGTAATTGGGATGTAGCGGGGCAATGGATCAGTTGGAAGATCGAAGCGCCTGAGACTGGCTGGTATAAGATAGGTATGCGTTATCACCAGAACAAAGTGAAGGGCTTGTTTGTTACTAGATCGATATATATTGATGGCGTTGTACCATTCGCAGAGTTAGAGAATGTGCGCTTTCTATATGATGCAGCATGGCAAATTAAAGAGGTAGGCAATGAGAATGAGCCGTATCAGATTTATCTAGAGAAGGGCGTTCATGAAATCAAGATGGAGGTTACGCTTGGGGATCTTGCAGCCCCGCTGAGAACGCTACAGGATTTTATATACGATCTAAATCAGTTTTACCGGAAGATCGTGATGATCACAGGGGTAACACCTGACCCGTTTCGCGATTACGACTTAGACAAGAGCATTCCTGAATTGATTGGTGAATTTCAAAGGCTATCAGCGGGGTTGAAGAGAGAAGCAGATGCATTGGATCAATTGTCCGGTCAGAAGAACACAACATCATCCACGATGCGTATGCTTGCTATTCAATTAGATAGCTTTGTCCAACGACCGGATACGATTCCGAAACGGTTGGATAACTATAAGACTAGCATCAGCGGGCTAGCTGATGTGATGCTCAGTATGAGGAGTCAACCACTAGAGCTGGATTACTTATATATCGCTTCTCCTAATGCCAAACCACCGAAGGCGGAAGCGAATGTATGGGAGAAGATCGTTCATGAGGTGAGAATATTTGCTGGCTCTTTCATGCAAGACTACGACACGATGAGTTCAGAGCCGGGAGAAAGGGATAACTTGAATGTATGGCTTGGGTTAGGGCGGGATCAGGCCTATGTTCTGAACCGGATGATCGAAGAGTCCTTTACGCCGGAAACGGGCATACAAGTTAACCTGAATCTAGTCAGGGACGCATTAGTCAAAGCTGTTATGGCCGGTGTAGGACCAGATATCAATCTATTCACGAATCGCGGAGATGCGATGAATCTAGCGATCCGAGGAGCTCTGGAACCATTGGACCAGTTTAACGAGTTTGAGCAATTATCATCAGAGTTTATGGACTCTGCTTTCGTTCCTTATAAGTATGAAGGTCATACGTATGCGATTCCAGATGAGCAATTATTCTTCATGATGTTCTACCGTGAGGATGTTCTGCAGGACCTTGCTCTTGAAGCGCCGCAGACGTGGAATGATCTCATGAGAATTGCACCGGTTCTTCAGAATAATAATCTGCAAATCGGCTTGCCTTACGAAAGTTTAGATGCGTATGCGTTGTTAAATCAAGGAATGGGTTTATTGAACCTCTTCCCGACACTGTTAATGCAGAACGATAGTGGGGTTTATAACGAGCAGCATGCCGCTACTCGGTTCAATGAAGCTTCTGCTTTTAAAGCGTTTAATCAGTGGACAAATTTCTATAATTTATATGATTACCCCTTGTACAAGAATGATTTCAATCGCTTCTGGACCGGTGAGATGCCAATTGTGATCGGCAGTTACAAACTGTATAACTCGCTTGTAGGCGTAGCGCCTGAAATTCAAGGAACGTGGAAGATGGTTCCGATCCCAGGAATTAAACAAACAGATGGAGTAATTAACCGAGCGAGTGCGGCCAATGGTACGGCTGGTATTATTCTCAAGAGATCGAACAATAAAGAAGAGGCTTGGACATTCATGGAGTGGTGGAATCGTGCTGATATTCAGAGTCAGTTCGTGAAGGAATTGGAGAATGAGCTGGGTGTTCTTGGACGCCGTACGCCGGCTAACTTGAAGGCATTCGAGGCAACAAGCTGGAGTCGTTCTGAACAGTCTGTCCTGATGGAGCAATGGAAACAGGTGCAGGAAATTCCAGAACTACCGGGAGGATATTACACCTCGAGAAACATTGATAATGCATTTCGTAGTGTTGTATTTCAATGGGAGAACCCTAGAGAAGCTCTATTCAAGTGGAATAAAGAGATCAATGATGAAATGATTCGCAAGCGGTATGAATTCGGGGTGGGAGAATGAGAGAGGGAATTGTTAGTAAACATAAAGAAAGCTACCTATTGATGGCACCTTACCTTTTCTTCTTCATCTTGTTCACAATTGTACCTGTCATCTTGTCCTTTCTGTTTAGCTTCACTTATTACAATATGATTGAGCCGCCGCGTTTTGTTGGCTGGTATAACTATATTCGCCTATTCCTAGACGATGATATATTCATTATTGCATTGAAGAATACGATGCTCTTCGCCTTTATTACAGGCCCTATCAGTTATGCACTTAGTTTCCTGGTCGCTTGGATGATCAATGATTTATCTCGTAAACTGCGATCGATTGCAACAGTCATCTTCTACACCCCAGCGATTGTAGGAGCAACTGTGTATCCTATGTGGAGGCTGATCTTCAGTGCAGATGCTTATGGCTACCTGAACGGGATGTTAATGAATATGGGTATGATTAGTGATCCAATCGCTTGGTTGGATGATCCCCAGTATATTCTAATCATTCTAATACTTATACAGCTGTGGATGAGTCTAGGCATTAGCTTTCTGGCATTCGTTGCGGGATTGCAAACGATCGACAGAAGCTTGTATGAAGCTGGAGCTATGGACGGAATCAATAATCGATTCCAGGAGCTATGGTATATCACACTGCCTTCTATGATCCCACAGCTGATATTCGGTGCAGTTATGCAGATTGTTGCTTCGTTCAGCGTTGCTGAGATATCGATCGAGCTGGCGGGATTTCCAAGCACTCAGTATGCAGGTGAAACGATGGTTACCCATATTATGGATTACGGCACAATTCGTTATGAGATGGGATATGCATCGACCATAGCCGTTGTCCTGTTCATCATGATGGTCTTTACGAATCGAATTGTATCCAAAGTGCTGAACAAAGTCGGAGCATGAGTAGAGGAGGGGAAGATATGTTCATATTCAAGAGGAGAAAAGTGGGTATAAAGGCCAGGCGGTCACCTTTAGGTAACGTAATTGTATTTGGCATTATAGCCATTCTTGGACTGATTTCTATATTTCCATTCTTCTTTGCTGTCATTACCGCTTTTAAGCCTATAGATGAATTGTTGCAATTCCCACCGCGTTTGTTTGTGAAGCGACCGACGACTGACAACTTTGTAAGTCTATTCCAGATTGCGTCCAATATGTGGGTGCCATTGTCTAGGTATGTGTTCAACACGCTGATTGTTACCATTCTGGGAACTCTGTTACATGTACTGTTTGCTACGATGGCTGCCTATCCATTAGCAAAGCATAAATTTCCCGGTAGAGACATCATATTCGCAGTCATTGTTATGGCGCTTATGTTTGTACCGCAAGTTACATTCATACCACAATTTATTCTGATGGCTAACTTGAATTTGGTCAATACGTACGGAGCGTTAGTCCTTCCGTGGATCGGAGCATCGCTTGGGCTATTCTTGATGAAGCAGTTCATGGAGCAAATTCCAGATGCCCTATTGGAGGCTTCGAGGATTGATGGCGCCAATGAATTTAGAACTTTATTTACAATTGTAATGCCCAACTGCATGCCTGCGGTAATGACAGTAATTATTTTCCAATTTATTAATCTCTGGAATTATGCTCCGAAAGAGCTTGTATACAGCGAATCGCTCAAAGTGTTCAAGATGGCTTTAGAACAGATTGTCGCTAGTGATCCGATCGCTCGAATGGGAGCAGGTGCTGCGGCAGCGGTCATCTTGATGATCCCGCCAATTATTATATTTGTATTGCTCCAGCGCAAGGTCGTAGAAACGATGACCTTTGCGGGAATCAAATGATAGGAGGACAACCATGAAGATCATCAACATGTTAGCTGTTCTGATTGTTCTCTCAGCGGTTGCTCTTAGTCCTGCTGTGGTGATGGCGGAAGCTCCGTATCAAGCTTACGTCTACAACGAGTGGGATAAATCGAAAGCAGCCCCTAATAGCTATTTGCCTGAAGCTGTCTATACAGGTGTTGAAGTGGGTGTGGATGCATTCAGAGACCCTCAAGACATGTTCGTTGATAATCGTAATCAAATATATATTGCTGATACGGGCAATAACCGGATCGTCAAGCTGGATGGACAGTTCAAATTGATCGAAATCGTCCAACAACTAGAGTTGAATGGCCAGCCATCAACGCTCTCACAGCCAACGGGCATTTACGTTGACGATGCAGGTGTGATGTACATTGCGGATAAAGGTAATAGTCGAGTAGTGAGAGTTCAAACTTCAAACCAAATTGATCTTGTCATTGAAAAGCCTAACCATCCTTTGATTCCACAGGAATTTGTGTTTAAACCGTCCAAAGTAGCCGCAGACAGTGCCGGTAGAATATACGTGCTATCCGAAGGACAATATTACGGTTTAATGCAATTTGATATCGAAGGGGCCTTCACAAGCTACTATGGCAGCAACAAGATAGAAGTGACGCCGGCAGTTGTTCTAGAGGCGTTCTGGAAGAGCATCTTATCGAGAGAACAGCGTGAATCGATGGTAAAGCTGTTGCCGATTGAATACTCGAACTTGCATGTAGGTCCAGATGATTTTATATTCACATCGACTATTGTTTCGAAGAATTCGAGAGAACAGATTAAGAAGCTTAATCCACTCGGTAACAACGTGCTTAAAGGCCGTGAAGGCGAACTTGCTTTCGGAGATAGAGAATTCTCGATGCAGCAAGGCGTGAAGATTGATACCTCATTTATCGATGTAACTGTAGATTCAGTAGGCTTTATTGCCGCCCTTGATCGTACGCGTGGACGTGTCTTCGAATATGACCAGGAAGGTAACCCGACGGCTATATTCGGTGCAATCGGCGATCAGAAAGGGACATTTCTTCAGCCGTCCGCGATTGATTATTTAAATCAAGATATTCTTGTGCTAGATGGTAAGAAGAACAGCATTTCACAGTTTCGACTTAGTAAATATGGATCGCTCGTTCGGGAAGCAACGACATTGTATAACCAGGGGAAGTATGAAGAAGCAGCGGTCATCTGGCAGACGGTATCGATGCGCAACAGTAACAGCAGTGTAGCACATGTCGGTATCGCCAAGGCCTTAGAGAAGGAAGAAAACTACAGCCAAGCGATGATGCATTTCAAACTAGGAGCAGAGCGTACCGGCTACTCTGATTCTTATGGCCAAATACGCATTCAAACGGTTCGTGACTACCTACCAACTATCATGACGATTATCTTCTTTGTTGTCCTCGGCATGTACGGATATAAATTAATGCGGAACATGACCTTAAAGCGAAGGGGGACGAACAGATGAGAATATCGTCACAGTTTCAAGGGAAGATGAACCCATTCCATAGTATGCTCCATCCATTTGAAGGCTTCTATACGATTAAGGAAGAAAGAAAAGGCTCGGTGGTTACCGCGGCAATCATCATTGCAGTGTTCTTCGTATCTGAACTGATAAAGCGGCAGAATATGGGGTACATATTCAATGAAGCCGATTTGACAGCATTGAATATTGGTTTGATCGCTACAAAAACGGTCGTCCTGTACGCTCTTTGGGTAACCTGCAACTGGGCAGTGGCCACTTGGATGGATGGCGAAGGGACCGCTGTTGAGATAAGCATTATCAGTGCATATTCACTCCTTCCTTATGTCATTACGACGATAGTGACAACGCTGCTGAGCAACGTATTGGTTAAGGAAGAAGGATCATTTCTCTATTATTTTGCAATAATAGCTTTTCTCTGGAGTTGTGTACTTATGGTAATCGGCATGCAGACGGTTCATGATTACGGCTTCGTCAAGACGCTGCAGTCGCTATTGCTGACGATTGTGGCTATGGGAATTGTTATATTCTTATCTGTATTGTTCTTTACATTATTCCAACAGCTCATCTTATTCTTCTATACCATCTATAACGAGTTATTATTTCGACTGTGAGAGGAGGTCACTTATCATGATGAAGGCTTCGGCGGTTGGTTTGATAGTCTTGGTGCTCTTATTTACTATGGTAGCAGTGATGTATGGGAAATCAGATCAGGCTGATGCTGAAACTATTGCTCTGCAGTCTACGGTCACAGTGGGGAGTATTCGCACAGAAGTCAGTGCTGGATTTGAGAGAGTCGCTGCAACGGATCAGCTTGCATTAGACTTTAATCCGGATACGGCAGTGATCCATGTCCGAGATCAAACATCTGGTGCAGTTTGGTCAAGTAATCCCGAAGATCTAGACGAAGATCATATTGCTAGAGGTGCTAAGAAGTTAAATTTACAGTCACAATTATTATTGGATTATGTAGATCCACAATATAAACCATTTCAACTCAATAACTTTACTGGAAGTATTAAGGATAAGAGGTTTACGTGGGAGAAAGTCGATGGAGGCATTCTCGTTAGGTTTGAATTTCCGAAGGTCGGTTTCGTGATCCCAGTCCGATACTCACTAGAAGAAGATGGTTTCTCCGCTGCTATCGTAACGGAAGATATCGAGCAGAATGATAAGTACAAGCTCGTTAACATGTACTTACTCCCTTTCTTCGGGGCAGGCAATATGCAGGATGAGGGGTATATGTTCGTTCCTGATGGAAGCGGTGCCCTTGTAAGATTTAATAATAATAAACAAAGCTATACAAGCTACAATGAACGAGTTTATGGTGCGGATGAGTCAATTACCAAATTGAACACGAGAAGCAATCAACAATATATTAAGCTTCCCGTGTTTGGATTAAAAAGAAATAATCATGCATTCGTTGCTATTATTCATCAGGGGGCATACCAAGCTGGAGTTATAGCCGAGGTCAGTCAGAAAAACAATGAGTATAACACGGTCTACAGTTACATGAATGTGATGGAATCGGAGACGAATTTGCTCATGGAAGGAACAGCTAGCGAGAAGCAGATTCAACGAATGTCCGAGACACTGATTGGGGGTAGTCCTTACGAAGTGAAGTATTACTTCCTGAGTGATGATCAAGCTAATTATGTAGGGATGGCTGGGAGATATCGCCAATACTTGATCGAAGATCAGGGTGTACATGCGAGTAATACCTTTCAGAAGGAGCAAGTTCCATTGTTAATTGATTTTCTCGGTGGTGTGAAGAAGAGGAAAACGTTGTTAGGTATCCCCTATAGAACGGTGGAACCACTCACTACATTCAAAGATGTGAGTGAAGCCGTGAACACATTGCAGAACAATGGGTTGAATAATCTAGCTATTCGCTATGAAGGTTGGATGAAGGGCGGTATGAAGGATCAAGTTACGGTGTCCGTTAAACCCGAGTCTAACCTGGGTGGTGCCAAGGGCTTCAAGACATTAGTGGATGATATGAAAACGAAGGATATCGCTTTCTATCCGGTAGTGGATCCGATTTACTACTATAAAGGTGGAAATGGCTTCTATAAATTTTTTGATGTAGTAAAGGGAATTAGTCGGGCCCCGGTTATCAAATATGATTTGCGCCTTAGCGATGGAACGAAAAATCGAGACATCAGCCCGTGGTTCCTATTGAATCCGGAAGCGGTCAAACAATCGCTTGAACGCTACTCAACGGCAGCGAACAAGTATGGACTAGAGAGATCAGCTCTCCAGCATATAGGGTCTACTGTATACACGCACTTCCGTAAAGACTCACTTGCCAGAGACGAAGTCGGTCAAATCTGGGAGCAAACCTTGAACACTGCGAAGGAGAACTTGAGCGGCTTGATGTTTGAGCGAGCAGGAGCTTATACATTTACTAACGCAGAGAGCTTGTCGAGCGTACCGCTGTATTCAAGCCAATTCGATTCGACGGATGAGGCAGTTCCGTTCTATAGCATTGTCATCAGTGGATTAATTCCCGGATTTAGTGAACCAATTAATCTCTCAAGCGATCCGAGTCACTATATGTTGAAGCTGATGGAGTCGGGCACGTATCCGGCCTATCGATTTATCGCTCAGGATGGATCTGCACTTATTGGGACGGAATACGATTCACTCTATAGTGCAAATTTTGATGTATGGATAGAAGAGGTAATTTCACAATACGAACAAATCAACGATGCACTCGCCCAAGTATTAGGTCAAGAAATTATAGGGCATGAACAATTACAAGACGATGTGTATCGCACATCATTTGCCAATGGGAAATCTATCCTCGTGAACTATTCCAACGTTACGGCATTGATCAACGAGGCTCGTATTGAAGCGAACAGTTATCTTATTCAATAAGGAGGTGAATGTGAATGATCCGCAAACTCAAGCTCATGCCATATGAGAGGAAGAAGCAGCTATATGGATTTCTATTCGTTCTACCGTGGATTATCGGATTTATTCTGTTCTTCGCGAAGCCTATGTTCGTCTCAATGATGTATTCGTTCCAAACGTTGGAGGTTACACCTCAAGGCCTAAAAGGAACTTATATAGGTTTAGATAATTATAAATTTGCATTGTTCAATGATCCGAATTTTATCCGTGAAGGAGTCACTTCTCTAGTCAATATGTTGTACGGTGTGCCTCTTATTCTAGTATATAGCCTATTCGTAGCGTTGCTGCTTAAGGATAATTTCAGAGGCAGAGGACTAATGCGGGCAATCGCCTTTCTACCTGTTATTGTCGCTTCGGGTGTGCTGATGCAGGTTCTAAAAGAGGATGTCTTCTCTCAAGGAATGCGTGGAGGTGTTGAGAGTGTGTATTTGTTTAGCAACATTGGCATGGATAGCATATTGCGAGAGCTCGGTTTTGGACAACAATTGATCGGGGTTTTCAACAGCGTTATCTCCCGAATATTTGATCTGACTTGGCATTCTGGTGTGCAGGTTCTGTTGTTCCTAGCAGGTCTTCATGCTATACCAGGCTTTCTGTACGAAGCATCCTCCCTTGAAGGGGCAAGGAAATGGGAACAATTCTGGAAGATTACCTTGCCGATGCTAACGCCAATTATCTTGCTAAATATCGTGTACACGATCATTGATACATTCACGGATTACGGAAATTCAGTCATTATGATGATCTATAACGCGGCTTTTTCTCAAATACGGTTTGGATATAGCAGTGCGATGGCGTGGCTCTATTGTTTAATGATTGGGGTATTTCTTGGAATCGTCTATCTCATTCTTAAGAAACGCACGGTGTACATGGAATAAGAGGGGAGGAGGAAATATCTTGAAAGTGAGAATTCGTAACCGATTTAACATGCAGACTCGCCAGACGCTGCTTTCCATGGTTAGGTATGCTGTGTTTGCTGCGTTAGCCTATCAGCTTCTGTACCCACTGTTATATATGCTTAGCATGGCATTACGCGCTCCTGCTGATGCGCTTGATCCTAGTGTGATTTGGATACCGAAAACTTTTACGTTGAGCAACTTTGCGGACACGCTTCGTGTGATGGATTTCTGGGGAGCATTCAAGAATAGCATGCTTATCGGAATCGGCTGCGGAATTTTAGATGTATTATCCTGTTCATTCGTTGCTTATGGTTTTGCTCGATTTAAATTTCCATTCTCCAATGGTCTATTCGCGCTCGTAATTCTGACGTTGATTGTGCCGGTCCAAACGATCATTGTACCTATGTATGCAGATATGAAGTACTTTGATTTTTATGGTTTGATGAAGCTAACTGGCGGGCCTGATTCGATAAATCTGATTGGCAGCTACGCCACGTTCTACTTGCCGTCTATGTTAGCACTCGGACTACGTTCAGGATTGTTTATCTTTATATTCCGTCAGTTCTTCAAAGGGATGCCGATTGAATTAGAAGATGCTGCCTATATCGATGGCTGCGGACCTTTTAGAACGTTCTTCAAGGTGATGTTACCAAACGCTAAAAATTCGATTATCACCGTGTTCCTGTTCTCCTTTGTTTGGCATTGGAATGAATTTTACTTGTCAAACCTATTCCTTGGAACGGCAAAGAAGAATTTTGCCATTGCGTTATCATCGCTTCGTATCGATATTCAACAAGTCGTCAATGTCCAGACCATTAGCGATCCGCTGACAGTGGTCACGCGTATTCAAGCTGGAGCTTTGCTGACCATCTTGCCGCTATTCATTCTGTATTTGCTGACACAACGCTATTTCACTGAAAGTATTGAGCATGCTGGTATTAAATAACTTACAACGATACAGGGAAGGCGGTGATGCTGCACATTTCTCAGAATAAGATTTGATAATCTAAAGGGTGTTCTTGTTAGTAACTATTAAAAAAAACAATTTATCAAGGAGGCAATCACTATGAAAAAAAGTAACAAGTCATTAGTAACAATGATGGTGGCAATGTTTATGGTTATCATACTTATCGCAGGCTGCTCAAATGGGAATATCGCAGTAAACCAACCAAACACAACAAACGAGAATTCCACACCTAGCAATAACGAACAACCGGGTGTAGAACAACCAGCTGTAGAAGAAGTAAAGCTGGACAACCCGAATATCACGATTCTTTATCATACGTCCAAAGAACAATACGAGGAGAATAAAGCGGGTAATCCAGCTGCTTACGATGCACTGTGGGAAACAGTCCCACAATTCGAAGAAAATTATGGTGGTAAGGTAAACGTGATCGCTGTTCCTTGGGGCGATCAGAAGTCGACCTTAATCTCCATGGTTAACGCAGGCGACCAAGTTGACGTTGCCCAAGCGAATGACCAGAACTTCCCCGTGTATCCGTTGAAGAAGATGGTTCAGCCGTTGGATGATTACATCGATTTCACAGATCCCCTATGGAATGAAGCGGTTACCAATGCCTTTAAATTTGGCGGTAAGCCATATGCTATTGGCACGGATGCAACACCGATCGTAATTTATTACAATAAAACATTGTTTGAGAACGATGGTGTGAAAACGCCAGCGGAATATGTGGCAGAAGGCAATTGGACTTGGGAGACATTCCGTGAAACAGCCAATGAAATGACCCATGATGATCAGTTTGGATTCGGATGGTGGGATTTCGGTTATGCACTAATGGTCGGATCTAATGGTAAGACATTGCTTTCTTATAATGATGACGGATCTATAACAACTAATTACGATTCCGAGAATATTAAACAAGCGATACAGTTTACGCAAGATGCATTATTGAAGGATAAATTTATTGATGGAAGCAAGGAAGGCGATTATTTCTTCGCTGAATTCAAGAATGGTAAGCTGGCTATGTCGGCAGAGTACGGCTTAGGCGGGTTTAACGCTTTCAAAAGCGATTATGAAATCGATTTCGTACAAGTACCTGTAGGTCCACTAGGAACAGCAGGGGCAGGTCTTGGCGGATTGTCAGGCTGGTCTATCCCAACTGTAGCGAAGAATCCGCATGGCGCAGCAGAATTCATTCGAATGATGTCCGTTAATGCATCGGAAGTCGCTAATACTGCTAATGTAAGCTTATACGGGCAAGAAAAAGTAGAAGCGCTTAACGAACTTAGCAAATCGATTCTGTTCGCTCCAATCGGTGTAGAGCAATACTGGGATGCTAATGGGCAAGTCATTGCAGGAATTAAAGAAGGTACACCAGTAGGTACGTTCTCAGCAGTAGCTAAGAATATATTGGAAGAGGGCATTAAGATTACCCAAACCCAATGATCAGCAATATAAAGTAAGCTTTAGAATAAGCGTAATACAATCCCTGTCCACGGGTGGACGGGGAATTGTGTCACGATCCTCTGCGTTCGGTCTGGCATAATTAGATAGAAATATAGAGCTAACATATAACTAGGATGGTGACATATTGTGAGTAAATTAATAGAAGTTGATCAACAGCTAGCACATATTACCAATGACCGATATAGACTTCGCTATCATCTAATGCCACCTGGTGGCTGGATGAATGATCCGAATGGTCTCATATTCTATAGGGGTGAATTCCATGCCTTCTATCAACATTACCCGTACGAGCCTTATCAGGGACCGATGCATTGGGGACATGCCAAATCAGAGGATCTTATTCATTGGGAGCATCTCCCGATCGCACTTATGCCTTCAGAGTCATATGACCTAGGTGAACAATCTGGATATGGCTGCTGGTCCGGCAGTGCAGTGGATGACGATGGTGTATTGAGTTTGCTGTATACGGGACATGTGGATGGAAGATCACCCGTTGAGGTGCAATGCCTTGCCCGAAGTGTGGATGGTTTAACCTTCGAGAAATACGTGAACAACCCGATTATTGATGCTCCACCGCATGAGCAATGCTTCGGATTCCGCGATCCCAAGGTATGGAAGCACAATGACATGTATTACATGCTAGTCGGTTATGGCAATGATGGCGTTGGTAAAACGTTAATGTACAAGTCGATTGAATTAATACACTGGGAATATGTAGGGGTACCTGCCCAAAGCGATGGAATGATGGGTGATATGTGGGAGTGTCCTGACATGTTCCAGCTAGGAGATGTTGCGGACGACCATGTGCTCATCTTCTCACCAATGAATATCGCACCAGTTAAGACGATGTATTGGTCGGGCCAATTTGATTATGAGAATGTGGTTTTTAATCGCAGTCATGTTGATCGGATTGACTATGGGTTTGATTTCTATGCACCGCAAACATTAATTGACGATAAAGGCCGCCGTATTATGTTCGGATGGATGAACATCTGGGGTGCGACAATGCCAGAGCGGGAAGATGGCTGGATGGGGGCGCTCACTCTTCCCCGTGAATTAAAGCTGGCGGATGACGGAACGCTGCGTTGTGTGCCGGTTGATGAATTAACCAGATTACGCGGTAATCATCATCAACTAAAAGCTGAAGTATTAAAAGCTGATCAACTCTTAAACCTGTCTACGATTCAAGGGGATGCACTGGAGATTATAGTAGTATTCGATATGAAAGATGCTGCTGTTGATGTGAAATTTGGAATTCGTGTGCGCAGTGCACTGGATGACTCGCAATATACGGAGATTGCCTATGATACAGCAAATAGCAGGCTATTGATGAATCGAGAGCTTGCTGGCACAGGGGATGGTGGAGTCAGTGAAGCGCCATTAACCATGATGGACAATGGCCAAGTGAAGCTTCATATATACGTGGATAGATCCTCCGTAGAATTGTTTGCTAATGACGGCGTGAGGACGATCACGAATCGTATTTATCCTGATCCAGCTAACATCTCTGTGAAGCTGTTCTCGAACAATGCAGATGTCAGGCTGCAATCCCTAGATGTATGGGAGTTAACAGATGTTACGGCAATAATGGCAGCAAAGTCAGGGAAGTAAATAGTGTGAAATTATCGAACCGTAGGGTATAACCACTACGGGATTGATGGGTTGCAGAAGAAATACTTCAAATAACGATGATGTTCCGCTCGAATGCGGACGCAACTACAGCATATGGCGTGCAGATCGATCCGAATTTGGATCTGGATTTAGGGCTGTAATAGGCTACCGACGGGCAGACTCTACAGCCCTTATTTGTGCTTGAATAGAACAATAGCAAATCGAAGGGCTTTCACCGTGAAAGTATATGCCATGAATCCCTTTCGCGAGACTCTTTATATGTAATGGGCTAAAGCCCTACAATGGGATTGAGGATCCTCACCTTAAGATGAGATAAGGAGAGATAATTGATGAAAAAGTTTAGAATGCTTGTATGGGGACTATTATTCTACTAGGGGTGCTACCAAGCTATATGTTGGCAGCCCGGACAGTTGAAGGACAACAGTCTTCCTCATTGACTAAGGTATCTTTTTATAGCGAATCTGTGGAAAAAAATATGAACCTAAATGTATACCTGCCAGCAGGTTATGGTAACGGTAAGAAATTCCCCGTCTTGTATATACTCCATAAATACGATTATGGTCGATTATCCATTCTGCTCGATGAAATTCTTACATACGGCCATTATAAGATTAACGTATCTATCGGGCATCTTAAGTAATGCTTGAAACTAATTACCGTAGAATATATAGGAGTCTTTTGCCTCTTTAGCTTTGTAAAGGGCGGAGTCTGCATATTTTAACAGAAGCTTCGTGTTAGTCGTGTTAAGTGGGTATAGCGCAATGCCGATACTAACCGATATTTCTACTTTCCGACCAGACAGATAGAATGGTTGGTGGATGGATTCAATAGTTCTTCTTGCATAGTGGGCGATCTCCTCTGGATCAACTGTAATCAGCAATGCAGTAAATTCATCACCACCGATTCGGAAGAGAGAGGTAGACTGAGTATTCTCTAATTGAAGCATCGTTCGAGCAAGTGGGAATGTACAATCCGATAGTGCATCGATGAGTCGATTTGCGATCTGTATGAGTAGTTCATCACCAACGTCGTGACCCATCGTGTCATTCACTTTTTTGAAGCCGTCAATATCCATATAGAATAAGGTGAAGTGCGGCTCAGCTTCCGTAATCGAGGACATCGTGTCGTAGAAGTAGCGGCGGTTGAATAAATCAGTGAGCGAATCAACATCGGCATAATAAGCCAACTGAGCTTCCTTCTCCCGACGCAAGGCAGCCTCGGCATATAATTGCTTGACCAATACACGGGATTCTTCTAGTACTAAAGAACTCTCGATTCCTTTGCTGATTGAGCCACAGAGTTCGAAGATGAGCTCAATGCCATGGTTACCTGGTTCGCTCCAGATGATACCCAGTGACTTCCCTTCCACTATAATAGGTATGACAACTAGGCTAAATCTTTGTTGTTTATTCTCCTTATATCGATGGAATACCTCAGTAGTAGTTGAATCCGACGAATAGTAATCCGTCAGATTATGATAATTATCATAAGCGAGGATGAGCTTGATGGATGAGGAGCTTTCATCCTTATTGGTATGTAAGACTACATATTGTGTGGGAATTTGAATCCAGCCTAGGTTATTATTTAGAACCTCAGGTAACTCAGATATGTTGCGGACAGATAGTATATGCTGACTCACGTATCTGAGTATGTGGTTTCTCTCGACATTATTAATATAATGGGTAATTGTGGCTGAGTTATTATAGTCTTTCAGGATATAGCGCGTCATTAGCCAAAGCATTTCTGCACGATCGTAAATCTCGGTTTGTTGGTTCACAAGTGGTAAGATAAGCTGACGGAATCGGTCAACCATCGCTTGAAGAATATCATTGTCTAGGATGTGTAGTTTCCTAACTTCCATCTCGAGAGTGGTTAGGAAATCGCTGTTGGTTTGCTTGACGCTTGTCAGGAAGGAACCTGCTAGTTTCTCGAAGTCTACGGATTCCAAATTAGGGAAGCTATTGCGCATCTCCTGCGCGATAATTATTGATGTTGTTCTAGTTTCTATACTGGCTTTTCTTGGATTAGTAGATGAGTTCTCAGCATGCACCGGCATGATTTTATTAAGGGCACATCCACAAGAGTCGCGCAAGATCACCTTAGCCTCCACTTCTTGAGCATGGAGAATATCTTGTCCATCTAGAAGTTTAATCAGGTTAGTGCAGGCCTGGTAACCAAGTTCTTCGTATGGATAATAGATAGTCGTTAATGGGGGCTTGGAGAATTCGATCATAGGGATATCTTCATAACAGACAAGTGCGATATCCTCTGGAACCTTGAGGCCTCGGTTAGTTAGTTCATTAAGCATATACTTACCATCGTAAGCAGACATCACCATGATGGCATCGATTGGCATGCTGCGTTCAATGAATAGGATATCTAATGCTCGCGTCATTCTTTCATCGTGATTGTCATAGCCTATCAAATCAGCTGTTTGGACAATCAGACGTTCGTCATAGCAATCTAAATCCTGCATAGTATCCCTATAACTAGGTAGTCGGTCATCATCGGTATAAGAGCTAATGAATGCTATGTTGCGACAGCCGTGCTCCTCAGCCAAATGACGGGTTAACTGTCGAATGTAGTAGCCACCATTCATCTGCACACTAGGCATATCACTATGGTTGTTACCGATACTTAATAAGCGAATAGGATGTAAAGCGTCGCGCAAGCAACGTTCATTGTCCTCTCCCTTAAATTTACTCCAGCTAATGAAAATTAATCCATTCAGGTCAAATGGATGAAGGTGCTCTCGAAGCTGATTATATCGATTCGAATCAGAATGGTCGGGGACTTCACTGTCGTTAAGGGGTGTAAAACAAATAAGATTAACATCATATTCTTCTGCAGCTCTATTGACGCCTTGGAAAATAGAGGATTCCGAATCGTGCGTGGACTCCTGCGTAAGAAATGCTATAGTATATCGATTGGAACTCGGTGTATGATCCAGATGATTAGACATAGAGCAGCACCTCGAAACACGGATTATATTTGTAATTAGAACTAAAAAGTAATTGAATATTATAAATTCTTTATATAGGGTCATTTCTCCTGCTGCCACTCGGACAATCAAGGCCAATCTAATACAACGAGCAGATGGATCGTTAACTATTACCTACCTGTTGGTTAGCAAGCATAAATGAGATTATCTAATATATTACTCTGGAAGGGACGAGTAGACTAACGTGACGCCATTTACATTACAAGTAGTAGAAATCATAAGAGGCATACCGGAAGGTTACGTGATGACCTACGGGCAAATTGCTGCACACGCGGGAAGCCCGAGGGGGGCAAGGCAGGTGGTCCGTATTCTGCACAGTCTAGGTGCGAAATATGAGCTGCCTTGGCATAGAGTAGTGAATGCTAAGGGTGAAATTGCACTTGCAGATGAAGAATCGAAGTATATGCAGAGGATCTACCTAGAGAACGAAGGCGTTGTATTCGATAGTAACGGAAGGATAGATCTGGAGCGAGCAAGATATATACCTCGTTAGAAATTTCACATTTGATTACGGTGGGAACAGTTTGGCACAAGCATCCTATAAGTTAATCTTCAGTATAACCGGGCAGTGATCACTACCTCTAATATCACAATCAATCTGGGCATCAATAAAGAAGGATTCTAACCTAGAAGACGCGAGAAAATAGTCGATCCTCCATCCAACATTCCGATCTCTTACGCCCGGCATATTGGACCACCATGAATACACATCGGTCCGCTCTGGGTAGAGATGTCGGAACGTATCCATAAATCCTGCGTCTAATAGCATAGTCATCTTCTCGCGTTCCTCCAAGGTAAATCCAGAGTTGTTGCGGTTGCCCTTCGCATTCTTCAGGTCGATTTCATGGTGCGCAACATTAAGGTCGCCACAAATCACAACAGGCTTATGGGTATCCAATCTCTGTAGGTAGCCTCGAAAGCGATCCTCCCATTCTAGTCGAAAAGGTAATCTAGTCAGATCACGCCTAGCGTTGGGTGTATATACATTCACGAGATAGAAATTGTCATATTCTAACGTTAGAATCCGTCCCTCGGGATCTGGTAGCTCTTCCTCCAATCCATATAACACCGATAATGGCTTGATCCTTGTGAATACTGCAGTACCAGAGTATCCTTTCTTCTGTGCGTAATTCCAATATTGTGAATACTCATCGCTTAGCTCCAGATTAATTTGGCCTTCCTGCAGCTTTGTTTCTTGAATGCAGAATACGTCTGCTCCAATTTCCTTGAAGTAATCAATAAATCCTTTATTTACACAAGCCCTTAGGCCATTTACGTTCCAAGAGACCAGCTTCATTATAGAAATCTCCTTACTGTATTGACAAGGCTTACCCCAGCTTGTTTAGCCGCCTTGTGAGTCGCTATGATAAGTATGTATGCTTACTACGGAGTACCCTGTTAAATATTGTATAAATCCAATAATCATGCTCACAATCTAGAAAGCTGAGAGGTAACGTTCGACGATCACTTTACGATGATGCAGCTCGTGTCCAACAATGATGAAGCCCAAAGATCTAACAGTTATTTCGTTATTACTCACAATACCTACTCTAGACCAAGCGTGGGAAGGAAGCTGTTCTAATAAACTTAATGTAGCTTGTCGAACAATGCTGAAGTCCTGAAGAAGACTCTGTATAGCCCGTTCGGAGAATCCAGCATGAATGACCAACGCATTCTCGTCAAAACCAGGAAGTGGTGTAACATCTCCTCTAGCGATTCGAAGAGTCCGATAACTCATAATACGCTCTGTATCGACCATATGCCCAACGACTTCCTTGAGGCTCCATTTACCTGTTGCATAACGGAAGCTTGCTTGCTCGTCAGTTATACCCTCTAACAGCTCGATTGTCTTTATAGAATTCAACTTGAGCTCCTGCATTAGATTATCGGAATGAGCCAATTCGATGTATTTGCTGAAAAATGCAGGGTACTCCGAAGCAGTGGGTTTATGAATCATACAACATCACCTCTACATGAATTTTCTAAGCGTCGACACTACGATCTCATGATCCTCATGATCGGGAAGACCTGAGATGGCAACCGCACCAACAATGCCTACATTCTTAACGATGATGGGGAAAGCTCCGCCACTCGCAGCGTGATCACGTAGTGCAGCCTGATAAATAGTTTCTAAGTTGCCTTCCCGATTCTTCATTCGATTGCTCATTCGGAAAGAGCTCATTTCAAAACGTTGTACAACATTACATTTCCGGCGTAGCCACTCATCATTATCGGGTGTTGTTCCTTCCATGGCATAGTGGAATAGGACACGGTTGTTCCGCTCAATATGTATAGAAACGGATTTGCCCCTGCTTTTGACCTCCTTGATAATAGCAAGACCAACCTCAAGTGCAACTTCATGATTAAATGACGTAAATTGAACTTCTTTTTCCTGCTGTTCTAATTCAATGAGTAACTGTTCGATGGATTCCAATGTAAGTCCTCCTTAAGAATTGGTTATGAAATTGCTTCGTATTATACAGTCTTCAAGCGATAAGAGCAATCATGCAAATAAAACAAACAAAATCATAATTTTATGGCATCGACATCCAAGTACGGCTAGGGTTACTGTGTTAATATCGGGGAGAAATATAGCTGTTATAAAAATTAAGCTTATGCTTATGAGGTAGTTTTATCGACCACTAGCGTGATCATCAAAAACTTAGCTTATGCTTACGAAGTAGTTTTGTTAGAATGACATTACTCCGTAAGTCCATTAGTCACACAAAACTTTTAGGAGGATATTATGAGAACAATACCATTAGAACGACGTGGAATTACAAACAGCCGAATCGCATTTGGTTGTATGGGACTTGGTAAAAGTCAGAATCCTACATCAGAGGAAGACATTCTTATTGCTGAACGTGCCATTGATGCTGCACTTTCGGCTGGTATTACTTTTTTTGATCATGCTGATATATATTCCAGGGGCAATGCAGAGGCCGTATTCGGGCAAGCGTTAAGAAGAAGACCTGAGCTGAAGGACCAGATGGTTATTCAATCCAAATGTGGCATCGGCCTACCCGATGAGAAGTTCGGCAAACGTTATGATTTCTCGAAGGAGCACATTCTCTATTCGGTTGACTCGAGTCTAAGAAGACTTGGTGTTGAACATCTAGAGGTATTACTTCTGCATAGACCGGATTCTTTGATGGAGCCTGATGAGATTGCAGAAGCGTTCAACACACTAAGATCCTCAGGTAAGGTTCGACACTTTGGTGTCTCTAATATGTCAGTGAGTCAAATCAAATTTGTTCAGAGCGCACTGCGAGAGCCATTGGTGGCCAATCAGCTTGATCTGAGCTTAAATCGATTGGATTGGCTGGATCAAGGCGTGACGGTCAATCGCAAAATTGATAAGGTTGTTCGTTTTCCCGAAGGAACCTTGGAGCATTGTCGAATGGAGAATATACAAATCCAATCGTGGGGTCCATTAGCGCAGGGAAGATTCACAGGACGCACGATGGATCAGCCAACGGAGACCGAGCGTCTAACCACTGAGCTTGTCCAGCGTATGGCTAATGAAAGAGAAACAACGCCAGAGGCTATTGTTCTTGGGTGGCTCATGAGGCATCCTGCTATGATTCAGCCGGTTATTGGTACCGTAAACCCTAGTCGAATTGTGGCCTGTGCAGATGCTGTCCGCCAATCCGAAATTATGACCAGAGAAGAATGGTATGCACTATACATGAGCAGTAGAGGCAACGACATACCGTGATCAGACAATAGGTCTTTCAAAGTTCCCATAAGATGATTTTCTCTCCATAATGAGCTATAGTAAAGAACAACCGGATAATAATTCGGTTGTTCTTTACTATTATCACTAGCAAGCAGAAGGAGAGTTTGTCCATGCGTAAACATCAATCCCAGCAGTCCATGAAGAAGGCTAAGGCTGTTACTGCTGCCAAGGCATCTCAATATACAGTTGACCAGCCTATAGAGCTATTGGAATTTCTATTATTGAGTATGCCGAATAAAGGTCGCAATACCATAAAGGGCCAGCTAGCCAGAGGTCAAATATCGGTAAATCAGAAGGAAACAACGAAGTATAATTATCCTCTTCGTTCAGGTGATGTGGTTTCTGTCGACTGGGTAAAGGCGAAGGAAGAGGATAAAATTATTGGTCTCAAAATTATTTTTGAGGATGAGGATATTCTTATTATTAATAAGGAGTCCGGGCTTCTATCTATAGCTGGTGGCGAGCAGAAGGAATTGACCGTTCATCACCAATTAATGGAGTATGTGAGAAGATCCAATCCCAGCAACCGAGTATTCATTGTTCATCGATTAGATCGTGATACTTCAGGGCTCATGATATTCGCCAAGAATGAGAAGGCAAAGCTGACGCTACAGGATAATTGGCAGGAGGCGGTGCTTGAACGGACATATATGGCTCTTGTTGAGCGAGAGGTCAAGAAACCGGAAGGGAAAATTGTCTCTTGGTTGACGGAAAGCAAGACCCTTATGATGTATTCCAGTCCCAAACCAAATGGTGGGCAAGAAGCGATAACTCATTATAAGGTAGTTAAATCAACAAAAGCCTATTCCTTATTGGAAATTCATCTAGAGACAGGCCGTAAAAATCAGATTCGTGTACATATGCAGGATATCGGCCACCCCGTTGTGGGGGATAAAAAATACGGCTCCACTACTAACCCGTTAGGTCGCATGGGACTACACGCACAGGTTCTGGTCTTTATTCACCCGACAACCGGACAGTCGATGAGTTTTAAGACCGACATTCCTGGTAAATTCCTCACTGTATTCGGTAAAGAGTAACTAGCTCTTGAACGAATCTATGGATGCATTAGCATAGAAAAGACCACGGATCATGGTTATCCCCGATTACAAGGGGATAATATCAAATCTTCCGTGGTCTTTTCTATAATATTACCGGATTAAAAGCTATTATAATGAATTTACTCAGATGCTGGCTTGATGGGTTCTTCACCGATCACGGCCACGGGTTGTTCACTCTCCACCTCAGCTTCATCCGATTCTTCCTTCATAGCTCGAGGTAGAATTATAGAAGCAACTAATAATTCTGGATCGGATACGAAAGTTACATCAGTGGGGGCAGTGAGGTCACCAACGGTCAGTTTATCACCAATGGCTAGACTACTAATATCAACCTCAATGAATGGCGGGATGTTAGCAGGTAGGCCTTCAACTTCTAAGTGTGTCTCTAGCGTTTGCAGCATACCTCCAGCTTTAGTGCCTTCTGGAGTACCCTGAAGACTAATAGAAACCTTTACTCGAATATTAGTGTCCATCTGAATACGATGGAAGTCTACATGCACGAGCGCACCAGACAATGGTTCACGTTGTATCTCGCCTAACATGACGGGATATGTTCCTATATCCTTCACGTTAATATCAACAAGCTCTGTTCTTCCAGAGATCATCTGCTTACGTACATCCTTAGTAGATACGTGAATCACCAGTTCATCTGTATTGTTACCATAGACTACTGCAGGTAGTCTGCCTTCATTGCGCAGCTTGCGAAGTGTAGAACGTTTGCTTTCTGTTCTTGTTTCAGCGTTAAGACACTGTCTCACGGTATATCTCCTCCTTTTTGAACTATTGTTTGGTTACCCACACTCGTTCATACGGGCATTGACTCGCCGATTGATCATGCTTACTGCTAGAGCTTGTAGAAGCAAGCTCTGTTTGTTGTTCTAGCAGCTTTTTAAACTTGACGGCTTTCTTATTATACTAGAGAAGCTTGGATATGACCAGAAAGACTACAAGAGCTTATTTATTATCTAACTGAATGCGGGCTTGCATATTGCCTGATAAAGCTGCAAGAGAAATGATAACAATGAGTGCGGCCGCTAATGAGATCAATACCCATTGAGTAGCCTGCAGTGAATATTCATCTAGCATCCATCCGATTAAGCGAGGGAGAAGTGCACCGCCGATACCGCCAGATGCTACGAGTAAGCTTGTTGTTCGTTCCGTCATTCCAGGAAGTCGTTCGTTTGCAAATATAAGGGCCATAGCAAATATGCCAGACATCATCAGCCCAAGTAGTAGAATCATAAGAAAGCTACTCCATAACTCTGTCATGACTGAGAAAAGAGTAAGGAAGAGAAGAGCACCAATACTACTTAGAGTTAGGTATCGTACATACCCAGCCCGCTCGGCTAGGTAGCCTGAGAAGATCCGCCCGACTACCATGGTGGCCCAGAATAACGTCAGACTGGCTGTTGCCATGGAAGGTGATGCATCTGTTACATTCGTGATGATCGTTGGGAAGAAGTGGACTAAACTCATTTCTAGCCCAACATAGATTAAGAAGAACAACATCATAAGTATCAGTATAGGCAGTGTTCTTCGAATATATCGAGGCTTGTTGCCGTTCGCATCAAAGTTCGTGTGTGAGTCAGCTCTTAACATCTTGCCGGATTGACCGAATGGGTAGACCACCCAGATGATTAAGGTAATTAGAGAGACGATGGTGATGAATGGGAAAGACCATTTCCAGTAACCAATATAAATCAGATAACCAGCCACCGCAGGCATAAGCAATGCTCCGAGTCCGAAGAAGACCTCAAGTCGACTCATTGCAACGGCTTTCTTGTCTACAACAAACTCAATTATTAGAGCACCAATCGCCGCTTCCACAATTCCGAATCCGAAGCCTGCCACGGGTCCAGCAGTGAGCATCCAGCCCCATGAGGGGAGAAGACTATAAACAGCCTCTGCAACGGTAAGACAGCTTAGTGCTAAGATAATAACACCCCTGCGTCCCAGATAACGTGAAATCCAAGGGGTAACTAAGACACCTACAAGAAAACCGGCAAACTGGTTGAAGATTAACTGACTCCCTGAGCTATAGCTTAAATCATAATGTGCTATTAATTCCTCGAGCACTGAACCTAATACAACATGAGCGAGACCGATAAGTAGATAGGATAGACAGCCAATCCAGACAATTGTTCTCATAGTATTATTGTTTCCTTCTTCATTGAGTTAGTGTTATGCGATAGGCATTTCATACTGCAAAAACAGAACCCGCATAGCTGATTGCAGCTGTGTACGGGTTCTTGTATTTCCTATTGTTGCTCTTAGATTACATTTTATTCTGCAACTAGGTTATTATTCGAAATTGATTCCAATTCTGATGATTCAGAGTCTTCAGCATGAGGAATTATCTCTGTCGGTGCATCCGTATTCTTCTCGATTTCAATAGCAAACTTCTTATACTGAGCTTCGCTAAGAATCCGTCTGGCGGTTACATAACGACTCGTATAGTATTTGTCAGTGAAATTTGCAATTCTAGTTCCATACTTCGAGGAAGAGTGGGCCATCTTGCCGTTTCCTAGATAAATACCAAGGTGGGATATGCCCTTGCCATTCGTGTTGAAGAAAACGAGATCACCTTCGCGGAGATCCTGCTTTGCAATTTTAACTCCTACTGTTGCCTGTCCTCTGGAAGTACGAGGCAGTTCAACGCCTAACTTCCTAAACACATAACCGGTAAAACCAGAACAATCAAAGCCTTTCACTGTTGTTCCGCCGTACTTGTACTTAATTCCGAGGAGATCGTCGATAGTTTCGTTCAGTGGAGCATCCGCTAGAACACTTCCAATCGAACCGAAAAACAACGTCAGCCCCAGCAGCAACACAGCTGCCCGTCTGACAATAATCAAAGCTATGACTCCTTCCGGTGCCTACGAGGTTAGCTTAGGGATCGTATTACATACAAACGATCCTTGGAGGGTTCGGTCGAAGGTGCCCTATGATCACTCTAAAGCGAGATCAATTCACCCAAAATGGTTCCCCCGTTTCCCGATTAAGGGAATTCGGCAATTTTTTTAATTCAACGCTATGTATTCGTCAAGAAAACTGGAATTCCTCCCTTTTTCGCAAAAATAAATTTACATAAAGTGTTTAACTTCTACTAACATACTTATTCAATGTGAAACTAGAATATGCCCTTTTCATAGAAAAGGGCTACACCATGGCTTGGAAGTCACTCGTTTTTTACTACAAGCGCTTTATATCTTCTTTTGTAACCAAAACCGGTACTGCACAGAGATACTCCATACTTTAAAAGCCATCTGCACTATGGGATAAACTAAATGAACGATTAATGCAAGGAAACCAGCCCAATATAAGGATGAAGTGAGTATGAGCAGACTGCAAAGGGCCGCAATGCCGAAGACCACAAGGGCGAGACCACATATAGGAAGCAGGTGACGAATCGCAATGGCTACAGCAAGGGATAGGCCTGTATTGGTAGTTTTGGCAAGTTGCAAATATACGAATATAAGCTTTGTCAGGGAGCTATATATGACCATTCCAAGTAAGATAGGTATAAGACCTATGGCTAAGGAAGTGTAAGAATTCGCGTGGGTCAATCGGTATACGATAACCGGGATGAGCCAGTAGAGGGGAATGGCAATGAGTACATTACGAAGCCAGAATAATAGGGTAAAAGAACCACTCAGCCGCTTTATTCCTTCAATGAATATGGTCCCGCGAGGACCCTTCGAATGCAGGCTATTGTATACACCCGCCGTAAGGAACGGAGATAGCACTAATCGAACAAGGATGAACACGAGTAAGGTCCAGAGAAATGGTTGAGCAAGCTCTGTCTCGAACAATAGGTGAGCACTCTCATTCAAGAAGAGATGGACTCGATCCATCGCTAATTGTTGGGGGGGAAAGCGCTGCATAACGGATACAACATGATTCTGAATGAATTTGTAGAAGAACACACCCCAGAAGAAGTGAAACAAGAACATGACTCCAATGGCGAACAATTGCCTCTGTGCTAACTGCCAGCCATCCTTCAAATAATGTATCATACACAGCACCTCATCATAGGAATAAACCAACAAGTGTCTCGATCGATTTCTCGATGATTAAATTCCAGCGTATTTTCCAGTTTTGATCCACGTTCGCTTGAAGAATATTATTGTAATGTTTGTTCTCTAAGACAAGCTGGTGCTTATGGTCTACGATAACCCAATCGAGCTTGGAGTCTGTTGTAAGCTTATAATCGATACGTGCGTCTTTACCATCCCATTCTCGCTCAGCCACTGTTCCGTCCTGGAAGTAGAAGAGGATAGGTACAGGTCGATCATGTCCCCCGTGGCGTACAATACGCACGACATTCTCGTATTGAGCTTTACCATTCTTCTGTATAGGTCGAATTTGAATTTTCTCAGCTTCATAATCCAACATAGCTCCCCCATACACGAATTGCTTGAAGAAGGGTGCCCATGATTGCCCTGTTGTAGCCTCTAACACTTGTTGAAAATTCGTTGTGGATGGATGCTTGAATTTATAACGTTGGTAATAGGTACGTAAAACCTTATTCATTCGTTGAGTACCAATCTCACGCTCAATGGCTAGTAGCACCAATTTGCCCCGAGTATATACATTCTCCGCATACTGATCGTGTGTCGAATAGTTCCAGGCATATCTTTGTAAGGAGGTTGGCTTAATAATATGGCTTGCTTCTAGTGGGAGATTGGGCTGCACATCATACTCTAATTGCATAAGCTTAAGCTCTGAGTAGGAAGTGAAGGCCTCATCTAACCAAGGCTCCTCCATCTCGTTAGAGGCCACTATGCCATACCAATATTGATGACCGATTTCGTGGGCAACAACACGCTCAAGCTCCAGATCCGATTGCTCAGTGCTGGCTTCCCAAGATGTAATGAGAGTAGGATATTCCATACCAGCCGTGCCTCCACCACCTTCAGGTGGGACTACGATGGATAGAGTAGAGTAAGGATAAGCGCCATACCATTGGCTATAACGTGAGAGTGCTAGCTTAGCAACACGGAAGTAACGCTCCCGCAAATGTTCATGCTTTGGATCTAGATATAGCTTAATCCTGACCCCAGGGACATACTTATCGGAGTAAGGTTCCTCTGCATACACAAAATGAGGGGATGCTGCCCAAGCAAAATCATGAACATCGTCTGCGTAATAATAATAAGTTTTGACACCTTTCTCCTTGCTGACGATGGCAGGCTTAGTTGGAAAGCCTGTTGCGGCAACGATATAATGCTCCGGCACGCGGATGGTAACGTTATAAATACCAAAATCAGAATAGAATTCGGAGTTGCCATGGTACTGATGTAGCACCCAGCCTTCATCCTGGCGATTTCTCGTGTCTGCTGGCTCGTATACCGCGATCTTAGGAAACCATTGACCCGCCATAATGTAATCGTCAACAACACCCATCCGTGCAAAGGCCTGAGGCATGTGTACATCGAACTTCATTCTAAGTGTGATTTTCTCACCTGGACCGATTGATTTCGGAAGTCTTAGCCTCATTAAGGTATGGTCTGCTCCGTTGTTATCATCAGGTTGAATGAATGTTGTTCGATGACTGATTTCTTCACCCTCCGAGGTTTTAATCATGGTTACGTGCATAGCACCAAAGCTACCATCTACCATAGAGCTTGTACGAAGCTTGCCGCCGGATTCCCTGATAAAGGTCGTATCCATAGACTCAAAGGCATTGGGATACATGTGGAAGTACAGCTCGGAAACCGACTTTTTGCCTGGGTTATTCCAGGTTATTGTCTGCTCACCTTGTAGTAACCTCATCTGGTCGTCATAACTAACGTTGATGTGATATTCGACTACGTGTTTGCTTAGGTGGACGGGTTTAGGCTTGACCGGTATGACGATAGCATCAGGACGGATGGGCTGCTCTTTGATCTCTTTGGCCACCGGGAGGTCAGTAGTCGGTTCTATGAAGTAAGCAACTGTTCCAACGAAGACTAGACTTAAGAAGACGAGAAGAATACGTTTAGCAGTAGAAGGATTGGCTTTGATCGGTTCCATGGTTTCACCCCGTTGACAAGCTTTATTCGATATATATGTTTGTACAAGGGGGATTATGTTCAGGGAACTTCTAGTTTGTTGGACGTATGTGTTATTATGAGGTTAAACCTATTTAGGAAAGGTGCGTTGACATGGATACAGAGAAAAAAGGCTTTAAGAATATCGCGTTGAATGTAGTCAGCTCTAAGGTAGATCATCGTGGATTTGGTCAGGGCGCTGTCGATATGAGTAATCTGTCCAGCATCATTATTGATGGGGATGAAGCGTATATAGATATTGGGGCTATTCATGCCAAGAGTAAGGTAGAGAAGGGCATTAAATTTAGCCCGAACAAAGAAGACACCCCGAACGGCCGTCGTTGTTGGATTGTATGGATTGCTGTTGAGCGAGATACGGAAGGGGCTCATTACGCAGGAGTAACAGCTTGCGAGATGCTCATCGATACCGAAGCGCGTCGCGGATGGAAGCTGCTGCCAGATCATGTGAATAAGCTGGATTATGCTCTTAAGCGTCGATATATTATAGAAGGCTTAAACGAAACGGAGAAATCCGTGCTGAAGGACCTGCTTATCGAACATAATCCCCAATGGTGGGAGCGATCTCCTGAGGTATTGAAGGAGAAGCTGGTTTAGTGAGTTGAGAAGAGGGCCAAGTTGCTGGTCGCTGAAGGTAGTTCGCTAGTTACTAGTGCCTCATTCGTTGAGTGTGTCTAGTTTATTAGAGCTTTGTACGCTGAAATGCCTGGTTGCTGGGAAACTGCCCTCAATTAACACACTGTGGATTCACTAATAGCAAGTTATCATCACGCTGAAGTCATTTAACGTATCGAGGATTCATTAATTGACCTAATAACGCTCCAGTTGTCATCATTTTAGGCATTTAGTGAATCCCCGTTACTCTATTCTCCACTTTTGAATCAATCAGAACAAATAGGCAACTTTCATTTCGTTAATTCGGGATTGCCACTGATCTTACCCAGCTAACTTGTCATACTACCCATCAGCCACAGTGTTAACCACCACCCACAGCAGCAACAGCAACAGCAGCAACAGCAACAGCAACAGCAACAGCAACAGCAACAGCAACAGCAACAGCAACAGCAACAGCAACAGCAACAGCAACCACCACCCACAGCAGCAACAGCAACCACCACTGAACAAACATCTTCTCCTAAAATCTACTTCAACTAACCTGTACTCCCGCCCACCTTTTTTCATCAACCATACTTTAATCTAATAAATAATCATATTGATTCGACATTAGGCGATATGCCGTGATTCTTTGAGTACCAGAAGCTTGGGCAAGCTCACCTTTTTTGACTAAGCCATGTAATAACTTTCTTGCATAGGGGTCACTAATGTTCAACCAGTCTTTTATATGCTGCATCTTCAGATCTTTTTGGAGTCGTCGGGCTATTCGAATGATTTCCCGTTCCTCAAGAGACATTTCCTTTAATCTCTGCCAATCCACCAGGTACTTACCGATCAAATTCTGAATACGACGCTGGCAAGCACGTGGATTATCACGTATACGATCTAGAGAAAATCGAATAACCTTCCATCCATCAATAATTAAATCATTCTGGCGATCTCGTTCATCAGAATATTGATCCCGTGTCATATCCCGCAGATGAGTTCCAAAGGGATCAATTTCTATAGCAATTCTCAACAAATGGTGAATGTACGCGAAGTCAATATAACGGTAGGAATCTTTGAAGTCCACAACTTCATACTCAGGATGTAGGTGGTCCATGTGACCAAACATAGGAAACCAAACTTTCTCCAGAAACAATTTTTCCGCATAACCTAAACCTTTTGCTATCCTCCGGAATCGTTCGCCTTTCCTTATGTTTTGATGATTCTTTACCCAAGCCTCGACCGAATGCTGAAAACTCATTAATCATTCCCCTTCCTAGTATTTATAAACTACTAACGTGCAACCCACTACCCCAACCCACTACCCCAACCCACTACCCCAACCCACTACCCCAACCCACTACCCCAACCCACTACCCCAATAAGCGCCCTGATCCCTTAAATTAAGCTAATAATTAAAAATACCGCCCAATCCTCTGAGAGGATGAGCGGCATGTGCTTCACACCGTATATTTACTTGGTTTGTATAATTATCTTATCACATAGAAGGGACATGGTAAACTTTTGAAAGCAATTTTAACTTTTGATGTGCTAGTAGTACGGTTACGGTATAGCGGTTATCCTTTGTTCGTAAGATTAACACAATGAGAATTCATTAATAGTAGAATAGGAACCTATCACCCTATATTAACGAAATGGGGATTCATTATTCATCAATTTAGGCTCTGTTTATCCTCGTAATGTGTAATTAGCAAATCCTCATTGCGCTATTTTCATACTATCTTATCTGATTTGTAATTTAGGAAAATTCGGTTTCGTTAATTGAATGAAAGCTATAATGCCAGCGAGATCCAGCGAGATCTAGCTCCAAAGTTGTCCTTTTGGAGTGGAAAGGGGGAATCAATCCACCCACCAACGCTTCAAATCCTTCCACCAGCTACGCTCGACCGTACCTTCCTCATCATGCGGCTCTTCCGCCTTCAATGGTATCCCGTGCTCCGAGCAAAGCTCAGTAGGCTCAGTACCCTTAACGAACACCTCGAGTTGCGAATCAGGGCATTCTGCCGTGGCAATAGTGCCTGTCTCCATATCAATATATGCAGAAACCACACCATCAGGAATAGGGAAAATTTTCGGAGGAACTGGCTCTAAGGTCTGCTCCAGAAATTGCGCGAAGATTGGAGCTGCTTTGTGAGATTCAACCGAGGTGACGGAACGGTTCTTATCATGGCCGACCCAAACTGCCACAGATAGCTCCGGTGTGAACCCGACCATCCACCCATCGGTATTGGTTGTTCCTGTCTTGCCGGCTACTGGTCGTTTAATAATGGATGCTACTCGATTTCCTGTTCCGCCTGGCTCGAATACACCCTCCATCATGTGTGTGAGCACATAAGCATAGGATGCATCAATCACCTGATGTTGAAGAGGCTTCGCTTCATATAATATATTTCCTTGGTGATCCTCGATCTGTAATACGGCAATTGGCTCTACTCGGACACCTAGGTTCGCGATGGTACCAAAGGCTGAGGCCATCTCAAGCGGACTCACAGGGAAAGTTCCGAGTGCCAATGAGGGTAGGGGCTTCATGGGAGTCTGAATGCCAAGTGCTCTTGCCATCTTAATGACCTTATCAGGACCTATATTCATAATCGTTTGTACCGCATAGATATTATCAGACTGGGCAATGGCTTTACGCATGTTGATATAATCATGAGTATATCGATCATTAAAGTTGCTCGGCATATAAGTTTCTCTTCCCTCATCATAAGTGAATAACGTAGGCTCACTTCGATATAACGTTAATGGTGTAAATTCATTGTTGGACAGAGCTGCTAAATATACAATAGGCTTGAAGGATGAGCCAGGCTGCCTTGTCTGAGCAAGTGCTCGGTTGTACTGATTTACCGTATAATCTGTCCCTCCAACCATAGCTTTGATATATCCGTTCCGAGGGTCAATGGCAATCAAAGCGGTCTGTAGTTCACTCCCTGCTTCTATCTCCTTCTCAATAACTTGCTCGGCATGATGCTGTGCACGCAAATCCAGCGTCGTATGAATCTTAATGCCGCCTTCCTTTAATAGCTGCTCGCTGATTCCTAGCCGATCCAGAGCGATTTGTTTAATGTAATCACGGAAGTACGGCGCCTCTGAAGACTTCCCGCCAGTAAGCGATTGATAATGTAAGGGCTCCGCATAGGCCAGCTCTGCTTCGACGGATGTGATGAAGCCATGCTGCACCATCGTATGTAAGACCGTCTGCTGTCGCTTCTTGGCATTATCTAGGTCCATATAAGGCGAGTAATATTTGGGTCCCTTTGGAACACCAGCGAGCAGGGCGCTTTCGGCGAGAGATAATTCAGAAGCATCCTTGGCAAAATAAAGCTGAGCCGCCGCCTGAATCCCATACGTGGCATGTCCATAGTAAATTTGATTAAGATATTTCTCGAGAATTTCGTCCTTTGTATATTTCATCTCCAATTGAATGGCTAAGGCGGCTTCGTTTATTTTGCGGGACCAGGTTCGGTCATGGTTGAGATAGAGGTTTCGCGCGAGCTGTTGGGTTAATGTGCTTGCTCCTTGAGCCTTAGACATCTGTTGGATGTTCACGGTAACCGCACGGGCTAAGCCATGGAAGTCTATGCCATGATGATTGTAGAAGCGATGATCCTCGATGGCTAATGTGGCTTGAACCATGGAAGGTGCAATCTGACTCAATTTGATAACCTGCCGATTCTGTCCTGCATCGAGAGTATCAATAACATCGCCGTGATAATCGAGTATATAGGAAGTTTGAGCTACTAAGGTAACAGGTAACGGTTGTGTTCTTAAATATAATAGATAGAGAATGGCACAGACCGTACCTAAGACGGCTGTAACCAATAGAAAAGAAGCTATAGATGAGATCCATCGCAATTTTGACTTTGGTGCAGTTCTTGTCACAATATTCACCCTCCTTCCTTATTTAGTATGGAAGATAATAGAAGATACTATTCAAACTTTAATGAAAGATTAAGTTGCTTTTTCGACGGGATACACTATAATACAAACTGAACGTTAGGAACAAGCGAATAATAACTTGCGATAAATTCACAACAAAAATAGAACAACCGCCCATATTTTGTCGTGAAAACCGCAACTAATTATTCATTGTCCCCTAGAATCCACACAAAGATTGGAAGAAAGAAGGTAGCTAATATGGAATTATGGTATACCGAGAAACAAACGGAGAGCTTTGGAATTACTGCGAAAATAAAGGAAACGCTAATTACAGAAAAGACTGATTTTCAGGATTTAGCGATCATCGATACAGAGGAATTTGGTCGGATGCTCGTCTTGGATGGTATGGTCATGACTACGGAGAAGGACGAATTTGTATACCATGAGATGGTTGCTCATCCCGTGTTATTCACGCATCCAAATCCAAAGCATGTGCTTGTTGTTGGTGGTGGCGATGGTGGGGTTATCCGTGAGGTGCTGAAGCACCCAAGCGTGGAGAAGGCCGTGCTTGTTGATATTGATGGTAAAGTAATCGAATATTCCAAAAAGTTTTTGCCTAGTATCGCAGGCTGGTTAGATGATCCTCGTGTAGAAGTTATCGTGAATGACGGATACTTACACATCCATGAGAATAAGAATACATACGATGTCGTTATGGTGGATTCCACCGAGCCAGTTGGGCCGGCAGTGCAGCTGTTCGAGCGGGGCTTCTACGCAGCGATCTATGCCGCATTGAAGGATGACGGTATCTTCGTGGCACAAACGGACAACCCTTGGTTTAAGGCGGATTTGATTCGACAGGTGCAGCAGGATGTAGGAGAGATTTTCCCTATTACCCGACTATATATGGCGAATATACCGACATATCCAAGTGCATTATGGACATTCACGATGGGAAGTAAAACGTATGATCCATTAAAGGTAGACGAAACGCAAATCCCTGAATTAGACACCAAGTATTATTCTCCTCGATTACACAAAGCAGCGTTTGTACTGCCGAAGTTCGTAGAGCAGCTTTGTCATACTAAATAAGCGTATGCTTACGAAGTAGTTTTATGGAATACTAGCGCATTCATTGAAAACTTTAAGAAGGTAGGGAACTCTATGCGTCACGATCAAGCATACTCAGGTAATGTATTCATCGCCAGCTCCGAAGATTATGCTTCAGCCAAAGCGGTCATCTACGGAATGCCTATGGATTATACAGTGAGCTTCCGACCTGGATCTCGCTTCGGTCCTGCACGAATCCGTGAGGTATCCATTGGATTAGAGGAATATAGTCCATATTTGGATCGTGGGTTAGAGGAGGTCGCCTACTTTGATGCGGGCGATTTACTACTCCCTTTTGGCAATGCGGCAAGAAGTATTGAGCTAATTGGTGAATATGTAAAAGGCGTTCTAGCCGATGGCAAATTTCCTCTTGGATTAGGTGGGGAGCACTTGGTTTCATGGCCAGTTATTCGTGAGGTTTATGCGCGTTATCCAGACCTCGCGATCATTCATATTGATGCACATGCAGACTTGCGTGAGCAGTATGAGGGAGAGCCATTATCTCACTCCACCCCAATACGTAAGGCTTCCGTCTTGATGGGTGGCAAGAACATTTATCAATTTGGTATACGCTCAGGTTCACGTGAGGAATTCACCTATGCTCGTAAGGAAGTTAATTTTTATCCTTTTGATGTACTAGAACCCTTACGCAAGGTATTACCTGAATTAAAGGGACGACCTGTCTATGTAACCATCGATATTGATGTTCTTGATCCATCGGCAGCCCCAGGTACAGGTACTGCAGAAGCGGGTGGCATTACTAGCAAGGAGCTACTAGCGGCTATTCACGAAATTTCGCGTTCTGAGGTGCGTGTGGTCGGAGCAGATGTGGTTGAGGTTGCACCGGTGTATGACTCATCGGAGCAGACGCAGATCGTAGCGGCCAAGCTTGTTCGTGAGATGCTGCTGGGTTTTGTGAGATCATAGTGGATATGAACCACAAGCATAAAGTGACCATACAGATGGAGAGTGTGTGGGAAGAAGAAAGAACCTTGCAACTTGCCGAAGGTATTCTGTTTGAAAGACCGGATAGCTGGTTTCTTCGCTTCGAGGAGCCTGAAAGTGAGTATGGTGTGGTTACAACAACGGTAAAGTGTACACAACATCAGATCAAGCTGATGCGCCGTGGAGGAGTGGAGTCGGATATGATCTTTGAGGTGGGTGTTACCCATCAAGGATTCTATACAACACCACTCATTCATTTGGAACTCGAGACAATCACCACGGAAATTCTTGTAGAAATCCAAGAAGGGAAAGGGAGATTAATTTGGGCCTATATGCTCAATGCTCAAGACGATTTATCCTCACTTCGGCGTGTTACTGTTTGGCTTTCGTAGTAGGTACCTTTGGGCTCCTCTTCTATTACGTTGCATAAGACTCCATGCTCGGACTGCATGGAGTCTCCCTCTTCTAGGGGAGAGCCTCTTATTCATATGAATTAACGAGATGGCCGAGGTTGTTAGGATTGTCTTGATCCGTGAGGCAGTCAGATTAGGTTTCTTGGTAAGCAGGAGTGCGATTACTCCAGAGACATGGGCGGTAGCCATGGAGGTACCACTTAATTCGTTATATTGACCATGGAGCCAAGTCGAATATATACCTTCCCCTGGTGCATAGACATCTACATATCCACCTTGATTACTAAAGGCTGCAATATGATTTGCTTTATTGGTCGCACCCACAGCGACTGTCTGTGGGAATCGTGCTGGATAATCGATCAATTTCCGTTTACCTTGATTCCCTGCAGAAGCAACAATGACAATTTCTTGTGCATAGGCAGACTTAACTGCGTTGTGAAGAGCAGGGCTATAAGAGGACATACCGAAGCTCATATTGATGATATCCATACGATTAGACATACACCAATGAATGGCTTGAATAATATCGCTGACATAAGCTGCACCATCACGATCGAAAGCCTTGACTGGAAATAAAGAAGCTTGTGGGGCAACACCTCGAATACCTGTGGAAGCATTAGAGGATACAAGTGTTCCGGCGATATGTGTGCCGTGACCATTATCATCTATTGGAAGCTGACGATAATTCAGGAGATTAACTCCCCGTTGGAGAGATGAGCTAATATCGGGATGAGTGTAGTCAACGCCAGTATCCACGATGCCAATTCGAACACCTTGCCCTTTGGTCTTCGGCCACAGTTTGGGTGCTTGAATTGCTTTAAGACCCCATGGAATCCGTTTGGTAATATCTACATGGTCAAAGGGCTTTCCCGCTGTTGGTAGAGAGTATCTAGTACCGAGTTGTAATAATTGATCCTCCTCAATCTGGATCATATTACTGAATTCGTGGAAGCAATCAGGGTCTGTTAGGTTACAGCATATCGCACGAATCGAAGGAAGGAATTCGTATCCTTCTTGGGTTGGATTTTGTTTGCAATGAACCATAAGAAGTAATATACACTGAAGATATTCAGCCCGGTTATGAAATTGAATGAAATAACGGGTAGTTTCTCCTTTAGTTTTATCGATAAGTAGCTTAATAAAATGAAATAGACGCAGGTAGTCCATCCATTACTCCCTCCCCATGGTAAGCTATGAAGTAATATATGACCGAGCAGAACTTAAAGCATGGGAGGGTTGCCCGAGATTTAATAAACGGGCTAAACATTTGTTCGCCAATATAGTTGCATTTTCCAATAAAATAAGGTTTACTTATTGGTATGAAAAACGTCATGACGTGAAGGTGGTTTTGGAATGAGTAGTCAAATTACTTTGAAGGTCTCTCAGGAAGTCGCTAAAGAAATGCCTATGGTTGATCTAGCATTTAACGTACTCCGAGCTGTTAATACTCCGATGTATTACCGAGATTTAATGCAAGAAATTGCCAAGATTAAAGAAATTTCTGATGACCAGGTTATGCAAGTTATTGCCCAAGTTTACACGGAGATCAATATAGATGGACGATTTGCTTGTGTAGGTAACAATCTTTGGGGCTTGAAGCGTTGGTATCCGGTAGAACGTACTGAAGATGCCATGGGGGGCAACACGAAGCACCCGCGTATTATTAATGATGAAGATGATGACGATATTGATGATGAGACCTTGTTTGCAGATGAGAAGGACGATGACTTTGACGTGACTGACGACGATACAGAAGCATTCGATGCTGATGGAGACGAAGTCGAAGACGATGAAGCAGAGGAAGAACTTGACGAGGAATTATCTGAAGATATTGACGAAGACTTAGATGATGAAGATGATTCCGACGATGAAGATGATGCGGATGATGAGTTGGAAGACGACGAAGATGAAGATGATGTTAAATAACAATTCCAACCTGTATTGACACCACACTGTGGACAGAGTAAACTATTGCATGGGCTAAAGATTTAGGAATCTTTTAGTAGACTATATAAGTGCCCCGTATAAAGCGGGGGCACTTTTATTTTTTTATATTGTCATCAAAATGTGGCTCATGCTTACGAAGTAGTTTTATCGACCACTGGCGTGGTCATCAAAAACTTAGCTTATGCTTACGAAGTAGTTTTATCGACCACTGGCGTGGTCATCAAAAACTTTTAGGAGGTCTAATAGTGACAAAGTACATTTTTGTAACGGGTGGTGTGGTTTCATCCTTAGGCAAAGGCATCACGGCTGCATCTCTAGGTAGATTGCTAAAGAACAGAGGACTGAAGGTCACAATTCAGAAATTCGATCCGTACATAAATGTGGATCCAGGAACGATGAGTCCATATCAGCATGGTGAGGTTTTTGTGACGGATGATGGCGCCGAAACGGATCTGGATTTAGGTCATTATGAGCGGTTTATTGATATCAATCTCTCTAAGAATAGTAGTGTAACTACTGGCAAAATCTATTCCTCCGTAATTACCAAGGAGCGTCGAGGTGATTACCTTGGCGGAACTGTGCAGGTTATTCCACATATTACAAACGAGATTAAGGATCGAATCTCTAGAGCGGGTAGGGAATCCCAATCTGACGTCGTTATTACAGAGATCGGTGGTACTGTTGGAGATATCGAAAGCTTGCCATTCCTTGAAGCTATTCGTCAGATGAAAACAGATATGGGCCGTGAGAATGTGATGTATATTCACGTAACGCTCATTCCTTACTTGAAGGCTGCTGGCGAAGAGAAGACAAAACCGACTCAACATAGTGTTAAAGAATTGCGTAGCATTGGTATTCAACCAAATATCATTGTTTGCCGAACAGAGCATAAGTTGTCTGAAGAGATGAAACGGAAGATTGCTTTATTCTGTGATACGGATGCGAATGCGGTTATAGAAGCGATTGATGCTGAGACACTGTATGAAGTACCATTATTACTCAAAGCTCAACGAATGGATGATATTGTATGTAGTCATCTTAGGATCACTGCTCCTCCGGCCGATATGGTTGAGTGGGAAGCGCTGGTTGATCGTGTGAAATCTTTACGTGGCAAGACTGAGATCGCAATCGTTGGAAAGTATGTTGCTCTCCATGATGCTTATTTAAGTATTGTAGAATCACTTGGACATGCTGGCATAGATTGCGATACGGAAGTTAATATACGCTGGGTGAATGCTGAGGAAGTTACAGATCATAATGTAGAAGAACTTCTCCGAGGTGTCGCTGGAATTCTCGTCCCTGGTGGCTTTGGTGATCGTGGTATAGAAGGGAAGATTTCGGCAATTAAATTTGCTCGTGAGCAGCGTATCCCTTTCTTTGGCATTTGCCTTGGCATGCAGGTAGCTGTAGTTGAGTATGCTCGTTCCATGGCAAAGCTAACAGGAGCGAATAGCTCTGAGATTAATCCATCTACCAATTATTCAGTTATTGATCTTCTGCCTGAACAGAAGGAAATCGAGGATTTAGGTGGAACGATGCGTCTTGGATTGTATCCTTGTAAGCTGCTCCCCAATACCGTTGCTTCATCTTGTTATCAGGACGAGCTAGTTTATGAACGTCATCGCCATCGTTATGAGTTTAATAATCAGTATCGCGAAGCCATGGAGCAAGCAGGTATGATTTTCTCAGGGACCTCTCCCGATGGCAGATTAGTAGAAATTGTAGAAATTATTGATCACCCTTGGTTCTTAGCTGTACAATTTCATCCGGAGTTTACTTCACGACCGAATCGCCCACAGCCATTATTCCGTGAATTTGTGAAGGCTGCTAAAAACCTCAGCTCCTAGTTGGAAGAATAATCCTACTAGCGGGCAGGAAATTGGTTACTTCTGGCGAATAATGTATAAAATAAGTGAATTATTTTATCGCGTTATTGTGAAGGGAGAGACCTGAATGAATGATAAAAAGGTGCTGATCGTTGATGATCAAATTGGTATTCGAGTGCTGTTGGTTGAAGTTTTCAGCAGCGAGGGATATAGCACCTTCCAAGCTTCGAATGGAAAACTGGCTTTAGAGCTAGTAAAGCGGGAAGCGCCTGATATTGTACTGTTGGATATGAAGATTCCTGGTATGGATGGATTAGAAATCTTGAAGCACATTAAGGACATCGACCGTTCCATTAAAGTGATTATGATGACAGCCTACGGCGAGCTGGCCATAATTAAGGAAGCGACAGACCTCGGTGCACTTATGCATTTTACGAAGCCCTTCGATATTGACGAAATGAGAATGGTTGTGAATAACGAATTACGCGGACCATCCTCAAGAATGGCTGTAGGATCCTGATTCATTCAGGGTCTTATTTTTTTTGTTAATCTATAAGGAATGACACAAGTTTTACTTACTCTTTCAGATTTAACTGTGCTATAATATGTCAGTAGTAAATGAGCATGTTCAATTTTCAATGGCTATACATATAAACTTAGCTTATTGCTAACGAAGTAATTTCCTAGATTATCTTACTTTGTTAGCCACTATACTACACAAAACTTTGGCTTTATGCTTACGAAGTAGTTTTATCGACTACTCGCGTAGCCATCAAAAACTCAGCCTATGCTTACGAAGTCAGTTTTGAGTATTGTCTACTTCGTATGCCACTAAGCTACACAAAACTTTCAGGAGGAAAAAATCATGCCTTTAGTATCAATGAATGAATTTTTACCACAAGCGAGAGCGGGCAAGTATGCTGTCGGTCAATTTAACATGAATAACCTTGAGTTTGCCCAAGCCATTGTTGAAGCAGCGATGGAAGAGAACTCCCCATTCATTTATGGAGTTAGTGAAGGGGCATTAAAGTACATGGGTATCGAATTTACTGTTGCCATGGCGAAAGCAGCTGCGCTTAAATCTGGTCTACCTATCGCGCTTCATCTTGATCACGGCAGCAGCTTTGAAGTTGCCATGAAATGTATCCGCGCTGGCTTTTCATCCGTTATGTTCGACGGCTCCCATTATACCTTTGAAGAGAATGTCCGCTTGACCAAGGAAGTTGTTAAAGCGGCTCGTGCTATGGGCGTTTCCGTAGAGGGAGAGTTGGGAACTATTGGTGGCGTTGAAGATGATCTTAGTGTCGATGAAGCCGATGCAAGCTTAGCAAAACCTGAAGAAGCTATTCGTTTCTATGAAGAAACGGGTGTTGACTGTGTAGCTATTGCAGTTGGAACCGCTCATGGTATGTATGCAGCTGAACCTAACATCCGATTTGATATTATTAAGATGGTTGCAGATGCAATACCTGTACCCGTAGTGCTTCATGGTGGTTCTGGTGTTCCCGATGAGGACATTCGTAACGCTATTCTCGCAGGTGTGGGTAAAATTAACGTGAATACAGAAAATCAAGTAGCTTGTACTGAAGCGATTCGACAAGCATTGAATAAAGATAGTAAAGTATTTGACCCGCGCAAATATCTAACCCCTGCACGTAAGGCTATGGTAGAAGTAGTGCGTTCGAAGATTCAATTATTCGGTAGTAGCAATAAAGCGTAGGATGGGGAAAGCAGGGGAAGTCATCCGGGGTGGTAGTTTGCTCTAGGGGACTTCCCTTTCTCTTCATGATACGATAAATATTATGCTTACGAAGTAGTTTTATCGACTGCTAGCGCAACCATCTAAAACTTAGCCTATGCTTACGAAGTTGGTTTTGCACCGCAAAACCTTTAGGAGGACTTATCACCATGGATAAACTATATATCGCTGGCGGACGACCACTCCGTGGCACTGTACAGATCAGTGGCGCGAAGAACAGTGCAATTGCCTTGATCCCCGCAGCCATATTGGCTGAGAGTCCAGTAATTCTTGATAATCTGCCGATCTTAAGTGATGTGGCCATCTATTCAGATATCCTCGAGGATATGGGCGCTAAGGTAGTCTGGCAAGGTGATACGTTGACAATCGATCCCACTAACATGCAATCCACGGCAATGCCTAATGGTAAAGTGAAGATGCTACGAGCCTCCTATTATCTGATGGGAGCAATGCTAGGAAGATTTGGTGAGGCAATCATTGGTCTGCCTGGTGGCTGTAATTTTGAACCTCGTCCGATTGATCAGCATATAAAAGGCTTCGAGGCTCTTGGGGCAGAGGTACGGAATGAATATGGCTCTATACATATTGTTGCAAAACAGCTTAAAGGTGCTAGAATATACCTAGACGTGGTAAGTGTTGGCGCAACGATCAATATCATGCTAGCTGCTTCTAAAGCTCAAGGTGTAACCCTGATTGAGAATGCTGCCAAGGAACCGGAAATTATCGATGTGGCTACCTTGTTGAATGCCATGGGAGCAAGCATTAAGGGTGCCGGTACGGAGACTATTCGTATTGAAGGTAAGACCTCTATGCATGGATGCAGACATTCCATTATTCCAGATCGGATACAGGCAGGCACCTATATGATAGCTGCAGCAGCTACCCGTGGTGATGTGATCATAGACAATATCATCCCTAAACACATGGAAGCTGTTACTGCCAAGCTGCAAGAAATGGGTGTACACGTCTACGAAATGGATGAAGCCATACGTGTTATAGGACAAGCCACCTATGAGAGTGTTGATGTTAAAGCACTGGTTTACCCCGGTTTTGCCACAGACTTACAATCGCCAATGACTAGCCTCCTAACCCAAGCTAATGGAATTAGCATCCTATCTGATCATGTATATAACAGCCGTTTTAAGCATGTTCCAGAATTAATGCGTATGGGCGCTAAAATCAGAATAGAGGGTCGCTCCGCTGTAATTGAAGGAAGTCCTCTGAACGCAGCTAAGGTGAAGGCAACAGATTTACGAGCCGGCGCAGCTCTAGTCATCGCTGGATTGACTGTTCAAGATGGCGGCGTAACAGAGGTGACGGGTTTAGAATATATTGATCGCGGTTATGATAATCTAGTAGAAAAATTAACAAGCCTCGGTGCGGAAGTATGGAGAGAAAGTGAATAGAAAGGCGGTGGGCATGGAATGGACATGCCATTAGCTCAATTAGAAGGGCTAAAATTAACAGAGTTATATAAGCTAGCCAAAGAGCATCAGATATCAGCATTTAACCAGATGAAGAAAAAGGAATTAATTTTTGCAATTCTAAGGGCCCAAGCAGAAAAGGGCGGGCTTATGTTTATGCAAGGCGTACTAGAGGTTCTTAATGAAGGCTTCGGTTTCTTGCGACCGATCAATTACTTGCCAAGCTCTGAAGATATTTATATCTCTGCTTCACAAATTCGTAAATTTGACCTGCGGACAGGCGATCTAGTATCAGGCAAATGTAGGCCGCCCAAAGAGAATGAACGATATTTCGGATTACTTCAAGTCGAGGCCGTTAATGGTGAAAACCCACAGGTTGCTTCTGAGCGTCTTCATTTCCCTGCTTTAACTCCCCTTTACCCACAAGAAAGAATCGTTCTAGAAACGGCATCCCACACGCTTTCCACCCGGATCATGGATCTATTAGTACCCGTAGGATTAGGACAACGAGGATTAATTGTTGCACAGCCTAAAGCGGGAAAGACTCTTTTATTGAAGGAAATTGCCAATAGTATTTCTACCAATTATCCGGATATTGAACTATTCGTATTACTAATTGATGAACGACCTGAGGAAGTAACGGACATGCAACGTTCGGTTAAAGGTGAGGTTATCGCGTCGACCTTCGACGAGTTACCGGAGAATCATATTAAAGTAGCGGAACTAGTTATGGAGCGGGCACTGCGTCTGGTTGAGCATAAGAAGGATGTCGTTATTCTAATGGATAGTCTGACCCGATTAGCTAGAGCTTATAATCTAGTAGTACCATCTTCTGGTCGCACACTGTCAGGAGGTATCGATCCCGCTGCATTCCATCGACCAAAGCGGTTTTTCGGAGCGGCTCGTAATGTAGAAGAAGGAGGCAGTTTGACGATCCTAGCAACTGCTCTTATTGAAACGGGCTCTCGTATGGATGATGTCATCTATGAGGAGTTCAAAGGTACTGGGAATATGGAATTGCATCTGGACCGAAAGTTATCCGAACGTCGAATATTTCCAGCTATCGATATACGTCGTTCAGGCACCCGACGGGAAGAAGCCCTCATGAGCAAGGAACAGCTAGACAAGGTATGGGTAATCCGTAAGACAATGAATGATTCCCATGAATATATTGAAGGTTTCTTTAAGAAATTAGGTCAAACTAAAACCAATGAAGAATTTCTGGCTACTCTAGAAACGAAAGAAAAGACACCGAATATAAACGTAAGTAACAATACGGTGAAGAGAGTAACCAAGACTCCGACTTCCCAGTCTAAGCTTACGTTGTAAGCTTTAAGGAGACAACTTATGAAATTAGTCTATGCAGATTTAAAAGGTAACGTATACGATCATCATGAATTGAACGGTCTTGGTCGAGGTGGGGATCAGATCACCGAGCTTATGGAGGACGAGTGGATTCCACTTCCTGAAGGAGCTACTATGGTTAGCCTACCACATACAAGAGCAATTGGAATGGACGCTGAAACCGGTGAGATGATTCCATTAGGTGAAGAATTTACAGCCGTTGGAGCTTTGCTACCACAGGGTTACACGCGGTTGTATTTGCCTGCTTATGTGAAGACAGATAAGACCATGAACTTCCCACTATTCGGTTACACCGCTGTAGTCTGGAAGGATGACGGCTTCTATGTAGCCGCAGAACAGAGTGATGATGCGCATAGGTGGAACCCCGACAATTGTGACGTAACCGAGCTTGAGGTACAGGTAAGCCGTTTAACTAAACTTTATCCCGACAATCGGCTTTATGAGCATTTATCCAACTGTGCTCTAGGATATGAATGTCTAACGGCTTCTAACACCTTTCTAGGGCGTTGGGAAGGTGCAGTACCCGTCTCTATGATGTGTAATGCAAGCTGCTTCGGTTGTATCTCTGAGCAACCAGAGGGCAGTGGCTTTATATCACCGCAGACACGGATGACCTTTAAACCGACGGTTCAGGAAATTGTAGAGATCATGCTGGAACACCTAAAGCAAGACGACAGTATCATTAGCTTTGGACAAGGCTGCGAAGGAGAACCTTCAACGCAGGCTGTTATGATCATCGAAGCCATTAAGCAGGTCAGACAGGTCAACAAGAGGGGCTACATCAATATTAATACCAATGCAGGACTAACCGATCACATTCGGGGCATTGTGGATGCTGGACTTGATTTAATTCGTGTAAGTACGATCAGTGCTGTAGATGATCATTATAATGCTTATTACAAGCCGAGAGCCTATACATTGCAGAATGTGGAGAGATCCTTGCGATATGCAGCCGATAAAGGGGTATTCACATCAATCAATTATTTAATTTTTCCAGGGGTAACCGATCGGGAGGAAGAATTAGAGGCAATGATTGGATTCGCGCGGAGAACAGGACTACGTCTTATTCAATTACGTAATCTGAATATAGATCCAGAGAGATATCTAGAAATTATCCCCAAGGCTAAGGGTGAGCTTCTAGGGATGAAACAAGCCATAGAAATTCTAAAGACGGAGCTCCCGGATGTCGAATTAGGTTCATTTAGTCGCGTTCCGCCTAATCGAACTCATCAAGTGAATGGATAGTTGTTATTATTAATCCTATAGTGCTTATTGCATTTAGTTCGTACATCATGCTATAATGCGCTCATGTGTCTATATAACTCTGGTTCCACATGAGCTCCAGGGCGGGAAGAGGTGAAGTAGTAATGAAAACTGAAATTCATCCGAATTACCAGCTAACGACTGTATCTTGCGCTTGTGGCAATACTTTTGAGACTGGATCGATTAAGCAGAATCTTCGCGTTGAAATTTGTTCCGTATGCCACCCATTCTTCACAGGTAAGCAGAAGTTCTTGGATGCAGGCGGTCGTGTTGATAAGTTTAAGAAGAAATATGGTATTTAATGTTCTAGTAGAGCTTGTTCAAGATGAACTATACATTTTTTGAACAAGCTCTGGAATAAGATATCCTCCCGTGGTCATGCTAATGCTATAGGGGGGTTTTTTATGGTTTATAGATTTTTAAGCATAATTTTATTAGTTATTCTGGCCAGTGGATGCACGGGTAATAATGAGGTCGTTTCGGATGAGGATCATTATGCTGAGGATGGTTATATGGGAATGACCAGCGCAAATCCTAGTCTTGTGGCAACGCCTAATTCTCATAATTATGCCACTGACATCGAGATGATGAAGCGAGTACTAAGGGACATTCCGAGCATTAGAAAATCAACGATCATGGTCGATGGTGGCTATGCGAATATCCACATCCATGTAGCTCGAGGGCTCTCGGGTGAGGAGACCGAAGTCATCAGGGATTATACACGTCAAAAGTTATATGAGTTGATTCCGCAATATTATAAGATCCGAGTTACCGTAGACCAATAACTCCCATCCAGTTGATATTTCACAATGATTCAGATATACTTATTTTTGCCGTGCTAGACGGGGAGGTAGCGGTGCCCTGTTGCCCGCAATCCGCTACAGCGGGGTTGAATTCCTGTTAGAGGTCTTATCGATGTGAGGTCTGACATTCGCACGTAGTGTTGAGAGTCGGGTCCTCCGCAATGAATGCTTGTGAACCCGGTCAGGTCTGGAAGGAAGCAGCCGTAAGCAGGATTGTTCATGTGCCGGGGGAGTGCCTAACTTGAGCTAACGACGAAGGTGTCGCTCGGATCGTAAGCATCAATAACAGGTGCACGGTACTATTATTTCTTTAATTTCCAATAGCTTAGAATGATTCCAATATGAATCATTCTAAGCTATTTTTTTCTTCTTGGAAGGATTATGAAATTTATAAGAGAATTGATATATGTTAGTAGCATCCTTTGATAGATTAGTTATATAGATAAGGGTATGTAATTTTTATACGGTGTTCATGGAGATGACTGCGAATGGAACGAGATTCATCAAACTACTTAATGACATTGGATGAAGTAGATCAATTATTGAAGAATAACCTTAGTGGTGTGATCGTAATTGATTTAGATGGTGTGATTCGGCTATGTAACCAAGCCTTTACAATCCTATCAGGATACACTGGGGAAGATGTGCTTCATAAGCCGATCCATCAGTTTTTTCCGAAGATTAATGATGCACAGCTGTGGATTCGTGATTACATGCATACAGGGCATCAAGGGCATTCTATTGAGGGCAATGTAACAATAGAAATTATGATTCATAATGGAACAAGTCAGTCCTCGGGATACTCGATTCAGGAGCTTCGATGCCTAGACACTGATCATCAGCTGTATATATTAACACTCCATGATATGAATTTGTGTCATGGACATAGCTTATTTCAACGATTTTCAGATTCCTTCATGAGAGATGTCAGCTTAGGGGTAATTCTGATCAACACAGAATTCCGCTTGATCGATATTAGCGATATGGCTTGTCAAATTCTAGGCTTCGTCCGTGAAGATGTGGTGAATAAACTGATGGATGAAGTGTTCGAGGGAGTCCCCATTGATCACCAGCTTGTGCAGCGGACTATTCTTCATGGGCATACGGTCAGAAATCATGCATTCTCATGGACGAGTAATGAGACTCGTCACGAACTGCTGATGGATTCAAACCTGCTAAAGGATCATAGTGGCGACATAGTGGGGGGTTACGTCATTTTCAAGGATGTATCCAATCTACGATCATTAGAGGAGCAAGTTCAGCGGAGTGACCGTTTGTCGATGATTGGACAGATTGCTGCGGGTACGGCACATGAGATTCGCAATCCCTTAACCTCAATAAAGGGATTCCTCCAAGTATTAAAAAAAACATTCAAAAACAAAGGCATGGACAAAGAATTTAGCTATACCGAGATTATGCTCACAGAAATCGACCGAATCAATCAATTGGTTAGTGAATTTCTGTTATTAAGTAAACCGAAGAATGTCATCTTCGAATTGATGGACATATCTAAGGTGTTTCGAGAAATTCTCCCTATTATACATAATGAAGCCATCCTCCATGGTGTCGTCGTTGAATACATAACAGAAGGAACACTTCCCAATGTATTAGGCGATAGAGAATTATTCAAGCAAGTGTGCTTGAATATATCCAAGAATGGGATTGAAGCCATGACAGATGGCGGTATACTAACGATAGTTGAGAGGGTGGATATTGAAGAGAAAAGAGTGAATATAGACATTCATGATTCCGGTCCTGGTATTCCTTCGTTCTTAATTGATAAGATTTTCGATCCTTTCTTCACTACAAAAGAGAACGGAACCGGGCTTGGTCTCTCGGTATGTCAACGAATTGTTCTTGATCTCGGTGGAACGATTCGTGTATCCTCGAAGGGCTTTGGAACAACATTTACAATTAGTATTCCTTTTTCCGAAGGTTAAGAGGACTCACCCCTAGGAATGGTTTACATCTGTCGATTGTAGTATAATGAATACAGCTTGTTCTGAGGACAGAAGTTAGCATTGGGGAGACATAATGAGTCATATTGCCTTATACCGATCTTGGAGACCACAGACCTTTGGGGATGTTGTTGGACAGGACCATATTATTCAAACCTTACAGAATTCTTTGGCGGAGGGTCGGTTAACCCACGCTTATTTGTTCAGTGGACCGAGAGGAACTGGCAAAACTACGGCAGCCAAGTTATTAGCCAAAGCAGTGAATTGTTTGAACGGCCCTGCTCCCGAACCATGCAATACATGTGATGCATGTCGAAGGATCTCTGAAGGTGCAGTTATGGACGTTATTGAGTTAGATGCTGCATCTAATAATGGGATTGATGAAATTCGTGACATTCGCGATAAAGTCAAATATGCACCTACCGAGGTTCGATATAAAGTTTATATTATTGATGAAGTGCATATGCTGACCATAGGAGCTTTTAATGCGCTACTGAAGACATTAGAGGAGCCACCAGCTCATGTGATATTCATATTGGCAACTACAGAACCGCATAAATTACCTGTTACTATTATCTCGCGTTGTCAGCGGTATGATTTTCGCAGAGTTTCCTTAGATGCTCAGATGGGAAGATTACAGCTCATTTGTAGTGAGGAAGAGATTCAGGCGGACGAGCAAGCCCTAAAGCATATCGCTAGGCTGTCTGATGGGGGTATGAGGGACGCTTTAAGCTTGTTGGATCAGATTGTTGCTTACACTGGAATGACGTTCACCTATGCGGATGTAATAGCCATCACGGGTAGCATTGCCATTGAACAATTTCAAGAGATGGCAGAGGCGATACAACGTAACGAGCTAGGGACGGTGTTAGATCATATTGAGCTACTAATACAAGAGGGTAAAAGTGTAGAGAAGTGTTTGGAGAGCTTCATTCACTTCTACCGTGATATTCTGATGGTTAGAATGCTGCCAGATGCTTCACTGGCTTTACAAGGTGGAGTTGATGACGGTCTAAGAAAGCTCGCCACTCTTTATCAACAGGACCAATTGTTCTTAGCAATTGAATTGTTGAATCATTTTGCAGGTGAAATGAAGTACTCCGCTCATCCCGGCACCCTATTAGAGGTCGCTATGATGCAGCTTTGTGCGAAGCTGAATATAACTGTAGAACCAGCGGAGCTATCTTCTGTTATTATACAAAGAATGGAACAGCTTGAAGCTCGAATAGCTGAGCTGGAGACGAAGCTTTCCCAAGCAGGACAACAAGCTGCACCCGTTGGCAACACTAAACCAGTAGTTTCATCAAGCAAGGCGGTTTCTAGCTCACGTGGAGGATCAGCTTTGAATGATAAGCGAAGTAAGTCCGTTATTGAACCTTTTGTTCAAGGTATGGATGATTCTAGCTTTAAGCAGTTGCTACCCAAGTGGCACCAAGTTCTCTCTAAGGTGAAGGAACGTAAGATTACCATTCATGCTTGGTTAGTCGATGGTGAGCTCGTTTCCACGATCGATGGAGCCATCTTGGTAGCATTTAAGAACACGATACATCGCGAAACAACAGAAAAGCCGGATAACCGCCAATTGATTGAACAGGTGATTCAAGAGGTCTATGGACGGAGCCTAACATTACGAACAGTGATGGTTAAAGAGTGGACGGATGCAATTAGCAGTAAATCCACGAAACAAACTGGAGCAGGCTCTGGAGGAACAGGATCAACTAACCCAGAACTACTTGAATTAGAGCCTGAGCTTATTGGAGAAGATAAGGCAGATGAACAATGGATTAATGAAGCCATTGCACTGTTCGGAGAAGAGCTTGTCGTTATTAAAGAAGAATAACTAGACCCACTAATATAAATTTTGAGGAGTGTTTAAGGATGAAGAATATGAATCAGATGATGAAACAGGTTAAGAAGATGCAGGAAGATATGATGAAAGCGCAAGAGCAGCTAGGAACCGAAACGATTGTAGGAACTGCTGGTGGTGGGGTAGTATCGGTAAGTGTAAACGGACATAAACAGGTAATTTCGGTAGTGATTACACCGGAAGCAGTTGATCCAGATGATGTGGATATGCTGCAGGATCTTGTATTAACGGCTGTGAATGATGCATTAACGAAAGCAGATGAACTTGCGAACAAGAATATGAGTAAATTTACGGGTGGCATGAACCTTCCTGGTTTATTCTAATTAGTGGTCGACCTATTAGGAAGGAGTTAGGGTCTCTTGCAATATCCAGAACCGATAGCTAAGTTGATCGATTCGTTCGCCAGGCTACCTGGTATTGGGCCGAAGACGGCTGGACGTCTTGCCTTTCATATATTAAGGATGAAAGAAGAGGATGTCCTCGAATTTGCCAAAGCATTGGTCAATGCGAAACGAAATTTACATTATTGCTCCATCTGCTTTAATATAACAGACACAGATCCATGCCGGATTTGTCAGGATAAAAGTCGTGATTCTTCTATGATATGTATTGTTCAAGAGCCTAAGGACATCGGCGCTATGGAGCGTACGAGAGAATTTAATGGATATTACCATGTTCTTCATGGAGCTATATCTCCTATGGAGGGTATTGGTCCCGATGAAATTCGAATCACCGAACTCTTAAAGCGTCTCGGGGATGATACTGTTCAGGAAATGATCCTCGCTACTAACCCGAATATTGAGGGGGAGGCGACTGCCATGTATATTTCACGATTGGTTAAGAATTTTGGCATTAAGGTCACTCGTATTGCGCATGGTCTACCTGTAGGGGGCGATCTTGAGTACGCGGATGAGGTCACATTATCTAAAGCGCTAGAGGGTAGAAGAGAAATTTATTAACTTTTATTAGAGTGAGAGCTCTCTCCAAAAGCAGTGCACACTATCACGGATGATTATCCGTGGTTTTTTTTTGTCACAATTGATGAATAAAGTTCTACTTCGAAGGAGTTGTCCATATCTATGTACAGTAGGTATAAATAGCAGCTTCAAGGAGTGTTGATATTGGAATGGCTAAGACGAATGTTAAATAGGTCTGAACAGTCCCGGCAAATCAGGGATAAGAATCGTGTACTAGCAGAGGAAGTATGGGAAGCACATCAGGCGTGGAAAATTGCTGAATTAAAGCTGCATGATGCCCTTGACCCCGATCAGATTGATTATGCGATCTATATTATAGAAGCTGCTGAGAAACGCCTGAATATGCTATTGCGAGAAGCGAGAGAACAGCGGTTGGATATGTCTGAATATGGATTACAGCTGCCGGAATCGGCGAAAACTACGTTGGACATGTGATGAGTGGGAGGATATTATGCATCAAGGTTGGTTGATTCTATTGGTTATGAGCACCGTGCTACTTGCGATTGTTCTGATCCGAACAAGGATCGACTATCGATGGTTTGGTTATGCATTACTTCATCTTGTAGTTGCGGCTGTTGGTTTATTCTTAATTAATGGGACAGGATGGTTTGGGGAGTTATACATTCCAATTAACATATTTACTCTATTTACAATAGCGATATTAGGGGTCCCAGGGCTTATATTACTTGCCGTTATTAAGTTTACGTTGATGTAAGAACGAGCGAGGATTGACTATCCGAATAATACCATATGAATCCGCCTTGACTTCCTAGGTGAAGCCGTGGTACATTATCAAACGTCGCTGAAAACCTCAAATCTATGAGACATAATATGGTGAAAAAAAAGACTTGATTTGAGAGAGCGCAATGTGCTATTATATAAAAGTCGCCTCGGGGGCAAACGTAAGATAAAGAAGCCCCGAACGTGATGGATTGTTCCTTGAAAACTGCATAACGAGTGAGTAAGAAAAATAGAGTGAAGCACCTTCGCTTTCGAGTGAAAAGGACTTTACCAAACGCAAGTTTTTGAAATGAGCAAGTCAACGCTTCATTTATGGAGAGTTTGATCCTGGCTCAGGACGAACGCTGGCGGCATGCCTAATACATGCAAGTCGAACGAAGTGGACT